>Ga0209091_10004546_pt1 | contig 10780 bp, 7 predicted proteins | sample ArcticOcean_MG_C_6_FD_187438 | JGI IMG/M metagenome (GOLD analysis project Ga0209091, IMG submission 187438) | Marine microbial communities from western Arctic Ocean - ArcticOcean_MG_CB8_128 (SPAdes) (version 2) | ecosystem: Environmental > Aquatic > Marine > Oceanic | place: Arctic Ocean... | reverse complement strand
TTTTTTTAAAATCAAAGAAGTCATTTTCAAAATAAACTTTTATTTCAGCTGGTATAGATAAATTGTCTAAGTAGATCGTGGGAATAGATTTAATTGAATTTTTACCTACTTTGTTATTCATTTTAACTTCTTTAAAATCATAAGATAATTCACTATTTAGAAGAACGTACTCTACGTCTTTCAAGTTATCAGCAAATAAATTTATCTTAATTTCTGGAAACTTTGGAATAATACCCTCTGAAAGTTTGTTCATTAGATGCGGTCTAAAATTTTTAAAGATGCCCATAACCTCGAGTGCTTGAGTTTTAAATTGTTGTAAAAACTGAATATCTATATTTGGGTTAAAAATTTTATTAAAATCACCTATAGCTTTATCAATTTGTGAATTTGTAGGGAGGCTTGCTTTTTCAGTAAGGCCCAATGACTTTGCAGCTTTTTTCTTTGCAAACAGATAATCTTTAATTCCCTCCTCCATGATCATTTGAGCAGCAAGATTAGCAACTGATACTTTAATATTTTTAGATGACATAATTTTAAATAGATTAGTTAATCACAAAGTATGAATTATCATAGGGCGGATATTCTTCATAAAAATATTCATATAAACCGTTGTCATCAGCATTATCCGTCATACCTGTTTTTTTATTCACCTTAAATGGAATAATGCCTTCAGGTTTAACTAAATTTTTAATTGGATAATCCTTTAGTAAAGGCCTCATATAGTCAATCCAAATAGGTAAAGCAGCTCTTGAACCTGTCTCTTTATTGCCTAATGATTTTGGTTGATCGTACCCCATCCAAGTAACAGTAACTATGTCAGAATTAAACCCAGCAAACCAAGCATCCATTAAATCGTTTGTGGTACCTGTTTTACCTGCAATATCAGGACGTTTTAAAGTTTTAGCTTTTCTTGCAGTTCCGTTTGTGATGACTTCTTTTAATAAGTCATACATTATAAATGCATTCCTTGGATCAATAATTCTTGGAGTTTCTTCATTTATTAAACCTGTTTGCAGTTTAATTTTTCTGCCTTTTGAGTCAATAATTCTATCAATATAATAAGGTGTTTTAAGGTATCCACCATTAGCAAAAACACTGTAGGCTCTCACCATCTCCCAAGCGGTTGACTCGCCTACACCCAGTGCCATAGATAAATAAGGTTTATATTTTTTTGGATTAAAGCCAAAGCGTGCAATATAATCAAGCGAATATTCAGGGCTAATATGTTTTAAAATCCTTATCGAAACCATATTTTTTGATTTTGCTAAACCTTCTCTGAGTCTGATGGGCCCTGAAAATTTCTCGTTATAGTTTTGAGGGACCCAATTTTCATTAGTGCCTAGATCTTTAGCTAGAATTTCTAAAGGCCCATCATTAATGATCGTAGAAGGAGTAATGCCTTTTTCGAGCGCACTAGAAATAATGAAGGGTTTAAAAATAGATCCGGGTTGACGATGTGCCTGAGTAACATGATTAAATTTATTTTTTTTGAAACTAAAGCCTCCAACTAGCGCAACAATTGCACCAGTATTTGGATCCATTGAAATTAGTGCACTCTCAACTTCGGGAAGTTGGGTGACAACCCAATCCCTTTTCTTTTTAAAAAACCTCATTACGGAGCCAGGCTTAATTAATTTTTCTTCAGGGTTTTCCTTTGCTAAATCTTTTTTCAATAATCCTAGATTTTGTTTATAAATAGTAATGTACTGATTATTTTTTAAAAAAACTTCGATTTTGTAAGTTTGGGTAGATAGGACAATGCCAGGAATAAAATTGTTATAAGTTTTAAAAGGGCTTAAAGATTTTTTTAAGAATTGTTTTTTTGTTTTTTTATCAATATAGTCTTTAGAGTCAAGATTAATAAACCCTTCAGGTAATTTCAGGCCTTGACGATTCAAATAATTAATAATGCCGTTTTCGATTGCTTGATTTGCAACTTTTTGGTTCTTTTTTTTGATTGTCGTAATAACCTTTAAACCACTTGTATAGATACTGTTGCCATATTCATCGTATAAAACTTTTCTTACCATTTCTGCAACGTAGTCAGCCTGAATTTCGTAACGAATATTTTTTTCAACTAGATCAAGCTGTTCCTCTAGCGCTAAGATATATGATGGTCTATCAATAAAGCCATACTTATACATATTATTTAAAACGGTATGTTGTCTTGCTATAGCTAAATCGGGGTTAGATAAAGGATTATATCTACTAGGTGCCTTGGGTAAGCCAGCCAGGAGTGCAATTTCAGCTAGATTTAAATTATCAAGTGACTTATTAAAATAGGTATTAGCAGCTGCAGAAAACCCAAACGATCTTTGCCCAAGATAGATTTGATTTATGTAAAGTTCAAGAATTTCCTCCTTTGATAACTTATTTTCAATTTTAAGCGAAAGTAAAATTTCATTAATTTTTCTTTTGAATGTTTTTTCTGATGATAAAAAGAAGTTTCGAGCAACTTGCATCGTAATTGTGCTGGCACCCTCTCTACTTTGCCCCGTAAAATTTTTTATAGCCGCTCTTACGATACCAATAAAATCAATACCCGGGTGTTCAAAGAAACGTCTATCCTCAATCGCCAATATAGCATTTATCATTTTTTGTGGAACATTTTCTATGGCAATAAAATCTCTCCGCTCTTCTCCAAATTCTTGAATTAGGTAATTATCTTTTGTGAAAATTTGTAATGGTTCCTTAGGGCGATATTTAGAGAGACTTTCAACATTAGGCAGCGTTGGGTAGATTAGGGCTGTTGTGAAAACTATAGTCGCTAAGCCAGCTATACCTATAAGGAAAGAGAGGAACAAAAAATTTTTTATCTTTGGAATCATGGGATTGATTTTTAAATTTATAATCGATATAAGTATATTATAGAGCTGAACATTTTCATTGTAAGTTTTAATTGATTTATAATTTTATTTTGGCTTTACTTAATATGAAAAAATATAAAAATATCTATCTAATAGGTCTTATGGGTTCCGGTAAAACCACTTTAGGTAAAGTTTTGTCTAAAAAATTGGATAAACATTTCTATGACAGTGATCAGGTAATAGAGGAAAAATTGGGTGTTAATGTGCCAATGATATTTGAGTATGAGGGGGAAGCAGGTTTTCGTGAGAGAGAAAAAGATATTTTGAAAGAGCTTGTGAGCAAGACAAATATTGTTTTAGCGACAGGAGGAGGAGTTATTCTTTCAGACTATAACCGTGATCTTTTGGCTAAAAATGGGATAGTGATATATTTGAAATCCAATCAAAAAGATTTGATTCTAAGAATGAAAAATGACAAAACTAGGCCATTATTAAAAAATGGGAATATTGAATTAATTATTAAAAAACTATGTAAAGAACGAGAGCCTCTTTATGAAATGATTTCGGACTTTACGGTCACGACAAAAAATAAACGAATTCACGAAATTGTAAATGAAGTTATTACGATAATAAAATAATTTATGAAAACTATTAATATTCAGCTTGATGAGAGAAGTTACCCTATTTACATTGGGCAAGATTTAATTTCAGATTATGAGCTAATAAGCCAACACTTACCGCATAAAAAAATTGCAGTCATAACAAATGACCTTATTGCTGATATTTATTTAAAACCACTTTTGGATTCTTTGTCACCTCACAAGGATGTCATATCTATCATCTTGCCTGATGGAGAAAAATACAAAAATACGGACTCGCTCAATACGATTTATTCTGAGCTTCTTAAAAGTAAGGCCGATCGCAATATTACCCTCATTGCTTTAGGTGGAGGTGTGATAGGAGATATCACCGGTTTTGCAGCAGCAACTTATATGAGAGGGGTCAATTTTGTTCAAATACCAACTACCTTGCTTTCACAAGTTGACTCATCTGTTGGAGGGAAAACGGGCATCAATCATGCTCTAGGTAAAAATATGATTGGCTCTTTTTATCAACCAAAATGTGTCATAACAGATGTGAATGTCTTGAATACATTGCCTAGCAGGGAGTTGTCAGCAGGTTTGGCGGAGGTTATTAAGTATGGCTTGATAAGAGATGTAAGATTCTTTGAATGGCTAGAAGACAATATTCAGTTACTAGTAGAAATGAATCAAGATTATCTAATTGAGGCCATATTACGATCTTGTCAAAATAAAGCGGATGTTGTTGAAGCAGATGAATTTGAATCAGGTATTAGGGCAATATTAAATTTAGGACATACTTTTGGCCATGCGATTGAAGTTGCACAAGGCTATGGCAACTGGTTGCATGGGGAGGCTGTTGGGGCAGGAATGGTAATGGCAGCGGAGCTATCTCAAAGCATGGGATGGCTATCAGAAAAAGATGTTGAACGGATAATTATACTTATAAAAAATGCCGGGTTACCAACAGTACCACCTAGGATTTCTGTCGAAAAATATTTAGAGTTAATGATGCTAGATAAAAAAACTAAGGATGGACAGATTAATTTAGTGCTTCAAAAATCAATGGGAGAGGCAGTCTTAACCAATGCTTACGACTCCTCAAAGCTTCGACAAATACTAGAACAATCTTCAGATTAAAGTTTTTTTCTCATGAATTTAAAACCTTTCGCTGCTGACCCACAAAAAAGTTTAGGTAGGCAATTTAAAGAAGCCCCCTCAAAACTTCGAAATGACTTTCAAAGAGACCGTGATCGCATTATTCATTCAGGCGCCTTCAGGAGATTGGAATATAAGACTCAAGTTTTTGTAAATCATGAAGGGGACATGTTCAGGACACGACTGACCCACTCACTGGAGGTTGCTCAAATTGCACGAGGTATCTCAAGAACGCTAGGGCTACATGAAGATTTAGCGGAAGCCATTTCACTTGCTCATGATTTAGGCCATACCCCTTTTGGTCACGCAGGACAAACCGCGTTAAATCAATGTATGAAAGAGCATGGTGGCTTTGAACATAATCTTCAATCTCTAAGAATTGTTGATTCTTTAGAGAATGATTATGTTGATTTTAAAGGCCTTAATTTGACTTATGAGACAAAAGAGGGAATTTTAAAACATTGCTCAAATAAAAATGCTTTAAAACTGGGAGAAGTTGGAGCACGCTTTATTCAAAAAAAGCAGCCTTCGTTAGAGGCGCAGCTAGTCAATTTTGCTGATGAAATTGCTTATAACCATCATGATATTGATGATGGGTTTCGTTCAGGATTGCTGACATTTGATCAATTACAAGAAGTTTTATTTTTTAATGAAATAAGTCAGGAAATAAAATCTGAATCGCCATCAATTAATAATAGGCAATGTATGAGGGCAACTATTCGTCGTATGATGAATAGTTTTATTATGGATTTATGTAGTCAATCAGAAGTCCACATAGATAAACAAGGCCTTACTTCGATTGATGATGTTCGTAATGCAGATACAATCATTGCTTTGTCAGCGGATATGTCAAAAAAACAACAATTTTTAAAGCAATTTTTGAGAGAAGCCCTTTATCTGCACCCCCGAGTTCAGGCTATGACTGATAATGCTTATGATGTGATTAATTCATTATTTAAAAAACTAATGCAAAACCCTAAGCTTATTAATATCAATAAAAAATATAACCAAAATGAGTTAGCTATAATGGTTTCAGACTACATTGCGGGCATGACAGATCGTTTTGCGCTTCAAACCTTTGATAAATTATGTCAAAGTAAAATCCCCTAACATGTTTACATATTCCTCTGTAAACCAGAGAATCCTGGGTATTTTTATCATACTGTTGTATTTAAACAACAAAATTAGATAAATGTACCAAAAAAAAGACAAAAAACTTGCGATGCATTGTTGAGCTGGGTGATAATGTATCTAATTTCTTAAAGTTTTTAATTTAAGGAAGTGAAAAGCTTTAAAAATTTTTAAATCAAGGAGAAACATATGAATAACAAAATTAAATTAGCAGTTGCAGGTGCGGTATTAGCATCAGCTTCAGTAGCTAATGCAGGTATTACATGGACAGCGGGTGAGTGGACTGTAGACATGAACGGTAACGTGAATGCATTCGCAGCTCAAACTCATGGTAGCGATTCAAATACAGTTGCTGGTGGTGTTGCTGCAACAAAAGGTAATGATAGCGACCAAGTTGGTATCAACACAGGTCTTTTACCATCATGGTTAGGCTTTACAGCAACTACACGTCAGAATGATATTGATACATCTGTAACTATCTCATTCCAACCTGGTGCTGGTAATGTAAAAGCTCTACAAGGTGGTAACTCAGTGAACGCTGCTACTGAAAACCGTCAAGCGTTCTTAACATTTGGCGATAAATCATGGGGTTCTGTTAAAGTAGGTAAAGATCTCGGTATCTATGGCTCAACAGCGATTCTAAATGATATGACTTTATTAGGTGTTGGTGCAGGTTCTGTTACTGCGGGTAACACTACAACATTAGGTCGTATTGGTACTGGTTATATTTATGCTGACTGGATTGGTCAAATTGCATATACAACACCTAACATGAATGGCTTCCAAGCAACATTAGGTATTACACAACCATGGCAAGCTCAAGCATCTAATGGTTCGTCAAGCACATCGTCAGGTACTAATGATGAATTTGGTTACCAAGGTCAAGCATCTTACTCATGGACTGGTGATTTTGCTGGTAAAGCATGGCTTGGTTTCTTCTCACAAAACGTAGAAAATCTAAGTGGTGGTGGTAACGATACTGCAGATTCCTATGAAGCTGGTGTTTCAGCTACAGTGATGAATATTAACCTAGTAGCTTATGGTTATTCAGGTGAAGGTATTGGTACAACAGCTTTACTACTCAATGGTTACGATGATGGAGGTAATGCACGTGATTCTGATGGTGGTTATGTTCAGGCTACATACGTGATCCCAACTGGTACTAAACTGGGTATATCGTATGGTCAATCTAAGCTAGATGCTAACGCTGCTGACTCTGATGCTTTAGGTCAAGTATTAGTTAAAGAAAATGAAATGTTAACAATTGGTGCATACCATCCGTTAACTAAACATCTAAACTTAGTTGCTGAATTTTCAGACGTTGAGTCTAAAAACCAAGCAGGTGCTTCAAACGATTCTACAACTATCGCATTAGGTGCAATCTTATTCTTCTAGAATTTAATTCTAAAAGAACGTAACATTAAAAAAGGCTCCCTTGGGAGCCTTTTTTTATTAATCATTTTTTTATTAATCAGTTTTTATTCACTGAATTTAATCTCTAATTCTTTAATTTTTCTGGTAATTGTATTTCTTCCGATGCCGAGTAATTTTGCAGCCTCAACCTTACGTCCTTTTGTAAATTTAAGGGTTTGTGAAATCAATTCTTTTTCAAAGATATTAGTATAATCTTTAAATATTTGGACTTCGCCTGTCAGAAGTATTTTGGAGACCTCTCTACCTAAATTTTCTTGCCAGTTTGATGATTCCGTTCCTGAAAATACAGGTTCACTATTAAGCTCAGCGGGTAAATCACTGACATTAATGACATTGCCTGGTGCCATTACAGTTAGCCAGTGACAAATATTTTCAAGCTGTCTGACATTACCCTGCCAGAATAAATTTTTAAAATATTCTATGACCTCTGGTGAAAGTGATTTTAGTTTTACATTTAATTGCTTGGAACTTTTAGTTAAAAAATATTGGGAAAGAAGTGGAATATCCTCAACCCTTTCTCGCAGGGGAGGGACCTTGATACGAATAACATTCAATCTATGAAATAAATCTTCCCTAAATTGACCTGATTTAACCAGTTCTTCTAAGTCTTGATGGGTGGCTGCAATCACCCTAACATCTATAGTAATTAAATCTTGCCCTCCCACACGATAAAATTGTCCTTCACTCAACACACGTAAAAGACGTGTCTGAAGATCGATGGGCATATCACCAATCTCATCTAAGAATAATGTTCCTTGATTTGCTTGCTCAAATTTACCTTTTCGTTGAGAATTTGCACCAGTAAATGCCCCCTTCTCAAAACCAAATAGTTCAGCCTCTAAAAGATCATTAGGGATAGCGGCAGTGTTGATCGCAATAAATGCATTATTTTTCCGACGGCTATTTTTATGAATTGCTTTAGCCACCAACTCTTTTCCAGAACCAGATTCACCATTGAGTAACACCATGGCATTGGATTGACTTAAGCGTCCAATCGCCCTAAAAACTTCCTGCATCGATTTGGCTTGGCCGATAATTTCAGGAAGATCTCCAAGTACCTTATCATCAATTTTTTTACTAATAGATTCGAGGGCTTGTTCAATGATATTGACAACTTTATTGATATCAAAAGGCTTTGCAATATACTCAAAGGCTCCCTTTTGAAAAGCTGTGACGGCCGTATCTAAATCAGAATAAGCCGTCATGATGATGATGGGAATTTCAGGAAATTTATTTTTTACTTTTGATAAAAATTCAATACCAGATTCACCAGGCATTCTTATGTCACTGATAATCGCTTGAGGTTTTTCATGGTTAAATTTGTTGATAGCTTCATTAGTGTTACTAAAGCATTCAAATGTGATATTAGCTTTTGACAAAGCTTTTTCAAAAACCCAACGAATTGATTTATCATCATCTAACACCCAGACCTGGCTCATTTTTTCTCCTGGGTCGGTATTAAATTATTTTCGATGGGCAGAATGACAGAAAAAACTGTTTTCCCAGGAACGCTATGACAGTCAATCATGCCCTGATGAAGTGAGATTAAGTTTTGAGCTAGGGATAAGCCTAATCCTGACCCATTTTCGTTACCAGTGACTAGTGGAAAAAATATTTTGTCTATTAATTCATTTTTAATACCCGGCCCATTATCAATAATATCGATTCGAATAGCGGTGGCATGTTTCTTTTTTCGGAAAACAATCTGCCTTTCTGCCCGAGTAATAAAAGATAGCTGCATATTGTCTTGATTATTTAATTTCATTGCTTGCGCAGCATTTCTCGCAATATTTAAAGTGGCTTGTATAAGCTTTTCTCGATCAACGGTAAACTCTGGAAGACTCACATCATAGTCTCTGATGAACGTGATATCAGTTGAGAACTCAGATAAAATTAAACTTCTTACCCGCTCTAAAATTTCATGAATATTGGTTTTTTTGTATACAGGCATTTGATGCGGAGTAAGCATTCGATTCATTAGGTTTTGAAGTCTGTCTGCCTCATTGATAATAATTTGTGTATATTCTTTTAATGAGTCTTCATCTAACTCTTCCTCAAGTAGTTGGGCTGCGCCTCGAAGTCCTCCTAGGGGATTTCTAACTTCATGGGCAAGATTTCTGAGTAATTCTGTGTTTGCTTGCTGTTGAATGAACATTCTTTCTTCTCTGGCTACCTTTAATTGCTGATCCATTTGTATGAATTCAATAATGAATTCATCACTGGTATCAATCATAGCTGTCACAGTCAAACTGACGCAGATTGTTTTTTTCTGATGCGTTTGAAGGAAATACTCATGTTCTTTGTAACTATTTTTTTGTTCATCAACCTTTTGAAGTATCTTTTTAAAAAAATTATTGGTATCTTCAAAAAATATACTGATATTATTATTTATGGCTTGTTTAGCACTAACCTCAAAGAGTGACTCAGTACTGGGATTGATATAATTAATAATTAAATTTTTATCACAAACAATAACGGCTGTGACTAATGACTCCATCCCTTCATATTGTATTTTATTGACTTTGTTACTCATTTTCTTCCCAGTTTTTTCGACTTTTAATGGGTATTGTAAAAAATTTAATGCACAATAAAAGTGCAAACTATTATTATTTACAAAAAAAGCGAGGTTTGGCCTCGCTTTAATCAGTTTCTTATAAGCTGTAGTACATATCAAACTCTATAGGATGTGGTGTCATTCTCATGCGAGTGACATCTTCCATTTTTAGCCCGATGTAACTATCGATAAAGTCATCACTAAAGACGCCACCTCGTGTTAAGAACTCACGGTCTTTGTCTAATTCTGTTAGAGCCTCTTCAAGAGATGCAGCAACCTGTGGAATTTTTGCTTCCTCTTGGGATGTTAAGTCATATAAGTCTCTTGTTTCTCCATCACCTGGATGAATTTTATTTTGAATACCATCCAGACCTGCCATCATCATTGCACTAAATGCAAGATATGGATTGGCCATAGGATCTGGAAATCTTACTTCGATTCTTCTGGCGTTGTCTGAAGAAACATGAGGGATTCTGATTGCTGCTGATCTATTTTTAGCTGAGTAAGCTAACATCACTGGAGCTTCAAAACCTGGTACAAGGCGTTTATATGAATTTGTTGATGGATTAGTGATGGCATTGAGTGCTTTACCATGTTTAATAATTCCACCAATGTAATAAAGTGCTTCATCACTTAAGTTAGCGTATTTCTTTCCAGCAAAAAGGTTTTTACCTTTTTTCCAAATAGATTGGTGGACATGCATCCCAGTTCCATTATCGTTAAGGACGGGTTTTGGCATGAATGTTGCTGTCTTTCCATAATGGTGAGCTGTATTCATGACAACGTATTTAAGTATTTGGGTCCAATCTGCTCTTTCTGTTAGCGATGAAAATTTTGTGCCAATCTCATTTTGACCTGAGCCGGCGACTTCATGGTGATGCACTTCAACTGGAACACCCATTTCTTCAAGTGTGAGACACATTTGAGAACGAAGGTCTTGAAGTGAGTCAACAGGGGGCACTGGAAAATATCCACCTTTAACTCTAGGTCTGTGACCAACGTTACCGCCTTCATGCTCTGTTTTGGAGTCCCATTCAGCTTCCTCAGAGCTAATTTTTACTGAAGATCCGCTCATCCCTGAATCCCAGGTAATAGAATCAAAAACAAAAAATTCA
>Ga0209091_10004544_pt1 | contig 10781 bp, 9 predicted proteins | sample ArcticOcean_MG_C_6_FD_187438 | JGI IMG/M metagenome (GOLD analysis project Ga0209091, IMG submission 187438) | Marine microbial communities from western Arctic Ocean - ArcticOcean_MG_CB8_128 (SPAdes) (version 2) | ecosystem: Environmental > Aquatic > Marine > Oceanic | place: Arctic Ocean... | reverse complement strand
GTCGTCGACAACAGCGTCGCCCAAGCCCGACGGGGCTGAGTCAGCACCCACCTCGACGCCGCTGTCGGCAGCAGTTGTCACCGAAGCCCTGATCACGGAGCCCACGCCAACGCCAACGCCAACGCCAACGCCTGAGCCGACGCCGACACCAACGCCTGAGCCGACGCCGACACCAACGCCCACGCCGACGCCGACACCGACGCCCACGCCGACGCCCACGTCTGTCGGGGCTGCGTTCATGTACGTAACATCGTCCAACGGGTTGTATGTACGAACACAACCTGATGGACAGATCACCGGCGTTTTGGGCTACGGGTTCGAGGTTCACACAACCGGTCAGCGTTTCCAGACAGAGGACCGGCTATGGGCCGAGGTGGACGTGCCTGAGCAGGGCTGGGTTGCTTTGTCGTTCCTGACTCTGAACCAGCCGGAACCTACTCCAGGGACCACTCCTACTAGCGGCGTGCCGTCAGTGCCGCCAACCCTGGCTGACTGGTCGGCGCTCCGTGACTGCGAGTCCAGTAACAACTATGGCGCTGTTGATTCGAGCGGGCTTTATCATGGTGCATATCAATTCAACGTCGAGACGTGGGACGACGTCGCCAACGGCTTCTGGCCAGAACTTGTAGGAATTGTGCCATCACAAGCATCTCCCGCTGATCAGGACAAGATGGCGTTACAGCTCTTTGATCTTCGCGGGGCCCAGCCCTGGCCCGTCTGCGGCAGCTACCTGCTTTGAGCTCTGAACCGGTGCGCCATGGAGCCAAGGGGACCGCCGAACTGCTCGCTCAATTTGGGCTGCACCCTGATAAATCGCTCGGTCAGCACTTTCTTGTCGACCCAAACCAGATCGATCGGATCGTTCGTCTGGCACGCGTGAAGCCCGGGGATCATGTGGTCGAAGTCGGCCCCGGGTTAGGTGCGCTGACCGCTGGACTGGCCGAAGCCGGATGTCACGTTGTCGCTGTCGAGATCGACGAAGGCCTTGTCGGGGCGTTGCGGTCCCAATTTGGGACCAATGACGCCGTCACGGTGGTGCACCAGGACGCAATGGCTGTTGACTGGGATCAGGTCACACCGCCCGAAGTCACCTGGGCCATGGTTGCAAACCTGCCCTACAACGTGGCCACGCCCTTGGTGCTCGATGTCTTGGATATGGTGCCGCAGGTCAACTCGCTGTTGGTGATGGTGCAGCGCGAAGTGGCTGAGCGACTCGTCGCCGCACCCGGCTCTTCGAACTATGGGATTCCATCGGTGAAGGTTGCCTATTGGGCAACAGGCGAGTTGGTCGCGAAGGTGCCGCCGTCTGTGTTTCTGCCGCCGCCGCGAGTCGAATCGGCGCTCGTTCATCTAGTCCGGCATGAAAAACCCCTCTATGACGAACCAATCGGGCCCGTTTTTGAGCTCGTACGAGCAGCGTTCGGTAAGCGGCGCAAGATGCTACGCAAGTCACTGTCAGGGTTAGTCACTGCCGAACAATTCGAAGCCGCCGGTGTTGCCTCCGACAACCGTCCCGAACGAATTGGGGTTGAGCAGTGGTGTGCCCTGGCCAAGGCCCGGCGCCTGGCGAGCTAGCCTCGGCAGTGTGCTACCTCAGGCCGCCACGCTCTTTGCTCCTGCCAAACTCACGCTTTCATTGCGAGTGGTACGTCTTCGCGACGACGGGATGCACCTGATCGATGCAGAGATGGTCACCCTTGACTTTGGCGACACGCTTGAAGTCCGGCCAGGCGATTCGGTCACGTACACGGGGACATATGAGGGCGAAGGCGACGGATCCGATCTGGTCTCGAGTGCCTTAACAATGCTCCAGGAAAAGAGATCCGTGCACGTGACGAAGCAGATCCCACCTGGTGCAGGGCTCGGCGGTGGATCATCTGATGCTGCAGCCATTCTTCGCTCTGCTGGGTTCACCGATCTTGCTGCCGCAGCCAAGATTGGAGCCGACATTGCCTTTTGTCTTTGTGGCGGCAGGGCGCGAGTCACCGGCATCGGCGAAGTTATAGAACCGCTGCCGTTTGTGTCGACGACGGTGACTCTGCTGACCCCAGCGCTGCAGTGCAGCACTCCTGCGGTCTATCAAGCGTGGGACAAGATGGGCGGGCCCGTCGGCGAAAACGGCAATGATCTTGAGGCGGCGGCTCTGTCGGTAGAACCACGTTTGGCGGTTGGGCGCGACCGATTGAGCAAACATGCGGGGAGACAAGCACGTCTTGCCGGTAGCGGTTCGACTTGGTTCGTCGAGGGCGCCTTTCCGGGTGAGGGCATGCTCGTTGCTAAAACGACGCCCCGAGAACCAGCCGTTGGCTAATCTTCGGCTTTGTTGAGCTGGTGCCATTGCGCACGCTGCTGGCTAGACCAGCTGGCTTGAAATGAGACCGTGTTGGCGCACGCTCAGGTAGCTCTAGGCGGCCGACGTCCAACAGCTCCAAAATTCAGGCGCGCCTGATAATTGATCAGGGCCCAGGAACTGCGTTGGCGGTGCCAACGCCGAGCGAAAGGATCGACCGCGAGCTAAGTGGGCGTGCGACGTTAGGCGCGTCCTCGTGGTAACTGACACGCCGAAAACGGCGCGTGTTTGGCTGAAGTAGCGGCTTATTTGCCGCGCTGGCGCTGTGCCCGCGTGCGCTTAAGCATCTTGCGGTGCTTCTTCTTACGCATGCGCTTACGGCGCTTCTTTACAAGTGATCCCATAGCGGGCCAAACGTTACCTCGGTGTGCTTGCTTCGCGTCGCTGTTCTCTGGGTTCCACTGATCTCACTGCACAATTCAACGAAGCGCTCACCTATGAATGCTGCGTAAAGGGCAGCGAGGCCGGGCTCGGGGGGATACCGTGTGAGATCGGTGGCCCTTAGTTCAGTTGGAAGAACGCCTGTTTTTGGTACAGGAGGTCGCAGGTTCGAACCCTGCAGGGCCAGCTCATCACTTTCCACCGCAGTTGTTGCTTTAAGAATGGCGAATTAACAGTGACAACTCGGGCAGTGACAACTCGGGCAGTGACAACAGGCTCGCCATGACCTTAAGCGCCATCGTGCTCGCCGCTGGCAAGGGCACTCGAATGAAGAGTGACGTAGCAAAGCCGCTCCATCTGGTGCGGGGCCGCTCGCTTCTGGCCTGGGTAATTCACGCTCTCGGAGCAGTTGAGCTCGAGAATGTCGTTGTGGTAGTCGGCCATGGCCGAGACTCGGTGGTGGCCTCGCTCGACGCAGACTTCGAGCGCCAGTTCCTCTACGCAGAACAGTTGTCACAACGTGGCACCGGTGATGCCGCTGCTGTTGGGCTGGCGGAACTTGATCTGTTCGACAACAGCTTCAGTGACGACGATCATGTGATTGTCATGCCTGGCGACACACCGATGCTTTCGGGCGAAACCGTCGCTGCACTGGTCGAGAGTCATCTGGCTAGCGGTGCAGCTGCCACCGTGGTGACGGCTGTTCTTGAGGACCCCGATGGTTATGGACGGATCCTACGCGCAGGCAACGGGGCAGTGGCCGCAATCGTCGAGCATCGTGATGCCAGTGCTGATCAGCGCTCGATCGGCGAGATCAACGGCGGCATATATTGTTTTCGTCGTTCGTTACTGGCGCCGGCGCTGCGTCTTATCTCTAGCGAAAATGCGCAAGGCGAAATGTATCTGACCGATGCCATTGGAGTATTGGCCGAGGCAGGGCATCCAGTCCACGCGTTCATTGCTGATCCCGTCGAAATCGGCGGTGTGAACGACCGCTCACAACTGGGGTTTGCCAGCGAGTTGCTCGGGTCTCGCATTACTCAGGCTCATATGCGCAACGGCGTTACGATCGAACAACCGTCTTCGACGATCATCGAAGCATCGGTCGTGATCGAACCCGACGCCACGGTGCATGCCGCAACGGTCTTGCAAGGTGACACCATTATCGGAGCGGGAGCGGTGATCGGGCCGAACACGCACTTGGTCGACGCAGTGATCGAAGCTGGCGCTCAGGTCCGGTCGTCGGTCGTATCGGGCGTTGTCGTGGCCGCTGGCACGATCGTTGGGCCGTTCGAGCATCGCACCGTGGACAACGACACGACTTGACCTGAGCGGTCACCCCTTAGCGAGTGAGCACCAACTAGGTTCAGCCAGCCCATCGCCGAGCCCCATCACTGTGGAAGATCCCCATGGAACTGTCAGCCAAAAAAAAACTGCATCTGATCAGCGGCCGAGCTCATCCGGCATTGGCAGAAGAGGTGGCGGCCATACTTGAGGTCGACCTCGTCGATGCCAACTTGTCTGATTTTGCCAACGGCGAGATCTTCTGCAAGTTCGCCGAGTCAGTGCGAGGCGGCGATGTCTTTATCTTGCAGACACACGCCAGCACTGCGGACATGTCGATCAATGACGCCATTATGGAACACCTCATCATGGTCGACGCCGCCGGACGTGCGTCGGCCAAGCGCACGACCGTTGTTGCGCCCTTCTATGGCTATTCCCGCCAGGACCGCAAGGCCTCGGGTCGCGAACCAATCACGGCCAAGCTTGTCGCTGACCAGTTCCGAGTTGCGGGTGCATCTCGCATGGTGAGCGTTGATCTGCATTCCAACCAGCTGCAGGGCTTCTTCGAGGGACCATGGGACCATCTGGTAGCGATGCCAGTGCTCTGCGACGCATTGGGCAAACTGGCCGACGACCTTGTTGTCGTGTCGCCCGATGCTGGCAGGGTGAAGGTCGCCGAGCGATATGCGCAGAAGCTAGATGCCGACTTGGCAATCGTTCACAAGCGACGTTTACCAAACAAAGAGAACGCCGTCGAAGCCAAAGACGTCGTTGGTGACGTGTCGGGCAAACCTTGCGTTCTCATCGACGACATGATCGATACTGGTGGCACGATCGTGGCCGCCGCTGAGTTGTTGAAAGAAAAGGGTGCCAGCAAGGTTATTGCTGCGACTACGCATGGTGTCTTCAGCGGTCGCGCCATCGAGCGAATCGAGAACTCGTGCATCGAAAAAGTGGTCGTAACGAACACGCTGCCGCTGACACGTTTGATCGACAAAATCGAAGTTGTCTCCATTGCCCCGCTGATCGCAGCAGCGATTAAAGGCATCTTCGAAGACACATCGGTCAGCGAGATCTTTGGTGGCGGTAACTACAACTAGGCGCCTGATCGGGAAAAGAAGCAAAAAGCCCAACCAAATCATCTCCATCCAGGCGGCAAAGGCGCTTCAGAGAGTTACCCTGATCTAGCTCAAGAATCGCCAACGAGGTTTGTGATGTCTCAACAAATTGCTTTGAACGCCCAGACCGGTCGTGAACTCGGATCGAGTTCATCTCGCCGCTTGCGCCGTGAAGGCCGCATTCCTGCGGTCGTCTACGGGCTCGAGAGCGACCCGCTCGCTGTTTCTGTCGAATATTCCGAGGCGCGACTTGCGCTCACCGGTGATGCCGGTTTGAACGCTCTGCTTAATCTCACGATTGACGGAAACGACGAGCTCTGCCTTGTCAAGGACATCCAACGCCATATCGTGCGCGACGAGGTCAGCCATATCGATTTCATTCGGGTTGACCCCAACGCCGACTTTGAACTTGAAATACCACTGATTCTTGTCGGTGAGTCCAAGGCCGTTGCCAACCTGAGCGGCATGGTCGACCAAGCCTTGTTCTCGGTAGTTATCAGCACCAAGCCAACCTCGATTCCTAACGAGATCGAAGTCGACATCTCTGAAATGGAAGTCGGCGAGAGCATCCGTGTAGCGGACTTGAAGTTCCCTGAAGGCGTGAAGGCTGCAATGGCAGCTGAGACGACTGTTGCGACTGCTGTTGTTACTCGCTCGACGCTCGATGCCATGCGCGCCGATGAAGAGGCCGAAGCAGCTGAGGTCGCCGAAGCCGGCGCACCTGCCGATGGCGACGCTGGCGACGAATAAGAGCTTTGGCATTTCGCCGAAAGCACACACAAGAACCACGACGGGGCACCCCGGCTGACCTTCTGGTCGTCGGACTCGGTAATCCTGGCAACGAGTATGAAGGCACGCGGCACAATGTCGGCGTCGAGGTCGTGCACGAACTTGTGCAGCGCTTTGGCGGCAAGCTCACATCGTCGCGTGAAGCAGCGCACAGTGATGAGCTGCGCGTTGGCGAAAAGCGCATTGCTGTGGCGTTTCCCCAGACGTATATGAATCGCAGCGGCGAGTCGGTGCGCCTCTTGGTGCGTCGCTACGGCATCGAAGACATGGAGCGACTTGTTGTTGTCCATGATGAACTCGATCTGGAACCGGGACGCTTCAAAGTCAAGCTTGGTGGTGGACTGGCAGGGCACAACGGCCTGAAGTCGATTCGTGATCATCTCAAGACCGTTGAATTCGTACGTCTACGTATCGGCGTCGGCAAGGCTCCTGATCGCATGCGGGGCGCCGACTGGGTACTCAAACGTCCTGGTAAAGCCGACCGCCAACTTCTCGACGAGATCGTTGCGACCGCTGCCGACTCGGTGGAGATGCTTCTGGCGGAACCTGCGGTCGCAGTAATGAACCGATTTAACAAGTAGCAACTGGTCATCAATGACGCTCCGAGAGATAACTGCCCGCATTTCTGATGATCCAGCACTGAGCAGGTCGCTGGGTAAAAAACATGCAGACCTAGCGGTAGCCGAAGCGGCCCAGCCCATGGTGATCGCTGCAATCGCTGGATCTGGAGATCGTCGTCCGATCGTCGTCGTGACGGCCACAACGAACGCAGCCGAGCGCCTGACCAGCGATCTCGAGACCTGGCTTGGTACCGACAACGCGCAGGTATTCCCCGCATGGGAGACGTTGCCGTTTGAGCGTGTGAGCCCTGCGGTCGAAACGATGGGGCGCCGCACCCAACTGCTTTGGCAGCTGCGTGCCGGTACCGCTCCCAAGGTGCTGGTGCTGCCAGTGCGAGCGTTGCTGCAACGTCTCTCACCGTCGCATGAAGCGATCGAACCCCTGCGTGTTACACAGGGCGACCAGCTCGTGATGGACGACTTCATCACTGAGCTGGTGAACATTGGGTACCGACGCGATAGCCAAGTCGAGCACCGCGGAGATGTCGCCGTACGTGGATCGATCATCGATGTTTACCCGTCGACGGGTACAGCCCCAATCCGAATCGACCTATGGGGCGACGAAGTCGATCGGCTCACCGAATTTGCTGTTGCCGATCAACGTGCGACCGACCCGATCGAGACCATCGATATCTTTCCGTGCCGCGAGGTTGTCCCTGGCGAAGCTATGAAGGCTCGAGCAGAACAGCTGATGATCGAGTCACCGTGGGGTCGCGAGCAGTGGCAGCGGTACGCAGATGGCCAGTTCTTTGACGGTATGGAATCCTGGCTGCCGTGGTTTGACGAGAACACCGAGGTGGTGGGTGATCTATTGGGCGATGACGCCCACGTCATATTGATCGAGCCTCAGCGGCTGCGGCGCCGCGCCGGAGAGCTCCTGGCCGAAGAAGCTGACCTGGCGGCGACCCTGGCCACGACATGGGGCGCGTCGGAAGCAATCGATAGCGGTCTGGCCAAATTGCACACCGAGTTCGAGCGGGCTCTGTCACTGACTACCTCACCAATCTGGTCGATTTCGCCAAGTGCTTCGAGCCCCGCTATCGCCACGGTCGAGGCCAGTGGTTGGGATCGCGCCTTAGGCGAGGGCCGTGGCCCTATTCCGCAGTTACGCCGCCTGATCGCCGATGGGTACCAGGCCGTGGTTGCCGTCGACAACCATGCATCGGTGAATCGGATCCACGGCCTCCTCGCCGAAGAGGGTCTCGATCTGTCGCTTGACCCCGAGGCCAAGTTCACCGATGGTCGCAATGCCCACGTCGTCGTAGCTCCGCTTGTACAGGGTTGCGTGCTTCCATCGCTCAAGCTCGCTGTGTTGAGTGAGCCCGAGCTGACCGGCCGGCGGCGGGCGCACCGTAAGCGGCGACACCGCACTCAACGTAGCGCCGACCTTGATGACCTCAAGTCCGGTAGCTACGTCGTGCATCGTCAGCATGGCATAGCGAAATATAGCGGGATGCAAACGCGGGCTATCGGCGGAGTCGAGCGTGACTACCTGGTGCTTGAGTACCGAGGGACAGACAGGCTGTACCTGCCGTCGGATCAGATCGATGCAATCCGGCACTACACCGGCGGAGACTCACCAAACCTGAGCCGTATGGGTGGTGCCGATTGGCAAAAAGCGAAAGGTAAAGCGCAGGCGGCTGTCGCCGAAGTTGCGCAAGAACTTGTGCTGCTCTACCAGCAGCGAGTGACGACGCCGGGTCATGCCTTTGGCCCCGACACACCGTGGCAAGCCGAACTCGAAGCGTCGTTTCCGTTTCAAGAGACCCCTGATCAGCTCAAAGCGATCGATGAGGTCAAAGGCGACATGGAACGGGCGCTGCCGATGGACCGCCTTATCTGTGGTGACGTTGGTTTCGGTAAGACCGAAATTGCGCTGCGGGGCGCGTTCAAGGCGATGCAAGACGGCAAACAAGTCGCGGTCCTTGTCCCGACGACGTTGCTAGCCCAGCAGCACTATCAGACCTTTAGTGATCGCTTTGCTGCCTACCCAATCCGGGTCGAGGTTCTGAGCCGTTTTCTCACCGCTGCGCAGGTGCGCAAGGTCATCGAGGACTTGGCGAAGGGCGAGGTGGATCTGGTCGTAGGCACGCACCGGCTGCTGTCGAAGGACATCAAGATCCCGAACCTTGGGCTTTTGGTCATCGATGAAGAACAACGTTTCGGCGTGAAGCACAAGGAATCGATTAAACAGATCAAGGCAGCGGTCGACGTGCTCACATTGAGCGCGACTCCTATTCCGCGCACACTTGAGCTCAGCCTGACCGGTATTCGAGATCTCACCTTGCTGCATACGCCTCCGGCTGAACGGCAGCCAATCTTGACCTATGTTGGTGAGTACGATGAGCGCGCTGTCGCCGAAGCTATCCGCCGTGAGTTATTGCGCGAGGGGCAAGTGTTCTTCGTACACAACCGTGTTCAGGACATCGAACAAGTCGCTGACGAGCTGCGGTCGCTGATCCCTGAAGCACGCGTCGCCGTAGCCCACGGGCAGCTGGACGAAGGGTCACTTGAGCAGGTCGTGTATGACTTCTGGGAACAGGAGTACGACGTCTTGGTCTGCACCACGATCATCGAGTCAGGTATCGATATGCCAAACGTGAATACGCTGGTCGTCGACCGCGCAGACCTGCTAGGTCTTGGCCAGATGCACCAGCTCCGCGGTCGTGTTGGCCGTTCTGGACAGCGGGCGTACGCCTACCTGTTTCATCCGGTCGACAAGGTGCTTAGCGAAGAAGCCTATGAACGGCTCAAGACCGTTGGCGAGGCCACCGAGTTGGGTTCGGGCTTCCGAATCGCGATGCGAGACCTCGAGATCCGAGGCGCCGGCAACCTGGTTGGTACCGGCCAGTCCGGGCATATCGCTGCGGTTGGCTATGACCTGTACTGCCAACTCGTGACTGAAGCAGTCTCGGTGCTCAAGGGTGAAAAGGTCGAGATCGCTTCTGACGTGAAGATTGAGATTCCCGCGCCGGCGAGCTTGCCCGAGTCCTATGCACCGAAAGAGGCCATGCGTCTGATGGCCTATCGACGGCTATCGAATGTCAGCACACTTGAAGAAGTGGCCGACGTGGCAGCTGAATGGGAAGACCGTTTCGGTCCGATTCCGCCACCTGCACAGATGCTGTTGGCGATCGCCAAGCTTCGTGTCTTGGCAATGGACGCAGGTATCGAAGAGATCGTTGCGGTCAAAGGCCCTGGCTTTGGTGGGCCAACGGCAGTCGCCCGGATCCGGCCGGTGACGTTGGCCGCGAGCAAGGAATTGCGTTTGTCCAGGCTGTACCCCAAGAGCAAGTACGACCCCGACAATGGTCTGCTGCAACTGGCGGTCAGCTCACGCGCTGAGGCCGTGCCCGAGACGATTGCTGCATTGACCGATCTAGAGATCTTCCCCGCAGACGCGTCGCCTGCTACCGAACAAGAACCAGCTAGGTCGTAGGCGAAATTACGCTGTACAGGTCGCGGCTTCGAGTCTGAACGCTCGAGCGGAACTGCCACCCTGTTCAGTGTCTAGCTGTTCTGGGAAGTTGGGAAGATGACAGACAGGTAACGCGTTCCTTGGACCTGTCCTCCGGCCCATGTAACAGCACCAGGATCCTCACGCTCCAATTCGGGGACCATGGCCAAGAACTCGCAGATGGCGATTTGCATCTCGAGTCGGGCGAGGTTTGATCCGGCGTACCGGAGGATGCCGGAACCAAAGGCGATATGTCGATTGACTTGACGGTCAATGATGACCTCTTCGGGGTTCTCAAAGGTTGGGGGGTCACGACTAGAAGCAGGAAAGGACAAGACGATCCGTTCGCCCTCTTTCACAAGTTGATCGCCCAATACGGGGTCCTGGGTAGCGACGCTCTCCATGGTGACCGGCGAGTATGCCCGCAGGAACTCTTCGACGGCGGACGGGATGAACTCTGGCTCCTCAACGAGGCGGCGGCCGTCTTCGGGATCGATGCCAAGAATACGAGCAATGATCCGCTGTGGAATTTGGCGGGCGTATTCGCCTGCAACGTCAGGCTGACCATCTTCGATGAACTCCCGGATCAGCTTGCGGCACAATTCTTGGGTGTACTCCCGGTATTTCTCGACGGTTTTCGGCGCAAAGAATGGCAACAAGAGTCGGCGCTGGAGGGGCGATCAGGAGCGTCGGTCGCAATGATCGACCGGAGCCAATTTCTCTTATTGCCGTAGGTCGTTGGCATAAACGAGACCTGGCTCCGCTCAATTCGAGCAAACGGG
>Ga0209091_10004529_pt1 | contig 10810 bp, 4 predicted proteins | sample ArcticOcean_MG_C_6_FD_187438 | JGI IMG/M metagenome (GOLD analysis project Ga0209091, IMG submission 187438) | Marine microbial communities from western Arctic Ocean - ArcticOcean_MG_CB8_128 (SPAdes) (version 2) | ecosystem: Environmental > Aquatic > Marine > Oceanic | place: Arctic Ocean... | reverse complement strand
TCCTATTTCTGGTGGTCATTATTATTATCGTGGTGAATGGATTAAAGACTCAAAGGCAGTATCATTTGAAGAATCAGGTATAGGTGTTGTCAAGACTTATAATGAGAAGAGGCCAGAGTTTGAAGAGATAATAAAAGATGCCGTCAATGTGTCAAGGAAGCTTGGCCCCCCACTTGCTCCCACTGCAGTAATAAATGGTACAGTAGTATCTGAAGGTACAAGAGGTGAACGTCCTGCAGAAGGTTCCCACTTACTTAAGCTCCCTGAGACAGCTCTTGGAGAAGTTGACAAAGTAGTTGGCACTACCCCTGCTCCGTCTCTTAAGACATATGAGGCAGACTCCACAACTCTTATAGATGATATACATTATTATAATAGTCAAGCATATTGGCTTGTAAAGTCAGGGAGTAGTTGGACTGTTAAAACAAGGGCTTGGAGTAGTACCCTATCAGAGTTTACTGGTGTAGATATTAGTTCTCCAGCATGTACTCATAATTCTGCAGGAAGTTTTTTTAAAGCTGGTTATTTTGTTTGTTGGGATAATCAATTTATAGATAGTGTCCAACTTGATAATGTATCAATGTCAGGTTCTAAATTTGATACTGTAGAAACTACTAATCCTAGTGATGGTGGGGATGCAGGGGCACAAGGCTATGGAGATAATGCAGGTGGTAATTTTACATCAGGTGCATCATCTAGTGAAATAACAGGAGTTGATATTGATGGTACTGGTATAATATCTTTCTCACAGAGGATAACTACAGCAAATACTATTCCTACTGCATATACACATAGTCCTAATGAGAGATGGCTTAGGACACCAAGTGGAAGTCATGGATGTTTTGTGGTTTTTTTAAGAGATGGAATGGCCCATGCTGATTCAGAATCTCCTTCAGGATCTGCATATGATTATAAAGATGAGAATAGCCCAGCTCCAATAGTATTTACTGACAAGAATAAAGATGTCTTTCCAGCAAAGCAATGGGAATCTTTAGGAGGAGGCATTACATATAAGGAAACAAGATGGACTAGCCCAGGTATAACTGAAGCACAAATAACTGAGTCCATAAAGAAAAATGAGGCAAGAGTACAAAAGACTCTTGATGCTCTAGGAGATATTGATTTTGGGGTTAAGTATGCTGTAGTATTTGCCAAAAATGATGCATGGGTTAGAGTTAGATATCAAGATCCTGTATCTAAACCTCCTGAAATGTTTGTTATAAAATGCACTTCATCGGGTAGTGATAAAAAAACTAAAGACATTGGGATTACAAGAATATTAACTGCAACTAATTCATTAGCTACTGATAGATTTGGGTACTATGGTGGGTTGGGTATTCTTTATTGGAATGATGTAATAGATGTTGAATTAACTTTTAATGCAATAACAGGTAATAACAAGATCCATTGGAAGTACACTGCTCCTATAGGAGATGATACTAGGCAAGGATCGTGGCGAGGCACTTCGATAAGGACTAAATGTTCTAGTTATGAACGATATGATGTTCAAGCCGCAACTATTATGAAACCTAGAATATGGTACTGGTCTTTAGTTGGTACTCAAATTAACACTAATGGTACTCATGCCCATGGTGGTCAAAGTGGTTCATGGGTAAGATACATAGGATCAACTGGTACAGAAACAAAAAAATCATGGCTTGTAAAAAATGGTGCAGCCGATGGTAGTTATAAGAATAATATTACGACTCCTGTTGTTCCTGGGAAAATGAACAGGTTATGTTCATATGTACGAGGTGGTGCAATGACACAACAAGGAGCTTTTAGTGTATCAGAGCTATGGACTACAGCTACATTTGCAAGTGCAGATGATAGCATCTCATTTGCAGAAGCAACTACTAAGAATTTTCGTGCAGGAGATTATATTAAGATAGGACAGAATCGTACTAATAAGAGTATGCATCTTAATCTTAGTGGCATTGCTAAAAAAGTAGGTGGTTCGTCTACAGGTGAACAGACATTTATAACTGCTAAAATAATAAGTGTTGGTGCTGGTAAGCTAATCCTTGCACCACCCGAACTTAAGCAAAATAAACAAGGGGATAAAAAAACATACTTAGATGAAGAATGCTTCCCTCTTATCAGTGGTTTTATAGAGTACAATAAGGCTAAGAAAATTACTTATGATAAACCTGATGGAGGCCCGGTTTGCTCTGTTATAAAAAGTGAGTTATCTTCACATGTCTTGGTTGGTCATGGTTATCACCGAACCTACGATCTTGTACGATTAAATTATGCAGCAACAGGCACATACGATGTGATAGAAGTTAGGCTGGCTGGTGCTGTACCAATTTTAGCTACTGCTTTAATTAATTATACTCATAGAATCTCTTGGACAGGTGGAGATTATCGGACAGTTAGTGATGGAGCAGGTGGAACAGTAAGAAAAAGAATTCCACATGAGGTTAGGGCTGTAGAGTATCTTGGCACTCCTAGAATCTTCTATACTAAAGGTAATCAGACTAGAAAACTTTATTCACAGAAGGGGAGTGGTGCAGATGTGCCTGCCCAACCTGTCCCCTTAAGTCTTAGTGGTAGTTATCATGTCGATAAGGATTATCTTACTCATATTGATGATAAAGGTATCACAATTTATACCCCGGATCTTTTAACAAAACCATTTGTTAAGGCGAACCCTACATTATCAGATGGATTAGGGTTAACAGGTAATGTAACAGATGCAAGAACATTTGTTGATAATGAAAATGCCGTATATGTATGTGTAAAGATTGGTGGTTACTGGAAGTTAGTGCAAACATCAGACACAGGGCCATCAGTTTCTCTTTTAAGTTATGACTTCAAGAAACCTATAGGGTTTGATGGGACTAAGCTATGGGGTATAGCTATTGAAAATAGTGGATGGGATATTCAGTATGCCACACCTTTTTTTGAGTCTCATATAATAGGCTCATGGATATTTTTTGCTAATAGTTATACAACAGTTACTCCAACAATATCAGCATGGGGTCAAGTAGTAGACTTTAGGATTGGAGAAAAGGGTGAAAATGGTACACCAAGGTATCTATCTGTAGACTGGAAGATGGATTCAGGGAACTACTTTGGAACAGGAACTCCGACTATTGGACTCAATCATGAAGCAAATAAAATGATTGTAGAGAATACATTTAAGTGGTATCCAGTTCAGAACACTTTTAATTTAATTACTTCAGGTACAGGTACAGTAATAGCCGATCTCTCTTATCAAAATCCTTCTGTTGCTAATACACATAGACCACTTGCCGTTATAGAGATCCCATTTGAGAGTAAGGTATTTAGAGATATAGTATTCTTTAAGCAATCTGAAACAATGTTACCTATAGCAGGTACTACAGGAGGTGAGAGTAGGATAACATTTGTAAACTATAATGATCCTGGACAATCCTTTTATGTTCTTAGTGATAATGTTTTTAAGGTAGTAAAACGGATTGGTGTAGAGCCAGAGGATGCATATAGGCTTGGTCAGGCCGTTACAGGTGGGACTGCATTTGATGCCTCAAAGATTGGGATATCTACGTTTCTGATTGGTGCTCCTAATATGTATAATGGATATGGCCCAAATATAGATTTATATTACAGAGCTTCCTTTGTTAATAAGTGGGGTCATGAGAGTGCACCCTCACCACTACCAAGTAAAGGTATTACCTCATTAGACAGTGCAGATGATTGTGTACAGGTTAATTTCAATGCACCTTTCTTCAGATTAACTGATACAGATATTGATACAATAAGACTTTATCGTTATGGAGGTGACTCTTCAGAGTTCTTGTTCCTTAAGGATATTCCTATGCCAACATTACCATTTACAACTGAGGTAATAAATGGAGTGACTGTAAAGATTCCATACTTTCCAACTATATCAGGTATTAATAGTGTTACTAATGGGTTCTCAAGGAAGAGTGCTATATCACCTTATTATCTTCTTAAGACCACTAAGGATATAAGTAGTTTAAGTGGGTTTACTAACTCAAACTTCTTATTAACTGCAACACCTTCCAGTCTAGATGGCTCATGGAGGGTGAATCAGGTAAGTGAGAATAGTTCTCCTAGTTTAGCATATACATCTCTATTGATAGAAGATCTTAATACCACAGGTACTACAGTTAAGTTAAATCCTATAACAAAAACTTGGGTTGGAACAACTAGTGCTACTTGGGCTTACGCTTCTTCTCCAAATCATGGATTAGTACATGAACAACTTGTAACATTTAGCACTACTGGAACATTTCCTACAGTAAACGGATATAATAACTCAGGTGGGAATTATTACGGGCAAGCAATAACAGACGATAGGGAATTTTATATTATTCTTTCTTATAGTAGTGACCCAACTAATGAATTCCAAATAGCTGACAAAGCTAAATGGGAAGCAAGTGGGGCGACATACCCTCTTGATGGGTATGGCACAGGGGTACATAGTGTTCATAGTAAACTTTCATACAGCTTCCCTGCAACAGGAGTGGTTAAACTCAAGGAAGAATATATATCTTATGCAGCTATTTCATCGAGTGATTTAACAGGATGTGTACGTGGTATACATGGTACAAATGCAAGTGATCATAAGTCAGGTCAGGTAAAAGCTATTACAGTTACTGCAGGAGGAACCAATTATGGAAATGATACTGGTGCTGTCACAAACATAGTTTTTTCAACAGATGTTGCTATTGATTCATTCACTAATGTAGGTGGTAATATTCAAGTGAATGTCATTACTGTAGCTCCCGGAGAAGCATTTATAGAAGGTGGGGCAGTATTGTTAAAAACAACTGGGAGTTTACCTGCTGGATTAAGTACAACATCTATATATTATGTGAGGATTGTAGGTACACCATCTGGTTCATATGAATTTAATTTAGCAACTACTCCATCTGGAACTCCAATAGCTGTTACAGGTACAGATCTTGGTAGTGGGACACACTCCTATAATAGCTGTATTATTCATGGTACAGGTGGTGGTGGTACAGGATTTTATGCTACATATGGAGTTAATACTTCTACTGGAGCAATAACAAATGTAACTGTAGTTAATTCGGGTTCAGGATATACTTCAAATCCAACTTTAGTTGTGAATGATCCGGGTTCAGCAGTTATAGGATCTGGTGCAACCTTCACAATAACAACAGGTGCTGGTGTTACTGCAAATATAGTTGAATGGGAACTTGAGATGGAGCACCGCAACCAGGACACAACCACACTTACGGAAGCAATAAGCAGTCCTTTAACTGGTACAGCAAATGTAGTTAAAGTATCAGATACAATTGTATTCCCTGCTCCTGCTACAAAAACAATCCAGAGTGCGACTAATAATGCAGGTTTATTAATAACAAGTAATGCTCATGGATTAGAAGATAATGATTTGATTACAGTTTCTTTATCTTTTGCGACTATTACTGGGTTAAGTGTGTCTGCTAATTATTATATTATTTATAATGACGTAAATACATTCAGGATAGCACTAACTTCAAGTGGCACTGCTATTACCTATAGTGGTTCTACAACGGGATCACATAGTATGGTTGTATTACCCAAAATTTTAATAGGTAATGAGATTCTTGCCTATACTGGGAAAACAAGTACTACATTTACAGGAGTAACACCAGCAATCAAAGGAACTATTGCTTCTACTCATGGCCTGAACGTGGTTGTACGTAGTTACGATGAAAGCTATTCAACAACAACAGTTACAAATGCATCCATAGAAATTGAGGGGTTTGGATTTAGGGACAAGGCACGTACTCCAATATCGTCACTGTATGAAATGCAGACAGATAACTGGCCTCCACTTGGATTGGAATATAATGTAGAGAAAAAACAATTCTTTGAAACAGAGAGTGAGGATGATTATTTCCGATACATAAAAGCAGTAGGGTCAATGTACTTTGGGGCATTAGATGCAAACTTAAGATTCTCAAAGTATGGCACTCCTGAATACTGGCCTATTTCTGCAGTAATTACACTTGATTCAGAGATACGTTGCATAGAAGAACATGCAGGTGAGGGATTAGTTTTTACAACGAACTCATTATATCGAGTCAGGGGTACAGATCCTAAGGCTATGATTGCATTCAGAGTTCCTGATGCGAGGGGATTACCAGCAGGATACGAGCATACAGTTTCTGATTTTAATGGTGGGTTAATATGGCTAACTGCCAGTGATGGCATTTGTATGTATTCTGCAGGCAGGGCTACTTATTTGACTAGAGATAAACATGATATTGGCAGACTTAAAGCACCTTATTCATGTGTGGTAGATGGTGTTTACTGGTTGTTTCAGGAGCCGGGAAGTGGTACAGGTTATAGACTTGAATTATCTACAGGTGAGATACGTTTAGCACAAACTACAATAGAAGCATACTATGCTTATTTTGCAAAAGCATTAGGTGTTGGAGTTGTAGTTACAAAAGATGATAGTATCAACTCAGATGATGTAATAAGTCTTACTGGTTCTACTACTGCTAATGGAGATGCTACAGTAACAGTATCTAGTACTGATAATTTAACAGCAGGTATGCTAGTTACTGGTGATGGGATACCTGTCAATACAACTATTTTATCAGTAACAAGCCCTACTGTATTTGAGCTTTCTGCAAATGCTACTGCAGATGCTACTGCAACTGTTACATTGAACTTTCCATTATTCCAAGTTGAAGAAATAGGTGGTGATAAGGCAAAGAATATTGAATGGAGGAGTAAGAAGATTGATGCAGGAGAACCTGCAATACCAAAAGCTTTAGGTTCAGTAGCAATAGTATATGAAGCATTAAATAGTAATAGTGCAGAAACTATTGTGGATGGTATAAGAGGGCAAGCACTGACAGCAGAGCTTTTAGGATTAGACCCAGATGATCTTGATGCGGGAAATATTGCTACTGCTGAATCAGAAACAACTTCAGACTTATATTCTATCTTCACTAAGTACGATGAGCCTAACCAGACATTCGTTGTTGATACAGGTGGGGCAAACCTAACTAATACAGAGAGACGTACTATCCTAATGCCTGAAGGCTTTAATACTTCTACTGTAACTGTAGGGGATAGGGTATGGAATGAGCTTTTGGCAGATAATACAGAAGTAGAAAGTCTTACTACCACAACAATAAGTAGCGTAGTATATCCATCTATTGTTTTAAATAAAGAGCCACTAAGAATAGGTACAGGTACTATATATTGGGGCAACCTTCCGATAGTAGAGATCTACCTTAACAATGACGACACACCTTCAAGGGTATTTACATTACCTCCAGGTGATGTTGTAGAGCCTCAGTCTATGGATCTTTACTTAAAGGATCTAAAGAGATTCAGGACTATTTCAGTTGCCATACAGGGGGATGTGAGAGTTCAGTCACTGTCTTTGAGGCACTATCCTCTTCAGAAGTATCAGTCCTCAACACTACATCATAGTGCAGATATATTTTACAAGGGTGATATAGACTTCAGGGTAATGCTGGATGGCAGTTTAGTTTATAGGAAAGAGTTAAGTAATGCAGGAGATGACTTCAAGGAGGAGAGGATATATCTACCAGCATCATCCTTTGGTCAGAGGGCACATTATATGAATGAAAGTCGTGCAGGTATGATTGAATCAGTAAATTTTAATGGATCAGTAGCAGCATAATGCCGGACTTCCAACAATATCTTGAACCAATGGTATTCCATCAGGCATTAGTTGGCGTGATACCAAGTACTACAGACATTAACCTTAAGTTTAGTTTTGCGGTAGATGGAGAACATGCAGGTACAGAAGAGATTAGTGGCAGAGGACTAACAAAGACAGGGAAGCTTCTCCCTCTTAGAATATTTCCTGAACCATCACAAGCAGGCTCATTGTTACAGGTCTCTATAACTGAAGGCTGTGAAATGGCTACGTGCCAAATAATGGCAGCACCTATTGCTTCTCATAAGATTATTAAGGAACTATCAGAAGCACAAATTACATACAAGGGTGAGGTAACAATAATGTTTTATTTTGATGGAGTGTTACTTGGAACAAGCAGGATATTTAGTTCTACCTATTGGAAGACTGAGAAGTTTTATCTCCCATCAGGATCAAGAGGTTATATATTCCAGTGGAAACAGATTGATAATGTTAGTGGAGAACCAAGAGGATATGTAGGCTCATTAGATACAGACTTATTATTAGGTGATACAGAAGCACCGCAAATACCATCAGGATGATACTATGGCAGAAGCAGAAAGGTATGGGCTTAATGTTGTAGCAGCCCAGGTAGATGATCCAATGACTCAGGAAGCATTCCGGGATCAGGAAAGAATTAATGCTGAGTTGAAGGGAAAGATAAATGCTTTAACATCACAGATTGCATCACTAAGAGCAATGATACAGGAACAAGCAGAAACTATTGCAATATTCCACGAAGAAGAATAATGGGAACAGCTACAGTAATAACATCAAATGCCCTTACAGATTTAGAGGATGATGTAACTGAACTTACAACTAAGTTGAATGGAGTAATAACTCAATATAATTTAGTTCAGGCAGATATGACAACTAATAAGACTGCAATTGATTCATTAAAAACCCAGTTTAATCTTGCTGAGTCTGACCTAACTAATCATAAAGGAAAGATTGATACATTAATAATTGATATGACAGCAGTTAATACTAAGATAACTGGGAGTTATTCCCCGGCTGTTACTGGTGAGAGTAATGGCCCTCCTTATTCTTCTGCTAGTGATCCTATTTTATTAAGATTAGAACGTCTGGATGCAGATTATGTTGGTCTTGAAACATTTATTATAGCTCAACATTCAGGTCGTCAAAACAATAGGGGTGGGGATAGTAGTAATGCTACAGATAAGTTAAATAGTTTATCAACATTAAGTACATCATCATCAGGTAATGCTGCTGATGGTTCGGCAGCTATAACTGCTGGCACTGCTGACCAATCAGCATCTACAGCAGAAGCATCTGTAACTCCATCATATACTGCTGGTGCAACAAAAGTAATTACAATAGGAGCCAAAGGTGAAGTAAGGGGTAAAAGATTGGCAAGACAAACATTAAATAGATTACGTAAATAAAGGAATCATATGGGCACATTCACAAGTTTTTTTGAGGGCATGTCTGGTACTTCTAAACAGAAGTATGGGGCATCACTGTATGATGATAAAGAATATAAGAAATGGAAGCAAAGACAGGAAAAGATCTATGGTAAAATAGGTGCTGCTGGTGACAGATATGGAGAGCAAGCTGATAAGTTCTTAGGTTTGTATGGAGAAGATAGGGCAGGAGCAGACAGATACAGAGGTAAGGCTGAGACTGAGCTTGGTCGGGCAAGGGGAGAGATAGATAAAGCCAGCTCAACTTTTGGAAGAGCTGAAGGTGATATACAAAGATCGAGAGACCAGCAGGTAGCTGCCACACAGTTAATGTCTGATAGAGATCATTACTCTAATCTTAAGCGTAGGTCTGGGGATAGACGAAGAGAGGCCAGCAATGCTAGGAGAGGGATGGAGTCTATAAGGAATAAATTAGGTAGACCTTCTGAAGATAGTGGGTTAACACAGTCTCTGTTAGATGCATTCAAGAGAACAACTGCAAGTAATAGAAAAATTATAGATCAAAATGTAGCTCAGTTAAAAATGACTAACCCTGCTGCTGCTGCAAGATTAACTCAGGATTTTAATGAACAAACACTATCATCCTTTGGTCAACTTAAGCAAAAAGGTAAGTTCAGTGATGAGCAATTAAAGAACAGCAGGTTAACCCAGGAGTCTGCAATGCTAATGAATCAGACTTCTCTCTTAAACCTTGAGGCAAGAGAGGATCAAGGGTTGAATGCTGTACACTCAGGACAAATATCTAATCGGTTTAATGCGGGGAATGCAGCCCTAAACACTGCAGGTGCTATGGGGAATATGGGAAGGAACTATCTTAGTGGAGCTGGAGCATATTCTAATCTCGGTAGTCAGTATGGTCGTATGGGTTCTTCCTTAGATTCAAGAGGAGCCAGTGCTCTTAATATGACTTCACGATATGAAGGTCTGAAATATGGGACACTCCAAGATAGGATGAGTATATCAAATAAAGGAGTTGAGCGTCAGGATAAATTCAAAATGAGTGATGCGGCTGCCAGGGCAAGAGTAGATTCTTTCAATAACTCTAGGGCCAACATGGGACTTCAGAATACAATGGGATTAATTAGGACAGGAGCATCTATAGCTGGAGCAGGAGCAACTGGAGGTGCTAGTATTTATGTCCAAGCTGCATTAAAGTTGGCTGAACAAAAAGCAGAAAGGGATAGACTTGCAATGGAAAGAGATGGAGGAGGTGGCAGTTCATTTGAAGTCCCAGATTCAGATTCATCCCGAGATCCCTCTCTATATGATCCTAATGCAGACTTCAGTGCAAACAGACAATACAATTCTTATGTTTAAATAAAATAATAAACAAAAACACAGGGTAATAACATGGCGATACAATTTGGGAATTTAGATAGAGAGCTTGCAGATAGGCAGAATGTTATTAAGGAGGATGCTGCTCGCCAATACAGAGGGAGCCGTGACACAATGAAATCTATTACTGATCTTGGTCAGACAATCTCAACTGAAGTAAAAAATTATAAAGCTAATCAACGTGAGGATGAAAGAATTAAGTACAACATGTTGAGGAATGAAGAATCAGATGATATGAATAGGGAAAAACATGGGATGTACATGATGAAGGGTGAGTTGGATGCCATGAATGTTATGAGGAAGTCTAGTGTAGATGCTTGGAATCTTAAAAAATGGAAGGGTGGTACAAAGAAGCAGGCAAGGACTAGTTATGATGAGAACG
>Ga0209091_10004528_pt1 | contig 10810 bp, 4 predicted proteins | sample ArcticOcean_MG_C_6_FD_187438 | JGI IMG/M metagenome (GOLD analysis project Ga0209091, IMG submission 187438) | Marine microbial communities from western Arctic Ocean - ArcticOcean_MG_CB8_128 (SPAdes) (version 2) | ecosystem: Environmental > Aquatic > Marine > Oceanic | place: Arctic Ocean... | reverse complement strand
ACTCGAGTTTATTCGTTAGAGCAACTTGAGAGCAGAAAGATCTTTCGTTCCAGATACCCGACCACAACGATTTATGCTCCCACGCAAACTCCAACGTCGATACCGATGACATCTCTTTCACTTTAAACTTCTTCTTCAAATCACCCGCGCGAGTTGATCTCTTAATCAACTTTCTCGTCTCTGTATTCACCTCGTACAAGAATTTGATATCAGTCCCATTCAATCTCGGAAGAATATGTTGGAAACAAATATCGTCGTTATTCACGATCAAATCCCACACATCTCTCGCCCCTCTCCGTCTTTTCTGCCCTCGCGTCAAAATCGCTCCAGTCAACGACATCGCTCCGCTCTCTTTTTTATCTCTCTCTTCCTTTCGCTCTCGGAAACAAACAACTCGCACAAAGTTCTTTTTTTATGATCTCGCATGTCACATTCGAGCGTTTACTCTTCTTCTTGGAGGGAGAAAATTTGCTTCATTTTTGTCTGCTGCGCAAGATTGATTTCTCTCTTTAAGGAGAGAGAAAAAAGAAGAACACGCGAAAGATGGGATATTATTGAGAGAGAGTGAAAGAGAGAAAAGAGGAGCGTTGGTAGGTAACCCCTTTAGGTCTCTCTAATCGTCGTCGTTGCGTTCTTTTCTAAACGACGAGAGCACTTGTGCGTTGTTAAAGAGCGAGATGATATTGGAAAAAGAAGAAGAAAAACGTCCTCCCAAGACGACGACGATGCATCCGATGTTTACGACGAAAGAAAAGAAGCGGGAGAAGGAGAAGGAAGAAACAAATAACGCGAAAAATATCAACGACGACGACGCGAAGAGAGTCGCGGAAGCAACGACGACGATTGACTTGACCAAAGGAGGAGAGCACGACAAAACGACGACGAATTTGAACAAAGATATTCAAAAATTCTGTTGCACAAAACAAGAAAAAGGGACGACGACGATTGTCGATTTGACGCGAGAGAAGGACAACGACGACGAAAAGGAGAAGACGAGAACGGAAGAGCAGCCTCCTCAGAAAGTGCACAGTTTTTTCCAAAAGAGGAAACCGCAGGCGAAGAGTACCGCGACGGTTTCGGCAACGGTTCCGGGCACGTCTCGTAAAACGCCGTACGAGGAAGCGGTGAAGCATTTACCGCCGATTCACGTGAACTGTCCGATTCGGACAGTGGTGGGAGCAGATACGGAGGATGTGGTGAAAGGATATGGGGTTGCTTTTGAAAACGCGGTGGCGTTTGCGGCGGAGAGACGACGTTCTCTGGTAAAGTCGTCGTCGGCATCGACGGGGGCATCTTTTCGGTGGCGATACGAAATCAAAAGCGACGATGAGATAAAAGACGAAGAAATGAGCATAGAAACGGAAGAAATAGAAGAAGAAATAGAAGAAGAAATAGAACCAAACGATGAGTACTCGCGAGCAATCATAAACCGACTCGAGTCGCAATTTCGCGCGGCGAGTAAAGGGACTCCTTGGGTGGAAATTTGCAAACCAACGCGCGCCTCGGAAACGCTCGGATCGCAAAACTCGCAACCGGCAGATCTATGTCGCAACTGGCTGACCAACTGGAAAGCGAGGATTGAAAGCAACAAAAACGCGAGCAAACACACGTTTAGAAACGCGCGAAGACAACACACGAATAATAATCACTCGGACTCAGAAGATTCCGACGCCAAGTGGGAACGCGAAATGGGCATGGAACTCAGTGACGAAGAAGACGACGAAGAAGGAGAAAAGAACGACGGTTTCGGTGACGGTTCAGGTGCGAACATCGCGAACGGGTTAATCGTTTTCGGCGACTCGGGAAGTGGGAAAACGGCTACGATACGAGCCGTAGCGAGCGAATTGGGATTTAGTATTTTAGAAGTCAACGCCGGGCAAAATAGATCGGGGAGAGATATTTTAGAACGATTCGGAGAGTCTTTACAATCGAAAAATTTGTTAAACAAGAGAAAGAAGCCGTCATCTGATGCGGCGAAGACTATCACCGAGAAGAAAAAGAAGGAGGAGACGGAAGAAGCGACGATACCAACGGATATCAACGATGATGAGAAAAAGACGACGATGACTTCCGAGGAACCGAAGAAAAAGAAGAAAACAGCAAACGGAAAGAAGGCGCAGAAAGCCGTCGGTAACAAAACGCTTTTCGGGTTCGTAAAGATGAAAGAAGCAACGAATGGCGGCGTGGATGATAGTAGCGAGAAGAAGAAGAAGAAGAAGAAGAAAGAAGCCGCGGAACAAGAAAAGCAGCAGGAACAACAACAACAACAAAAAGGTGCCATCAGCGCCAACAACACCGTAGTCGTATTCGAAGACATCGATTGCCTCTTCGGCAACGAAGACGAGGAGGCGAAAGACGTCGATCGCGGGTTGATCCCGGCAATCGCAACTTTACTCGAAGCCGCGAAGCGACCGATCGTTGTCGTTTGTAAAAGCGAAGAGATGCTGGACGGTGACGATGGACAGCTTCGTCAGTTGACATCTTTAGGCACGTCGACGACGAGAGTTGGATTCGAGAAACCTACCGTGGAAGAGTTGGCGAAATATTTGCGCTTGTGTTGTTTGGCAAAGGCGAAAGCTTCTTCTCCTTCAGAAGAAAAAGAAAAAGAAAAAGACGATGTCTATCCTCTGTCGACATCGAAAGGATCGCTGTCCATGTCGCACTGTTTGAAGATTGCGAAATTACGGAAAGGTGACATTCGCGGCGCGCTGAACGATTGCGAAGTTATGAGCGCAGCTCCTCCCGGTCGCGGGAAAAGTATCGCCTTCAAAGAAAAAGGTTTGTTCGCGGCGGGGGATGACGAAACGACGGACGATTTTCTCTTTGACGTCGCTTTGCCGCTCTTGAACGATGCGTATTCAAACGGTGCTTTGCCCGTTGCGGCTGTTGCGTTCACCGAGAAGATTTCGAAAGACTACGAAGCGAAGGAAAATGCATTCGTGGCGAAATACGCGGAAAAGTGCGACGCTCGATTCTTGGAATATTCGTTGAAAGAGAACGAAAAGCGCGAGAAGGCGAAAGCAGAGCGCCGGAAGAAGAAGCTTCAAGCGCTCGGTTTGAAAGAATCGCAAGTGGATCCTGACATTACCGCGTGGAAAGACTTGGAAGAAGAAGAAGGAAGAGAAGAGAAGAACAGTGAAGATCCATCGGCGATGGAAAAGGAGAAAAGCAAAGAAGAAAAGCAAGAAGAACGAAAAGTTGACAGCATAAAGTGTACGCCGGTGAAAAACGAGCAAAGAGAAAAAGGTGCGATGGTGATTGCAGAGAATGAGGACAACAACGACGGAGAAGGAAGAGGTGTGAAAGAAGGCACGTCGCCACATTTTTCTCAGCAGAATCTGGACATCCCGCCGTCGCCGTTGACGTCTGCGCCTGAAGTTGCCGAGGCTTCTGTAGAATCAGCCGAATTCTGGGAAACTCACGTCCAAAGAATGAACTCAGTATCAAACCTTTCGAGCATTCAAACTAGTTTTGACGCTTTAATGCGTCCAAAACCGTTTGGTGCGAACGGAGTGCCGTTGTCGTTGAAACCCGGAGTGCTCGCTCGATATATCGATTACTGCGATACTTTCAATAGCGACACGAAGGAAACGCAATTTATCGACGAAGATTTCCTCTTGACCGGTGGCGAGCCTCGAAAGCAGTTTGGGGACGAGAGAAAACGAGTATCCTCGCAATGCATCGACGTTGGTTTACAACGATTCAAAGAAAACGTCGTTGGTACTGTTTTACGCGAAGGGGGCTTCACAGATGCCGCCGCGATAGACTTCACCGAGCGCGCTCGAAAAGAAGGAGAGAAAAAGGCAACGTCGGACGAAAACGATATTCTCTTCCGCCAACGCGAACACGCGACTCTGTTGAACCCGAAACTAGCATCTTCGAACAGCGTTTCGTTAGCGACGTACGTCGGGTTCGCCTCTAAAATTGCCAAAGCGAGGTTTCAACCAACCGCTCTGGATACTCCCGGTGAAACGCGCACGAGAAGAGCGAAACTGAGCATGCATTTAGATAAGGTCGTCGGCGTGCGAGAACAAGAACGAATCGCAAACTTGTCGAATTTCAATAGATAGTAATAGTAATAGTAAGAATTTAACACGCAATAAAAGTAGTTCCACTCAAAAAGTCATAGAAGAATAGATAGTATGTATTACCACAATGGTCCGACGCGACGACTTCGGGTCGAACTACTACTCGAACTGCTACTGCTATGTCCACTACTCCCGCGTCGACTGTCCCTTTCCGCTTCCCTCGCGGCTTCTTTCAAAACCAAAGCCGCTTTCATCTTCACTTCGTCTTCGGGACAATCCTCCCCGGGCGTACAATCCGTGCTGTCTTCTAACCCGGCGTAATCGCCTTCTAATTTGTCCAGTCTGCATTTTTCTATGTTTGCGTGTTGACACCCGCAATTCCAGTTTCTATCTCCGCCGTCGTCTTTGTACTTGCAGAATTCCCACAAACTCGCCGGCGGTTGCGACAATGCCTCGAACGTTCGTTCTTCGTTATCGAAGCAGTGAACGTCGTTGCCTTCTTTTCGAGCGCCTAAACCGTGGAAGTAATGGTAATTTAGTTCGGCGTGTTTTTCATCCTTCGCGGTTTCGTTGAGGCCGATGCCGATACCTCGAGAAAACTTTGCTAAACCTTCGACGCCGAAACCGTAGACGGTAACTTTTGAACACAACGAGGTGAGCATGTTCGCGCAAACCCATCCGGAGGAAGGGACATTCAAACCTTTATACGGCCCAAACCCGCTTCGACACAATCGTTCTCGGTAGTGTTCTAATATCGGTGCCGCCATCGACGTCGCTCTCGAGGAGATTCGAACGGCTAAGATATCTTTCCTCGTCTCGAAGAGTTGCGAGGCTAAGTTGCCGTACTCTTTCAAAGTAGCTCGGGATATCAACAAAGTTAATCCTTGTTCTAGTGGATGTTGTTCGACCGCTTTGTTCCGTATTTTAGAGGCGCCAGAATAGTAGTTTCTCGTCCACAATCGATTCAAAACACGGTGCGTGACTTTCAAACCAACTCGGCGCGAATACCCTCTTTGCGGCGCTTGGTTCAATCGAACGACGACGTCGTGTGAATCGATTGACTTTCCGTATTCAGAAAGACGCAACAACCCGCTGTTACCGACGACTGCACACGTTCCCCACTCGCCTTTTTTCACCGGCGCGCGTTGTCTCGCCGACTTTTTATGCGCTCGCATGTTCGACGAAACCGCCGCTTCCAACGCGATTGGCCCGGCGTCAAATTCCTCCGTCCCTGGAATCGGATTCGAGTTCGGTTTCCACATGTAATCTTTCACCGGTAAAGTTGGCATCGGTATACCTTCCGTGCTCGGCATTTCCTCTTCCTGCTCTTTCTTACACTGCACGAACCTTTTGTGCGATAACTTGGCTTTAATCGACGGTCGATCGAACCACGTCATTTCTTTGTTCGGATCTTCCTCGCCGTCGTCAATCATATCTTGATCGGCAACGCCTTCAATGTCCGCGATTTCGGCTAATCTTTCCGCACGTAAACGCTTTTCACGTTGAACGAGCTCATCCACGGACATTTTCCCGCCTTTCATGACGTCTGACATTCTACCGTCCGCAATCGCCATCGCCGTCGCTCGCGACAAACCGGCGTTTTCTAATTTCGAAATCAACCACTCTTTCCTATCCTCTTTCGCCTCTTGCTTTTCAGCGCGTTCGTATTGCACGACTTTCTTTTCTTCTTCGGACCGAATTTTGGAATCTTTAACCTCCACCGCGATCCATTCACCGCCAACGAATTCGTATTCGGTGTTATCTCGCCCTTCTTTCCTGATGTTTTGTTGCGCGTACTCTTCGCTCGCGTCCCAGGGCGCTTTCTCGCTTTCCAACAGATTTTCAGCGTCGAGTTGTTGCATCTTCGCCTCGGCATCCGCGGTAGCGTCTACATCATTCGCTAAACCTTCCGATTGCGAATTCGTGTAGGCGTTGGCAAACCGTCTTTCAATCATCACTCTCGCTTCGGCGTCGGAGATTTCATCCGACCGTAATCCGCCGGCGTCGCGAATGCCTTCCACGACTTCAGGTTTCTTCGGGAAGACGAGATTCGCCAAGGCTTCGTCTTCGGAGAGTTGTTTCTTAGCGAGCGCGATTTCTTCGGACAACAACTTTGGCAACAACCGTTTCAATATCTTCTTCTTCTCTTCGTCGTCGGCGTCGCTCTTCTCGAGGTAGTTCTTTCCGCTGGAAGTTTGCCCGGTCAAAACCGCGTCGCCGCTGTCGCTCCCCACAAACGCGGCTTTGAAAATCTGGTCGATCACCGAGGGCGAAATCGTGTCCTTTGCATCGTCATCGTCGTCGCCTATCGCGCTCAAATTCGCGGCGACTTCCGGCGAAATCTTCGCAAACACTTCCAATAATGGATCGTTCAATAATTTCGCGCGCGCGCGCTTCGTGCTTTCACTCTCGTCTTCGTTTTCCTCATCACCTCCTCCATTACTATGACTACTCCCTTCCTCATCGTTACCTTTACCGCCATCGTCGCTGTTCTCGTCGCCGTCGTCCTCGTCCTCTCTTCCTTCTCCTCCTTCTTCGACGGCGACGACGGGAAGCTTCGCGTCTTGTTCGTGCGGTACCAAAACATCATCATCGTTCGCTCTGACCTCTTCTTTAACTTCTTCTTCCTCGGCGCTCTCATCACTCCCGAAACTCGTTCCCATCGCTTCGTCTCGATTGCTCAAACCGTGATGGTGTTGATGTTGTTTTTCCATCCTCTTCATCGCGTCGAAATCGTTCCCAAAAACCACGACTTCAAACGCTCTCACGATTTGAGGAAGAAACACAGCCACGAATAATAAAGCGCAGACTAAAACGCGCATTTTGCGTCCTCGTTTCTTTTTGTCTCCTCCTTTCCACTCTTTATCGTCGGCTGATTTTTCCGCCTCATCATCATCATCGCCAATACCAAAGAGGAAGAATCCAAAACGCGAAGAAGAAGAAGTCCCTCCTCCTCGTCTGCTCTTGAACGGAGAAGAAGAGGGCATGAGTATTAGAATATTATGTATAACTCCAATAATGTTAAAAGATTGTTGTTGTTATTCTCCTCTTCTTTTGCTGCGCATGATGATGGTACAAATTTTGAGGTTTTGTGGCAGTCTTGTCTCTCTCTTTTAAAATACTACTATTGAGTATATGCGTTGTAGGCGCTTTATGTCTCTCTCTCTCATTCTCTCTCTCATTCTCTCTCTCATTCTCTCAAAATTCATTTGCTCCCTTGGCTTCCATGCTGCGTGTGTGTTTTCATGAGGTGTATAAAGTTTCATCTTCGATTCGCCAACCATGTGGTAATGGACAGTTATTGTCGAGGAGGTATTGTAAACACTCGGTTTGGTTGTTCCAGTGCGCTAGTTGTACGGCCTCAGAGTCCCAAGGCGCTTTGGCGGTTTCGTGCAAGTACTTCAAACATTCTAAGTGGCCGTTCCTGGCTGCAAGCTCACACGCATATTCGCTGTATTGATCATACTTACGCTCAACAAGATATTCGAGTACATGAAGATGACCATTAAAAGCCGCCCTTGCGGCAGTCCAAGAATTCCACGGCGCTTTCGCTTCTTCGCGTAAGTATTTGAGGCACTCGAGATGACCGTTTTCGGCAGCACATTCACACGCCATCGTACCGATAGGACACTCATTTGCCACGCAATACTTTACCATTTCCAGATTACCTTGTTCTGCGGCCGCACAAATCGTCACTACATCGCACGCACACTTTTTCTCCTCTCGCGCCCACTTGAGCAACTCGAGTTTATTCGTTTCAGCAACTCGAGAGCAGAAATTTCTTTCGCTCCAGTCACTCGGCCACAACGATTTATGCTCGCACGCAACTTCCAAAGTCGATATCGATGACATCTCGTTCACTTTAAACCTCTTTCTCAAATCATCCGCGCGAGACGATCTCTTAATCAACTTTCTCGTCTCCGTATTCACGTCGTAAAAGAATTTGAGATCCGTCCCGTTGAGTTTACACATCACATGCTTCTCCACGATATCGCGACACGCGCCGCCATTCAGCAACGCCTCCCCGAACAAACGCCATAACGGCAAAGGTTTACTCTCGAGAACCTTTCGTAGTCTCTCGTGTTCCTCTTCCGTCGAGTATTCGGAGGACATCATCATCCTTTCGTCCGGATGATGAGATCGCTTTTTTGTTTAACGCCAATATTTATTTTTTCCCACTTGCTTCTTTTTCTTCTCTTGGACTCCCCTCTTTTTGGGGGACACAAAGAAGACAAAAAGTGCTCGATTACTACTCGCGTCTCGTGTCTTCGAGAAAGAAAAGGATTGCACTCCTTTTGTTCTTGGAAAGGCTTTAAGAGCGTATAACGGGAAAGAAAGAGAGCAAGGAAAGGTGTTTGTCGTACTAACGGAGTGAAAAGCCTTTCTCTCTCTCTCTCTCTCTCTCGCGTGTGAGTAGTAGTATTACGTTTGCGTTATTTGTCATTTCTCATCTCTCTCGGAGAACACGAGACCGTTAGAGAGAGAAATCAGTCAGTTTGTTTATTCTTTCGTCTCGAAAAGGAGGAGTTTTGTTGTGAAAAGAAGAAGTGATTATTAAAGAAGAAGAATATAATGCTCGTGGTGAACAACGTCTCGTTCAACCACGACAGCTCGTGCGTCGTCTTAGCGACGGAGAAAGGATTCCGAATCCTAAAGACAGATTCCGGTGCTTTGCTTCACACGTTCGACACCGTAGGTCCAATGCGCATATGCGAAATGCTTTTCGACACGAGATTAATCGTGTGCGTGGGCGACGGCGGAGGTTTAGAGACGCCGGATTTATCGCCGAGACGGTTGAAAATCTTAAACGTGGATTGGGAAACTTTAATCGCGGATTTGGCGTTTCGGACGACCGTACGGAGCGTGAAGATGAACAGACACGTTTTAGTCGTTTGCGAGGACGAAGAGGTGACGGTATTCGAAATGAAAGGATTGGCGAGGGTGATGAACGTGCCGCAAAGAAGTGTTAACGCGGAGGGGAAAGGCGTGGCGGCTATTAATAGCGACGCGGTGAGCGCGTCTGATTTTAACAACAATACTTTGATGAGCGCAAAAAGTAGTAGTAGCGAGAAGGGAGAAGAAAAAGAAGAGACGAACAAGGACGGAGCAGCGACCAATAACAATAGCAGTTATTTAGCGGTCGTGTCGCACCTGTCCGAGACAACCGTCGTGATTTACGATTTGCACAACGTGCACGTGGCGACGGAGATTCCAAACGCGCACGAAGGACCGGTGGCGATGTTGGCGTTCTCGCAAAAAGGGGACATTTTAGCCTCCTGTTCGGTGAAAGGAACGGTGGTGAGAACGTGGGACGTGCCGTCTGGGGAACCGAGGAATATTTTTCGGCGCGGGTCGACGACGGCGGAGATTACGAGTCTACAGTTTGCGTACAGCAGTGAAAGATTCGCGTTTGAGCCGGAACTTTTAGCCGTGGCGTCTGACTCGGGAACGGCGCACGTGTTCCAATGCTTCGAGAGCACTAATAAATCGAGTAGCAGTAACTTTCGCGGCGAAAAAAGAGAAGGAATAGAAGAAGAAGGTGAAGAAGACAAAGACGAAAAGCAAGAAATCGATGAGGAAAAGAAAGTGGAAGCGATTGAGGCGAAATACGCCGCGTCCTCCGCGTCCACGGCGCACAAAATCTTGCGCCTAGGAGGCCTGGTTTCAAAACTGGCACTCACGGGCGCAAAGAAAGTCACGAAGACGTCCGTGAATGCGCTCGCGAAAGTTTCGAGCACGGTTTTGCACACGACAGGCGTTTCCACCAAATTTACGAAGAGCTTCTTAGAACCGAAACGCGCCGCCACGGTTATAAAGTTACCGGCGCATAAACGAATGGCGGCGGCGAGGAACGAGAAATTCGCGATTGGTTTAGAAAGCGGCGAAAGTAACTTACAAGTAGACGTCGTTAATACGAATGAAATTAAAGCAGCAGCGGTGCCTTCACCAACTCAATCGCGGGTGGAATGGAACGTCGTCTCCATTCGACCGCCGGCGGATTTCAATCACGATGCTAAAACTATCGTCGTTGGCTCAAAAAGCAGTAGTCAGAAAAAGGATGTCGCCGTCGCTCTTAACATGCCGCCTTCGTTGAATCCAGACGACGAAGACGAAGATGTCGGAGATGCTACCAATGAAGACGTCAAAAAGGAGCTGACCAAACGAGTCCGCGTCGTCTGCGCATCCTCGACGGGTATTTTGTACGACTACCGCGTTCGATTAAAGTCGTCGGTGCAAGCGGTAAATAACGACGACGACGACGACGACGGTGAGAACAATTCGCCACTCCTCGAAACAACGGCGAGTAGTACTACTACCAAAAACAACAACAACAACAACAACAAGAGTGAGTGCGCTTTGGAGCGCGAAATCGCCATGCTTACCCCCGGTGCATCCGAGACGACGACGACGACGACGAGATTCACCGGCTTCTCCGGATGGCGACGACCGGGGTCCTCCTCCTCCAACTCCTCCTTCTCGAAAAAGCAACAACAACAAAAGCAACAACAACAACCTTCGACCGCGGACGAGGAGGAGAACGCGCTCAAATACAGCATGATGCAAGCCAGTCAGTTGCGTTCGCCGTCCTCGCAAAGTTAGTTAAAAAAAAAAAAAGTCACACCACGCGCCGCGACGAGAGAGAGAGAGAGAAAGACAGAGAGAAGAAACAAAAACGAAAGAAAGAGCGAACGCTGAACAAGCGTCAAAAGTCGTCGTCGGCGAAAAGGCCTCGTTCCCGACGAAAGAGTGTATAGCTTAGCTTGACTCTCCTTTTTATACTT
>Ga0209091_10004527_pt1 | contig 10812 bp, 8 predicted proteins | sample ArcticOcean_MG_C_6_FD_187438 | JGI IMG/M metagenome (GOLD analysis project Ga0209091, IMG submission 187438) | Marine microbial communities from western Arctic Ocean - ArcticOcean_MG_CB8_128 (SPAdes) (version 2) | ecosystem: Environmental > Aquatic > Marine > Oceanic | place: Arctic Ocean... | reverse complement strand
GGTGATCGGTACCATGGAACCAAAGAAAGAGGAAGAGAATGACGACGATGAAGTCATCGTAATCGAAGAAAAAGAATCCCTAAAGGTGTCACCAGTTCCTGAACCTCGACCGCAAAGATCTCCGTCGGCAGCAGAAGCAGCGCGAATGCGCTTATCTTCGGCTGCTTCTCGTGAACCGTCAGTACCACCATCGTTGCGCAAAAATTCTGCTGACGCTGCACCGATACTGTCGCGCGTCTCGCTGGCAACAGAAAACCAAGAGTTAGTCGAGAAGACGCTCGATCACATGCCTTTGAATATTTTGAAGGAGCACGCGCAGATCGCGAGAGAGAAAGCGGAGGCAGCTGAAGAACAGCGACGTCGAAGCGTCTCGATGCCACCTCCCGATCCGCGCGTACCGCGAACGAACTCCTCCAAAAAGAAGAAAACTCAACAACAACAACAAAATTCGGAAGGCTCGTTTCCGAGCGATGAAAGTTTGCGCTTCAAGAGACGACGACGCGAAAAAGTCCCGAAAGAGCCGTCTCCTGTGCTACCAGTAGCTCCCAGCGTTGCCGCTCTCGATGTCGTCGCAAACAATAGACATCAAAAACAGCGACAGCAACGCAAGAAACCTTTGAAGAAAAAATCGACATTTTTGGACGATATTGCCGGTGGCGAAGGAGGTGACGACGACGACGCGAACGAACAGGATTACGACTCTGATGATGCCCGTTTCATCGACGACGAGTCTCCAGAGACTGGAGATGACGGACATCGTCATCATCCGCAATACTTTAGTTCGGCTGGAAACACGGACGGCGATACGAACAACCGCAGTGTGCCATTTACAAATAACAGTGGGAATCCGTACACGCAACCGACTCCTATGGTGAATCTGGGTGATACTTTTGCTAGGTTTGGTCCGCGAAATCAACAGTATAACGTCCAGGACACGCCGCCAGATTCTTCGATGGAAAACCACACTCAAACTACGGACGAGTACGAGGATTCGTTCATCAACGACGACGAAATCGATTACGACACAGAAGAAGATGATGTTGCACTTCCGAGCGTTCGAAAACCTGATGAAGAGAAAAGAAAGAAGAGAGTTCTGGTTAAAAAATCAACGCATAACGCGACGAAGAAACGCGTGAGCAATGATAGCATGTCTTTGAGCGACCCGGCGATGATGGCGAAGATTTCGGAGTCTCGCCACGGCGTCGTATCGACTTTACCTTCGAACAACAACACTCAAGAAGAGGAGGAGGAAGGAGGAGAACACAAACGAAAGATGCCGGCGTCGCATGTTCCGTTCGTGCCAGTACCGCCTGTGATCGTAGACTTACTCGATGATGAGTTCGAAGACGACTGGAACAAGGGCAATTCCGACGACGACGATTGGTGAAAATACACAAAATATAGAAGAATTTTCCAGTAGAGAACCAGAACGTAGTAAAGGAGCATATCATTTCAAATGAGTAGTAGTATCAAGAATAGTAATATCGTTAGTATAGTATAGTATCGTGTCGTATCGCTTTATTGCTGCTCGTGCGAAACATCTAGCGACGAAACGCCGCTCGAAGTACCTTTTGAATTTCCGTCTTTGTATTCCGTCTCGGAGTCGATAGAGTCATCATCCACGTGTAAGCGCTCGGCGACGTCTTTCACGAACGTCTCCAGATCGAAACACGAATGTTCGTTTTCGATGTCGTTGCTGTCGTTTTTGTCGTTTTGATAGTGGCGATTCTCTCGTTTGTCCTCGTCGTTGTCCTCTTTGTTCTCGTCGTCGTCGTCGTCGGTTGAGTCCGTATTTTCGTCGTTGGTATTGTCGCTCCCGCTTTTGCTGCTACTACTGTGAACAGCAGTAGTAGTACTACTCGGAGACCCCGACAACGACGACGACGAAGAAGAAGAAGAAGTCCCACATCCAAGCAAAAGTACGTTCTTCTCTTCTTCGTACTCCAAAAACAAACCGAGTGCCTCGGCGTTCTCCACGAAAGGATCACCCCGCTCCAACTCCTTCTTGAACGCTCGAAACTCAAACAACCGTTCCCGTTGCTCCTCGGTCAATTCGCGATCAAACGGGATTCCGTTCTCGTCCAAGTTAATCCCTAAAGCGATGCGTTCCTCTAATCGTCTTAATCTTCGTTTCATCGAGCTTTGTCCGCCGCCGATTCTTCGAAAAGATGGCGAGAGTCCGAACGCCGCTTCAAAATCTACATACGGAGAACCATAATACGGAACATTCATTCCTCCATACGACGAGATTTGCGAAGACGAGCACGTCGAAGAAGACGAACGAGAAGACGCCGAAATCAAAGGAACCATCGACCACGCGCCGCCGTCTTCTCTGCTCGAAGTTCCTTCATCCCGGTGGTGTCGAAACCCAGCACCGCCGACGCCCCCGCCGAGGCCTCGAGTAGCGTCGCCGCGGAACGACGACGGAGAAAAGTGCCGATAAAACTTCGCTCCCCCTCTTCCTCCTCCTCCTCGTCCTTCTCTCGGTTTCGGAATTCTCCCTCGTCCTCCTCCACCACCTTGTCGGTACCAATAATACGAGTTTTCCTCCCGTTGTCGTTGTTGTTGTTGTTGTTGCCCTCGTCTTCGAAAACCTCCGTGGTCGTCACCTCCTCCGTTGTTTGTCGGTATCGTCGTCCCCATCGAACGTACCTTCCTCAAAAAGCCATCGACATCGTCGTTTCTTCCTCCACACGGCTCGGCGCAAACGATTAACCCGAATCGTTCGTACCAGAAATATCGCAGAAACGTTTGCGACGGAAAGTGAAACTGCTTCGCGGTGACTCTTTTCCGGAAAAGCGTTTGGGTCGAAAAGAAGTTGTTGTTGTTTTCGTCGTTTTCGTCGTCGTATTCGTCTGAGAATAATGGTCCTGTTTGGAAAAACGACTGCGGAAAATGCAAAGGCGTTTGGTGGAAAGCGAAGAAAGGAGAGGGAAACGTCGCGTCGCGGTCATTCGTCGTCGTTTTCGTCGTCGGAAACATATACGTATTATGTCCGTTTTTCGTGTTCGTCAAAAGTCTGTCGTTTTTTCGTCGTCAAAATATACACAAATTTAACAAATATTTAGGGTTTGTTAACCCTAACTAAGGCCCTCGCTCTCCCCTCTTCAACCCCCGCACACATCATCATCACATCTTCAGCCTTTCCGGCAAAGCACACTCGCTTAAAGCGCAAGAATAATGCTCGCGACAACAACAAGACGAACCTTTGCTCTTGGTGGACTCCGACGGGTACGCAAAATTTTGTCTATTTTCTCTTTCTTCTTCTCGTCGTGTTTTTGTTGCCCTTGGAAAACGATCGATCACACAAAGTCCCCCGGGAAAAGAATTCGCGATCCCAAATGGTTTCTTTCTCTCTCCGTTAGTAAAGGAGAGCGAGAGAGAGTTTAGAGCGCTTTGTCGTCGTTCGCAGTTCACGATGTTTCTCTTTGATCTCTCTCTCTCTTTTCCCTACCCCCCACTGAATAGGGCGGCGTTTGTTTTTCGTCGTACTCACCGAAATTTTCTTTTGTTTCTCTCTCTCTCTCTTGGGGTAAATATCCTTAAAAACAGGCGTCCGCCTATGTTCAAGAACAACAAAGACTCTTCTCCGCGGACGCGGTCCAATCCGCGGACGATACATCCTCCTGGGACACCGCCATTGCCCAAAGCGCCACGGAGGAAACGAAAAGAGAGCTCGCCTCTTTGGCGAAAACCATGGCGGATATCAAAGACGCGGTGCAAAGAGACGCCGACCGCTCGACGAATGTGGATTTCGCGAAGTTCAAGCAACAGTTAAACAACAGCCCGGAAATCGTAGATTTGTTCCAAAAAGCGTACACGACGTTAAAATTGCCAAAGTACGAGTCCACGGAAGTTGAGGACGTGACCAAAGCGTTTAAAGTTTTGGAGGACGAGGCGAAGAAGCAAGCGGCGGAGAGCGCGAAGAGGATTGAGGAGTTGGAGAACGAGTTGGTCCTTCTGAAGGAAGAGAGGGAGAGTTTGGAACGGGTGACCATGGATGAGATTTTCGAACGCGAGCCGGAGATGAGGGAGAAGTTTAACGAACAGATCAAGAAAGATGAATGGTTTTAATTTTTAGCTTTTCGATTCAAGGTGATCAACGCGAGAGTGCGTTTCTTCTCTGATGAGTTTTTTAACGAAGAGAGCGAGCGAGTATATATATACATATATACGTACGCAAAGAACACCGCTTAGCCTAGAGAAGTGTAATTGTATTCAAACAAAACAACAACTAAAACGGTTAAAAAATTACCACGCGCAGCACTCGCAGAAAGAGAGAGAAAGGGAAAATTCTCCTATTTTTAATCCTCAGAAAAAACCCTTCACATCTATCACGCTGGTTTTGTCGTCAAAACGCACTCCGACCAACGACGGCGATAAAGACGACGATAAAGACGATGACGATGATGCACTCGTCGTCGTCTCCTTCGAGACGACGACAAAAGGCTTCGGAGCAGCACTGCGAGGATTTCTCGACAACTGCAGGAGGAGGAGAAGGAAGCGCAGAGTCAAAAAATACGACCAAGAAGACAAAGAAGTTAAAGAAGAAGAAGACCAAACAGCATCACGATCACGCGCGAGGAAAAAGAATCTACCGCTTCTCCACGCTCGTTCCGAACACCATCCCGCACCTGGTGATGAAATCGAGGAAAGATTGGCGCGAGATTCCACTTTTTATGGCGCCGGAAAAAACGACTTTAGTGACGATGGAAGAGGAAGAAGAGGAGGAGGATCGAGAGCGCTCGCGTTGCGAGAGGACCGGGAGAGGCGCCGCCGCGGTGGTTACGACGACTTTGACGCCGAAAATTGATTTCTTTTACGCCGACGTTGGATGGATACATCAGAATATATCGTACTCGCGAGGTGGGGGTGGTGCGGGTGGAGGGGGGACGAGCGCGTTTACGGTGTGGCCAGCTGGAGGATTCGGATCGTCGACGCTCGCCGGAAAATTGAGCGCGCGAAAAGTGAACCACTTTGCGAACCACTCGGAGCTAACGCGAAAGGATTTATTGGCGAAGAATTTACAGAGGGCCAGTCGAAGAGCAAAGAAAAACGGAGACTCTCGAGAGGCGGAAGCGTTTGAGAGGGTGAGTCCGAAAACGTACGCGTTGCCGGGAGATTTGGCGTTGTTTACGAGAGAGTTTGACGGGGTGGCGACGGCGGCGGCGGCGATGGGGAGCGCGAGAAGAACGACAAGTGGAGCCGCTAAAGAGAAGGACGGCGGCGATGATACCGATGAAAATGGAGATAAAAGCAACAACGTGTGGATTATGAAACCGATCGGGCAAAGTCAGGGAAGAGGGATTTTCTTCGTCTGGAAACGAGCACAAATACGGCGATGGCAAAATCGAAGGAAGAAGCTCGACGAGGAGTTGAATGCGAATAACAACGCGAGCGGCGTTGGCTTTTCTACTGCCACTGGTTCGTGTTTGCAACATCAATACCACGTGTTGTCGTCGTCCTTGTCTTCGCAGTATCAACAACAGAGCGAACATTGTTCTCCTTCCCATCAGAATCAACACGTCTTCCAACAACTACAACAACCACAAAACAACAACGCGACCATCAACATATGCAAAGAAAACTACGTCGCGCAAAAGTACATTCATAACCCACTCTTAATAGGTGGAAGGAAATTCGACATGCGCCTCTACGTGCTCGTTCTGTCGTTTTCGCCTCTCGTTGCGTACGTTTACCGCGAAGGCTTTGCCCGATTTTCCTCCAAGCGGTACGAGAGTAAAATCAAAAGTAACTCGACGGAGAACTATTTCGTGCACTTGACGAACCATAGCGTGCAAAAGAAAGGCGATAACTACAACGCGAGCGTGTGCGATTTGAAGTGGCCTCTTCATAAACTTCGAAGACACATTCGAGCGACGTTCGACGCTCGCGCGGAAGAGACGTGTTTTAAAGAGATTGAACGCATGATTAAACTTTCGTGCGACGCGGTGAAATCGTCCATGATTCGCGACGAGCGATGTTTTGAGTTGTATGGGTACGACGTCATGCTCGACGAACATTTAAAACCGTGGCTGATCGAGGTGAACGCGAGTCCTTCAATGACTGCAGATTCAGTTTCAGATAAAGAGCTCAAGACGCGCGTATTTGAAGACGTTTTGAACTGCGTAGATTTTGAGAACAAGTTTACGACTGGTACAACGAAGGAACGAGAGGGTACGAACTGCAGCGAAAGAAGTAGTAATAACAACAGCGCTAGATCGACATTCTCAAGAAAACCGACAAACCCATCGTCGTACACGTCGCGTCTCGCGCGACTTCCTCCGCGAGTCGGAGGTTTCGACGCCATCGTCAACGAATCGAAAGAAAAAGAAAAAACGAGCGAGGAAAAAAAAACACCAACAATTGGAACCGTCAACACCGATCGCGAGGATAATTTGAATGAAATAGGCGTGTTATCGTCCTCGGACGATGAAGACGAGGACGAAGACGAAGACGAAGGTGAAGACGAAGACAAAGAAAGTGCGTGAGGAAACAGTCGCAATGATAGATATTTTTTTGTTCGAGTCGTCTTGAAATGTACACGTTTTCACGCTCTCTCTCTCTTTTCCTTCCTTCCTTCCTTTTTACCTCTCTCCCTCTCCCTCTCCTTCTCTTTCTCTCTCTTCGCAACATGTCTTTCCCGCATCATCGCGTTAACGACTGCCTTGCGCCATCCTCTCAAACTGTTTGCTCGGCTCCATGTCCACCCCTTCCTTCAAGATCGGATTCCCGTTCTCGTCCAAAGGCCACGGGTTCCCGTCCACATCCACCGGCACCTCCAACTTTTGCAAAGTCGGCGTCGACCACGGATACTTCTTCACCATCCCATACTCGATCGGTCGATCAAAATTCACGTTAAATCGCGCTTGAAACTTCCTCTGTGCCTCTTTAAACTCCGGCGTCGAGAACGACAATCTCGGATCTTCGTACTTTCGAGATTTTTCCAACTGTTCCGTGTGTCGTCGCATCTCTTCCAACAGATCCGTCTGTTGCTTGTTGTTCGGGTCGACTCTTTTTTCAAACTCTTCCAACTTGGCGCGGTCTTCGTCCGCTTGTTGCTGGCCCCCGGTCCATGAATTGTTCATCGTTTTGATATCTGTGTGTGTGTGTGTGTGTTCTTATGCGCGTTTATTTGTCGTTGTTGTTCGGAGTTTTACGAGAATGGACAAAGAAGCGTTTTTTATTTATTAAGCTTAGGCAAATTTTTAGCATTTTTTCAATCACATTTTTTCTACTGTACATGTAAATCTCATCAGCTTTTTCTTTAATTAAATAAAACTTGCATCATGACCACAACGACAGAAAAGCAAACTTGGAAGAGAGAGGTTCGAGTACCGCACACATGCGGCATACTTTCTTGAAAATGAGAAGAACACCTTCAATGACATCGTTAACCACCGTGAGTCAAAAGGGCAAAAAGATCGATTTTTTTTTCATTTTTCTGTTTGCCCCCAGAGAGTCCTTTTAACGGCTTCCCCTAAAAAATGGCGCCTCCACACCCTCTTCTTCTTTCGGAACAATACTACTAATAACGAAGAAGAAGAAGAAATAATGACATTATTCCTGGAAATATTCCTCGCGGCGTTTCGCGCGGTCGCGAAGTTGTTCATAATGTGCGCGTTCGGAGCGTTCGCGCGGAGGAAAAACTTACTCGGGAAAGAGTTGACGAAAAACTTGTCCTCTCTGAATGGGACGATTTTTTTACCGTGTTTGTTAGTGACCTCGATCGGGGCGAGCGTGACCTTGGAAAAGCTCAAGAAGTTGTGGCTTTTACCCGTGGCGGCGTGTTTTAACGTCGTTTGTGGGTATGTGTTTGGGAGAGTTCTCGTGTTTAGTAGCGGTGGCGGTAATAGGAATGCGGATAGGAGATGGATGACCAACAACGTCTGCGAGACGCCGGAACAGTTTCAGAGAGCGGCGTTGGCGAGTTGTACGTTTGGGAACGCGTTGGCACTGCCAGTCGTCGTCTCGGTGGCGATCGCGGAGACTGGCAAGGTTGGAAATTTAGTGTTCACCGAGGAGGATAAGGATAAGTGCGTTTTGTACATCGGCGTGTATTTGATAGCGTTGAGTCCGCTTATGTGGATAGTCGGTCCGAGCTTACACAAACCGCCGAAGAAAGCGACGACATCGAGAAAGGCAAAGGAGAGCGACGGGAATTTGCACCACCAAAACAGGAGCAACGATTTGGAAGAGGAAACGATCGATAATTTCAACGAGGATTTTGACGAGTACGACGACGACGAAGATCTTCCGGAAGGAGACGTGGAGTTACAACGACTCACGCCGCCGTCCAGTCCGAAATCATCAAACAGTAGATTCAAAAGTAGTATTAACCAAGGGTTTGGCAAAGGAAGCGACGGAGGGAGCGAGTTGAACACCAATTCAGATTTAGAAACGACTCCCAGAGGCAGTCCCCGAGCAGAGAGCAGACGGCAACATCAGTTCGACGAAAACAACAACGACAACGGTGTGACCACAACGACGACGACGACGACGACGACATCTCCACTACCCATTACCACGACCACGCTCAGAAGAAACCCATCATCGTTCGAGCGTCTCTCCACCACCATCTCCGAATCCTATCGCAAGTCCAAACAAGTCGTCAAAGGCTTCGTCAACGTCAACATGTGCGCCTCGATATCTGGTTTGATCTTGGGAATAATTCCATTCACTCGGCACTTATTCTTCGACACCGAAGGCGCTCTGTACTTTGTTTACAGAGCGCTTTACTCCATGGGTCAAGCTGCCGTTCCTCAAGTCCTCGTCATCATCGGCGCAACTTTAGCGAACGGCCCCGACCACTCCTTCGCGCCGAAACGAACCGCCGTCGGCGTCCTCTCCGTTCGATTCCTCCTCCTCCCTCTCGTCCACGTCGGCGTCTATTTCCTCTTCAAAAAGCTCAACAGCTCCGCTTTACCGTCTACGAGTGGCACCGACCACACCTTCTGGCTCATCTTCCTCATCGAAGGATGCACACCAACCGCGAGTAATATGGTCTTGCAAACCATGATGTACTCCAAAGAACCGGAAAAAGCCGCCGCCGGGGTCGCCAGTTTACTGTTTTGGCAATATTTGAGCGCTCCGTTTTTGTTGACTGGGTTCATATGCCTGTTCTTGAGCATAATTTAGATAGATAGATAGATAGATAGATAGCGCGTGTTGTAAGTCATACTAGTACGTAGACATCTGAGCATCCCCATGGCATCTTCGCGAGTTCGGGTCTTAAGTCTTTTTCATCCTATTTCGAAGAAAAAAAACACCACAAAAAGTAAAGGAGAGAGATGTACCACCACGCGCGACGGAAAGCCTTTAAGTCGATGTTTTCGCAGTCGTTTGCGTCTGAACACGCGGCAGCCGCCTTTACGCGAAACGCGAGGAGTTTCTGCTTCGCGTCACCATCTTCTTCTGCCTCGTCGTTAAGAACCAATTTGGGGAAATCTTCTTCGCACCGATATCGTCGTCGTCATCAGCAACAACGGGAAGCGGCGTCGGCGCGTCGACAGCATCAGAGAGCTTTTACGCACTCTTCTTCCTCGCAACAGCAACAACGAGGCGGTGGAGGAGGAGGAGGAGCCGCTGCCGCTGCCGCCGCCGCCGCCAAAAGCAAATCAATATCGGACAAAAACCAAAACATGCTCTATTACCTGTTAGCGGTGACCTCATTCACGGTTGGCGCGTCGTACGCGTCGGTTCCTTTGTACCGAGCGTTTTGCCGCGCGACTGGATTTGGAGGCACCACGCAACGAAAATCGATCGAAGATAAAATGGAAGAGAGAGAACAAATGGACAAATCTATATTAGAAAAGGCGAAGAAACGTTCGATTGAAATCACGTTCAACGCGGACGTGGCGGAAGGTTTACCGTGGAAGTTTACGCCGACGCAGAAGAAGGTGACGGTGACGCCTGGGGAAACGGTGTTGGCCTTTTATACCGCGGAGAACACGAGTTCGAGCGCTATCACTGGTGTGGCGACGTATAACGTGCAACCAGGCAAAGCCGGGCAGTATTTCAACAAAATCCAGTGTTTCTGCTTCGAAGAGCAACGTTTACGAGCGAAGGAAAAAGTGGACATGCCGGTGTTTTTTTACTTAGATCCAGAATTCGCCAGCGATCGAGGGATGGAAGACGTGAACAGCTTAGTCCTGAGTTACACATTTTTCCAGAGCGAAAATTTCGACGGCGACGAGTACGACGAGAGCAGCGATTACGGAAGAGAAGGAGGAGGAGGAGGATCAGGCGTGAAACTCCACGGCCCTTTAGTAGCAACAGACGACGGTAAGAAACTCGTAAACATTAGTAGCAGTCAGTAGTAAAGCAAATCATCATCGCGCGACGAAGCAGAGATTTGAGCGCGTTCATCATAGCGTTCTTGTTCATGTATTCATTACAGCACGTCATCAGAGTAAAAGTAAAACACATACCGCCGCCAAAGTGCTAAGATTTTATCTTTCGTAAAAGTGATGAAAAAAGGAGCGAACGCGAGAGAAAATTCAAAAATCATCCCCCAAAGCAAACGCGCTTTAAACACAAACACACACACACACACACAGTTTTGGCGACGCCGATATTGGCGATGGGAGGTAATAACAGGCGCGTAAAAGTCGTCTCTCATTTTCCCTTTGACGCCGATGGTGGTGGTGAGAAAAACGTTTCTTTGTCTTCTTCTCTCTCGTGTCTCAAATCGCTCCAAAATCTCATCCGATGCGACGGGTGCCAAAACGCGATTTGTCTCGACGACGAGAGAAGTCCACCACCAATCACGCTTCACTGCGGGCACACGATCTGTCGTCCGTGCGGGATGAA
>Ga0209091_10004523_pt1 | contig 10816 bp, 17 predicted proteins | sample ArcticOcean_MG_C_6_FD_187438 | JGI IMG/M metagenome (GOLD analysis project Ga0209091, IMG submission 187438) | Marine microbial communities from western Arctic Ocean - ArcticOcean_MG_CB8_128 (SPAdes) (version 2) | ecosystem: Environmental > Aquatic > Marine > Oceanic | place: Arctic Ocean... | reverse complement strand
AAGGTCTAACTTAATATTATTAAAAAGTGTAACCAATTGCTTTTCTTCTTGATTATTTATTATATCACTTAACATATTATCCTCTCTTAGCTAATTTCTGACCTCGTCAGTTGCATAATTAATGCAAGACACCCTTTGTGAGGGTGTTTCGGTCTATTATTTAATAAAAACATTATTCATTTCTAACTTTTCTAAAATTCGTAAATCTTGTTTAGAAAAATTAGTTAATCTAGATCCAGTTTGATTACCATTCTTATAGTTAATCTCAACGTGACCTAAATTACGATCAATTTTAAGATCTTTTATATTGTTAGTATCTATTTTTTCAGATCTTTCGTTAGATCCTTTGTGATACACATCAGTTATTATTGACATAATTACCTCATATAGTTAGTTAGTTTATACTCACCCCACTGTTGTGCAGAGTTTCTTAATTGTGGAAAGTGAACAGCAATTGCTTTAACAAATTGAACTGTAACAGATTTCCAATTTTTACTATTTATAATAACATCATAATTAGAATAATCATGTCTTAATAATCTTAACTGATCATGATGTTTCTTAAACTTGATACTATTATATTGTTTTATTGATAATGTAAATTTAAACATTATATCCTCCATTGTTATTAATTTAAAAATGTACTGAGCTCGAGTTGCTAGCCGGAAGCCTAAGCCTCTCTTGCGTTTCGACGTTCTCAGTACATATTTAAAGTAACTATTTAATTATTTTACAATCATAAGATGGTGGAATTCCAATAAACAATAAAGTTAATTAGTATGAAATAAAAACAATCGCATAAAAATCTGGGAAACGTGCCCTTATAATTGCCAGCTCATCAGCAAACTCAATAAGGAGAGCCTGAAGCTGGTAACGTGATAAGCAGCTTCGCCCGCATTATCTCCTCAGCTATTCGGCTGGCGAATTAATCGTAATTAATATAAATATAATACACTGTTTTAGTCTATAAGTACAGTCTTATTTCTTAAAACGGACCATTATGGTCACTATAATATATGCGACATAAATGACACACTTATTAATACCTTATATTAACACAATACTATATATACTTAAATATAGCTTAAAGATACTCTTTATTGCTCCATATGGATCTTTTCAGGCGCCTTGAGCCTTAAACTAGTATAGTTAGCTGCTTTCTTTTTATTGTAATATTTAGCACAAGCTTTTAAGTTAGCTGATTTGCCTTTTGGTGTATGATAATAAGCAAAATGCCATGCTTTTCCATGTTTTTTATAAGTAGCTCTATTTGCAGCATTTTTAAGTGCTTTTTTATAAGCAGCATAATCGTTATAATCTTCTAACTTAATGTTATGTTTATTTATTCCTTTTGTCATATTATTCCTTTGTTAATTATTAAATGTCCTATGTAAGGAGTACTTTTAGGATATGTCCTCTGAAAGGGGAAGCTTTAGGATCTGTTCTATCTGTAAGGTACACTTATAGGATCTAATACTGTATGTTGTATATCTATTATTAATTAATACTATTAGTTATATCCTATATTAATTACTATATTACTCACTGATTAACTCATTAAGGCTTATAAGGTCCTTAGAGTGCCCTTGGGCTATAGTATATCCTATATAGAGGGCCTAATGTTTTCTTTTTTTTTTTGATTCTACTGTAAGCAATACCTTTAGAAATAAGCTATATATACCAACGATTATAGATTAATTGTAATATATATATAAAAGCCTTATAAATCAACAATAATCCTAAAAGCATTGCTTACAGAAGAACAGTTACTAATTTTGGCTTTTACGGGATTCTCTCCTCCTCATATTGACCTGTAGAAGCCAGAACTAAACAAAGGATATAATATGAAAAGTATTAAAAAATTCCAAGAACCGATTTTACCACCTTTAAAACCTATATTTGATATTCAATTAAAAATTTCCAATATAAACAAAAAATTAGTAAGCGTTTGTGTACCAAACAAAACCTTAATCGAGTTAATTGATGTTAAAAATATGCATCGAACTTGGATTACTTATGAATTTTACGGATCCGCTAATTATTATGAAATTAAAAATAACACAAAAACTAAGAAAAGCTGCTCAATCACTTATAGAGATTATGACGATTTTGAAGCTTTAACATTTAAACACATGGAACTACAACAAAAATGGAGGAACCAATATGAGTAAAGCTAATATGACATGTAACAATTGTAAAGAAACTACAAAGCCTGATGAGTTTGCTTGTGAATGTAACTGCATTAATTGTGGGACTTGTGAAAAAAAATGCAAACCTGATATGAAAGAAGAATTATTTGGACAAAAAGAAATTGAAGAGTTAAAAGAGTCTTATAAAGAATCAAGACGACAGACAAAAGAAAGAACAACAGGGCCTTTAGATTCTTTTAGTAAAGATTTAAAGGATATTATTAACAAAAAATATAATAGACAAGGAAGACCGTAATGATTACTGCAGAACAATTGTTAATTCAGGCTGCTGAACTTAAAAGAAAAAAGTCTGAAGATTACCAAGGAAGCACGTGGTCAGAATCTGATTACTTTCCTTATAAAGAAAAATCATACTCTCATATGATACACACTAAATACTTGAGAATGAGAAATATTGTTGATGGCAATCAAAAAACAAACTTTGAAGCTCTTGATGATACGTTAATAGATATGGCAGTTTACGCTTGTATGTTTGCTGCTTACTTAAAAAATAACAATGGAGATAATAAAATGAATACAGAAATAAAAACAGAAGCTGCGCCAAGGCCTTTAGCCAAACCTTTTGATCGTGGTGATCATGTTTCTAAAGTTGGTGGCGATTATAAATTTGATGGACGTATTGTATCAATATTCCCAAAATTATCTGGAGCAATAAGAATTGTTGTTGAAGATGATAGAGGTGTATTACACGTTTATTCTGAAAAAAACTTAAAACACAGGGACTAAATATTATGAATAATGTAGAATTAGATTACTTATCAGTAGCAAAGAATATTCTGCATTCTGGTATTGAACAAACAGGAAGGAATGGCGTAACTAAACGCCTTCCTTTCCAAACACTCGATTTTAATATATCGGAATACTTTCCATTATTAACTTCAAGAAGAATTTTTTATAAAGGAGCACTAGGAGAATACGCTGCTTTTGTTAGGAAGCCTAAACATATCAATACGTTTAAATTTTTTAATTGTAACTATTGGGATACATGGGGAGATGTTGATGGAGATATTAACATTGATTATGGTAACAAATGGATTGAATGGAATGGCGTTAATCAATATCAAAATGTATTGAATGAATTAAAAACTAATCCAACAAGTAGAAGATTATTAATTACAGGTTGGGATCCAGCAAATCTTAATAAAGTTGATTTGCCTTGTTGCCATTACAGTTATCAATTCTGGAGTGACGGTACTAATTTAAATTTATTATGGAATCAACGATCTGGTGATTGGATGGTTGGTATACCTTCTGATATGATATTAGCTTCAACAATGCTTTTATGTTTTGCAAGTTTAAGTAATTTAAAACCTCAAAATATTAAAATGATTATTGGTGATTCTCATATTTATGAAGAGCATTTTGATAATGCTAATAAACAATTAGATACTAAATTATATGAGTTGCCAAGATACAAGTTTAAAAAGCAAGAGAGTTTATACACTTTTTGGCCTGAACATGTTGACATTGCAACCTATAAATACAACAATAATATCAAATACTTATTAAAGGAATAATATGATAGACGATATAAAACAAATGCACGATAAATTTCAAGTAACGAATTTTATTGATAACAATAAAGATAATAAAAATCTTCTAAGAAAATATTTAAGATTTAGATTAGACTTTATTAAAGAAGAATTAGATGAAACGTTTGATGCATACTTCAATAAAGATGATACAGAAGTGTTAGACGGTCTAATAGACATACTTGTGGTTACATTAGGAACCCTTGATGCTTTTAAGTGTAAAACGCCAGAAGCCTGGAATGATGTATTCAAGTCGAATATGACTAAGCACCCTGGAGTTAACGAGACAAGACCTAATAATTTTTCATTACCTGACATGATGAAAAGCAAAACTTTTGTTAAACCTGAGTTAAAGAAATTTACTGGTTTACTTAAAGAGGTATTGAATGATTAAAATATTGTTCATTTTGCTTTTACCAAATGGTGAGCTAATGTTAAAACCACACTATTTTTTGAAACCAATTACTGTCCACGAATGTTGGGCTTTTGGTCAAAATTATAGAGAGAAAAACACAACATATAACAATAAACGCAATGTACACTATTTAAATAATACTAAAATTTTATTTAATGGTTTTATTTGCGAATAACCAAAGGAGAATAACAATGTTATTACAAAACGTAGAAATAAGTTGGGTTAAATTTGATTCAGCTAATCCTGATATGGGGTTTGATAAGAAAACACCTCAATATTCATGTACAGTAAAAACTTCAGATAAAGTTCAAGCTGCAGCATGGAAGAAAGCATCGATCAACGTAAAGCCAAGTGAAGAACAAGGCTCTGTTGTATATTCAGTAACTCTTAAGAAAAAGATTTATGCTGATGCTGATGGTAAAAACACAACTAAACCACCTGCTGTAGTTGATAAACAATTACAACCTATAACTAATACATCAGGTATTGGTAATGGATCTAAAGGTAATGTTCAAGTAAGATTGAAGCCTTATGATTATTTAGGTAAGCAAGGTATCTCTGTACAGCTTTTAGCTATGCAAGTTACTGAACTTAAAGAGTATCAAGGTGGAGATGCATTAGAGTTTGCAGCCATCGATACTGATACTGCAGTTATCTAATAATAATAAACAATGGCGACGTTGAAATATACGTCGTCATTTTAATATTAGGAAAATTATGACAGCAAATATAAGAAAATTTGAAGAGATTGATACTGAAAATACTTTCAATATGAATCCTGAAGAAATTAAAAGTATTAAAGATAAAATAAAAAAGTCTGTAGTTAAAAGTTTTTATATACCTATTGAACAAAAAGAGATTGGTATTGTAAACACTAACACAGATAAAATTGAAATAGTTGTTAAAGTTAATATGATATTAGATTTAAAAGATATGCATAAAGATGACTTAGAACTAGTTTATGAAGAAGCAAATATAACCGAACAATTTAGAAAATACTATCCTTGTAATTATTTATACTTACTTGGTGACCATACAGTTGTTCAATAAAGGAAGATAAAAATGAAAATAATTTATGATTTAGAAACTAATAATTTGATACCTGAAGTAAGTACCATATGGATTGCTGTATGTAAGAATATAGAAACAAATGAGATTACTACGTTTTCAGATTATGATAAAGATTCAAAACCTTTAAATGAATTATTACCATTTTTAAATAAGTGTGAAATTTTAATTGGTCATAACATTATAAATTATGACAATGTAGTTTTGCATAAGCTTTTAGGTTGGGAGCCACCAAAGAGTATCAAAATGATAGATACAATGCTGCTAAGCCAAATGAATAACTTTAGAAGAGAAGGTAAACACTCACTTAAAAACTTCGGTAAAATACTTGGAGATGCAAAGCTTGAGTTTAGTTCTTTTCATGAATATTCTGAAGATATGAAAAAGTATGCAATACAAGATGTAAATTTAAATCACAAGGTTTATAATTATGTTACAAGAGAAGCAATTGACTTAATTAAAAATAGACCTAACTTTAAACAAGCTTTAAAAACTGAACATGATATTGCTGAGATATGTGCTAATCAAGTTAAATACAAATGGAAGTTTAATACTGTATTAGCTAAAAAGCATTATGAATATTTAACTTCAGAAATGACAGTTATTGAAGATGAAATTAATCCTACATTAAAACCTAGAAAAGTTTTAATTGATAAGGAACCTAAGAAAGCTAAGTACCTACAAGATGGCAGACTTTCTGCAGTGAGTGCAAGAATGTTATCTGAATTTTTAGGTACTGAAATAAAACAAACTGATACTGATAAGTGGAAGCCTAATAAATTGTTTCAAAGATTTAAAATGACTGAAGCAAATCTAGGTAACATGGATATGGTTAGAGGTTTATTACTTGATAACGGATGGGAACCTTCACAGTTTACTCCAAACGGAGAACCTAAAATTACTCCTGACAGTTTAACTAAAGTTGTAAGTGAATTAGGTAAAAAGATAATCTATTATTACAGTTTAAGATCAAGACACTCTGTACTTAAGGGTTGGATTGAATTAGCTGAAGAAAATAATAATAGAGTTTATGTTGAACCTTTTAATATTGGTACACCAACTTTTAGACAAAGACATAGTAAAATTGTTAACGTGCCTGGAGCCAAATCATTTTTTGGATCTGAGATGCGTGAACTCTTTATTGCTGACGAAGGCAAAGTTATGATTGGTTGTGATTCAAGTGGTAATCAAATAAGAGCATTAGCACATTATTTAAATAATAAAGATGTTAATGATCATATTTTAAAAGGAGACATACATCAACACAATGCAACAACAATGGGAATACCAAGACCTTTAGCAAAAGGGGTCTTATATGCTTCTATATTTGGCGCTGGTGTACGTAAACTTGGTAAGATGGTTACAGGTGTTGAAGATCTTGATAAGGGTAAAGAAGTTAAGAGTAAACTTTATGAAGCTTTGCCAGGTCTTAAGGAACTTATTGCTAAGTTAAATAATTTCTTTTACACAACACAAAACAAAACAGGTTATGGATTTATACCTGCTTTAGATGGACGTAAGATATATGCTGAATCTTCATTTAAACTTTTAAATTATCTTCTACAATCGTTTGAAGCAATTACAGTTAAGACCGCTGTAGTTAATGCTTTTAAAATGTTTAAAGAAGAAAATATTGAAGTTGATATTTTAGGTTTGATACATGATGAAGTCCAAGTACAAACTAAACCTGAAAATGTTGAAAGAGTTAAGGCAATACTACAATACTCATTTGGAGAATATATTACTAAGAAATTAGAACTTAATATTCAAATGGGTGGAGATGCAAAGCACGGTCAAACGTGGAATGATTGTCACTAAATAAATAACGGGCTAATGATAAACGTTAGCCCAGCAAAATTATAGAAAGATATAAAAATGAATAAAAATAAAATGATAGGATTAATTGATGGTGATGTATTAATTTACAGAGCTATACATAAATCTGAAAAAGATAAGATTAAGCCAGAAGATGCTTTTAATGGTATAATGAAACAAATTAAAATTGATACAGCATGTGATGAGTATACATTACACGTATCAGGTACTGGTAACTTTAGAAAAGAAATAGAACAACCTTATACTGTTTATAAGGGCCAAAGAAAAGAAAAGCCACCTCAGTTTAGAGCATTAAAAGATTATGTAATTAAAACTTACAAACCTATAATGCAAGATGGATTAGAAGCTGATGATACAATTTCTATTGAAGCTACTGGTTATATAAAAATAAACCAACTATATATGTTAATTACAATTGACAAAGATTTAAAAAATATAGGTGGATTGTTTTATAACTTAATGCATAACAATTTAATTACTGTATCAAAAAAAGAATCTATTGAATTCTTTCATGAACAATTATTAACAGGAGATAACGTTGATAATATTCCAGGTATTGAAGGTATAGGTAAAGTTAAAGCTTCAAAAATATTAGAAAACAAAACTATTAAAGAACAATTTGAAGCAATTATTGCTGCTTATAAAACTCATTACAAAATAGGTTATAAAAATAGATTAGAAGTGATGGGTAAGATGCTATATTTATTAAAAGATATAAATGATAAGTGGACTATTAACTTTTGGAAAGGGTATATTAAAAATGCATAATATAAAAACTATTTGTAATAGCATATATAAAGATGCTAGGCGAAGATCTATAAAGAAAAATTTAGAATTTAATATAGAAACTAAATACTTACAAGATATTTTTCCTAAGAATTTTATATGCCCTATATTAGGTTATGTTATGACACCGGGAAAAATACACGCAACTAATATATCACCTAGCCTAGATAGAATTAATCCAAGCAAAGGTTATATAAAAGGCAATGTAGAATTTGTATCGCTATTAGCTAATAGAATGATGTCAAATGCACACGGACCGGATTTAATTAGGTTTGCAAGATGGATTAATAATAAATATAAAAGAGAGGTAAATAACAATGACAAAAAACACATTCATAAAACACAGCAGTTGCAGCTCATGCTCGAGTTCTGATGCTAACGCAGTATATTCTGATGGAAGTACATATTGCTTTAGTTGCAAAGCTAGCACACAAGCCGGAAGCCATGAAACAATACCTGAGTTTAATGTAGTACAAACACAATTAAGCTTAGAAGAAATTGCATTGCTTCCTGTAGAACCTATTAGAAACATATCTAAAAAAGTTTTATATGATGCTGGAGTTAAAGTTGAATATGATCAAGACAGAAATGTTATGAGCCATTTTTATCCAATTACAATTAATAAAAAGATTAAAGCTTATAAGAAAAGAATAGTAGCAACTAAAGACTTTAGAGTTGTAGGTAAAGCTGAAGTACCTGAACTATTTAATCAAGTTAATTGTGGTAGATATAAAAACCTTGTTATTACTGAAGGTGAAATAGATTGTTTATCTATAATTGAAATGTTAACTAAAGCTAAAGCACAGTTTGATGTTGTTAGTATTGTCAATGGTGCACAAAGTGCCAGAAGAAATATTGCATCTAATCTTGACTTTGTTAATAAATATGACAAAGTATTTTTAGCATTTGATAATGATGAACCAGGAACTGCTGCTGCAAACGATGTAGCACATGTAATTAAACCAGGTAAAGCACACATTGTTAATAGTATGTATAAAGATGCTAACGATGCTTTATGTAAAGAGCAATCAGATGCATATCTATCTCATGTATGGGGTGCTAAGGTTTACAAACCGGATAACTTTGTTAGTGGTGAAAAAATCTGGGATGCTTTTAAAGAAAGATCTACAGTTAAATCTGTACCTTATCCTAATTGTTTAAAAGGTTTAAATGATAAGTTGTTTGGTATGAGATTAGGTGAGATTACTTTATTTACATCTGGTACTGGATCTGGAAAGTCTACTGTTGTTAAAGAAACAATACTAAACTTATTAGATAAAACTGAAGCTAAGGTAGGATTAATATCATTAGAGGAATCTATTGGTGATACTGCTACTAAGCTTATTGGTATGTCTATTAATAAAAATATTAGAATGCCTAATGATGCTACTGAAGAAGAAGCACGTAAAGGTTATGAAAAAGTATTTGGTGATGAAAGATTAATTCTTTTAGATCATCAAGGATCTGTAGCTGATACTTCTTTGTTAGATAGGATTGAATACTTAGCAGCTTTAGGTTGTCAATATTTAATTCTTGATCACATTACAATAGCTGTAAGTGAAGGTATTGATGGTGCTACAGGTAATGAAGCCGTTGATAAGGTTATGAGTTCTTTATTAAAGATCACAAAACGTTACAACATTCATTTAACTTTAATATCTCACTTAAGAAAAAGTTCTGGTGAAGGTAAAAGTTTTGAGGAAGGTATTATGCCTAACCTTGATTCTATTAAAGGATCTGGATCTATTAAGCAAATAAGTTTTGACATAATAGGATTTGCTAGAAACATGATGGCGCCTGAGCCGAGTGAAAGAAATGTAGTTAAGTTTGCAGTTCTTAAGTCTCGATTTTCTGGTGATACCGGTATGTGTGGACAAGCAACTTATGATGTCGCTTCTGGAAGACTAAATTATAATGAAAGTAATTTGGCTTTTAAAGAAGTGTTATAACCAGTTTCGGTTAGAAGTTAGATAATGTATGTAAGACCAGATATGGCAAGCAGCTAACAGACAATGATACAAGGATGATATAATAGGCGATCCTCTCTCAAGCCTACATCAGTATTAGAAAACCGAAGCAGCTGAGCAACCTGTTTAAAAGGCTCACTAAATTTTGAAAGGACTTATGACTAACTATAAATTAATATTAAAAATTAAATGGACATCTTCAATAGTACTTATTATTGCAATGGCATTTATTTCTTTAAATCTATTTCCATATACTATGTATCTGCAATTTGTAGGTGTGTTAGGTTGGTTTTGGGTGGGTATACTTGCTAAGGATTTAGCATTAGTTGTATTGAATGGTACAGGCTTATTATTTTTAATAGCCGGTATATTTAATTACTTATTATAAAGTGTAGGCGGTTTTACCCGCCACACTTGTATGTTTATTTTAAAATTAATTTTACTATAGATTTTTCACCTAAATATATTTCTGTTTCTGCATTAGATTTAATGCATTGATATTCTATACGACTTGTGCCTGACCTCATGGCAATTCTCTTTGCCTTTAAACAATTAGACATTGAATCTTGTATTCTATGCTCTTTTATTTCCCCATTAACGATCATTAATAAGGCTATTACTATTTCAGTCATAATTATTGTCCATTCCCATTTGCTCTTACTTTATCTTTTAGTTCTTCAACATCATCTAAAGCTTTTTCTAATTGGGATTTAAGAAATTCTATATTAACTTTATTAGTCATATTTTGTTCTTGATTTTTAATTAACTTCTCAACATCTTCAAACAAACCTTCAATCAACATAAATTGTTCTTGGTCTGTAGGTTTTTGTTCAGATTTTTTTAATAAGTCAGCTTGAAATAATTCTCTTGATGTCTCTAAGCTTGTAAGTCTTGCTGTTAATTCAGTATAAGCAAAAATTCCCATTGAAATTCCTACAACAATACCTATCATATTTTTAATAGGCATTGCTACTGATGTGTTATCAGATATTTTCATCTTGT
>Ga0209091_10004519_pt1 | contig 10827 bp, 7 predicted proteins | sample ArcticOcean_MG_C_6_FD_187438 | JGI IMG/M metagenome (GOLD analysis project Ga0209091, IMG submission 187438) | Marine microbial communities from western Arctic Ocean - ArcticOcean_MG_CB8_128 (SPAdes) (version 2) | ecosystem: Environmental > Aquatic > Marine > Oceanic | place: Arctic Ocean... | reverse complement strand
CCTTATTATTGCACTCCCAAATTTTGGGGTATGGATATAATCCTCCTTAGCTCAGTTGGTTAGAGCATCTGACTGTTAATCAGAGGGTCCAAGGTTCGAGTCCTTGAGGGGGAGCAGTTATAACGGGAGGTCTAGAAGTTTTTACTTCTGGACCTTTTTTTATTTGCACTATCTAAACGCATTTAGATAAACAAAAAGTAGATGATTGAAGGACCTCCTCGACCTCTCTTTAAAGAAGAAAACCCTTAATCCTAAACAGATTGAGGGTTTTTTAATTTAAAGTGTGCAAACACAACTATTCATAATAGTAGAATCTTTTGAAGGAGTTCCTTGTTTGGAAATCCATTTTGTTTAAATGCATTCCATTTTCTACATGCTAAAACAAATTTTCTTGGATCATTTGAACTAAAAGACTGAGTTAGAACTTTCTTCCCCTTCTCAGCTTTTAAACCTCTCAGCTTATTTAATTTATTTGAAGACAAGGGTATAAAGTGATCGACCACAGCACTATTTAATTCACAGTTTGGATGAGTTTTTAATTGACAAACGTCCCCATTATATTTGATATTCAGAATTAAATGTTCGATGCTCACTTGGGTTAAAGCACTTCTAATTAAGCGCTTGAGTAACTAAATTTGTAGATTTATGATCTTGGTTCGCATAAACTTCCTCGAGTAAATTTAGTTTGGAATTGTGTTCCCATTTCTGAACTATAGTAGATTCAAGAGCACCTCTATAGAGTATGTATTCTACGTTTTGTGCAGGAAGACATTTTTCTATGAACGAATAGAGGATTGGAGTGTTTGTGGTGTTTTCTAACATTTGACGTGAATCAACATATTCAATTGTACCATCTGGAAATTTTCGAATGATCAAATAGACCCCTGTTTTAGATTCGTTTAGCATCGTTAAGTTAAAGTAAAGTTTATCCATCAGAATCTTAGCGGTCAGATTTAACTTTTTGTCGCGTGCAATTTTACTCACAACAGGAATGATTGCTCCATTCGTGTTGTATTGAGAGGTAAATGAGCTTGTGAGGATAAGTAAAGTGAGAATAGCTGCAATGTTCTTCATGGCGAGTTGTTTAATCTAAATTTACATTGTTTTTGGAGAGTTTTCAAGTCTGTTTTCCCAACGTAACCGAATTCTTTTCTAACGTTTTTTTATTAAGCTATTGATGTAACAAAAACTCTTTATAGCAGAAGAATATCTATACATGTTTGGAATTATGAGCATCCAATTAGGGTTCGGAAAAATGAATTTGGAATAATATCTATCCATCACAGATTTTGAACTTTATTCTCATGACATTCATGTTTTCAAGCGCAAGGTAGGTTTGCTTAAGCTTATACCTGTGTATTATTGTTGCGGGTGTAATAGTCTTTTCGCATTGATCACATCAATATCCTCCTTCAAAAAGTTCGATAATTCGGACCTTTGGCCCACAAATACATTTAAGGCGCTAAAAATTAGCGCCTTTTTTGTTTTCTGATTTTAGGGTAAATGGTTTTCGCTGTTTAAGACCCATGATAATTACATTGAATGAATAGTGGAGGAATTAATTTCATAACCGATGATCTTTATATTAATAGAAATAATGCCTAAAAAATTAGTCTGGCCCTCTTTTTAGACTTTTATTAAAAATTAGAAATACAAATGGAGAAGGTTTACTTTACAAACAAGGTACACGAGTGTAACTGACTACCTACTTGTAATTGAATAAAATAAATTCCGGGACTCAACGGCTCTTTTTTTAGGCTCAGATGCTTTGTGTTGTCGCCTTCAATAGTGAATCCTAGAAAACGAACACCTGCACCATGAATATCATAAATACCTAATCTTACTCTCCCTCTAATCCCATCATAATAAACATGGATGCTTTCACCGTCGTCATACGCATTTACAACGCTAGCCTTACTGTAAAGTGGGACTAAATTAATTTCTGAAAAAGTAAATTTTCCATCAAGGTCCACTTGCTTTAGCTTATAATATTTAATGTTATTGTCAAGTATGTCAGTATCCGTAATAGAATAAGTATTAATCTCATTTGAATTACCCATTCCATCTCTAACTCCAATACTTTCCCAAATTTTTCCATCTGAAGAGGCAAACACTTCAAAATAATCTGTGTCAATTTCCGAGCCTGTTACCCAAACTATTTCAACAGCAGTCTGATTAACTTTGGTCGTAAAACTTATTAGTTCCACCGGTAAAGTGCCTCCTGCGCAACTTGTTAAATCCCAAGGATTAGCTGGAGGGGCAGGCCAAGATGGTGTCCCGGCATTATCATCATGTCTCGAACCGTCAGCACAAGCAACGTATGCACCACTGTTTGCAGGATTAATATCTTTGGTACCCCAAGCAATAATACCAGTGCCTAATACATAACCAGAATTCTCTACACCAAATTTGCCTGTAATATCTATTGTTCCTCCAACACTTGCACGACCACTGCCAAAGACTGTCCAGTCTCCACCAACAGTAACAGATCCGTCAGCAGTAAAAATTCCATCTGCACTGCAATCCAAATCGCCAGTTACCCCAAAGGTACCTCCTGTTACATCAAAATCGCCAGGACCACTTGCTGCAGCATTACCTCCTATAGTTGTTGTACCATTAAAAGTTGCTGTACCATTAGATTGAATAGTCAAATTATTGATAACATTAAATGTACCGCTCGAAGTAATTACACCATCAGTTGTATAAGTTACGTTTGTGGTGTTTAATTCACCACCTAGGTCAACAGTTAAATTAGTGCCTCCATATCCCATTGAAATAGTTCCCGTAATAGTTAAAACCCCTCCTGAACTCACGGTAATATCAGTACCTCCTGCAATTGTTAATCCTGTTCTTGTTAAAGTATGTCCAACATATATAGCATCTCCGCTTGTTGCAGGGTTCGGAGCTGCGCAACCTCCCCAAGTAGAGGCCGATGACCATGGTCCAGATTGAACAGTAGTATATGTTCCTGTCAAGTTTAATGTATTAAATGCTAAAACAGCACCGTAAACACTACCTGAACCATTGGTGTACCATGCTTTATAATAGAGGGAGGTGTTTTTACATAGGTTAGTAACTCCGGCACTAAATGAGGCAATAGTTATGCCGCCTTCATTAACCTGAAAGCAGTCACCGGACAAAGATCCAATAGTAGATGAAGTAACATCAGCGGAACTAACACCATAAATAAAACCTCTATCGGTTAAAGAAGAGCCTCCGTCCGAAACAACAGTGCCGTTAAGCGTGGCTGTGTTAGTGGCTATAATACTTGCAAGATCAGTTGTTATAGGGTTAGCAGTGCAAGCTCCGAGATTTATCCAATGACTACTAGGAGGACTGCTCCTTGTCCACCATTTCGCTTCATAATTCACGCCGGACTTGGAGCATTGATCACCTCCAACATACACACCTGTTGCCCAAGCAACAGAGCAAGCAGCAGATTGAACGGGTAATGAATTCAGTATCAGCGCAAAAACAATCACGATTATATTGATGTTTTTTTTATTCAATATTTTATGAAAAAGTTCATATAATAGTATAATTGGAGTAGTTTTTGATTTTTCATTTTTCATAAGTCATGAATTTTTAACCCAATTATTGAATTTCAAATTAAATGCCAGTTAAAAAAAAACTGTAACTATCAGGTAATCTGCTTTGTAAAGGGGGGGGGTAATTCGCTGCAGCTCTACAAACGAGAGTTTTATCTCATAAGAAGACGACACTACGCAAGAAATGATACGGTTAGACTTGTCTCATATACTTTCTTAAAACAATAAGGGACAGAGTGTGCCGTGAATCATCTTACGTCTAATGGACACTCTGAAGAGGAAGGTCTAGTATTAAAGGCAACCTCTGGATGGTCTAATAATGGAAATGGAAGAATAAGTTTTTCATGATGTGTTGGAGTTAAATTTTCACGAAACAATATGGCTTCGCTACTTATTTAATGGTAAAAACATCAAAAGGTAACCGATTTTGAGAAAGTATTTTTTAAAAGAAGTAGGTTGATATCAAAGTCCTATTGTTGCCAATCCACTCAATTCAGAGACCCCAAGTTAATTTTCCTGTGAATTTTTTTAAACCTTGTACTCAGAGGTACAATTAGGTTTTGAGATTTATACAAGGTTCCCTTAGTTTCATATCTAATAGAATACGTTTTTCCTGGAGGTAAAATAAACAAATACTTTCCTGTTGTTTTATTGGGATGATATATACCTACAATAGTTCCAGATTCAGCATCCTTCACAGTGATTTTACCATCTTTAGGAACTTCTTTGTTTTCTCCAACTGTGAAAATTCCAGACATAACAGAGACTGCTGTGTCTATAGTAATTGAATCGTTTGGAACTACTAATGTAGAGTCCGCTGCAAATAGTACAGCTACCCATAAATTAAAAGCGAAGAAAAGTATTTTTTTAGTCATGGTGATTTTCTAAATAGCTCAGAGGCAATAGTTAATCCAAATTTAAGAAAACTAATCCATTCTATCTTTGGCAAGTGATATCGCACAATATCTCGCGCATTTGAAACTAATTCCCGTTATTGCCGTAACATTAAGTGATGGCAGTGTGGAAGTGGACAGTTTTACTTTTAATGGCGAGCTTGACTAGCTTTTGCGCAAGCGCGGACACAACACACATTAAATATTATCAATTAGCTTTTGAAGAGCAACAACAAATGCTGAGGGGAGAGATTCCTTTTGATTTTAGAAGAGCAGTTTTTATTACTGAAAACAGCTACTATGAGGGGAAGTTGAAGTATGCTGATTTCAAGAAAGTAATAGCAGAGACGGGAATTAAGCTGAAGAATTTTATAGTTGAAAGTGAAATGTCTAGTTATAAAACCGCTGGTCAATGGGCAGCGTTTACCTACATGACAGAGAAGTTGGAAATTAATAATCACAAAGTATATACTTACGACTTCGAGGATTATTTTGGAGAGGAGGATTACACAAAGATGTTTGTGACAAAGTTAATGAAGGAGAAAAATGGTAATTGTCATTCATTGCCGTATTTATATAAAATACTTTGTGATGAGATTGGAGTTGAGACACATTTGGCAATAACTCCCAATCATGTTTATATTAAACACATCAGTGAAAAAGGAAGTTGGACGAATGTAGAACTTACAAATGCTAGTTTTCCAAAAGACAAGTGGATAGTTAAAGATTTTGAAATTCCTAAGAAGGCGGTTGAGAATAAGCTTTACATGCAGCCACTTTCAAATGAAGAAACATTGTCCATCACCTTGTTTGATTTAGCTAATGCGTATGATGTGCAATTTGGAGTTGACAGTTTTTATTTGTCCATAGTAGACACAGCATTGAGTTACTTTCCGCATTGTGTTCCGTTGCTAATGAACAAGGCTAATTATTACACGGAACTGGGGAACAGGGAACGAAAAAGAGCTTTTCCTAGTTTGGAGTACTTGGCAGCATTGAAAAAAAGTGAAGATTTTGTAGATGAAAAAATAAGGGAGTTGGGCCATCGTGGCATGTCAAAGAAAATGTATGCGAAAATGGTTAGGATGATGGCCAAGCAAAAAGTAAAGCACGAGAAGCGGCAGGATAGGGAGGATAAAAGAAATGCCAAGAAAAAAGATAGACAAGAAAAAAAGAAGCAAGCAGAGCTTGAGCAAGATGTGCAGAAGGAAACTAAATAACAACTTAAAAATTAACAACATGAAAAAAATTGCATTGGTTATTTTGATTGTAGGTTTTGCCATAGGAGCACAAGCCCAAAGTGCTGCGGAGCCTGTCGCTGAAGTTAATAATGGATGTATTCCTGATGAAACAGAAGAGCATTACGTAACTAAAAAGGAGAAAAAGCGCAAAAATAGGATGGGGGCATTCGCAAATATTGATCCAGCCGAACAAAACTCATCTAGCAATAATCCTTACGCTTTTGCAAGCAATGTTTCTGAGAGTTCAGGTTCAACTGGAGCGTCTGATGAGTCAGATAACCAGAGTGATTTCAAGACGGTGATCAGCAATATCAGGACTTTTTTTAGCGTCAAATTGTTTCAAAGAAACTTGTAACCAATTAATGGATCTGACGCAGAGTAACTGTGCGGGTAGACTTAGTTCTGCCATTAAATTATTTTATGAAGATATCACCTAAACTTATTGCTGCAGGATTGATGGTTGGTTCCGTATCACTTTTCTTTTCAGATTACGCTAATGGATCTAGTATAAAACCTCCAGCTGCAAAAACAGGATCCTTAGTTGATGGTGGTAAAACTTGCATGGAGAATTGCCATGTTGGAGGTGTAATTCCATTAACTACAGGAATATCAACTGACATACCTGTTGGAGGGTACGTGGCTGGTCAAACTTATTCGATAACTGTCGGGGAGGGCATGGGACGTCGGGGAATTGGCACTTATGGATTTGAGTTTTCGGCTCAAGACTCTTTAGGTAACTTACTAGGAGAATTTACTACCTCAGCTGGTACAATAGGTTATATTCCAGGGAAATACATAGCTCACAGTAGTCCTCAGCAAGCCAGCGATCCTTCATGGACTTTTCAATGGGAAGCGCCATCAACAGGTTCGGGACAGGTTGATTTTTACCTTGCTGTTCTAGCAGGAAATGGAAACGGAAGTACAAGTGGAGATTCCGTTTTAACAACAAATTCCTCTGTTGTAGAGCTAGGAACCTTGGGGGTAGCTGGAATTTCATCCCAAAGTAAAATACAGGCAGTTTTGAAGAGCAATGTGTTAACACTGCATTATCAAAATCAAATGGAAAAATCATACAGTGTATTGCTTAACGACATCAATGGAGTGGTTATTCATCAAGGAAACATACAATTACCTTCAGGATCGGGAAGTGCTAAAATAGTAATAGGTCAACTTCCAAGTCATGGGATGCATGTCTTGTCTCTGAAAAACGACACCGAACAAGTTAGTTTGAAGCTGTTGGCTCAGTATTAATTGCTGATCATTAAGTTGACCGCATGACTACCTCTTCTGTTTTTATGTTTGTTTTGGCTGTACTGATAACAGTAACCACGCTGACAGTTTGATATTTAATTCACGCAAAATTGAAGGCCAACCTTAAAGTGAAGGTGGTTGTGTAGTTTTTATCTTTGGGAAGTGGCACGTATTTTTCGCTCATGTTTTCCCACGTTTATGTAATCGACGAGGACTTGTAAGTGTATCACTTCATGGTTTCTGACACTTTAACGTTTTAGCTGAGAAACGGAAATGAAATCAAAAGAGCATTCGATGAACGATCCATGATAATTATTAACGATAGTGATCATGAGGTAATTTTTGAAGCACTTGTTTATGGTGATTTTTTGAGCGATGATCCGTTCATGTAATACATAGATCCGGGAAAGTATTTGTTGGTAGATAAAATCCAAACGATTGATTTCTTTTTTGAAGACACTCCTCCCGACGAAGGTCGTAGTAAAACCTTCGAGACGTTGTATTGGTTGATATTAGCGCAATAATTGATTGCGCTTAGTTAGCAAACTGCTTTGGAGAAACACCAACAACTGTTTTGAATACCCTGTTGAAATTGCTTGGACTGTTAAAGCCCACAGCGTATCCAACTTCTGATACTGTTTTATAGTCTTTTGCCTGTAGAATTCTCTTTGCTTCTTCTATTCTGAGGAAGTTAATGTATTTTGGAAAAGACATTTCCGTTTTATTTTTAATAAGGCTGGACATTTCCCTGCTGTTGATTCCAAACTCTTGGGTTAAGTCGTTAAGTATGAGGTTAGGGTTAGTGTAGTTTTGACCTAAGAATATCAAGATCCTGTCCTCAGGTGAATCAGTAGTTTCGTACTCAATTTGTTTGATTGGAATGTGAATGACTTCATTTTTCTTAGTATTAAGACCGAAAAACCACCCCCACAATGCAACAATTGATATTCCCCCAAAAGATATCAAAATCCAATAAATCCAATTTTTATCTTGCTTCAATCGGAGGTAGAAGATTTCAAACTCATCCTCCGCATCGTTTTCTAGTAAGTGACAACTTTCAAAGGACAAGGCTTCAATTTTTGAATAGTCTGGGGTTGGTATATCAACTTGTGCAACGTTGTTTCGATCATACCATGAAGTTGGAGTAAAAAACTCCTCTAAACGCAACGTGTACATTTGTTGATTGTCGGTGACTTCTATAAAATTCCTGATGTATTGGTGGGTGTCTTTTTTATTCTGAACACTTAAGTTAAAAGGAATTCTTCGAGCTTTTTGTGTTTTTATACCTATTTCAATGGCGTCGTAGTTAGAAAAATCAATAGCTAAATTTTCTAGTGGAAAAAATACTCCTGCGAATGGGTGTGCCTGCGAACTTGACTTTGAATATTTAAAGGAAAAAACCTTATCACCAACGTACGTTAGTTCCGCTTTCGAGGCTTGCTCGCTAAAATTTTCAGCAAATGTATCAGGAGTTCGTAGCGGTTTTTTATGATTTTTAGTTTCAAGAATCGTTGGCAAGATATCCAGGTCATTGCTCCTGCTGTGCATGACAGCAAAGAGAATAACCAGCAAAGTGGTGGCAGCAAGATATACTCTGATTAATGTTTTCTTTTTCACTTATAAGATATAATAAAAACAAGTTAGTACAATATTAACAAATCATTTTCAAATTGCGTGTGTGCGGCTCCTTCCGAATTGTACAGAATTAAGTGTAAATTGTCAATGAAATAAAGTTCTATTTATCGATATTTGCGCCCAATTAATTAGACTTGAGACCCCTGTATTATATGGGAGCTCATCTTTTATACTTAACAAAAACTTAACTCATACTGAACTTCTACTTTACAATCATCGCTAAGTTTTTTTTCTTGCTAGTAACTTTTTTCAGTTACGATTGTTTTATAGGCGACCAGATTTAGATTCCAAGAACTCAATATTATGAAATTACGCTTAATACTTTTTATTGCAACCATATTTGCATCCGCTACAATTGAAGCTCAAACTTGTGCGTCAACGTCACGTAACTTTTGGGACTGGCCAGGAAATCAAAACTGGTTTGTTGCGCAGTTTTCGGGAGCACCAATTGCTGGAGGCCAGCACATAAGCTTCGCTGGAGGATTTAGTAAAACACCACTTTCTCAAAACATGGCGGTATACGAGGGTACTACTGCTGCAAGTAATGATCAAGGAGGATTAGTGTTATTCAGTAATGGAAAATATGCGTGGGATGCTGGAGGAAATGTAACCTCAACGTCAATTAAAGAAGGTGACGAAGCAGGAGGAAGTGATCCTCTTGCAGGAGGAAGACACGTGGGGAGTGCTTCGCAAGGAGTGATGACAGTAAGACATCCACTAGTGCCGAATAAATATTACGTTGTTGCTGTGGGTGACGTTATTGGAGGAGGGAATCCTGGAGTAAACTACAATGTTTTTGATGAAACAGGAACTGAAATACAAGGACCAACTTCACTTGGTGTTACACCATGCGAAGGAATTGATGCAACTTTACATGATAATGGCGTTGATGTTTGGGTTACTGTTTTGGGATATAACAGTACAAATTTTCATTCTTTCCTACTGACATGTAATGGGTTCGTTTCTGGATCAGTAACAAGTGCTATCGGTGATAGCAGAGGTGGAAATGATGGCCGTGGAGGGTTAGCATTCTCTCCAGATGGATCTAAAATGACAGCATGTTTTCCTACTGGATGGCCAAATGCTGATAAACAAGTTCAAATTTACGATTTTGATAATAAAACAGGAAAACTTAGCAATAGACAAAACGTAGGACCTACTGCCGTGGTTTTGGGACCATATGATTGTATTTGGTCTAAAGACGGTGCTTCAGTAGTTGTAACTGGTGTAAGTGGTCTAGCAACATTAGTTAATGCAACAACCGGTGCGTTAACACAAAACTTAGCTGGTATTGGCGGAGGTGCCCATACAGTGCAAATAGGGGGAGACGGAAATTATTATTTTTCTGGAGCTGATGGGCTTTGGCAATGGTCTGGAAGTGGTAATGCAACAAAGGTTGATGATGCTACTGGCTGGGGATTACCTACGATATACATTCCACCAGCTGAAGAGCCAATTATTACTGTGCCTGGTCCAATGTGTGATACTTCGGCGGCAGTTAACCTGAGTACAATTTGGATGTGTAGTGGGTTAAATGCTGAAGATACTATTAGTACTAACATTTCTAAATATGAAGTATTTAAAATAAACGGACCTGGAGATACTAGTGCAGTAACGACAGCAGGTATTCTATATCCGGGAGAAGGAATATTTGATCCTAAAGTTGCTGGAAACGGAGAGCACTTGATTGTGTTTTCTAGATGTGCTGTGGATGATTCGATTGTTATTAATGTTACCGAGTGTGTTTCTTGTATAGATACATTGGTAAATACTACTCCGGAACTTTGCGCTGGGCCAGGGGCAACTTTAAATTTAGCCACTCTTGTTGATACAGCTAACGCAAAAGGATATTGGACAATTGCGTCTGCTCCCGCTACGCCATCTATTGTAGCAACGATTGATAGTTCGACTACTGACACCTTATTTTCAGCAGTTGACCCAACAACTAGTTATGGGGTTTACAAAATGATGTATACCGTGACAAACGCTCCATTAGTGTGTAAAGATTCGATTAACATTATAGTGAATAAGCCGCCTGTTGTCACGGTTAATGACAGTGTCATTTGTGCAGGCGATCCGGCAGCTTTATTTACGGCGACCACGGATAGTGTAGTGTCGACCCATGCTTGGGGTGATAATGGTTCAGGTACGGACCCAACGACAACAGGAACAGTAGCGGGTATTTACACGGTATTAGTTACTGACAACAATGGATGTACTGGAAGGGACACGGGTCTTCTTTCGATCAACGCATTACCA
>Ga0209091_10004510_pt1 | contig 10843 bp, 8 predicted proteins | sample ArcticOcean_MG_C_6_FD_187438 | JGI IMG/M metagenome (GOLD analysis project Ga0209091, IMG submission 187438) | Marine microbial communities from western Arctic Ocean - ArcticOcean_MG_CB8_128 (SPAdes) (version 2) | ecosystem: Environmental > Aquatic > Marine > Oceanic | place: Arctic Ocean... | reverse complement strand
AAAATGCTATAATAATTAATATTGCTAAACTGAATGGTATCCAGATGATTTACAATGTTACGAATGGTTTTGTTTTTTTTAGCGGCTTTAAAATTGAGATCATCCGTAGCAGCAAAACTTTGATATAAAACGTCTAAAATTTGTTTACCTCTCAATATGTGTTGCCGAAATTTTTCAGAATCTTCAAGGTCAGATAAATAATCAGTCATTTGCTCTGCATTTGGGCCATAAAAGAAATTGAGGTAATCTATGCTTGTTTTTTTACCGAAAAAGGAAGCGAAATTTTCATTAAATTGTAATCGATTTTTAAAAAATAAAGTATTATGCGTCAATTCATGAAACAAGGTTTCTGCTATTTGGGCTTCTGTTTTGTTCAGCAAATTGGATAAGATAGGGTCCTTAAACCAACCCAGCGTTGACCAAGCATTAACACTTCTAATTCGGGTATCGAACCCCTCTTTTTCAAGGTACTCACGTTCTATTTGGGCTTGGCTGAGGTCGAAAAAGCCTTTGTATCCAAAACTTCCTAAAAAAGGGAAATACCAGGTTTTATTTTCAAATTTGTAAGGTTGGCATGCGGATAAATTCCATAAAGAGACTTTGTTTTTTTGGTCATAAAGGGACGTATAATTGTTTGTTGGCTTCAATCCAATTTTCTCGCTGTACGCCTTGATTTGTTGTATTTGCTGTATGCGTAGTTTTAGCGAATCTGGATAATCGGCATCGTCTAGATAGGTAGCAATGGGCCGCGCTTTAAAAAGAATTAAGATTTGTCCTTTGGCTTGGAGCGCACCATAAACAATGACTTCTTGGTAAGATAAAAACCCTGAGAAAAGGATGAATAATAGGGGTATGAGTAAGATTTTTTTTTTGATTTTCACCGGGTTAACTATAGATACTTTTTAAGCGGGTTCAGCTGGCGTTCGATTAAGATAGGGTAACGTATTTACTGTAAATAACTGATAGGCCCTACCATAAGTTTTCAAAATAATAAAAAACTCAATTCAAATCCATTTTCTTAATTAATCTCATTGAAAGGGGATTTCTTTAACTTATGATGATTACCCAATATAGTCAAAACCAATAAAATAGGAAGCTGTTAAGATTTATTTTTGATCTTTTAAAGCATGAGCTATTATCGGAATACCCAGTGTTCTATCGGATTTTACTCAGTCAGCATTACCTTCATAATGTTTGAAAATAAGTAGCAGCTTAATAAAATAAGGTCAAGTATATTGAAATATTAATTTTTAAGGCAAAATAATTGAGAAGTAACTTCAATTCTGCACGTGGAAGGGACTACTTTTATGGTTCAGAATTTAAAGATTAAAAAGCTAATTTTAGGATTTGGGAAAACAAAAAAAACTAAAATATTTAGCTAAACATATTGAATTTCCTAATAATTCCTTATTTTAGCTAATATTTTTAGTAAAACAATAACTTTAGAAGACAATGCAAGAAAAAGAACAAAAAAGCAAGGCGCTTCAGCTGACTATCGATAAGCTAGAAAAAACCTATGGTAAAGGGACCATCATGAAATTAAGCGATGAAAAAGTGATGGATGTACCCGTTATTTCGACGGGTTCCATTGGACTAGACCTTGCCTTGGGAGTGGGGGGTATTCCAAAGGGACGGGTGATAGAAGTTTATGGTCCTGAGTCCTCGGGAAAAACTACTTTATCCATGCATTGTATTGCAGAGGCACAAAAGCAAGGGGGCTTGGCAGCCTTTATTGATGCTGAGCATGCCTTCGATAAGAGTTATGCTGAAAAATTAGGCATTGATACTGAAAATTTACTCATATCACAGCCAGACAATGGAGAGCAGGCATTAGAAATTACCGAACATCTTATCAGGTCTGGTGCCATTGATATTATTGTGATCGATTCCGTGGCGGCCTTGGTGCCAAGGGCTGAGCTTGAAGGAGAGATGGGAGATAGTAAAATGGGACTGCAAGCGAGATTGATGTCTCAGGCATTAAGAAAATTAACGGGAGCCATCAGTAAATCTGGTTGTGCATGTATTTTCATTAATCAGCTTCGGGAGAAAATAGGTATCATGTTTGGTAATCCAGAGACGACCACCGGAGGAAATGCACTTAAATTTTATGCATCGGTAAGGTTAGACATTCGTCGAATAGGTCAAATTAAAGAAAGTGCTGATAATATATTGGGGAACCGAACCAAGGTGAAGGTGGTTAAAAATAAAATTGCCCCACCTTTTAAAGTCGTAGAATTTGATATAATGTACGGTAAGGGGATCAGCAAATCTGGGGAAATTTTGGATTTGGGTGTTGAATTAGAAATTATTCAGAAATCGGGCTCATGGTTTTCCTATGATGGGAATAAGTTGGGACAAGGAAGAGATGCGGTTAAGCTACTTCTTGAAGATAATGTAGAGCTTATGGATGATCTGGAGCGTTTGATAAAGGAAAAGATTCATGGTTGACATCACATTTAATCTTTATCAAAACTTAATTTTGGGATCAATTGTAGCAAAATCTATTGCGTTCTAATGGCCATTACTGGATCCATTCTTGCGGCTAGGGCCGCCGGAACAATTCCAGATACGATACCGATGACTACGGAAACGCCTAATCCAAGGAACACATTATTGAGGCTAAGTCTAAGTTCTAAGGTCCCCAAATTGGCGAAACTCAACAGATAAACAAGAAATATACCGAGCGCTCCGCCGATCAACGAAAGAAATACGGATTCGAATAAAAATTGAAACAAGATGAAATAATTTTTGGCTCCGAGTGATTTTTGGATACCTATAATACTCGTACGTTCTCGAACAGAAACAAACATAATATTTGCGATTCCAAATCCTCCCACAAGAATGGAGAATGAGCCAATGACCCATCCCGCAATACCTATAATATCGAATGTTGCACCGATAAATTCAGCAATTGCATCAGGATGGTTTATAGCGAAATTTTCTTCTTCTCTAGGTTTTAATCCTCTTTTAGACCTCATCAGACCTTTTACTTCAGATTCAAGTTCAATAAGTCCTAAATCTGAGTCATATCCTTTTAGGGTAATGTCGGGCTCTAGACCCCCTTTGCCTTTACCGATATAATAAAGCTTGGTGAAGGAATGATAAGGAGTGATGATCTCATCATCTTTGGCCTCCATATCAAGAAATCCTTCTCCCTCTTCTTTTAATTTACCAATTACATGATAAGAGATTCCTTTAATTTTTAAAGTTTTGCCGATGGGATTGAGCTCTGCAAATAAATCTTCAGCAATTCTATGACCTATGATAGCTACCGATCTGCCTCCGATGGATTCCTGTGCAGTAAAATACCGACCTTCTTCGATAGCTACTTCGTAAACGTCTTTGTAGGAATTAGAAACACCCATAAGGGTTACCTCATTGCTGCTGTTATTTTCGAATTTAACCACAATACCACCCTTATTGGCCATGATGCATAAACTTGCTGCATTTTGGACGTTTTCTGCTAAAAACTCGTATTCTTCCCATGTGGGATGTGGGCGTTTTAAATATTTCCACCAGGGATAAGATCCGTCCCCCCCTAATTGCCAAGGCCACTTTTGTACAAGTATCGTATTGGCACCTAAAAAATTAAAACTCTCCTTTAGACTGCGCTCTAATGAATCAACGAGTGTGAAAACAGAAATAATGGCAAAAATGCCGATGGTTACCCCCAATAATGATAGTATGGTTCGAAGCATATTCATTTTTAATGCGTTCCATGCAAATCGAAAGCTTTCAAGGATAAGTTTTGTTATTATTTTCATATCAATGGGCAAGATAATTGGCTGGAAACGAAAAATTTAAATTTTATAAAAAACATTTGTTTAATTTTGCGCACGTATTGCATAAATTTTTGTCATCCTATAATTTTTTTTCATGAAGCTATCAGCATTCAAATTCGATATTCCATCAAGCATCATTGCCTCACATCCTATGGAAAATAGGGATGAATCACGTTTGATGGTGATTCACAAGGATACAGGAAAGTTTGAGCATAAGACTTTTAAAGACCTCGTCAGTTATTTTAGTGAAGACGACGTCATGGTACTTAATGATACCAAAGTGTTTCCTGCCAGATTATACGGGAATAAGGAAAAGACTGGTGCTAAAATAGAAGTTTTTTTACTCAGAGAGCTCAATAAGGAAATGCATCTTTGGGATGTATTGGTAGATCCCGCAAGAAAAATAAGGGTAGGAAATAAGTTGTATTTCGGTGATGGAGAGTTGGTGGCTGAAGTCATTGACAACACCACATCGAGAGGTAGAACGATTAGATTTCTATTTGATGGCGAACAGCATGACTTCTATAAATTGATTGATAATTTGGGAGAAACACCACTCCCTAAGATGCTGAATAGGATAGCAGAGGCTTCAGATAAAGAGCGTTTTCAAACCATTTACGCCGATAAAATAGGTGCTGTGGCGGCACCGACTGCTGGTTTGCATTTTACGAAGCAGTTGCTTAAAAAACTCGAGATTGTGGGTGTAGATATCGAAACCATCACATTACATGTAGGTTTAGGTACCTTCAGGCCTGTAGATGTAGAAGACCTGACCAAGCATAAAATGGACAGTGAAAATTACGAAGTATTAGATAATATAGCACAGCGAGTCAATGAGGCATTGGATGCTAAGAAAAGAGTTTGTGCGATTGGTACGACCGTCATGCGATCGATAGAGTCTTCTGTTTCGGCAGGTGGACGGTTGAAAGAAAGTACGGGCTGGACAGATAAATTCATCTTTCCACCTTATGATTTTAAAATATGTAATGCGTTAGTGACCAATTTCCATTTGCCTGAATCGACCTTGCTCATGATGGCTTCAGCTTTCGGAGGATATGATTTGATCATGGAAGCTTACCAATTGGCGATCAAGGAAAAATATCGATTTTTCACCTATGGCGATGCCATGTTGATTATATGATATGCCGGTAGGCCGTCGTTTTGCAGTTATAGTAGCAGGAGGAGAGGGTAGGCGCATGAATAATGAGGTGCCCAAACAGTTTATTGAAATATCTGGGAAACCCATCCTAGTTTATACGTTAGAATCATTTTTAAGGGTAAAGGTAGATGTTTTGATTTTGGTCATGGCTAAAGATCACTTCGAACGTTGGGCAAGCATTAAAGAGCAATGGCTACCCAAACATTCCATTCAAATAGTCGACGGCGGGGAGACTCGTTTCCATTCAGTAAAGAACGGATTAAAATGGGTAGAAGGTCCAGGGATTGTGGCTATTCATGATGCAGCGCGACCTTGCGTAAGTGCTCAATTAATCAATGCCGGTTATGAGGCTGCAGCCATCCATAAATCAGCCGTTGCTTCGGTTGCACTAAAGGATTCTATCAGAGAAAAATCTGGTGGGACTACAGTATCTAGAGACAGATCAAATTATTATCTGATTCAAACACCTCAAACTTTTGATATAGATCTATTAAAAAAATCCTATGAAATGGCTAATGGTGACCGTTTCACAGATGATGCTTCAGTAGTGGCTTCTAGGGGCCATGAGGTTCATTTGATCGAAGGGTTTCATCAAAATATTAAGATCACCACTGGCGAGGATCTTGATTTAGCTCGACTCTTTTTATCAAAAGATTTGGCTTAGTATTCATCTTCATTGAAGAAAAAGTCCTCTTTGGTTGGATAATCTGGCCAAATCTCATCTATATTTTCATAGGGATTTCCATCGTCTTCTAATTCCTGTAGATTTTCTACAACTTCTAAAGGGGTTCCAGAACGAATCGAAAAGTCGATCAGCTCATCTTTGGTAGCTGGCCAGGGTGCATCTTCAAGATATGAAGCCAATTCTAATGTCCAATACATATTAGTAATATTTAATATTCGCGCAAAAGTATAACTAAAAAGAATTTATCAAACTTATATTACCTTTATTTAAATAATTTTGGCTAAAAAGAGTAGAATTTTTGTATTCTCAAAATTTTTACGCGTCAAAATTCAATAATAACTTCTTTTTTACCTTTATTTTATTTTTTTGAGACTTTATCTTTTTTGCTACTATTTCAGAGAAAGCGGAGTTTTTACTGTTGAAAATGATGGAATTATCTTCTAAAGTTTTCAATTCAGATTGATCCCTTTTAAGTAACTTATGAGTTATTTGAACCTTTATTGCCATCTGTTCCTTCATGGATTTTTCATGAAATTTTAAATGTTTTTTTTGGCAGAGCCCTTCAACAAAAAGGAGCTCTTCGGAGAGGTCAAGCCATTCGTTTCCTTCTGTGAGTAGAAGTTTCAACTTTGGATGGTTGAAGCCGTTTTTATTAAAAGGAGTCAATTGTTGCCTGTATTTGATCAGATCGCTTTTACTAATTTCTTTTTTAGTTTTTAACTTTTGGATCAATTGAAGAACTTGGTCAAGACTAAAGTCCACCTTTATTGGTTTATTTGCACGGTCAAATTCCTTCTTCAGTTGGTCATATTTGATTTTTTTTATTATCCCATTTTCTTTCCAGGCGATTTTTAAACTTTCTAATTTCGGTAATTTTTGATCTTCGCTTAAGCTTTCTAATTTCTTTGCTTCCTGAATGAGTGCTTCATATTTTCTTTCATAAAAAGCGATAAGGTTATTTTTGTCATCATAAAAAAACTTTTTTTGATCGAAAAATGAATTTAATATATTTTTAAATTCCTCATTTAAGCGGGCTTCTTTTGAGGCTTTAGCAGGACCTGTGTGGAACCATTTTTTTTGAATAGATAAAATTTGAGTAGTCGCTTCTCCCCAATGTAAGAGATCAGTGGCCGCCTTTATTTGTCGAATTAATTGACCCTTGATTTCGGCGTTTTTAGTTCTGTTACCCTTGATGGTTTTGAGGATAAGCTCGATGAGATCAGATATTTTATGATCTAAGGCTTGGAAATCACCCAGACCCTTTAATTCGGGCAAGGTTGCTTTGAGATGTTTTGCTTTATTTAGAAAACTTCCCCTATTTTCAGTTTGGTCTATCCGCTCTATTAGCATATCAACCTGACTTTTGAATTTTTCGAAGTTTGATTCAAAATAGGCTATTGAAAAATCTACATTTTTAACAATACCTATTATTCTAGCGGGATGTTCACCCCAAGCGTTGCGATATATGGTCTCATTTTCAATAAATCCGTTTGGGAATGATTTCACGAGTGACTCCAAGCTTTTTATTGCAAAAATCGGATATCTCTTAATTATTCACAAATAATAGTTTACCTATTTATTTTCAGCAGGTAACTGTATCAAAAATTTATTTAGAATTTCATGAGACTATTCGGTTGTGGTATTTTCGACTTGTCGAAGGGTCATGCGCCCGGAAATAATGGCGATAACTATGAGAATAAAGGCAATTAGATAATGGCCTAAAACGAGATGACCCACACTAAAAAGGATACTATTTAAGAAAATCACTCCAAATCCAAAGCCCAACCAACTTGTTTTCGCTACCTGAGGGACCACTATTTCTGGAGCTTGAAGGGCAATGGGTTGCCACCATCCCATTGGTTTTACTTTTTTGTAAAAGGCCAATAAGCGATTATTTTCGACGGGCTTAGTAAGAAATGTGACTAGAAGACTCATGAGTGTACTGACAATGAGAATGAAAGCGGCACGAATCAAAGCATAATCAATGTCATAATAAAATTGAATTTGATGGAGTTGATTGATATTTATGAAATCAAAATAATATATTATTTTGGAGATAAAGTAGCCATTAGCTAATAATAGTGCCGTGACCATACTAGTGATTTCAGACCAAGCATTGATGCGCCACCAAAACCATCTGAGCATGGAAATAATAGCTACTCCTGACATGATTTCAATGATATAAATCCAAGCGTCGGCGATGCTATCCATCTGCCATGCAGCTATGCTAGAGCATAATAATAAAAAAACAATGCTTACTCTAGAGATGAATAAATAATGTTTTGGAGTCTTATCTTTTACTAAAAACCTTTTATAAATATCATTGACGACATAAGAACCGCCCCAGCAAAGATGGGTATCGACGGTACTCATGAAAGCAGCCATAAAAGCAGCTACGAGTAGACCTTTGAGTCCAGTGGGCAGGACCTTCAAAATCATTAGTGGATATGCGAGTTCAGGATCAGCTAAGAGTGCGTCAGAAGCATCAGAAATGGGGAGTAGAATGATAGAACCTAATCCAATGACGATCCAGGGCCAGGTAAGAATGACGATAGCAGCTACTGCAAACCAAAGTGATGCCTTGACGGCATGTTTTTCATTTTTTGCAGAAAATAATCTTTGGACGATAAACCCATCTCCTTGGGCTTGTCCTAGCCAAAGGATTAATATTAAACAGGTAAACCCAATCATTTCTAGCAGGGTAATATGCCCTAGGTTGGGTAACATATCGGTAATTCCAGGAGGAGCCTCTGTACTTAGGCTTAATTTTAATGCCAGTTCCGAGGGACCGCCCACTGCTGTCATGATTAAAATAGCCATGAGTATGGTGCTGAGGACACCCACCGTAAAATGAAGTGCATCTAAAATAACAACTCCTTTAATCCCGGAGATCAACGTGTGTATTAATGCAAATACAGCAGTGATTACCAAGGCAATTTCCGCCCTCCCGCCGAGCATAACCTCAGAAAACTTTAGCATGGCTAGGATAACCCAGCCTAGGCTTATGCAATTTTTAAAAATACCATAAAAAGCAGCTGTGAATCCCCTTAAAAAAGAAGCAGAGTTACCGTTATATCTCAATTCAATTAATTCGGCATCCGTCAAAATTTCTGCTCTTCTCCAGTAATGAGCAAAAAAAAAGACCATCATTATGATACCTGTACCTAGATACCACCAAAGCCAGCTCGCATAAATACCCTTACTTCTTACCAAAGCGGTTATGGCTAGAGGTGCGTCTGTTGCAAACCAGGTCGCGGCAATTGAAGTCCCTAAAAGCCACCAGGGTAAACTTCTTCCGGCAACAAAAAAGTCTTCGATGTTTTCAGAGCGATGCTTGATGAAAAACACACTAATGATGATACTGATCGAAAGATAGCCTATGATGACTATCCAGTCTGTGATCTCAAGCCGAGGATTCAATAAAATCTGATCCAACATTATGTTTTCAGATTATTTCATCTCTGGTAAAACGTGTTTTTGTAAGGACAGCATTTCATTACACATGTCAACGGCATTTCGATATGAATTGACGGTGGGCTCTATAAGTATGGCTTGCATGAGTTTATCTTTTGATCCTTCTTGATAGGCCTCTACAAGTAATTTATGGATACTACCATGTAGTCGAATGATAGCAGCAACTGCTTCAGGTAGTGCTTTCATTTGATGCGCTTTAATTCCATTTCTGTTGGCATATGCAGGAACTTCTACCACAAGATCATCAGGTAAGTTGGGAATAGCGCCTTTATTAGGGATATTAACGGCTTCTAGCCATCGATTTTCATCAGACAGCGTAGCTTCCATAATATGTGTTGCGATTTCTCCAGAACGCTTAAAACTACCATCTTCATTTTTAAACTTGATGGCTTCAGTAGATCCAACAGGCAAAAGCTTTTCATTGGAATTCTTTTTCCAAGGACGCTCATAATTGACCCTATCTACGGTATAAACACCTTCAGGAATTTCATTTTTTTCCCAGGGATGACCCTCCCAAGGGTCATAAAAAAATTGAAGTTGGGGAATTACGAATTCACCGGCCCAATTTAAGTATTCTCCATAATGATTGGAAGCTGGTGAGGGCCACAATCCAAATCTACGGTACAATATACGACCCAAAGCAAGTTCATGCCATTTGGCTAGCCAATCTCCTTCTTGTTCCCGAGCTTTTAGCTGCGGATACAAGTCTTCTCCGGTAGTAACATGTTTGATTTCTTGAAACCAAGTAAAATGATTCATACCACAGGCTTTCGTCTGTATTTCTGAGAGGGGTATTTCCAACATTTCTGATATTTGATCTCTTCCCATGAAGACGCCATGACATAAACCGATGGATTGAATGGAGGTTAATTGACTTACTGCTTGACAAATCTTATGCTCTGGGTTAGAAAAATTGAGTAGTAAGGCATTTGGACACAGGTCCTCCATTAATTTGGCTAACTCTACAATGGGCTTGATATTTCTAAGGGCATGAAAGAAGGATCCTACACCTCCATTTTCACCATAAACTTGCTTAAAACCATATTTTCTAGGAATATGAAAGTCCTGAGACCAGTATATATTTCTATCTTTCTCAAGAGCACAAATAACAAAATCAGCACCACTTATGGCTTCTTTTAGGTTCGTCGTACCAAAAATTTTGGCCTGTCTATTGAGTTTTTGATTGACATAATCTCCGTGCTTTATTACTTCAGTTAAATGAGAACGTTCAATATCCATTAAATGAATTTCTAAACCTTCTCTACACAAAAAATCGCTCATCAATATATCTTGGATGATTAAGGGTCCAAATTGAATGCTTCCGGCTCCGATATATGTGATTTTCATAATTTTTTTTTTAATATTTTAGATAAGAGTTTTGGCCTCTCTTTAATGACTATCGATCAATCGTGGTAGGACAAGATGTAGAATCACGAAATTTAATTGTTTTGGATTGGAAAACAATGAATTTTTTTATCTCATGTAAAATTATTGATTATTTTTTGATGAAATTACCTTTTTAAATTATTAAAAAAGCATGTCTGAAGATAAAATCATATTCTCAATGGCGGGGCTGAGTAAAGTCTATCCACCTCAGAAAAAAGTTTTAAAGAACATCTATTTATCCTTTTTTTATGGAGCAAAAATTGGGGTCTTGGGACTCAACGGATCTGGTAAATCTTCTTTGCTAAAGATCATAGCAGGGTTGGATGATCAATTTCAAGGAGAGGTAGTTTTTTCCCC
>Ga0209091_10004508_pt1 | contig 10847 bp, 10 predicted proteins | sample ArcticOcean_MG_C_6_FD_187438 | JGI IMG/M metagenome (GOLD analysis project Ga0209091, IMG submission 187438) | Marine microbial communities from western Arctic Ocean - ArcticOcean_MG_CB8_128 (SPAdes) (version 2) | ecosystem: Environmental > Aquatic > Marine > Oceanic | place: Arctic Ocean... | reverse complement strand
TGCTGAAGCGCCGCGTTTAAATAAACTGATGGCTTCTTTTCGGGTAGCCGTATCCAGTCTCATTTTATCCATCAACTGTTCGGCTTGCGTTATTTCATCGCTGGAAACACGCCCGTCAGCCTTGGCTACGTGACCCAATAAGCTAAATACGGTTCGAAAAAACGAGTCTTGCGCCTGTTGCTGCTGTCCGCCCGTAATAGGGCCAGACCGAGCACGATCAAATTGATGCCCCAAATAAATGCCTAATACAGCACCAAAAGCTCCACCTGCTATGATGAATCCAAAAATCGCACCGATAATTTTACCTAGCATTGCTCTCTCGCTGTTATAAATCTGTTCAGGCATTGTAAATTCTTTCGGCTCAAATGCATGTACTATTCAAAAGAAGAAGGTATTATTCAGAAGCACTAAATTAGCGTTAGGTTTAACGCAATGGTTAGGCTTTTACCAGAAGTACGGTTTAGCTTTTTCCCACGACTAACACAGGCGCACAAAAATACTATTAACCCACGAATGTTAAACCATGCGTAAGTTTTATAAAGACCCAATATTTTTTCTCATGCTGCTAGCGCCGCTACCCGTGTGGCTATGGCTGTTCGCGAATAGAGGGATCACCGGTATCACTAGTATTTCGATCTTACTAAACCTAGTCCTGCTTTATCCCATTGTGGAGGAACTTATTTTTAGAGGCGTCATACAACCTCTGATTGCAAAGCGCTTCGCAAAAAATTGGTCAATACTATCATTGGCAAACATCATGACAAGTAGTGTTTTTGTACTGGCTCACTTTATTAACCACTCACCAGCCTGGGCTTTCGCAACCTTTATACCCTCACTAGTCTTTGGTTATATTCAAGAACGCACCCAAAACATAGCCGCACCCATCATTTTGCATTGCACCTACAATGCCGGTTTCTTTTTATTGGTTGGTTAATAAAACCAAGTGGCGGCTCTAAACACTACTTAATTTGCTGGTACCGCTTCCGACCTTTTTCCGTAATGTGGGTCAAAGCAACGTTATAAAAGAGGGACACATAAACCTCTATTTTTTTGGCCTCATCACCCTCATAAAACAATTTGGCATCGGTGATCCAACCGTACAAAATCATATTTAAGTTTTGAATAAGTGACTCGTAATTGTTATTAGCTTCAGGCTTTAAATAGCCCTCTTGAATCAGGTATTTTTTAGCTCGATTAAGAATTTTTATACGCGTGGCAGAGTAGGATTTTTCTGATTCAGCAATAAACTCGAACTGATTCATCAGGCTATTGATGTTCAGATAAATAAATCGATAGTCCCAAATAATCTCAAAAATTTCGTTAACCAATTTAAGGTAAAACGTCTCCTCAAAAATACACTGCACAAGACGGTTAATAGCTGTATTTAGCTCTTGCTGCATCTGACTATAGAGCGCCAAAACAATATCGTCTTTCTTTTTGTAGTGGTACGTCAAATTGCCATAGCTAATCTTTAAAGCCTGACTGATCTCCAAAGAGGAAACCTGATCAACGCCTTTGTCATTGAACAATATGAGCGCCTGATTCCGTATTTTTTCGTTGGTCTTCATAAATGCCTAGTTTAAATTGCACACTTTTGTTAAATTAGCTAATATTACCTAATTAATCTAATCTATTTACCTAAATTATCTACTGCCAAAGAGTATGCCTCCAATGCACATCAAACCGCAAGGCCCAAAAGGCTATCCTTTTATTGGAAACATCGCTAAGTTAGCCAGCGCTAATCGACTTGACTGGCTGCAATCTATTAGCGACACCTATGGGGACGTGGTGAGATTCAAGCTCCTGAAAAGAAATGTCTATCTTGTTAACCACCCTGATCTCGTCAGAGACATGCTCACACGCAATAGCAAAAACTACACAAAGAAAACCATCGGTTTCAAAATGGTGAAGGTCGTTTTGGGCGAGAGCACCTTTACCGCAATGGGTGATGAGTGGCGCCGAAAAAGACTCGCAGTACAACCGTATTTTCATCGTAAAAAGATCGCTAACTTAGCTACCATAATGACCGACTGCATTGAAGAAATGCTTACAGAATGGGAGACCATCTGTGATCACGGCAAAACACTTGAAACCACTGATGCCATGATGCAAGTAACACTCAAAGTGGTAGTTAAAGCCCTCTTTAGTACCGCTCTGTCTGACGAAGACATTCAAACTGTTGCCGATATTTTTAACCCTCTGTTAGCAGCAACCAATCAACGTGTTGTACTTCCATTTCCACTGTTGTACAAATTACCCAGCAACCGTAATAAACAGTACCCTCAATACATTGCCCAACTAGACGACATTATTTATCGCATTATTCGTCAGCGAAAAGTGACTGATGAAAAACCCATGGACCTGCTACAAATGTTAATGGATGCCACAGACGAGGAAACTGGGCAGCCATTAAGCGATGAAGACCTCAGAAATGAAGCCATGACCATGTTTATTGCCGGCCATGAAACTACCGCCAATGCCATGTCTTGGTTATGGAGTATCTTGGCGCAGCAACCTGATGTTCGGGCCAAGGTAGAACAAGAAGTTGACCAAGTGCTAGGTACGCGTACCCCAGTTGCCGATGACTTTAGCAATCTGCCCTACTGTCAAAAAGTATTTAAAGAAACCATGCGCTTATATCCTCCTGTGCCTCTTTTGCCGCGGCATGTTGAGAACGATGATGTCTTAGGAAAATATGCTCTAAAGGGTGGCTCCGATGCGCTGTTTAGTGCCTATCTACTGCACAGACACCCAGACTTCTGGGAAAATCCGGAAACCTTTAATCCCCACCGATTTGATGCCGATGCGGAGAAACAACGACACCCCTACGCCTACATACCGTTCGGCGGAGGTCCAAGACTGTGCCTAGGCAACAACTTTGCCATGATGGAAGCGGTATTTATCTTAGCCATGACAACTCAGCGGTTTAAGCTAAACCTAACCCCTAACGCAAATATTAAGCCACTGATTAGCCTGACCACCAGACCAAAATATGGCGTACCGGTGATCTTGGAAAGACGCTAAAAGATGCTAACTATGGAGCGATGATGATTCTCAAATTTAGTGGTGCGGATGGGGGGACTTGAACCCCCACGACCTAAGTCACCAGCCCCTCAAGCTGACGCGTCTACCAATTCCGCCACATCCGCGCAAAACTAAATTTAAGCTAACGTTGTTCAAACCTTTCATCACTAACGCTGAGGTTTATACCTTCAAACGGTTAGTAGTGACCAACCCCCGTAGAACAACAAGCCGGTGAGGTACCGGCATTGAAACGGGGTTACCGCAGATACAGCTACTGAGGAATTTCTGACTCGTCTGATGCTTTAAAGTCATCGGATGAAAGACCAGGAAGCTCTGTCTCCATAGCCGGCTCGACTGGAATAGCGTCTAAGCCGAGTACACCAAAGTCATCTATGACGGTCTTGTTCTTGGCGGTAATAGCCAAGCTGACACTGGTGACAAAAAATACGGTTGCCAAGATAGCGGTCATTTTGCTGAAGAAGTTCCAGCCACCACCACTGCCAAAGACTGTTTGAGATGCCCCTGCTCCGAAGGATGCGCCTGCTTCAGCGCCCTTTCCTTGTTGAAGCAAGATAAGGACAATAAGAGACAATGCCACTAAAAAGTGAAAGATTAATATAAATTTTTCCATGATTTTACGTTTACCCTTGTACCATTAACTGTGCAATTTTAGAAAATTCTGTTGCCTCAAGTGAGGCGCCTCCAACTAAGCCACCGTCTATATCTGGCTGTGCAAATATAGCGCCGGCATTACTCGATTTAACACTACCACCATAGATGATTCTGGTGTTTGCGCCCTGACTACCCAGTTGAGAGCGAATCTCTGCATGGACGGCCTGGGCCTGTTCTGGGCTAGCCACTTCACCGGTACCAATGGCCCAAACCGGCTCATAAGCAATGACGCCTTTACAGAGGCTTTCAATACCTACTAGGTCTATCACGGCGGTAATTTGCTCGGTGACAACCTTTACTGTTTGTCCCTGCTGACGTTGCTGCAGTGACTCACCAACACACAGAATAGGCGTTAAGCCTTGTTGCTGTGCGGCATTAAATTTTTCAGCGACTACCTGATTGCTCTCGGCAAACAGTGTTCGTCGCTCTGAGTGGCCTACTAATACATAGTGACAACCCATGTCATTTAGCATGTCTCCAGATATTTCACCGGTATAAGCCCCAGAGGACCATTGAGACATGTTCTGTGCACCAACACCGACACTGCTACCCACAAATGCCCCAACTACCCTTTCTAAGTGCACTGCAGGCGGAAAAACAACCACTTCAACACCGTTGAAGGTGTTGTCATGCAAGGCTAACTGCTTGGCTAAATCAGCCGCACTGTTGGCGCTACCATGCATTTTCCAGTTTCCCGCAATTAGCGGTTTAGTCATCTCACACAATCCTTTCTGAGGTGCCTTGAAAAGGGGCGCAAAGCCTACCCGACAAACGCTTTTTTTACAACTGGGAAAAGCGCTTTTCCGTTACTAATATTGCTAACCTACCTGCTGTTCTACAACCTTAGCAATGGCTTGAACTTGCTGCTCTACTAAGGCTTGGTCATCGCCTTCTGCCATGACTCTAATCAACGGCTCTGTACCGGACGGTCTCAATAGCACTCTGCCGCGGCCCGCTAGTTTCTTTTCTGCTTCTGCCACCGCTGAATTGATTGCACCGTTGTTGCTAATATCAACCTTCTTAGCAAGGCGCACGTTAATCATAATTTGTGGGAATTTTTGCATACCGGTTTTTAATTCTGCCAAGGTTTTTCCGCTGTCGGAAATGGCTCGAATAACTTGCAGTGCCGCGACGATACCATCGCCGGTGGTATTTAAATCACTACAGAGTACATGTCCAGAGCCCTCACCACCTAAGCTCCAGCCATTTTCTTTGAGCGCTTCAACCACATATCGATCGCCCACCTTGGTGCGCAGAAAGGGAATGCCTAAGTCTTTGAGTGCTAACTCCATTCCCAAATTACTCATGAGAGTACCGGCAACGCCGCTACAACCAACAGCTGACTGGTGACGATATTGAGCGATAATGTAAATTAGCTCATCGCCATCTACAACCTCACCATTGGCGTCAGAGAATAATACTCGGTCGCCATCACCATCTAGGGCAATACCAAAATCGGCTTTTTCTTCAACCACTTTGGCGCAAACCCCTTCCATGTAGGTAGATCCGCACTGATCGTTGATATTAAAACCGTTGGGTTCGTTGGCCATGGTGATAACTTTGGCACCCAACTCTTTAAATACTTTAGGTGCCGCGTTATAGGTAGCACCATTGGCACAGTCCAATACTATTTTAAAATCCGTTAAATTAAACTGTGAAGGTAGTGACCCTTTACAAAATTCAACATAGCGGCCGGTTGCATCGGTGATACGCCGCGCTTTTCCAAGATTGAACGAATCATTGGTGGTCAGTGGCTCATCAATCAGACGCTCTATTTCAAGCTCAACCTCATCCGGTAGTTTGTAGCCGTCAGCGGAGAAAAACTTGATGCCATTGTCAGCCACCGGATTGTGAGAGGCACTGATAACAATGCCTGCCGAGGCCCGAAATGCGCGGGTTAAGTAGGCAATAGCCGGCGTTGGCATGGGGCCAAGCATGTCGACATTAACACCAGCAGCAATCAGTCCTGATTCCAATGCGGATTCAAACATGTAGCCTGATACACGGGTATCTTTGCCGATGAGCACGCGCTTTTTAACTTTGGTATCTCGGGTCAAGACCTTACCCGCTGCATAACCCAGCTTGAGCATAAAATCAGCGGTGATTGGGTGTTGCCCCACCGTGCCACGAATACCGTCGGTTCCAAAATATTTTCTGCTCATTGCTTAATCTTCATCCTTAATAGTTGTTTTCCATACATCAATGGCTTGTCTCGTCTCAAGCACGTCGTGCACTCTCAGAATTGCGGCGCCTCGCTGGGCAGCCAATAACGCCAAAGCCACACTTCCCATTAAACGTTCGTCCGTATTTTCTAGTCCCAGCATTTGACCAATCATTGTTTTTCGAGATACACCCACCAATACCGGATGGCCCGTGGCAACGAATTGGTCAATCGCGCCAAACAAAGTGAGATTATGGGCTAAGGTCTTACCAAATCCAAACCCTGGATCAAGAATAATTTTTTGGCTGTCAATACCAGCCTTCATACAGATATATTTCCGCTCATCTAAAAATGCTAAAACCTCTGCAACTACGTCAGTGTAAGTGGGCTCAATTTGCATAGTTTGAGGCTGATTTTGCATGTGCATTAGGCAGATAGGCAGTTGTGAGGATGCTGCCGCAGCAAGTGCACCTTCTCGACCGAGGGCTCGTACATCATTGATAAGGCTGGCGCCTTTTTTTGATGATTCAGTAATCATTTCTGCGGTACTGGTATCAACTGAGACTAGTGCATCAAAGCGCTCAACGACGGCTTCTAATACCGGTATTACACGGTCTAGCTCTTGTTGGGTACTCACAACAGCGGCTCCAGGTCGTGTCGACTCTCCGCCAATATCGATAATATCAGCGCCATCGGCAAGCATCTTTTCAATAACGTGGAGAGTTTTGTTGAGATCAAGCTGAGCGTTGTCATAAAGGTCGCCGCCATCTGAGAACGAATCTGGCGTAACGTTGACAATACCCATGATCGAGGGCCGCGATAGGTCGAGGTGCTTAGCGCCACAGTGCAATATTGAGCTTGCCATTTTTCACTACCTTAAAAATATAAAAAAACCCTGAGACCAAATGGTAACCCAGGGTTTTTAAAATACCAAAACAGTTAAGCGTCTTCGACTGGACCACCAATGGGTCGATCTTCGGTAGCATCGCTTTTCGCACTGCTAGCACCGTCTCCGCCAGAATTACTATCCGAGTCATTTTTCTGCCAATTGCGTGGCTGCCTCACTTGACGATGATTCATCAGATCATCTACTTGATCAGCGTCAATGGTTTCATACTCCATGAGTGCATCTTTCATTGATTCAAGGATGTCTCTGTTATCCTCTAATAATGTTGTCGCCCGCGCATAAGCATCATTAAGAATAGTCTTTACCTCTTGATCAATTTCTCTGGAGGTATCTTCTGAATAGTGAGTGTTACCGCCACCGGGTGCCTGGGAATCATCTTCGCCGTACAAAATAGGCCCCATTTTTCGATTCAAACCCCATTTGGTCACCATGTTACGTGCCATCTGAGTCGCTCGCTCGATATCATTAGAGGCGCCTGTGGTAACACCATCGAAACCGCCCACTAACTCTTCGGCAATACGCCCGCCAAACAAACTGCACAACTGACTAAACAGCTGAGTACGGTTCATGCTATAGCGATCTTCCTCTGGAAGATACTGAGTGACACCAAGCGCACGTCCACGGGGAATAATGGTGACTTTGTGAACTGGGTCATGCTCAGGCACTAAACGGCCAATAATGGCGTGTCCCGCCTCGTGGTAGGCGGTGTTTGTTTTCTCTTTTTCTGACATCACCATTGACCGGCGTTCTGCGCCCATCATGATTTTATCTCGCGCTTTCTCAAATTCTTCCATACTTACGACACGACGATTACCACGTGCAGAGAAAAGCGCAGCCTCATTAATCAAGTTAGCTAAATCAGCACCGGAGAAGCCTGGTGTACCTCGCGCTAAGATCGATAAGTCTACATTGTCTTCAAGGGGTACTTTGCGCGAATGAACCTTTAGGATTTGTTCGCGACCACGAATATCGGGCAAGCTGACGTAGACTTGGCGATCAAATCGGCCAGGGCGCAACAACGCTTTGTCTAGTACGTCGGGACGGTTAGTAGCGGCTATAACAATAACGCCTTCGTTGCCTTCAAAACCGTCCATTTCAACCAACAGCTGATTTAAAGTTTGCTCGCGCTCATCATTACCACCGCCATGACCGCCACCACGATGACGGCCGACCGCATCGATCTCATCAATAAAGATAATGCAGGGTGATTGCTTCTTGGCTTGCTCGAACATATCTCGAACTCGAGATGCACCAACACCGACAAACATTTCAACGAAATCTGAACCAGAGATAGAGAAGAATGGAACCTTAGCTTCACCGGAAATCGCTTTAGCAAGCAGAGTTTTACCGGTTCCAGGGGGGCCCACCATTAATACGCCTTTCGGAATTCGACCACCCAAGCGTTGAAATTTTGTTGGGTCACTCAAAAACTCGACAAGCTCGGCCACATCTTCTTTTGCCTCATCAACACCAGCAACATCGGCAAACGTAGTGTTAATTTGATCACCGGTCAGCAACTTAGCTTTGCTTTTCCCAAAGCTCATGGGACCGCCTTTACCACCACCACCGCCCTGCATTTGGCGCATAAAGAACACAAAGATAGCGAGAATCAATAAAATGGGGAACGCGGCAACTAACAACTGCGTAAACAGACTGGGCTCTTCACGCTCTTTACCAATAACGTTGACGTTATGGTTGACCAGGTCATCCATAAGCTTGGGGTCTTGAATATTCGGACGCACAGATCTAAATTTAGTGCCGTCGTTACGCTCACCCTGAATAATCAAGTCGGCAATAACGACCTCGCTGACTCGGTCATTGCGTACCTCACTCAAGAAGACGGAGTAATCAATATTATTGTCTTCAGGCTCTGGGGCAAAGCTGTTGAATACGGACATTAGAATGGCCGCTAGCACCAACCATACCACTATGTTTTTTGCCAAATCGTTCAATTTCCGTTCCTCTCTAGTTGGCTTTAAGGCCTTTGGCCATCAGGTACACTTCCCGAGACCGCGATCTTGAAGCGTCTGGCTTAATAATAGACACTTCTCTAAACAATTTTCTAACATCTAGCACAAATGCGTCAAATCCTTGGCCTTGAAATAACTTAGCAATAAAAACACCATTGCTGGACAACACCTTTCCTGCCAACTCAAGCGCTAATTCTGCCAAATATACCATCGCTGGTTGATCAACGGCTTTGTTACCACTTAAGTTGGGGGCCATATCAGAAATTACAAGGTCGACAGGCCGTTTTTCAATCAACGTCATAAGTTCTTCAAAAACATTTTCTTCAGTAAAGTCGCCCTGAATAAAATCAACGCCTGCGATAGTATCCATAGGCAGTATATCGAGCGCATGAACTCTTCCTTCATGCCCAACCAGTCGAGCAGAAACTTGCGACCACCCTCCCGGCGTAGACCCTAGATCTACGACTGTCATGCCCGATCGGATTAGGCGATCTTTTTCGACAATCTCGAGCAGCTTATAACTAGCACGAGATCGGTAGCCATCCACCTGTGCTTTTTTAACATAAGGGTCGTTGACATGTTTTTTTATCCAACTACGATCTTTAGATTTCGCCATGGGTTAGTTTTCGCTAGAATGTCGTCTTACTATTTGAGTGTCACATTATGACAAGTTCTGCAGCAGATAAAAAACATTTACGTCGTTTAGGGCATAATCTTAAGCCAATCGTGACAATCGCCAATAAAGGTCTCACCGACTCGGTCAATGCCGAAATCGAACGAGCCCTAACCGATCATGAATTAATTAAAATAAAAGTGTCTGTGGGCGATAGAGCCGCTAAAAAATTGATTAGCGACGAAATTTGTCAAACTCATAAAGCGGTGTTAACTCAGTCTATTGGACATATTTTGTTGATTTTTAGAGCATCATTGAAGCCAAATCCAAAACTGTCAAACCTATTACGTAAGTAAAGCACCACCAAAAGGTTCCTTCCCAAGGTTGGGGGTTATGGCATAATTAGGGAACAATACAGGGTACTTAAGTGAAAGAGTCCAAAAGAACATTATTTATTGATTTCTTAATCAAACCGGTGGCCGTCGGTCTATTTGTTGCTGCTGTGTTGATTTTAGTGGTCCCTGAATTAAGGCCAAGTAAGACGGCTCAAGCTACTGATTCAATGGCATTACGTCAATCCAATCTTGGATCTGACTGGTCCGGCACTGTTTCCTACGCTGCGGCAGTATCTTTAGCTGCGCCAGCAGTAGTCAATATTTATACCTTGAAAGAAAAGCGTTCGGCTAATGATAATGTTCCCAGAACCTCTTTAGGATCAGGTGTCATCATGCAACCGGATGGCGTAATTTTAACTAATCACCATGTGATTGATGGTGCCGTTAAAATTCTTGTGCTGTTATATGATGGCCGAGAAGCGCCTGCGACGGTTATCGGTAGTGATCCTGAAATTGACTTAGCCGTGCTGAAAATCAATTTAGAGGGGTTAACGCCTATCTCTTTAGGAGATCCTGCCAACGCTCGAATTGGTGATGTTGTTTTAGCGATTGGTAACCCATCAGGAATAGGCCAATCGGTCACCCAAGGTATCATTAGCGCTAAAGGTAGAAGTATCCAGCAAGAAAATATTTTTGAAAACTTTATTCAGACTGACGCGAGTATAAATGAAGGTAGCTCAGGTGGTGCGCTGATTGATGCTTACGGTAATTTACTGGGCATTAACACAGCTACCCTCAACGTTGCTGGCGCATCTGGAATTAGCTTTGCTATCCCTGCCGATGCCGCAGAGAAAGTATTGCAAGATATTCTCCAATATGGCCGAGTTGTTCGAGGCTGGCTTGGAATGTCCGCCAATCCAGGATTTTTACCTAAAAATATCACAGCCCAACTTGGCGTATCTCAAGTTTTTGGCGTTACAGATCTCACTAAAGGCGGACCCGCGGAAAAAGCGGGTATAAGGCGAGGTGATATTATTTTTAAAATTGACAGCTCATTTGTGACCGATCCCGCCGCTAGTGTCAGTCAGATTATCAATGTCTCGCCCGGGCAACCGATTGAGCTAAGTATTCTTAGACAAGATCAAGTGAGACAAATTAGTATCGT
>Ga0209091_10004506_pt1 | contig 10848 bp, 10 predicted proteins | sample ArcticOcean_MG_C_6_FD_187438 | JGI IMG/M metagenome (GOLD analysis project Ga0209091, IMG submission 187438) | Marine microbial communities from western Arctic Ocean - ArcticOcean_MG_CB8_128 (SPAdes) (version 2) | ecosystem: Environmental > Aquatic > Marine > Oceanic | place: Arctic Ocean... | reverse complement strand
AACTGTTCCTGGTGGATGCAGGCGCTTGCGGGCCTCTCGCAGTTCAAAACGCTCGGCGGTGAGTGACACATACTCCGGCACCGCCTTGTTCTGCCGCCGCGCTTCAATCGCGTTCTTCAGTTCGTCGGTGTGCAAGTAGAAGATATGGTCTATTTCCCCAATGGTGCCAGCTTCTGTCAGGCGCCGGCCCAATTCGAGCGCGAGGCGCCGGAGCGCCGGCCACGGCATGTAGAGATAGAACATCACTTCCTCACGAATATAGTAGAAGCGATAGGTAAACCAGAGGCGGAACCGGAACTGCCAATACTGCAGGCCTTTGAGCAGGGTGATGATATCCTCCATCGCCGCCTCGCGCTTTTGCAACGCCTTGGCCACATGGTTCTTCGGGTCATAGTCCGTGTTTGAAATCATCGTCTTCAGCGTGGCCAGCAGACCGGCTGGATCCTCGAGCGGCAACGGTTCCGCGAAGTCCAGGCTGTATCCGAGATGTCCATAAATGGCAAGGTATTCATTGATCGCCTCGACAACCGGACCCGCGTCCGGGTGCTCACGCAACGTGTTCATCATCCGATTGGCGGGGGTTATAATGACAAGCTCAGCGAGCCCCTTATCGACACGAATCTTCCTGGCGATCTCAAACAGGTGCTCGTTGGCGTCCAGGGTCTTCGACTTGAAACCGCTGAGGAACTGTCCGCTGGTGAAGTTATGGTCCGGCAGTGTTTCGCGTAAAAACGCCTGCAATTGGTCATCCGTCGACTTGGCTACACCAAACGTGTGACCACCGTTGCTACACCAGAACATGCCGCTGGCAATAGCCGTCTCGCAGATGCCCTCGAGTAACTCTTCGTCTGATGCGGTGGCAGGCTCCACCTTCGCCCACTGCCCCGAAGTCGCGACGATATCGGGCTTTGCGCGCTCATAAAATCCCTTGATCTGGTTCTCGTTGACCTGGGTCCGGTTGAAAGCCGTAAACGTCGGATTACTGCTCTTCGGAATCGTCACAGAAGCTGCCACATCTTCGAGGCCCGAGGACCCGGCCCAATCGTCAAATGCCTTCCGGTCTTCCGGTGTGAGGGACTCAAGGAACAGATCCAGGTCATGCCCCGCCATCAAGACTGTTTCCTTCCGGCGATCCTCCCTTGCCTTATCCAGGTCGGCCGCCATTTTATCGGCCTCCGCGTCCTTCTTTGGCTGCGCTTTCTTCAGGAACTCGGCATCGGCTTCTATCTCGGCCGCATCCATCTCCGCATCCGTCATCGCCGCGAAGGCCTGTCTCTTCTCCCGCGCCGCGATCGTCTGCGGCCAGTCGAATCGTTGATACGCGTATCCATTGAGCGTCACGAAGGACGGACCGCCACCGACCATGTAGCTCGCGTGCTTCTTGCCCTTTTCGACCGTTTCAAGCCCCTCGGTCAGATACAGCTCATCAAACAGCGGCGTGCACGGATCGGGAATGTTCTCGATGATCTGTCTTCTGGCCAGAATCTGTGAAGGCGGAATCGGTACCCAATCAACCTTTATCGGCTGGGGTGGCAGATTGGTGATGGGCCGGGATTGCAGCATGTAGAGCTTCCCTTCGAAATAGGCCCACTCGATATCCTGGGGAACGCCCCCAAAGTGCGATTCCGCCTTGAGGGCCAGCGTCACCAATTCCCTGATCGCTTTGGCGGACAAGGAGGATTGGCCACGTTCGCTTTCGGCAATGTCCTCGAGCCGTGTGCCCTGCTCGCCGTCTGAAACAATCTTCTGCTCTTTGGCACCGATGATCGTCTCGATGACTTTCATCGATTCGCGATCCACGACATAGGTGTCCGGCGTGACCTGCCCACCGACCACGGCTTCCCCCAGCCCGAAACTGGAATTGATGATCATGTCTGATCGTTCACCCGTGACGGGGTTGGCAGTAAACAGAATGCCGGATACCTCTGACGCCACCATCTGTTGCACGACCACGCCCATGGCCACCGCGTCCTGTTCGATGCCCATCTGGTGCCGATAGCTGATCGCCCGGGGAGTCCACAGGGAAGCCCAGCAGTCGCGTACGGCAGCTACGATCGCATCTGCTCCTGTCACGTTCAGGTAGGTGTCCTGCTGACCGGCAAAAGACATGTCAGGCAAATCTTCAGCGTTCGCAGAAGAGCGCACGGCCACCGGCGGATTCTCGCCCGCCAACACAACATAGGCCTCACGGATTTCAGCAGACATTGCATCGGCCAGCCTACCCTCTGCAAACAGCGCCTGAATCGCTTCCGACGCGGCATCGAACGATAACGTGTACTCGCCGATCACCGGCTTTGCCAGTTCGATGATTTTGGCCTGCAAGTCGTTCTCTGAGACAAAATGTCTGTAAGCTGCGGTTGTCAGATAGAAGCCGTCAGGAACATCCAATCCTGCATTAACCATCTCGGCAAGAGATCGGCCCTTGCCACCCACTACTTCCAGCTCAGCGTTCTTTGTGTCCAAGGGTAATACGTGGTCGGTCATTCATGTGCTCCTGGCATTCTAGTTGGGACTCATTTAAGCCCTTGATTGATCGGTGCCGAATTCGCCGATAAGTTTTGGCCCGTCGCTAAGCATCGCCATGAGGGGCAGAGATCAGAAACTTTGCGCCAGCAGTTACGATGCGCACAGAGCCATCCTGGTTAATCAATTGGGGGCCAATCGAAAGAAATGATCTAATAGTTTTTGGTTACCCGCCCAGTTATTAAGGATGTCCCCTATACAGGTGTCAACGAAGTAACCGGATCCGTCCCGGACAGTTCACCCATTTTACTGGGACGGATCACTTGGCAGGCAACGACTATCACGGGCTGCGCTGAGTGATACCTTTATGGGTGAACTAAACAGATGGCATAATTTCGTAGGTCACCATTCTGTGATTACATGCGCCACATGCATCAGACGTCATCCAGAGAACTTGTATTACAAAGAAGGGCGCCGCCGGGCCAACGCCACCGCGTCTGGAAGTGGCTGTGGGGGACCCTGCTGGTGATTACCGGTACATCGGTTCTGGCCGGAGAGCCAAACCACGGTTTTGCCTACTTTGGTGAGCTGAAATATCCAGCCGACATGGCGCACTTCGACTATGTCAATCCGCAAACAGCCTATACGAAAGCGCTCATTGCAGCGGCGTTCCAGATGACGACGGAACCCGCTGCGTGACGATCAGGCCCGCAGACGACGATAAGCCTGGTCGCCCACTTCGCTGCCGATTGTTTGCCCAAGTTGATGAGCATCCAATATTGCCTGCAGCAGCAGGTCGTGTGTTACCGGCGTAGGCATGTGGTGCGCAATCGGATTTGCCAACGTTGCCTCAACAACGATATCCAATAGGCTATTTTGCTGAGCCAGAGAAATCTGGCCAAGATGCACCGGCAAGCCGACCTTGGCGAAGAATCGTGCGACCCGTTGCAAGTCATCAGATCGCTCGAAGGCTAATTGTGCCATTGTCCCCATCGCGACCATCTCGCCATGAAGGTAGTTGTCCTGAACAACCTCAATTCTCGTAAAGGCGAGCGACATTGCATGGGCGATGGCGAGCCCACCGCTTTCAAAACCAATCCCACTCAACAACGTGTTGGCTTCCACAACCTTTTCGACTGACTCGTTATTTCTGTTGGCTGCAACAGAAGTTGCAGCGGCTTCCCCATGTTCATAGAGTGTGTGTGCACAAACCTCCCCCAGCGCACAGGCCGCTAGCGTCGGTCGCCCACCCAGCGGCGTTCGCGCGACAGAATTGTTCAGACAAACCCGCGCTTCATACCAGGTCGCCATCGCATCACCCATGCCAGCCACCAGATACCGTTCATCAGCGTTTGCAATAACATCCGTGTCCACGATAACCAGTTCAGGGCTCTTCGGAAAATACTCGATATAATCGCTCACGCCACTTTCAGAATAGATCGCCGACAACGCAGAACAAGGCGCGTCGTTGGAGGCGAGAGTGGGTACGACGATGACCGGGATCCCCAACCGGTGGGCGATGCACTTGCCTGCATCTATGGGTTTACCGCCGCCCACAACGATAAGGCAGTCGATTTGCTTGTCCATCAGATTCGCAACGTGTGTCTGGATTTCTGGTATCGAGCACTCGCCACTGAAACCTGCGTTGATGCTTTCAATGTGGCTGAGTTTCAAACTGTGAGCCACACGAGCGCCTTCCGCGTTCAGCCCCCGCTGCGAACCAAGAATAGCTGCGCGTTTCACTTCCAGATGTGCAATGTAGATTCCGATTTGATCGACGACGCCTGGTCCCTGGATATATCGCTGTGGTGCCGCCAGCACTCTAGGCGGGGTTTCGCCAGTTTTTGCGTAGACAGCTTTGGGTGAATAAAGTTTGGTTGTCATACTGAAGCCCTGAGTGGGTACGTCGTTGTAAATGGCGGAAACTTTATGTTTTCCTACAAAGGGAAAACATACCGTAATCCTCGTCATCGCCAATCTCACAACCACCGAGATTGGCCATACGCGAGTTCGACATGTCAGCGCAGATGGTAAATCCTAGTTGCGTGATCTGCTTGTTCGAGAACTGCACACCCATCGCGGTCAGTGTCTCTTCTGTTTAAATATAGGAGCTGTAGCTGATTTTCTTTGCGCGATCGAAAAATTCTTCCCATTCCGCGTCGGTCAGTAGCCTCGGTTTACCCAATTGACACGCGAGTACATATTGCCGGCACATAATTTCGAGCCGGTGTGCCAAATTTACTGCGGCGGGTAGATTGGCGCCACGACAGATCATCCCGTGGCTGCCGAGCAGGCAGGCGGAACGTTCCTTGAGCGCCTTAGCGGCGTCGTCACCGAGTTCAGAGCCACCAAAAGTGGTGTATGGAGTACAAGGCACATTCGAACCACCAAAGGTACCTACCAGGTAGTGAAAACCCGGCAATGCCTTTTCTTGGCAGGACACGGCGACACAATAGTCCGAATGTGTATGCACAACGGCATTCGCTTTTTTGTTCTCGCCATAGATCGCGGCGTGCATGCGCCACTCACTGGATGGCTTGCGATCACCTTCATATTTTCCATCCAGCGACACAAATACGATAGCCTGTGGTTCGATGTTATCTCCAGTCGCACCAGAAGCTGAGATCAGCATGCCATCGCCGAACCGACAACTGACGTTGCCGGATGACAACTCGTTTAGCCCGATTGATTCAATGTACTTGTACTGCGTTGCAATTTCCTGACGCAGCACTGCTTCGTCCTGGTTTGTCATGGTGTGGTCTCCGGTTGGAACTGATCAGCAGTCTCAGCTGTTTGCATGCGCTCGAGAGCGCGGAAGAAGAAATCCGGTGCGCCCAGTGCACCAGCTTTAAGTACGAAGGACATTGGGGTCGGTGAGGGCTGGTGACAATAGCCCCCGCCCAATTCATCAAAGGCAGAGACCTCAACTCGCTCAACACCCAGCGAATTGATGACCTGCCCGGAGGTTTCACCACCGGCGACCACGAACTTTCGAACGCCCTGTTCAAATAGCCCGCTTGCAACCTCGCCTAATATCCGGTCGGCGAGTTCAGCTGCGCCGGTGCGACCCAGTTTGGCCTGCGCGCGTTCAATGCCGGCGACATCCGCCGACGTTGCGACGGCAATAGGCCCAGCGTCGAGGCGTGTGCGTGCCCATTTGAGGACATCCTGCACAATTGCCGGATTCTGTGCGGCATTCACGAGATCAATCCGGTAGACCGGGTGCGTACTTTCAAAATGATCCAGTTGACGCAGGGTCGCCCCGGCACAGCTTCCGGCAATAATTGCTTCGAACCCCGGTGACGCGCCAAGCAACGTGCGAGGCGTTTGCTTGTCAGCGACAGGATCTACGCGCCATGCCTTCGCAAGAAAGCCGGGTAACCCGTCGGCACCGGTGGTCAGCGGCCAGTCCACGACCAGTTCAGCGATTCGTGTCAGGTCATTGTCATCCGCGGCATCAACAATAAACATTCCGGTGTCGGCGAGACGTGCAAGTTCGGCGCGCACGACGTCAACCCCACGACATAACAAGCCATGAGGCAGCAGGCCCACCTTTGATTTTGTTTGGGCCTGAAGCACCTCGACAAGATTCGAGTTGGTCATTGGCGTCGCTGGGTCGAAACGCTTGAAAGATTCGCCCAATGGCATCGAGCCCAGGAACATCCGTCCCTGGAAAACAGTCACTGTGTACTCCGGAAACGCGGGACAGACGATGGTCTGGGTCGCACCTGTGGCGTCCATCAATGCCTCGGTTATCGGACCAATATTGCCTTCCTCGGTTGAATCAAAGGTCGCACAGTATTTGTAATACATGCGCTTAGTGCCCAGTGTCTGCAGCGCCGCCCAGACGTGCCGCGCCTCGTTCTGCGCCGCGCTAGCCTCGATTAGCCGGATCTTCCGCGCGACAACGACCGCCTCGACATCGGATGACAACCCGGCGAGTGCTTCGGCAGATGTCACCAGGGGACAGCGCACGCCTTCCCTCTCCAGCAGGCTGGCCACCATCATGCCCCCCGTCAGGTCGTCGGCCAATATCCCAAGTTCAGTCATCGCAGGCGTTCCTCGCGACCGCAGCCATTAATCGCACTACGATTTCTTGTTGGCACTGCGAGGATACCAGCATGACAGTCAATGGTGATGAGCCGCCCATGCCCGAACCGGGTGTCAATAGTTTGTATAGGCACTGTGAACATTGCTTTCCTTTCTGGCCCAGCGACTTTCTACTTACCGACAGAGTATGTCTCACTGGCACTCAGATGTGGAGATCGGGGCTACCGTACTTCACCCAATTCAACCTGAAAGCTGGTATCTGACAATATGGGTGAATGAGCGATAGGCAATATGGCGAAACAAGCAAAACTGCATCGGAGTTTCATACTTGAATCATAGCCATAGCTAGCTATGGTGAAAGTAGCAAAATTCGAGATGTGGTTTCAAATTGCAGCAATGATTGAAGACTGGAGAAGGAAAGCAACTGGGTCATGGGCTTCAATCTCCAAAGAACACTTTTGTGGTTGCTTGTTAACCCAGCGACCACACAGCTCACTAAGTTATTTGCCCCCGGTGGGGTTTGCTGAGAGGGCAGCTTAGAATGAATTTCTCATCCTGCGAGTGGTACTACCTTAGGGGAAAGGTCAAGGGCTCTATATACGGAGCGTAAGCGGATCGAGTGGCACCCGAATACACATACAGATCATGCAAAATTATCTTTATTAGCCAATTAGTTATTTCAAAACGCCTTTAAGCCACGCTTCACTATCCTTCACTATCCTTCACTACGAGTGACATTTGGGACTCGCCAAAAACATCGTTCAGACCATGATCAAGACTCTCATATTCTCTGTAAGCTACGTTACTTTTACCGTGGCTTTTCAAATTATTGGCCATACCTGCCGCATGCGATGGTGACACTGATTTGTCTAGGCGTGATTGGATCAACAATAAAGGCGAATCAATTTTTAGAACAACACTTTCCTGATCAATCGATAGAGCGTTGTGCCACCAAGCATACCCGTGATTACTCATATCTAAATCAAACGGCTCGCCAGAAACGATTTGTTCAGCAAACTGTTTAAAACCTTCGACGTCTTCCTCCGTGCTTGCAGACGATTGTTTTTGAGTACGAATGTTATGAATGACATCATCCAAAAACCAACGACCACCGCCATTAAAAGAGATCGAAGCGGATAGGTCATTAACACGCGAAGCAACTAGATTGCTTACTAAGCCACCCTCGCTGCCGCCTAACAACACTATGTGCTTATATTTATGGTGTTGCTTCAAATGGCCTAAAACGCTAACAACATCATTGCCTCGCTGCTCTGGAGTATCGTTGAGTAAGTACTCTTTTGGGCAGTCAGGCCGATCACCATCTGACACATACGGTAACCCTCTATCTAGTCCGTATTTTTCAATAGTTAGCAAATCCGACTTAGGCCAAGATTTGCGAAGTCCGTTTTGAATAGAGACTATCTTGGTAACGCTGTTACAGTCCGATCCATGAATAATGGCCAATAAAAAGCCACCTTCTACTGTTTGGGATTTATCCAAGTAGTAAGTGATCAATGACCCATCGTCTCTGGAGATCGAATCGCCGTCTATTTCAAAGGCAAAAAGCGGATGTATAGGAAAACAAAGAAATAGGAAAATAAGGCTCGTTCTTAAAGTCATCAAAATCAATACGCTCTTAGTGTTAGTGACAACTTTAAAGGTGCAAATTCGTGGCCCAACAAATTTGCTCAGATATTTACATCTTCACCAACCAGCTCAAGCATTCCGAAATTGATACCAATAATATTATCGTTAATCATTGTTTGCCTATATCACGATAGAAGTTTTCATGAGTGCCAATGGCCAGCAAGGTAATCAACTCCGGCTCATAACTGTACGCCAGTAAATACTGTTGGGCCTTCACTTTATATTTGAGAACTCTGACTCCAGCCAGGTCTCCCTTTTTTGAGGCCCCACTATTTCTTTGTTGCAACTGCCGTCGTGATTAATCTGCTGCCAACGGGGACAGAACCTTACCCAGGCGCTCTGACTGGAAACCTGCTCGCCATCAAAGTGGTAATCGCTTAGGGGGCTGCCTCCTTTAAGGCACTGCGCCGGCAATGATGTGCATAAAAAAGCAGTATACTTTGGGGGCGCATCCAATTAACTGAGGGCTAAATGTTAGACAGCGAGTTTCAACACAATTTTCATACCCATACCTTTCGATGTAAGCACGCCAAGGGCGACGTCGCAGACTATTGCGAGATGGCCATAGCCCGCGGCATGAAAACCCTGGGTATCTCTGACCATTCCGCACTACCTGATGATCGCTGGCTGGCTGCACGAATGCACTTTGTAGACCTACCTGAATATACCGCAGCGATCGACAAGGCTCGTGAACAGTACCCTGAGCTTCGAGTCGTTAAAGGCATGGAGTGTGAATATATCCCGGAGCTACAAACCTGGTACGAAGATGAACTGCTGGGCGACTACAAGTTTGATTATTTAATTGGTGCCGCGCATTTTTTCCTCGATGCCAACGACGAATGGGTTGGCACCTATGGTGGCACGACTTCTGCCAAAGCCCTGGTGGAGTTTGGCAACTACACGGTCAAGATGATTGAATCTGGCGTTTTTGATTTCATCGCACACCCGGATTTATTCGGTAACTGCTACGAAAAATGGGATGCAAACTGCACCGCCTGCACCCGGGATATCATGGCCGCCGCCGCAGAAACTGGCGTTGGCCTTGAGATCAATGCACTGGGTATACGCAAACAAACCGCCAAAGCATCAGATAATCCTTTTCCACTGTATCCCTGGTTACCTTTCTGGGAAGAAGCCAGCAACTATGACGTCAATGTCATTGTGAATGCGGATGCCCATAGACCGGAAGATTTGCAGGGTAAGACTGGTGAGGCATTCCAGATCGTTGCCGATCTGGGACTAAAACACATGGACGTCGATGCGATAGGCGCAAGAGCGACCACCGACTAAATTACTGATAGTGCGCTTGCAGGTCTTTGAATAACTGCCGCTGAAACAACGGGGTCGGAGTCATTACCCCGGGTAAAGTACCGGAGTAAATCCGCCCCAGGATTGAATTGTCGCCAATCGATTAACGACATTTGTGATCAGGTGGTGCTGCTAACGACCCAGAACCTGATGGAAGATTCAGTAACTCATAGTTAACGAGGGTTTAGAGATGAACAAGGTTCAAGGGTTACATCATCTGGCGTTAACGACCGCCAATATTAAAGAACAGATTGAGTTCTTTACCGGCAAACTCGGCATGGAACTGGCCGCGCTTTACTGGATGCACGGTGTTAAAAATACGTGGCATGGTTGTAGTGGTCTAATAAAACCGGACACCAACCAAGGTGATATTATCACCATTAGTGAGGTGTTCAATGAAGAGAAGACAACGAATAAAATATGCTTAAATAGAAAATAAATACATTTAGTTTTTTCGCTTGTTAGTCCCCTGTTCAAGTCAACTTATTACGCTTTTTTTAGTAACACTAGCCATACGGCGCCACGCTCTCATCAAACAAGCAGGCAACCGATCTGATTCGATACTCAGACTTTCGATCGAAAAGCCCTGTTATAATTCCTATCCTCCCCCGGGCAACCAGTCTTCTTTAGGTTGCCGCCAGTCCGCAGTTGAGGAAATGGTTGACCCAAACTCCGTCCCCTCCCACGACGAAGACGTCATGTAATACTTCCGAAGCCGTTCGGTGATATGCCATGTCAACGTTGAACCTTTTGAAACATACACCACTTCGCCAGGTCCAAACGTCTCCTGCACACCTTCACCGTTCGTCAAGACTAACGCTCCACAGATGATGGTCATCATCTCATTAACGGGATAGCGATCGATGTCCATCCTGCAGGGTGGGCATTCCCAAACACCGGTTGAGACAGAACCATCTTCTGCCTCATAGAAACTTTGAGTCGTCTCATCAGTTGCATCCGTCGTGAAACACGCTTTCGGAATCAGCCTTGATGGCCTCGATTCTCCATCACCATCGGGAAGGATTTTAAACACACGCTCTGTCAGTTCTTACTCCATGACTAATCATTAAGTGAATAAACCAACGGCTAGCTGATCTGCTCTTCGACTGCCCGGTATGCTGCATCAAATGCTGCATTCACTAGAGGCGTGACCTCAGAATCGGGTTTCGCAATCGAAATACGTCCAAACTGTTGGCGACCGATTTCATGGGGGGCTTGTCCCTCCTCCCACTCTGGGTCATCCAGCCCCTGGGGCCAGTAGGCGTAGCCATGAGGGATCCTGTTAACCGTAATCGCCTTGATGTCTGCTTCATGGTCGAAACCATACCTGCCAAGCATCCGTTGAAGTTGTTCACGGATTTGTTGCTCGTAGTCATCGAA
>Ga0209091_10004505_pt1 | contig 10851 bp, 7 predicted proteins | sample ArcticOcean_MG_C_6_FD_187438 | JGI IMG/M metagenome (GOLD analysis project Ga0209091, IMG submission 187438) | Marine microbial communities from western Arctic Ocean - ArcticOcean_MG_CB8_128 (SPAdes) (version 2) | ecosystem: Environmental > Aquatic > Marine > Oceanic | place: Arctic Ocean... | reverse complement strand
TAAATGGAGGCCCTTGGGTTTTGACGGCAAACAGCATAACTCAGGCCGACGACAATTTTTTACAGCGGCGATAAACGACCGGTATCGACCAAGTTGCTTCGAAGCTTTCTCTAAGTAGGCTGCAGTAGATAGACTATCGTATTAGCTGGTACTTTTAATCAGTTGATCCTTGGCGGTGTTGATTTTAGCCGCCAAGTAATCACTGCCACCGCGGTCGGGGTGTAAACGTTGCATGAGTCTCTTATGGGCCTTAACTACCTCTTCTTGCGAGGCATTCCCTTCGAGGCCTAAGATTTTGTAGGCCTCGTCATCGGAAAATTCTGAGAAACTGCGTTCGCCATAATCCTCGTTGGACTCCTGCTTACCGCCAGTGCGAAGCATATAGGCCTGCAGCAAGACAAAAGACTCAGGGTCGGCAGACCGCAGGCTTGTCGCCAGTGCTTGCAACTGTTCAGTGGTCAGTTCTGAGAGGTGTTTGCCGGTATGCTCGCCCTGCAACACCTCACCATCCATTTGTTTGCTGGCAAAGTTAATTTCGACTAGGAGAAACTGGGTGCGAAACTCAGAGGGCCGTGTTTTAAGACGACTCAGTAATCTTATTAGCGGCAGGGCACGCATGCTAAGACTCAGAAGGATTTTACCTATAGGGACCAATGCTGCGAGACCAGCACCGAGCCAATGCATACGACCTGTCGCCACCAAGATAATTGATATTCCGAGCACGAACCAAAAACCTGTGCGCCAGAAAAATGCTCTGCGCTGTTCTGGTGGCAGTCGTTTGACAACGGACCACCAGTACCAGATTGAGAGGACGATGGCGACAAGCAGAATTAATCTAGGCATAGTTTCTGGTTAATGATGTTTCGGTTAATGACGTTTTAACTAATCATATTCTAATCAAAGGGCATTTTGTTCGGATATATTTGACAACTTGAATAACAATACTCTGTTATTGAGGCTGGCGCGAGCCCCTCAGCTTAGGCAGACTCTTTTAACTCCGTTTTGAGCCATTGGCCATAAGTGCATTGCCCCTGACCTCAGATTGCCCCTGACCTCAGTAGGACGCTCTGGAACTTTATATACGGTCATTCTGCACGATTGTATCTATAAGGTACCAGTCGCGATAAAAATCACTACCTAGCGGTATTGGGATAGAACGGCTTTAGTAGGGAGTGCGCGTCGAGACCTGAATTAACGGGTCTTAAGCACGTCCCGCAGTTTGTCCGCCATAGACATCAAGGCGGTTTCGGTCGTTTCCCAGTCCACGCAGGCATCGGTCACTGACACGCCATATGCCATTTCCTCAGGGTTACTGGACAGTTTCTGATTACCCCCACTGAGATGACTCTCAATCATTACGCCAATAATAGATTTGTTGCCTTCGGTAATTTGATTGACAACATTGTTCAGTACGAGAGGCTGTAAATTATGATCTTTGTTTGAATTGGCGTGACTACAGTCAATCATGATATTGGGTGCAATGCCGGCCGACTGCAGCTCCTGCTCACAGATAGAGACGCTGACCGAATCATAGTTAGGCTTGCCATTGCCACCACGCAACACGACATGAGCATAGGGGTTGCCCTTGGTGGTAATAATCGAAACATTTCCTTCCGAATTAATACCCAGAAAACGATGCGGACTTGCCACTGACTGTAGTGCATTTATCGCCACTGTCAGACTGCCATCGGTACCATTTTTAAAACCGATAGACGACGACAGACCAGAGGCCATCTCTCTATGGGTCTGAGATTCTGTGGTGCGTGCACCAATTGCGGACCAAGCAATCAAGTCTTGCATATACTGCGGCGAGATAGGATCCAGTGCTTCGGTTGCTGTCGGCAGTCCGATTTCTAAAATATCATGTAACAGCTGGCGGCCGATATGCAAGCCATCAGTTATTTTAAACGAGTCGTTCATAAAGGGGTCGTTGATAAGGCCTTTCCAACCGGTCGTTGTGCGCGGCTTTTCAAAATATACTCGCATAACAATAAGCAATGTATCGCTGACTTTTTCAGCGAGCTTCTTGAGCCGACCGGCATATTCATGTGCGGCTTTTAAATCGTGAATTGAGCAGGGCCCAACCACAACAATAACGCGGTGATCTTTATGCTGAAGAATATTCTCAATGTCCTTGCGGCCTTTAGATATCGTGGCGCGAGCAGCATCTGAGAGCGGTATTTTGCGCTTCAACTCAGCGGGAGTAATGAGTATCTCGGGCACTTCGATATTAATGTTTTCTACAGCATGGGTAGACATGTGGGAATTCCTAACTAATAGCTTCATATAAAGAGCGGCTATTGTACTTAAATCTTAGAGGTTTTGAAGGTTATTCGTCTTCTAGCTCAATAAACAAGGGCATTTGCGGAAAATAGAGCCCGCAGCGCACTGGATTACCTTCTAGGGCTAGGTATAGACTGGCGTAATGTTTTAGCTGTGCCTGATAGGTGGTGATTTGCCTAGCGATGAAGAGCGGTTCAGACTCTCCCGTCGCAGGCATAGAAAATTTGTAATCAATAATCCAGCGAATTCCCTGATCGATAAACGTTCTATCAAGCACTGAGGTGCCGGCATGGTTGCTCTCTTTATGATAGTAGCTCAGGGCTTGCTCGCACTGTGCCTGCTCATGATTTTGCAGGATCCATTGACCTCGAGAATCTCCTAGCATGGTTGTCAGGGCGCTACTGAGGCTCTTGAGTTCTTCGTTGGTAGACAGAATGCCGAGTTCTTTTAGTTGTGCTGTCCATGCGGATGGCAGCTGTTGTAGCCGTTGCTCAGGCCAGTTATTCGCGCCCTCATTGGCAATTTGTTTCAGAGTTCGGTGCATAACTGTACCCAATAAGCGGGCTCGCAGGGACAGTTCGGCATCGGTTTGAGTGCCAGCGGCCTCCTGAGTTTGCTCTGTTCCTAGGGTCATGGCATCGGCATGCCTGAGAGGTGCCTCAAAGGCGGCGGGTAATCGTCGAATACTGTTTAGGCGCGGCTTTGGTTGAGCACTTTGATCCGCCTCTGTGTGACTTATGGGGTATTGGCCATCATTGATACCGACTTCGATGGTTTCCCAAATTGGTGCCAGCAAGGTTGTTTTACCCGGTGCCTGCCAGCCTTCTTTTTTAGCCGGTTTAAGGCCGGCAAAAAGATATAGATTTCGAATAGCTCTGGTCGCAGCGACATAAAGTACTCGCGTATTTTCTAGGCGGGTCCTTACCGCGTCTTCGTGTTTGAGGTACTTATAAACACTATCATCTTCCTCATCATGAGCCCCCAGCGGCGCCATAATTAATGACATCTGATTGTATTCATCAATATGTTCACGCCAGCGTAGCAGTGGCTTTGTATCGGAGCCAGAACCGCGAGTTAATCCAGGCAACAGTACATGATCAAACTCCAAGCCCTTTGACTTATGGATGGTCATAATCTGGATAACATGGCCAGTTTCGGGGCCTAACTCGAAGGTCGGTGAGGCATAGAGTTTGTCTACCGCCTGCTGAAATCCAGCCCAGTCGGCTAGGGTTCCAGCAATTTGCCACTTTTCTAGTAGATCCAGATAGGCGCGTACATCATCGAGGTCGCTACTGGCCATCAGAGTGTCGGGGCCGCCTAGCGCTAGCCAAAGATCCTCTAGGCTGTCCCGTATATTATTACGTCCGCGGTTTTTCCATGCGCTTAATAGTACTGGAATAACTCGCGACAGAATCTGTTGGCCATCCACAGAGAGGGTCTTAAATGAATCAGATTCAATGAGCCTTAAGAGCTGGAAAAGAATGATATCACCCTGTTTTGGGTTAGTACTGGTGCTATTTGAAATTACTAAAAGGTCGGTTAGGGTAAGTCCACAAAATGGGGCTCTCAATACAGCCAGCCAGGAAATTTTGTCCGCTGGGGACAGCAGGGCGCGGGTCAGTGACAGTATGTCGACCACTGGCATTCTGCGGGCTAATGGGGTGATATCAATAGCCTGCCAATTAAGATTGGCTTGCCTCAGTGCCGGCACAATGGTAGTTAGATGGCTGCGGCCACGGACTAAAATAGCAACCGACTGGTGAGGTTTCTCTTCAGACAGCTTGGTGCAGATATTGGCAATATGCACAGCTTCAGATACATCACCGTCGTCCCCAGAAAAGCCCTGGAAACTGACTGCTGGAACAGTTCCCGGGCCTTTAAATGCGACGGAAGGGGAGTAGGGGATTGCGCCACGGCTAATGTCAGCCTGCACGGGAAAGGCCAGACTAAAGGCATGGTTGACCCATTCAATAATGCCTTGTTCGGAGCGAAAGTTGGCGGTCAAGGTCAATGGAGTGCACTGCACCGGGCCGACAGGATGGCGCTGGGTATTAATAAATAGGCCGACATTGGCATTGCGAAACCCATAGAGAGACTGCATGGCATCGCCGACTAGAAACAGGGTTCTGCCGTCGTCTGATTGCCAGCCAGCGATTAAATACCCAAGCAATTTTACTTGGGATCCTGAGGTATCTTGAAACTCATCCACTAAAATGTGGCGTAACTGATAGTCCAGCCGGAGGGTAATATCAGAGATCGATTCATCCTCAGGCGAGGGTTCTATTGCTTCCAGTGCCGTTAGGGTAATCGCGGGATAGTCGCATTGATCTTGCTGCTTAAAGGCTAGCTCAAGTTCGGCGGCTAGACGGGGCAGCAGATGCCCTAGGGCACCGAGAATTAAATGCTGAGCCCTGTTTATTTCTGCCTCGGGCAGGCATAGGGCATTGGCGATTAACTCACTAATCTCAGGCCGCTCACGGCACCATTCGAGTAATACCTGCATGCGTACTTTGGCATCTTTTTGATCTGCTGGAAAACCTTCGTTTTTGGTGAGATTTTTACGGATGCTATAATCTTTGGTCACTAGCAGACTGAGTAGGACCTTCCACTGCTGGATGCCATCGAGGCTACTGTCAGGCAATTCAATCATGCCGCTCAGCTCAATGAGTCTAGGATTCTTTTCTGCATCACCATGATTGGCGGCAAAATCAGCCAGTTCAGCTAGTTCCCCGGCAATAGGTAGTAGGGCATCCTGCAGTTGGATAAGATTTTCACCGATAACCTGATCGATGACTTGTTGGAAATATTCTTGATTGCCTGCAGCATTAAATATTAAAGGTAGCCACTGTTCCCGTTTGCTGAGTAGCTCAGAGAGCAGCCGTTCACAGCGCGCCAGATCATTACCCGTATGTTCAAGCAATACCGCTAGCTGTGATGCTGTCTCGCTATCCTGTTCAATCTCTTCGAGTAGTGCGCGGGCGGCTATTTCGTAGAGCATCTGCGGATTGTCGCTGGGTTCCGGCAGGGCCCCCAGTTTGGTTTCAAGTGCAAATTGGTTAGCAATATAGCGGCAGAATCCATCAATGGTCTGGATACGCAAACGCCCAGGCATGTCCAGTAGGTTCCAGCCCAACGCAATGCTTCGTTCTACGGCCAGTGCTGCTAGATCCCAGGTTTGCGCCTCGTAGTCATTGCTTGGTCTGGGCTCATAAGCGGCTGCATGCAGTGCCCTGTGGATACGGCTGGCCATTTCACCCGCGGCTTTGCGGGTAAAGGTAATACTAAGAATTTCTTCAGGGTTTTCCACGGCGCACAGCAGACGTAAAACTCGCTGAGTAATCAGACCAGTTTTGCCCGAGCCTGCAGGTGCCGACACAATAAAGCTATGCTGCGGGTCTAATGCCTGTTCCCGTTGTGGCAGATCATTAACCTGACTCATAGAGCTGATCTCTGGGTAATAATTGTGGTTATTTCAGGCTCTTCTAACCAGCGGTTTAAGGGCAGTAAATGACTTTGATAGGTAAAGGATGCGTTATCAAATATTTCCATACTGGCATACCCAGAGGTGAATTCATCGGCAAGTTTGGTTAATGCGATACACCATAGGTCAACCTGTGCTGGCCAGTCTTCAACCGCCTTTTCTGCGGGAATTAACTGGCTGTCACTGGTGCCGATAAATTTGATCAGGCCACCTTTTATCTGCGCAAAGGCGCAGCCATTGGCAATAGGACTGCTCGCCAATACATAGAGCGGTAGTTGAGGCTCGGTGGGACGCTCGCCTGTCCAACTAGAGGGTTTTACGGTGCCAGACTTGTAATCAATAATCAGAAGCTTGTCGCCGATGCGGTCCACGCGGTCAAGACGCAATGATATTTCCAGATCACCAAACCGTATGCTGGCTTTGCCTTCTAAGTTAACTACCTCAAAGGCTGAGCGTTGCTTTTCCTCGTCAAGCCATTGGCCGAGTAATTTTTCCAGTCGCCGCTGCTCTAGCGCTCGGTAATTAGTGCCCAATAAGATCGAATAATTCGGTGCCCATTCATGCAAGGTGTCGGCAATAACTGCCCCGAGCTGCGCTCTGACTTGCTGCTCTGACAGTGCTAATAAAGTGCTAGATGTCTTCCATTGGTCCCAAAGACGATAGAGAATTTCATGCATTAATACACCCCGATCCATAGCCGACAAACCCTGGCTTGGTTCTTTTAGAGGTTCCGCTTTGAGGCGGTGTATAGCAAAAGCATTGAAGGGACACACAGACTGATTTTTTAAAAGACCACTGCCACCACGAATATGCTCATTGGCTGCGTTGTAGGGTGGGGCCTGATCCTCTATCAGTTGGCACCCATCGGGCCGCGATAACCAATGGGGATGAGTCTGTGGCTGTTGCAGTAATTCCGAGTTATCAACCAGGGCTATGGTGCGAATCAACGGGCTAGCTTCAAGCGTTTCTTCGCCACGCGTCAGGGGATAACTGAGAATTAATCGTCCAGTATTATTTTTGTAATCGGCCAGTAACTCTTCGGCTATCTGTAATTCTCGCTCGGGCAGGCTGTGCGGCATCCTATGGTGACGCTGGAAATCTGCGGGTAATAACGGATTGATTGCCACTGAGGCAGGGAAGTTATGACTGTGCATCCCGACGATCCACAGCTGGTCAAAACGCAGCCCCGCACCCTCAAGTAAACCTAGAATCTGTAAAGGTGCATCGGCGGTTTGCGGATGAAACACAGATTCTCGAGCGAGCTGTTGGAGATGTTTGAGTGCGGTCGCCAGCCCCACTTCTATTCCTAGATTGTCGAGGCTGCAGAACTGTTCGATTAGGCTATTCCAGTGCTGCCTCTGCTGGTACTCAATACTATTGAGTTGGCGTTTGCCGGGCCAAGTCATGGCTTCGAGAAACTGATTAAAAAGCTCGGCCCAGCCAGAGAAGATTTTTTGGCTGCCTGTCTTTAGGCGAGCAAGGCTTTTTAGCTCGATTAATGGCTGTAAAACAAGTAGCGCAGCCTCTCGCTGCTCCGACTCTTGATGGGGAATAACCCCAAGCAGAAATTGCTCAAGGGTAAAGTCAAATCGTCGAGTTTTGCGCAGAGCAAGCTCTGCATCCCCACGAAATTGCACGGAGAGCTGACTAAATGCGCAATAGGGTGAATAGAGTAACTGCAGCCATTCTTGGAGTGATCTTTTGTGCTGCAAAATACCAATTAGTCCGAGGGCAGTATTCACTACGGGGGTATCCGACAATGCTGTGCCCGCACTAATATTGACCACGGTTTCACTGCCCCGGGTGTTAAGTGCTTCACCAACTAACCGCGTCACCTGGTGGAGATTGTTATTGAGGTCCGGCACAATGATGCCAATACGTTGGTGGGGGTTGGCCGCTAATTGCTGGGCGGCCCAGCTGGATGCCAGGCGCAATTCCTGTTGTCGATCTTGGGCTTCAATGCGATAGGTACCGCCACTGCCACTTTTGGTTATTGCCTGTATAGCGATCACAGAACTGCTAGCACTGGCTATAATACTGGCGGGCAATGGAGGAGTAGACTGAAAACCGTAGAGTAGAATCTTCCTATCCTGTGCCAGTGCGCCACACTTAAAGCCCTGCTCAATAAGCTGCCAGGCATACTGCTGGGTCACTAGATTGTTTCTCTGCAGCAGTTCATTAAAATAGTAAAACCAGCGATTAAAATACTTAACCGCAGGGGTGTCACCTGGTACCTTATCTACACTGAGATTCCAATTTTGAAGGATCTTTAATGTGTCACCAGCAATTTTGGCATAGCTACTGCTGTGCTCGGCATCTTCTTTGGCGATAGCCCTTTCCCAGTAATACCTGCTTTGCTGGGTGCCGACCACCGAAAGACCTCGGACTAGCTCATGGTTTTGATCCTGAAGTTCATCCCAGCAATACTTTAGCCAGTGGTCAATGGAATAGACTCTTGGCGCTAGCCAAACGGAGTGCTTCGTATCCATGGCCCATGCATCGGTTATTTTTGCGGCCAGACGATGGTTCGGCGTCAAAATTAGATGCTCGCTTTGAATGGCTTCGCGAAAGGGGGCTATATTTATAAGTGGTGGCAACATCCCTGGATAGGCAACTTTTATTATCGATTAAAGAGGTCAGTATAATCGCAAAACAGCGGTGCAATTGACAGTAGGCTGATACAATAAAGCTATGCAACTATTTAATGACATGAATTTTCTTTTCTGGGCTTTTGGAGGGCTTCTTGTAGGGCTTTTCCTCGGTGTGTTTATCAGCCAGTGGCTGAGTAGTGCGAGCCGCTTAAAAGCCGATGCCGACCTTGTTGAGCTTGGCACTATACGCCTAGAGCTCACAACCGCTAACGGTGTACTTGAACAGCGCCTTGTCGGCCAGCAACATCAGTATGAGGCGCAGCTTAAGCTGCTGCAAGAAGCCAAGCAGAGTCTAGGGCAGGAGTTTGAGAATCTCGCCAACCGTATTTTTGATGACAAACAGGCCAAGTTCTCACTGCAAAATAAAGAGGCACTAGAAGTCACTCTGAGTCCATTGCGTCGAGATATAGGCGATTTCCGCAAACAGGTCGAAAGTGCCTATGATAAAGAGAATGCCGATCGTAATAAGTTAGCGGGTCAGATTAGTGAACTTCAAAAACAAACCTTACAGATTTCTGCCGATGCAGTGAGTTTGGCAAATGCTCTGCGCGGCGATAACAAAGCTCAGGGTAACTGGGGTGAATTTGTATTAGAGAAGCTGCTGGAAGACTCTGGTCTGACCAATGGCCGAGAATACGATACTCAGGTGGCGCTCAACGATGATGCAGGCAAGCGCCGCAACCCGGACGTGATCATCCACCTACCGGAGGGGCGGGATATTGTGATCGATGCCAAAGTTAGCCTTGTCGATTACGAACGCTATTTTCACGCCCCGGATGAAGACACCAAACAGCAATGTCTGCACCAACATTTGGCGTCTATGCGCGCTCATGTAAAAGGTTTGAGTGGTAAGGACTATGAAAGTCTTGAAGGCGTTAATAGCCTTGATTTTGTATTGATCTTTGTGCCCATTGAATCCGCCTTTATGCTGGCGCTGGATCATGACCCCGAGATGATGCGGGACGCGTATGATCGAGGCATTATTCTGGTGAGCCCCAGTACCCTCATGGTGACCCTGAGAACCATCAAGAACCTATGGCGCTACGCGGATCAAAACCGAAATGCCCAGCTCATCGCCGATAAAGCGGGCGCCTTATATGATCAATTCGTCAGCTACGTTGAAGCGCTTGATGACGTCGGGAAACATCTTGATAAGAGCAAAGATGCCTGGGAAACTGCGCGTAAACGCTTGACATCCGGTCGTGGAAATCTGGTGCGACGCACCGAAGAACTGAAAAAACTTGGCGCCAAAACCAAGAAAAACTTGCCCGATGATCTGCGTTTAACAAACGAGTCAACGGCCATGCTTGATCGTGATAATACAGCTGAAGAGGATTAAAAATGACGCCGACTACTAGTATTGCAGCGGCCATTATTATTGTAGTGATGCTGGCTACCTATGCCGTCTATCTGGGGTTGCAACTGCGTAAACAGAGTCAAGAACAGCGAGCCCTGCTGGAAAGTCTTGAACAGGCGCGTGTTCAAAAAGACAAAGAGGCCCGCCAATCCATACGAATAATTTCACGGGCCCTAGTACAGAAGGAATTAAGCGACACAGAAGCGGCTATGCGGATAGGCTTTCTGTCCCAGCAAGTGATGGCCAGCTCTGCAGAGACCGAGCTTTTTTCAGTGTTTAAGCAGCTCGCAGAAGCGACATCGCATATTCCAATACTGGATGACTGGGCCAACCTAGAGCGCACAGAAAAACGTCGCTTTACCCTTGAGCGAGAACGTATCGAAAAGGACTACTCAGCGTTTATTCTTGCCAGCGCTAACGAGCTAGTTGAGATACCACTAGCGTTCTCCTTTCAACAATAAAGTCCCTTCATAAGCGGAAGCTGCCGCGATCATTGATGTAACGATCGATTGCAGCTGGAAGCATAATAATGGAATTAACTGATCCTCTCCCAGCTCAAAATAGTGAATCTGAAGCCCTAGAAATTGGTTTGACGGAATATAGTGAATTCTATACAAGCACTCTCTTTAGAGGGAAAGTATCATCATTCGTTAAAGATGAGTCAGATGTCACTCTATTTTAATCCTTTATCAAAGGGGACACTGTTCGATATCATAATTGGTATTGGTCTCTGGTTAGCTTTGCGTTGTATCACTCCGCATTGTTGATTGAGATTCGCAAAGCCTCATAGCGCTTGACAATTGGCCGGAACCGCAAGGGATCAGTCTTCGCTTTCTGGCGATAGTGGGCCACAATCCTGTGCCAGTATTCCTGATGGGCGGGGTCTAGCCAATGCCACATGGTACTGCCAGTATCAGCAATAGTTTCATGTGCGCTTTTAGAGACATGAATTGCCTCATAGAAGCGATTATTTTCAAAAATAAGTCGCTCATTCTTGAGTCTATAGCCCTTATCAATTAACGTCTCTCGCACAGAGTAGTTGCCATTAACGCAACAGACCAGCAGGTCAAATGGGGTGT
>Ga0209091_10004492_pt1 | contig 10874 bp, 10 predicted proteins | sample ArcticOcean_MG_C_6_FD_187438 | JGI IMG/M metagenome (GOLD analysis project Ga0209091, IMG submission 187438) | Marine microbial communities from western Arctic Ocean - ArcticOcean_MG_CB8_128 (SPAdes) (version 2) | ecosystem: Environmental > Aquatic > Marine > Oceanic | place: Arctic Ocean... | reverse complement strand
AAAGTAAAAAAGAAAAAATCAAAAAGCAAAAAAGGGTCATTAGACTTTTTCTGTTAATATTATGAAATTATCCCTGCTAAATGATACGCATTTCGGTTGCCGTAATGATTCGCCTGCCTTTATAGAATATCAAAATAAATTCTATGACGAGGTGTTTTTTCCTTACATTATTGAAAATAATATAACAACACTTGTTCATTTAGGTGATGTTGTTGATAGAAGAAAGTTTATCAACCATAATACAGCACATAACTTTAGAGAGAAGTTTTGGAATAGACTAGCAAATTTAAAGATAGACACACATATTATAATTGGTAACCACGATACTTATTATAAGAACACAAACGAAGTAAATGCTATAGAAAATTTGAATGTTGGACCTGAAGTCAAGATATACACACAACCAAGAGAAGTAGAATTTGATGGAACTAAAATACAATTCTTACCTTGGATTTGTGATGATAACTATGACGATTCAATTCACGCTATTGATCACTCAAATGCCGATATATGTTTTGGTCATTTAGAAATAAAAGGATTTGAAATGCACGGTGGTCATGTTAATCAACATGGTTTAGAAAGTAATCAATTTAGAAGATTTGAAAAAGTATTATCAGGACACTTTCATAAAAAATCAGATAATGGTCATATTCACTATCTAGGTACTCAATATGAAATTACTTGGTCAGATCACAAATGCCCTAAAGGGTTTCATGTCTTTGATACAAATACAAGAGAGTTAGAAAGGATTGAAAATCCAAATAGAATATTTAAGAAGTTTATATATGATGATACCAAATATGACTATACACACCAAAGACTTGAAGGATATAACAATTGTTTTGTTAAGTTAATTGTATCTCAAAAAACAAATGATGAGATGTATAACAAACTTATTGAAAAGTTTTATAGTCAAATAAATGTACATGAGTTGATAATAGTTGATGAACCTACCCTTAACACTAGTACAGTGAGAGAAGACATTTTAGATCAAGGAGAAGATACACTTACATTTTTAGGTAATTATATTGAACAAGTTGATACAGATTTAGATAAAGTAAAATTAAAAGAGTTTGCTAAAGAGTTATATGTGGAGGCAAGTGAGTGATAACATTTAAGAATATAAAATATAAAAACTTTCTATCTACTGGTAATACACCAATAGAAGTTAAACTAAACAAAGCAAACACCACATTGATTGTTGGTGCTAACGGATCAGGTAAATCTACTTTACTTGACGCCTTATGTTTTGTATTGTTTAACAAACCTTTTAGAATTATTAAAAAAGAACAAATGATCAATACTGTTAATAACGGTGATTGTTTGATTGAACTAGAGTTTGAAGTTGGTACAAATTCTTATCTGGTTAGACGAGGCATAAAACCAAATATATTTGAAATATATCAAAACGATAAACTTTTAAATCAAGACGCCTCTAGTTTAGACTATCAAAAATATTTAGAAAACAATATAATGAGATTAAATTATAGATCATTTTTACAGGTGGTCTTATTAGGGTCTTCTTCATACGAACCATTTATGAAGATGAAACCTAGATACAGACGAGAGGTCGTTGAAGAAATATTAGACATAAGAGTGTTTGGACTTATGGACTTAATATTAAGACCTCAACAATCAGAATTAACAAGAAACGTTACAGATTTAAGTCACAAGTGTGATCTTATTGAATCTAAGTACGAAACAGAGTTAAAGCATTACAACGCCATCTCCGACCTTAATATGAACGACCTAGATGGTAAGAAACGACTATTAGAAAAGAATGGTCAAGCAAACTATGATTACAATAGAAAGATTGATAAACTCAATGATGAGTTAGAAAGACATAGAGATAGCATAAAAGACCAATCAAAAGAACAGGCAAAGATGACCAAACTATCTAAACTAGAAGCGAAGATAGAACAAAATTTAGAAACACATAAAAAGAATTTAGATTTTTTTGAACAGAATGATAACTGTCCTACTTGTACACAATCAATAGAACTTGATTTTAAAGGTGAGAAGATTAAACTTGAAGAAGGTAAATTATCAACCTTAAACGAGGGTATGACACAAATAATGTCAGAGATATCCAAACAAGAAGAACATCTAAATGCCATGGATAAAATATCTAAAAAAGTTTATGAGATGAATGTTGAGGTGTCCAAACTACAGACCTCTGTTGAAGAACTAGACAAGTATTGTAATAACATACATGAAGAAATAAAATCTTTACAAAACAAACAAACTGATGGTAGAGATATAGAAAAACAATTAGAACAATTAAAAATTGATTTAGAAGAAAGTAAAGTTGAAAGAGATAAGATACTAGACCAACAAAAATATGTAAATGTATTAAGAACCATATTGAATGATAAGGGTGCCAAATCTCAAATCATTAAAAAATATGTTCCTATTATGAACAATCTAATCAATCAATATTTACAATCTATGGAATTCTTTATCTCATTTCATTTAGATGAGGAGTTTAATGAAACAGTTAAGAGTAGATTTAGAGATACTTTTAATTACAATAACTTTAGTGAGGGTGAGAAGATGAGAATTGACCTTGCCTTACTATTTACTTGGAGACACATTGCCAAGATGAAAAATAGTGTGAATACAAACTTACTTATACTAGATGAAATATTTGATAGTAGTTTAGATGGTCAAGGAACAGATGACTTTTTTAAAATCATAAAGACTATGACAAAAGAAAACATCTTTATTATCTCACATAAAGGAGATATACTATTTGATCGATTTACCGAGGTAGTTCGATTCGAAAAATTTAAAAACTTTACAAGATTAAGTCAAACGTAGGAGATATAATGAAAGATATAAAACTAATACCACCAAGTGATCCAAGAGTACAAACAGCAATAGCACCATTTCAAGATGACATGTTAAAAGAACATGATTTTAAAGATAGAAAAGAGTTAAGTGATTCTATGTTTGAGTGTATGAAAAAATATGCTGGTATAGGTCTAACTTGTAATCAAGTTGGTTTGCCTTTCAATATGTTTGTATTAGGTGACCACCCTCAAATAGAAAATGGTATGAAAATGACTTGTTTTAATCCTATGATTATATCGAGTAGTGAAGAAACTACTGTAATGAAAGAGGGTTGTTTAACTTTTCCATTTGTATTTTTATCTATTACAAGACCTCGTAAAGTGGTTGTTAAATATGAAGACGAGAATGGCGACCTAAAAGAAGCAAATTTAGATGGTATGATGAGTCGTATATTCCAACATGAATATGACCACACACAAGGTATGGTTTTTACAGATAATGTATCTAAATTAAAACTAGATAGGGCATACAAAAAGGCGGAAAAGATAATGGACAGAGTAAAAAAAGATAGAGACTTGACAAAGAAGTAAATTTGTGATAGGATATATGTTATGAGTGAAGCAAAAGGTATTGATCCAGTATGGGTTGAAGAACAATGGACTAAATGGTCAGATGAAAACGACATATCACAAGTAGAAGATATATCTAGTGATGTTGTTAAAAAGTCCTTAGAAAAGGATTTAGCATTTGTATCAAAGATGACTGTACAAGAATACACTTTATACGAGAAGTGGATTGAAGTCCATGAAAAATACCCTACAGCAGAAACAAATAATTTCTTTGATGACCGACCAGCACTGATTAATCCTATACAAGAGGCATTTATAAAAACAGTTAAAAATAATATTTGGAGTCCCGAATCACCTGAAGATATTGATAAGTTAGAACCTGTGTTAGAATTCACAGATGATACAGAGTTAAACTTTAATGGTCAAAAGAAACGAGGCGATCTATCTGAAAAGTGGAACACATTAAGAACTTTCTTATCTACAATGAAAAACAATAGTAATATTGGTAGACAGATGTTTTTTATAGTAAAAGATAATAGATCAGGCAAATACCTTGGTGTAATTTGTGTATCTGGTGACTTTATGGATTTAACACCTAGAGATAAGTTTATTGGTTGGGACAGACAGATTAAAACATTTTCAGGCAAGATCAATCACACAGCGATAGGGTCTTCTATTGTTCCTACACAACCACTAGGTTATAATTTTACAGGTGGTAAACTATTAGCATATCTATGTTTATCAGATGAAGTACAAAACAAGTGGAAAGAAAAATATGGCAACACTTTAGTTGGTGTAACCACTACAAGTTTATATGGTAAAGCAAAGGCGAATACACTATCACAATATGATGGTTTAAAGTATTGGAAAAGAATGGGTTTCACAACTGGTTCAGTATCATTTCAACCTAGTAGAAAAGTTAGAAATATGGTATGGACATGGTTAAAGAAAAACCATACAAGAAAATATTGGGATTGGCATGAGGCAAAACGACCAAACGGACAACCATTGAAAAGAGATATGAAGAATAGAGCAATGAACTTTACATATGGAAAACTAGATATACCAAAAAATTATATTAGGACTGAACACCAAAGAGGCATTTACTTTACAAAACTATATGAAAATACAAACGAATTTTTATGTGGTAAGATAGAGGATAAAGACTTAATTAAGAGATTTGATAGTAGCGCTGAAGCATTAGTAAAGGTGTGGAAAGAAAAACATGCTAAAAAACGAGTTAAATCCCTAGTTGAACAAGGTCGTTATAATACAGACATACATTTTTATGATGATTTAATCTATATGAATTGGGAAGAATGTAAGAATCACTTTCTAAAAGATGTAGGTAGATAGTATGTTCTGGTTCTGTTCTTTTAAAAAGCAAGTAAAATCAACGAATTTATAGGGTTGACTTTTCAGGCATAACCTGATAGGATATCCATATGATTACACAAAAAAACACACTAATTAAATTAGAAACAAAATCTCAACTAGCAAAACTTATTGCTACAGAGAATATTACAATCCAACATAACCAAGTTAAGACTGCCAGTTTTGATACTGTAAATAGAGTATTGACTTTACCTATTTTCAAAGTACAAAGTGGTGACGTTTATGATATGCTTATAGCACATGAATGTTCTCATGCCTTACATACACCAGCAGAGGGTTGGAAACAAATTTCAGATGATGATAGTTTAAGACAATATGTTAACGTATTAGAAGACACTAGAATTGATATTCTTATTCAAAAGAAATATCCTGGTGTTGTTAGAAATTACTTAAATGGTTTTGATATCATGGAAAAATCAAATTTCTTTGGTTTGAATGGTAAAAATATTGATACAGACTTAATGTTAATTGATAAAATTAATGTGAGATCGAAGTCAAGTAATAGATTGCCATTTAAATTTTCTAAAGAAGATGAAAAATGGTTAGAGTTAGTTGATGGTCTAAAAACATTTGATGATGTTGTTAAGTTATCAAAAGATATGTTAAACTGGCAGAAAAAAAGATTAGAGAGTCTTAAAAAATTACCTGATTTTGATGATCACCCTTTTAATGATAGTTATGGTGATGGAGATACTACTGATATTGATTCAGAGGATTCACAAGATTCCGACAACGCTGATGATGATGGTAATACTATCAATGAAGAAAACGGAGAAGATAAACCTCATAACGATGGCGAAGATGAATCAAGAGTATTTACTCCTGATGAGTTTGGTGCCGGTGGTGAGGGTGGTCTTGATCCAAATAAACTAAAAGTTATTACTAATGAGTCTATGGAAAAGGCAAAAGAAGAATTATTAAATACAAGTACAAAATATAATTACTTTAAACTTCCAGAACCTAACTTAAAACAAGTTATTGTTAGTAGTAAAAAGTGGATAGAAATATGGAAGAAAAACGAATATAGTAAATCAGACTATTCAACTAATTACACTACTGAAAGTAGAAAAGAATATATCAATTGGTTAGATAACAAATATAAAGAATTCAAAAAAGATAACAAGAAAACTGTAATGTATCTTGTTAAAGAATTCGAAATGAAAAAATCTGCTACTGCTTATAAGAGATCATCTACCAGCAAAACTGGTGTTATCGACACTCTTAAATTAAAAGATTACAAATTCAGTGAAGATATATTTAAAAGATTAACTATTACACCAGACGCCAAAAATCATGGAATGATGATGTTGTTGGATTGGTCTGGATCAATGTGTGATAATATCAAACAAACAATTGAACAACTTATGAATCTAGTTTGGTTCTGTGATAAGGTTAATATACCTTACGAAGTTTATCTATTTACTAGTGAAATGGATGGTAAAGAAAACAAATACAAATACCTTGATGATGGTGATAAAATCATAAACGGAGAAATAAAAACTTGGAACTACAAACACGGTGATGGTTTCTTTGGTAATCTTAATTTAGTTAATGTTGCTAGTCACAAAATGAAAAAACAAGAGTTAGATCAATCTCTAACTTACTTATATCACATGGGTTTATATTATAATGAAAGATATACATACAGAAATGATGATAACGATCAACATAAAGGTGATAGATATCTTGTGCCAGATGAGTTTTGGTTAGGAACTACACCATTAAATGAAGCGTTGGTTGTTATGAATAAACTAATACCAATGTTTAAAAGAAAATACAATATTGAAAAAATGACTTTCATTACTTTAACTGACGGTGGTTCTAATAGTAATTATGGCGCTCCAAGAATTGAGAATGATGGTAAGAACTTATCAGTGGTTGATGGTTCATCTGGAGGAACTCCAGTAATAACTATCAATAAAAAACAATACAAAGCACCAGAGAATGCTATGAGAGGCAGTTTAACTGAAATGTTATTAACGGCATTACAAGAGCAACACGGTGTAAATACAATTGGTTTTTATGTTGTTAAACATTTACGTAGAATGTATGAACTTGAACTTATGGTTGGTGACTATAAAGATTGGAACGATAAACAAACAAAAATTGCTAAGATCAAATCACAATTTGTTAAGGAGAAATGTGCTGATGTATTCAATGGTGGTTATAACAAATACTTCCTATTGAATGGTAAAGACATGAAAGTTGAGAATACTGATCTTTCTGGTGTTAGTGAGGGAATGAAAGCTGGTAAGATTAAACAATTATTCAGTAAATCAATGAAAGGTCGAATCGTTTCCAGAGCACTATTAAATAAATTCATCAAGGAGGTGGCGTAAATGTCAATAAAATCAATGCTTTTTTTAGGCTTGACAAATGAACCATTTTATGATAGGATAGAGGTAAATAAACAATGAAAAAGGAAAAAAACACTATGTTAAACACTAAACAACAAGAATTTGTTAAACACGCTTTAGAGAAGTTTGGCAAATCACAATTAACAGTTGATGAGTTAAAAGACGCCAATAAAAAATTTGGTTGTAAATACGCTCCACAATGGTTAATCAAAAACAAAGATTACAAAGTTGGTAAGTCTTTATTCAAATTGCCTATCAAAGGCGAAGCAAAGGCAGTTATAATTGATGGAGAAAAAGATATTCCAGCAAGAAGACTGAAAGCTCCAACTCAAAACGAAGAAATCATGGCATCCAAAACTAACCATGAAGCTGCTTATGTAGTTTCATCTTTAGTTGGTAACATTGTTCCTAAAAAGGATCCTGTGTTCGTTTCATTTGGTAACTATCCAGATTTAAAATCTGTTATCAAATCTAATGCTTTTTATCCTGTGTTCATTACAGGTCTTTCAGGTAACGGTAAAACTATGGGTGTAACCCAAGCATGTGCCGAAGCTAAAAAAGAATTAATCAGAGTCAACATTACTATTGAAACAGATGAAGATGATCTGCTAGGTGGTTATAGACTTAAAGATGGCCAAACAGTTTGGCAAAACGGTCCTGTAATCGAGGCAATGGAAAGAGGCGCTCTATTATTATTAGATGAAGTTGATTTAGCTTCTAATAAGATTATGTGTTTACAACCAATACTTGAAGGATCAGGTGTCTTTATTAAAAAGATAAACAAGTTTGTTGAACCTAAAGCAGGTTTCAATGTTGTTGCTACTGCCAATACAAAAGGTCAAGGTAGTGAAGACGGTAAGTTTATCGGAACTAATATTCTTAATGAGGCATTTTTGGAAAGATTTCCTGTGACTTTTGAACAGAAATATCCAAGTATCTCTATTGAGAAAAAAATACTTAATAATACATTAAAATCTATGGGTAAATCAGATGTTAAGTTTGTAGATAAGTTGACTACATGGGCTGATGTTATCAGAAAAACATATTTTGATGGTGGTGTTGATGAGATTATCTCTACGAGAAGACTTGTCCATATCACACAAGCTTATACAATCTTTGGTAATAAGATGAAAGCTGTCCAAATGTGTACTAATAGATTTGATGAGGATACAAAAAATTCATTTGTTGAGTTATATACTAAAGTTGACGCTGGCGCCAATGTCGAAGACATCATGGAAGACCAGAGAAAAGCTGAAGTTGCTGAACAATCGAATGACAATGATAGTGAGTCGGATAACGAAGTTATCTAAACCTATCAAACATAGTGTAGTCCTAGGTGGAGGGGTAGTGCCCTCCGCCACTTTAACTACACTTATAGGAGAGGAGGTAAATAAATTATGAGTATTAAAATAGATGTTAGAAACGGAAATTTAGAACAGGCAATGAGAGTTCTTAAAAAGAAGTGTCTTAAAGAAGGCACCTTTAGACTAGCTAAAGAAAGGTCTGTATATGAAAAACCTTCTGAGAAGAAAAGACGTAAGAAAAAAGAAGGCATTGCTAATCACAAAAAGAACCAAAGAAAATTGAGATTAGAAAGAGGTTTTTAGATTTTACACTATACTTTGATGTATATATATTATGGTCAGGCATTTCATAAGTCCTTGACGGTGTAAAAACCCGAGATTTATCTCGGTGTCGCAAAACGCAGGTTGCCACTCCTGCGGGAACAAAAAAGTGGCACTTGTAATTATTAATATAATGATTATATAAATAAATGTAGAACGCCATAATGGGTTCTATTTTAATAAACTTGCTTAACAAAAGGAGTTATAATGACTAATAAAGCATTTTCAATTTTCAATCAATTAAGACCAGTAACAGTTGGATTCGATAATATATTCGACAACTTTGAAAGAATGGTAGACGATCATAATTTCAATGAAATGATTGCTGTAAAATACCCACCATATAATATCGTAAAGACAGGTAGTTATACCTATGATATTCAACTAGCACTTGCTGGTTATGGTAAGAAAGACATAGACGTGTCTTTTGAGGATAGTGTCTTAACTGTAAAATCTATAAAAGATAATGATATAAAAGAAGTTGAGGAGAACGAGGGTATGCTACATAAAGGTATCGCCAAGAGAATGTTCTCTAAATCTTTTACTATCGCTGAAGACGTAGAAATCAAAGGCGCAGAGTTAAAAGACGGTCTATTAAGTGTATCAATGGAACGAGTTATTCCAGATCACAAAAAGGCTAGAACAATAAAGATTAAATAAATCAAAAATTGAAAGCGCTGAGACTTGACTTCTTAGCGCCTTCCTTATATAATGAACATTAAAATAATAGGAGTATCAAATGGATATTAAAGACAGTAAAACAAAAGATAATTTACGAGCTGCCTTTCAAGGAGAAAGTGAAGCAAATAGAAGATACCTTTACTTTGCTCAAAAGGCAGATATTGAAGGCGCTGCTGAAGTAGCACAAGTATTCAGATCAACTGCTGAGGGTGAAACAGGTCACGCACATGGTCATTTAGAATATTTGGAAGAAGTTGGAGATCCAGCAACAGGCGAACCTATGGGTAGCACAGAGCAAAATCTCAATTCAGCTATCAAAGGTGAAATACATGAATACACAGATATGTATCCTGGTATGGCTAGAACTGCTAGAGAAGAAGGATTTGATGAGATTTCTGATTGGTTTGAAACATTAGCCAAAGCAGAGAAATCACATGCCGGTAAGTTTCAAAAAACATTGGATGCTTACAAAGCTTAAGCGTTGACAAACGGACTATACTATGATACAATGATATTATATTAAATTATGAAAAGGAGTGAACAATGAACCTAACAAGCGACACAATTAATGTGTTAAAAAACTTTTCGGATATTAATCAAAACATTTTGGTTAAACCGGGAAACAAAATACAAACTATTTCTACTATGAAAAACATCTTGGCAGAGGCTGAGGTAAGTGAAAAGTTTGAAGACGAGTTTGCGATATACGATTTACCAGAGTTTTTAAGATCGGTTGAACTATTTGAAAAACCAGAACTTAAATTTAACGGTGGTACTAATGTTAAAATATCACAAGCATCACAATCAATCAAATACTTCTTTGCTGACAAATCAGTTATCGTATCTCCAAGTAAAGGTATCAACATGCCAGATAAACATGTTACATTTACTTTAAAGAAAGATGACTTTGCTAGATTAATGAAAGGTACAACTACCTTAAATCTACCAGATGTTGCTGTAACAGGTGACGGTAAGATTGTTAAAATGATTGCAACTGATAAGAAAAACAAATCATCTAACGCATACTCTATTGATGTAGGCGAAACAGATAAGAAGTTTACTGCTTACTTTAGAACAGAAAACTTCAAACAGATTGTTGATGATTATGATGTTGCGATTTCAAAAGCGAAGATTTCTCATTTTGTAAATAGAAACAAATCTGTACAATATTGGATAGCATTAGAACCTGACTCTGAATTTTAAGGGAGGTTTTAAATGTCTGATTTTTTATGGGTCGAGCAATATCGACCAAAGAAGATAAGTGATTGTATATTAAGTGAAGACTTAAAGAATACATTTACTCAATTTCTAAAACAAAAAGAAATACCAAATCTACTTTTATCAGGAAGCGCTGGAACAGGTAAGACTACTGTCGCTAGAGCTTTATGTGAAGAACTAGGTGCTGATTATATCATCATTAATGGTTCCGATGAAGGTAGACAAATTGATACAGT
>Ga0209091_10004490_pt1 | contig 10874 bp, 10 predicted proteins | sample ArcticOcean_MG_C_6_FD_187438 | JGI IMG/M metagenome (GOLD analysis project Ga0209091, IMG submission 187438) | Marine microbial communities from western Arctic Ocean - ArcticOcean_MG_CB8_128 (SPAdes) (version 2) | ecosystem: Environmental > Aquatic > Marine > Oceanic | place: Arctic Ocean... | reverse complement strand
AACTTGATGGCACGAAAATTTTGTCACGGGCAACACTCGATAAAGCGAATGAGATTGAAGTCGAAGGTATTGAAGATAAAGTACTTGGTGGCAAGATCCGCCGCGCCCGCGGTTTTATCCTGAACACGGATCACGCCTACGGCCCCAACCTCGAAGCCTTTGGACATGCCGGTGCCGGTGGCTCACTGGGATTTGCTGACCCCGTAACGGGTATTGGGTTCGCCTATCTGATGAACCAGATGCAGTCAGATAACAGTCAATTACCAAGATCACAAAGACTCGTCAATGCACTCTATGATTGCCTGACATAGGGCAACCTTAATATTAGAAATCCGCCCCACTTTTTGCATTTATGTGACAAAATTATTGAACTAAACCCCACATTCGAACAATTAGGTAAATTTCGAAGGTTTAACACCGCAATTTCGACCTATACCATCAATACCCGCAAAGCTTATCCAGTTATTAGGTTATTTTTTACCACTATTCATCAATAATTGCGCAATAACTATAAGGTAGATGCCACCGCCTACAGAATCAGGTGTTTATTTGGCTAAATGAACCATAGGTTGTGAACACCTACCGACATCTGCCATAAAGTTAGCGAGCACTCACTACCATCCTAAGGTTTGTAAGGTCGCGGCCTCGCAATCCGTGGCGGAAGATGAGCTTCAAAAAAATTTCGACTATTCGACTACTTATTAGGTTGAATCGACTTTTCCCAACTGCGCATTTGTGGCACCATTCGACCCTGTTTCTCGGGGTCGCCACACCATTGGCGACTTTTCGTTTATGCGGATCAAAAATCTGCATCAGCTACTTTCGCTGGGGCTACCAGTATTCAGGGCCGACATCAAACGGCCGGAAAACAAGATTAAGCATGCGCGATTATTTTATTCGAAGACTACTCCTTATCCCGCCGACGCTATTGGGCGTCACCATTATTGTGTTTGCAATTACTCGCTTAGTACCCGGCGGCCCGCTTGAACGGGCCATCATGGAATCTCAGCAGTTTGATGCGGCCTCTGCCCAGTCCTCTCAGATGGCCGGCAACGGCATGGCGCTGTCTGAGGCGCAACTCAATAAACTCAAAGAGTACTATGGTTTTGACAAGCCTATTCTGCAGAGCTATGTCGATTGGGTAACCAAAGTGGTCCGCGGGGATTTAGGCGCATCTTATCGATACAATGAACCCGTCTGGGATGTCATACAAAGTCGTTTTCCGGTCTCTCTTTACTATGGCCTAGTGACGCTGATCATTACCTATAGTGTCTGCATTCCATTGGGAATCCTCAAAGCAATTCGGCATAAAACCGCCGTCGACAATATAACATCCATCTTCATATTCATCGGTTACGCGATACCGGGGTATGTACTTGGCGCGCTGTTATTACTCTATTTCTCGGTCCGACTGGAATGGTTCCCGATGGGCGGTTTTGTCAGTATTCGCTTCGATGACATGTCGATGTGGGGCAAAACGACTGACCTGATCAATCACTCTGTTCTACCGCTCATTTGTTATCTCGTCGGTAGCTTCGCGTTTACTACCTTGCTGCTGAAAAACCATCTCATGGACAATCTTGCCTCGGACTATATTCGAACGGCCATTGCCAAAGGCGTGTCCTTCAAAAAGTCTGTGACTAAACATGCGATGAGAAACTCATTGATTCCAATTGCGACAACCTTTGGTCAAAACGTTACGCTGCTGGTTTCTGGCTCCTTCTTGATCGAAACGGTCTTCGATATCAACGGTTTTGGTTTACTTGCTCTAAACGCAATTCTCGATCGAGATTATCCTGTCGTGATGGGCGTCGTTTTACTCTCAAGTGTTCTGTTACTCATTGGCAATATTATCTCCGACATTCTGGTTGCTCTTGTCGACCCGCGGGTTAGATTCCAGTAATGCTTAATTTGAACCCGCAAACACTCAAAAAAATCAGACGCTTTAAAGAAATTAAACGAGGCTACTTTAGCTTTCTTGCACTCGTCGCTCTATTGCTGCTCGTATTGATCGCTGAACTCTGGGTCAATAGCCGCGCTCTGGTTGTAAGTTATGAAGATAACCTCTACTTCCCCACTTACGGCGACTATCATCCAGGCACCGATTTTGGTTTTGACTACGACTATGAAGTCAGTTACCGCGACCTGCAGGCTCGCTTCGAAGCAGACGCCCTGACCGACAGCGAAGCGAACAACTGGGTCATTATGCCGCTGGTTCCTTACAATGCGTTTGAGAACCATTCCTCAATTGGCATCTACAAGCCTGAGCCACCGAGTCTCGAAAACAAACATTACTTAGGCACCGATACAACGAGTCGAGACATACTCGCAAGGTTGGTATATGGCACCCGTATTGCTCTACTGTTCGCCGTTGCCTATATGGTTGCCGTGTATTTTATTGGTATAGCCATTGGTTGTGCGATGGGTTATTTCGGCGGTGCGTTCGACCTACTTTTCCAGCGCTTAATCGAAATCTGGTCAAACATCCCATTCCTGTACATGGTTATCATTGTTTTCTCAGTCATCCCGTCGACGTTCAGTATCCCGACCCGAATTGCGATTCTGCTAATCGTCATGGTGCTATTCTCGTGGACCGGCATGACCTACTACATGAGAACAGAGACGTATAAGGAAAAGTCTCGAGATTACACAGCAGCCGCCAAAGTCATTGGCGCATCAAATTCTAGAATTATTTTTCGACACATATTACCCAACGTCATCTCAACACTGGTGACATTTATGCCCTTCACTATCGTCTCGGCCATTACGTCGATCACAGCTCTCGATTTTCTTGGTTTTGGGCTGCCTGCACCAACGCCTAGTTTAGGTGAGTTACTGAAGCAAGGCACCGCAAACCTTAGAACAGCTGAATGGATCGTAACGTCAGCTTTTCTCACCTTGGTTCTATTGTTAACCCTCGTTACCTTTGTCGGGGAAGCGGTCAGGGAATCGTTCGACCCTAAGAAACATACCGTCTACAAATAGGTATTCGTCCAATGAACACTATGGAAACGAAAAACAATATTATGACAATATCGAAATCGAAACGCAGCGTTAACCTATTCATGTTATTAGGTTTAATCGTAGCTTTTATTACTGGCTGTGGCGGCTCGAACGAAGCAGACAAAATAACGGCACCGGCGATTGATAACACACAGGAAGTGAAAGATTATTACGCATCAAAACCGGAATTTTTCCAATTCAAAACACTCGCTGATGTACCCGTCAATCTTGAGTGGCAGAACGGTATGCATCTACCCGAAATTGGCTCAAACCAAGCGAAAAAAGGTGGCACACAGTACAGTTCATTGAACGACTTTCCAAGAACCCTAAGAATAGTTGGGCCTGACTCGAACGGCTCATTCCGTCCTTATATTCTTGACTATACGATGCCGGGACTGGCTGATCGTCACCCTGACAAGTTCGATTTCTACCCAGGTCTTGCAGACAGCTGGGCGGTCGACAAAGAAAATAAAACGGTTTTTGTTAAGCTCGACCCTGACGCGCGCTGGTCCGACGGCGTGAAGATAACTGCAGACGACTACCTGTTTATGTTCTTCTTCTATCAGTCTTCATACATCGTTGCGCCCTGGTACAACAACTATGCTTCGACACAGTTTACCAATGTGACCAAGTATGATGACTATACAATTTCAGTATCTATCCCTGAAGCCAAACCTGACATGGACTATCGTGTTTTGTCCATCAGACCCATTCCCCATCATTTCTATAAAGAGTTGGGTGACGACTTCGTGGAACGCTATCAGTGGAGATTCCAACCCACAACGGGTCCTTATGTTATTAAGCAGAAAGATATAAACAAAGGCGTCTCTATCGCTTTGACGCACATAGATGACTGGTGGGCAAAGGACAAGAAGTTCTGGAAGAACCGCTACAATATGGACAAAATTCATCTATCGGTGATCCGCGACACGCCTAAGGTTTTCGAATCCTTCAAACGCGGTGACCTCGATCAATTTGGGCTTAACCTTGCAGAATACTGGTACGACAAACTACCTGACACCGACAAGGATGTGGCAAATGGCTACATTCATAAGTCAAAATTCTTCAATCAGGCACCCAGACCTACCTACGGCCTTTGGATAAATACTGCGCGAAACCATCTCAACAATGTTGATGTCCGCATTGGCATTCACCACGCGAGTAATTGGGGAACGGTCATCGAGAAGTTTTTCCGAGGCGACTATGACCGCATGCAGACTTCATCGGATGGCTATGGTGAATTCTCGCACCCGACCTTGAAGAGTCGTCTTTTTAATATTGATAAGGCGCAGAAGAGTTTTGCCAAAGCCGGCTTCACGAAGCGCGGACCGGATGGCATTTTGGTCAACGAAAATGGTGAGCGACTGTCGTTTACGCTCTCCACTGGCTACGAGAGTATGAAAGACGTGCTCACTATCTTAAAGGAAGAAGCTGCCAAGGCTGGATTGGACTTTCGGATTGAAGTCCTCGACGGCACCGCTGGCTGGAAAAAAGTTCAAGAGAAACAGCATGACATTCACTTCTCGGCTTTCGCGGTTTCACTAGAAATGTATCCGCGTTTTTGGGAAACCTACCATTCAGACAACGCCTATGACCAAGCATTCCTTGAGGATGGTACGGTCAATCCAGAACGTAGTCTGAAGACGCAAACAAACAACCTTGAGACCCTCGCACTGCTCGACATGGACAAAATGATTGACGCCTATCGTGCTTCAGATGACAAAGATGAAATGAAACAGTTGGCGTATGATATGACGGAGTTACATCATGACTACGCGTCTTTTGTGCCGGCATTTTTTCAACCTTTTTATCGCATTGGTCACTGGCGCTGGGTTCGTTATCCTGATGGGTTTAATCAGAAGCATTCTCGCTCCGCAGGAGAGTTTTACGTACATTGGATTGACGAAGACATTAGAGAACAGACCCTTAAAGCAAGGAAGTCAGGCGAGCCATTCGGCGCCGAAATCAATGTCTACGATCAGTTTCGTTAAGGTGGCCTAGAGCATTTAGATATGAGTGAAACAATACTCGAACTTAATAATTTGGTCACTGAGTTTGATACTGACGAGGGGCGAGTGCGCGCCTTGGACAACATCAACTTTAGCGCAAGTGCTGGCGAAACCCTGGGTATCGTTGGCGAATCAGGTTGCGGCAAAAGTGTCACTGCTTTGTCAATCATGCGCCTGCTGCCACAACCCATGGGCCAGATAGTTTCTGGCAGCATTAACTTTCAGGGCAGAGATCTAACGCAACTGCCTTTGACTGAAATGCAAAAGATCCGTGGCGCCCAGATTGGCATGGTTTTTCAGGAGCCCATGACGGCACTCAATCCGGTTCATACCATTGGAAAACAGCTCACGGAAGTACTCTTGCTGCACAAAGATATTTCAGCTCAAGAGTCGATTAGGCAATCAGTCGATATATTGGACAGAGTGGGTATTCCTTCGCCTGACATACGCATGACAGAGTACCCGCATCAACTCTCGGGCGGCATGCGACAGCGCGTTGTTATCGCCATGGCACTCGCCTGCAAACCGGCTCTATTGATTGCTGACGAACCGACGACCGCACTCGACGTCACCATCCAGGCGCAAATTCTTGAGCTAATCAAGGACCTGCAGGCTGAAATGGGCATGACCGTATTATTGATCACCCACGATCTTGGCGTGATCGCAGAAACCTGTGACGATGTCGTTGTTATGTATGCAGGCAAAGTTGCCGAAAAAGGTACTGTATTTGATTTGTTTGATCGGCCTAAGCATCCGTACACACAGGGACTGCTTGCATCTATTCCAACCCTTGAGACAGTGCCCAAGTCAAAGCTAAGCATTATCGAAGGCATGGTGCCGGGTTTATTGGATTTGCCAGAGGGTTGTCGCTTCCAAAACCGATGTCCGCACCAAAAAGACGAATGCCTTGCCGCAGCACCTGAGATGCAGATCGCAGAGCCAGGCCATGAAGTCAGCTGTGTTAGATGGAAAGCGTTGTGATGACAATGCACATCATCCTTTTGATCCTCAGCTACAAGCCACAATAGACGCAATGGATAGTGCGTTGGTGAGTATTATTAATGGACAGTAAATGAACGAGCCAATTCTCGAAGTATCAGGCCTTATGATGCACTTTCCTGTGAAGGACGGCATCATGTTGCGTACCAGCAAATTTAATAAGGCTGTCGACGATGTGTCATTTCATATCATGCCAGGTGAAACCCTTGGATTAGTCGGTGAGTCCGGCTGCGGAAAATCAACCCTAGGAAGATGCATCGCCCGCCTCTATCAGCCCACTGCCGGCAGCATCAAATTTGAAGGTAACGAGATTACGGGCCTAGGTAGTCGAGCACTGATGCCTTATCGACAGCATATCCAAATGATTTTCCAAGACCCTATGGAATCATTGAATTCACGTCATACCATCGGTGATATTTTGGAAGAGCCGTTTATTATTCACAAAATCGGCGACAAGGTGTCACGCAAAAAACGCGTCAAAGAACTTTTAGAAATTGTTGGTCTACCCGCGCGTTCGGTCAGTCGTTACCCTTTTGAGTTCTCCGGTGGTCAACGTCAACGAATTTGTATTGCGCGATCAATCGCACTCAACCCAAAATTGATTATATGTGACGAACCTGTGTCCGCCCTTGATGTTTCAATTCAGAGCCAGATCTTAAATCTGATGAATGATCTGCAGCAGGAATTCAATTTATCGTATCTATTCATCGCTCATGATTTGGCGGTGGTTAAACACATCTCGGATCGAATCGCGATTATGTATCTCGGCAGGATTGTAGAGAGCGGCGAAGGCCAAGAAATTTACAAGAACCCACTACATCCCTACACAAGATCGTTGATGTCGGCCATTCCAGTACCTGACCCTCATCGCAAAATTAAACGGCAGATTATTAGCGGCGACGTGCCTTCACCAATAAATCCTCCGTCCGGATGCACTTTTCATCCAAGATGCCCGGAGGTGATCGATGAGTGCAAATATAAGGTTCCTAGCCTTGAAACGATTACACAGGGACACAAAGCATCCTGTCACTTGATCGCTAAGGCTTGACGGCGGAATCGAACTTGAATTGGATTTACTGTGGATTAAAAGAGAAGAATGGGTTGAGGAATCGATGAAATGCGCCCGTAAGCTTCAGTGGCGCTTCAAGCACACTTAGGCAAATGCATTCCTGGTTTTGCGAGGCCTGCGGACGATGAACTTCACCAGGATGGTGAACGATAAAATCGCCTTCAGCATAAATACCGTCTTCATCAGAGAAACTTCCTTTCAGAACAACGATAACTTCACGACCGTTGTGATCGTGTGATGGCGTACTGCCGCCCGCTTTAATTTTATGCAGCGCAAGTTCACAGCTGTTTTCACCGACAGGGATCGCAGCGGCGCGTAACGATGGAGAAAGGAACTTCCATTTTGGTTCGCTTGTCGGAATCAAATTTTGGATCATCGCAGGTAGCGATTTCAACTCGACACCGCGCTGTATTTCATTCGATTTAACCGGCTGCTGTGTAACAGCAACATCGACCTCGGTATCAATTTTCGAGAAAACCTCATCTAAAGCAGATGTCTGTAAGGCTTCTGGCGCAACTCCGCTTAGTAACGAACCGCCGATTTCCGTTAAACGCAGGTTCTCGTCTCTGCAGGAATCGCAAAAGTGCATGTGTGCTGAGATGGACACGCACATCGCTGGGCTCAATGAGCCGGAAGAATATTCGACCAATAGGTCACCATCTGGATGTAACTGGACGCTCATCTATACTTCCTCGGCTGCGAGTCGGACATTCATTCGTTTTAAGGCCAATCGGATTCGCGATTTTACGGTCCCCAGTGGTAGCGAAAGTTCTTCAGCTACCTCCGTATGAGACTTGCCCTCGTAGTATATTTTTGAAACCACCTCATGTTGCTCCCGTGGAAGCGACTTAAGATGTTCTAATATTGTCTGCTTGTTTCTGACTTGTATCAAAGACACCAGCGATGGGTTCTCGACGGATTGGTCATAAAAGTCATCTGCATCGAGCTGCACTTGTTTACGTGACTCACGGCGGTACAAGTCGATGCGGCTGTTCCTGGCTATCGTAAATATCCAGGTGCTGGCCGTTGATTTGGCGCGCTGGAAGCTTGTCGCTCTGCGCCAAACTTTTATCATCGTCTCCTGCGCCAGCTCTTCAGCTAATTCAGGGCCGATGTTAGACCCCTTCATAAGGAAGCCTTTGAGTAACGGAGCAAAATGTTCGAACAGCGTTGAGAAGGCTTGGCGATCTTTATCCGCGCCTACTTTCTCGAGCAACGCACTCCACTCGTCCGGACTGGGTTTCACCAGTGGTACCACCTTGTTAACGTGCTTAATATTGCTTGTGATCATACCGACTCTTCAATTCTAATAGCAAACACAGAGGTATACGGGGCATCTCGTATTTGGATCACCCCAGTCAACAACAAATTTAGGTCTTTTGTTCATGTCGACATCAGAATTAACGACGAATTTCGAAAACATTCGCACCAACATCGCGCGCCTGCAAGCAAACGTCGCAATGGTCATGCGTGGCAACCAAAAGCCAATTGAGTGGCTTCTGACGGCATTTTTCACCGGCGGACACGTACTTCTTGAAGATGTGCCCGGCACAGGCAAGACGACATTAGCAAAATCACTCGCCGGCTCAATTGCCGCTGACTTCAAACGCGTTCAGTTCACACCGGATCTGTTACCTACCGATATTCTGGGTGTTTCCATTTTCAATCAAAACACACAGGACTTTCGCTTTAGAAAGGGGCCTATTTTCACCCAAATATTGTTAGCTGATGAGATTAACCGTGCGTCACCAAGAACGCAATCTGCACTGCTTGAAGCGATGGGGGAGAATCAGGTTAGTGTTGAAGGTGATCGTTTTGCGCTAGATGACTTGTTCTTCGTGATTGCGACGCAAAACCCGATTGAATTCCATGGTACTTATCCATTGCCAGAGGCACAGATGGATCGCTTCGCAATGCGCTTTAGCTTGGGCTATGTCAGCGAAGCAGAGGAGCTGGAAATTTTGTCCAGTCAGGCGGTGTCACGCCCGATTGATGTATTACAACCCTGCCTCAGCCTCGATGAGGTAAGAGCCATCAAGACCGCGGCAATCAACATCCGAATCACCGATGAACTACAACGTTATATCGTCCGGTTAGTTAGCGCGACCCGTCATCATCCTGATATTCAAATGGGAGCAAGCCCAAGAGCAACTATTGCGCTTATGAAGAGCGCTCAGGCGTTGGCGTTAATTAGGGGCATTGAGTTCGTTACACCGGATATTATTCAGGAACTCGCTTTACCCATCATAGCTCACCGATTGGCGCTCAATAGCGACAGTACCTTCAGCGGCTCCTCTGCTATGAACCTGCTTCAAACCATCATTGAAAATACGGCTGTGCCCGTGTGAAAAACTCCGCTCACAATTCACAACAAGCCGCCCGGTAATGTTTCGCGACAAGGTTTATCCCGCCTATGTTCGAGCGATGCGACCCAAATTACGACGCAAGCGACAGGGTACGGATCGAAGTCAGGCGCTTGTCCCACTTATCGTATTTTGCGCGGTATTGGGTTTAAACACCGACAAGTCGTTAGCTTATCAACTATTTGCCTTGCTGCTCTGCACGATCCTAATATCGAGGTTCTTCCTCAGATTCAGCAAACCCAACGTATCTGTACATCGCAAGCTGCCAAATTATGCAACAGCCGGGCAACCGTTCGAATATCAGATTGTTGTCGACAATACCGGCAATCGTACCGAAGCCGACCTTAGGCTAGTCGATATCCCCTTGGTTCAGCCGCCAACTCGGCAACAGTTTCGAACAGAGTCTGAACCTGAAGAGGCATCACGCAACGCCTACGACCAATTTATTGGTTTCCATCGGTTTATGTACTTACAACGTCGTAACACTGGCATAACCATCACAGCGGCTCATGTGCCCGACGTCGCGAGAAAATCCCATGTAGCAGTTCGAATGCAGGCCACAGCCTCGCGTCGAGGATTGATACAACTATCATCCACGCATGTACTGCATCCAGACCCACTGAATCTTTACGAAGGCATCACCCGGTTTGAGAATCCTGAGACAATAGTGATCTTACCGAAGCGCTATAGAATCAACGCCGACGCGTTTTTGTCGGGTGGTAGACATTTTCAACCCGGTGGCATTAGCGCCTCATGGTCAATTGGCGAATCAGATGAGTTCGTCTCTCTGCGGGACTATCGCGATGGAGATAGCATGAGAAAAATTCATTGGCCGAGCAGCGCGAAACAGAACAAACCTGTGGTTCGAGAGTTCCAGGACGAATACTTCGTCCGCCAAGCGCTAGTACTGGACAACACATGCGTTATCTCAGAACAACTTGAAGAAGCTATATCTGTCGCCGCGAGCTTCCTGCTCGCTTTAAACAATAGCGACTCAATGTTGGATTTAATCTATCTATCGGATCAGGCTGAAATTTTGACGTCAGGCCGGGGCACCAGCGCAATCAATGAACAACTGGAAGCATTGGCAACCTTAAAACGATCGGATGAAAGCGTTAACAAGCTGTTAAGTGCCAGTTTAAAACATATCAAGAAGCTCAGCGGTTGTATCCTCATCTTGTCGGGATGGTCAGCCGCACAGCAAGCGTTTGCTGAGACGTTGGACCGCAGTGGCGTGCCGCTAAGAGTATTTGTCATCACCGATAATCAATCGCTAAAAGATATCCCGGCGCACTATGTGCCGCTGCCCGTCAACGCGATTCAGGAGGCACTTTCGGCGCTATCGTTCCCTTAGAAAGCTTTTAAATGAGTACTGAGGTCGCGCCAACAGACAAACCGATGAAATTGAGATACGTACAATTTGCGACGATG
>Ga0209091_10004486_pt1 | contig 10878 bp, 5 predicted proteins | sample ArcticOcean_MG_C_6_FD_187438 | JGI IMG/M metagenome (GOLD analysis project Ga0209091, IMG submission 187438) | Marine microbial communities from western Arctic Ocean - ArcticOcean_MG_CB8_128 (SPAdes) (version 2) | ecosystem: Environmental > Aquatic > Marine > Oceanic | place: Arctic Ocean... | reverse complement strand
ACAACGTCACTTCGAACGAGAGTTACCGGTAGATTTCGAGAAAAAAGGCACCGGTGGCCGCTCGTCGTATTCCGGAATAACCGCAGCCGTGTTCGGCTCGACTGGGTTTTTAGGCCGGTACGTGGTGCATCACTTGGCGAAAAACGGCAGTCGAGTACTCGTACCGACGAGATGTTCGGAGAACCATCGACAACATTTAAAACCAATGGGAGATTTAGGACAAATTGTACAATTCGATTACTCGATGAGAGACGACGAGGCGATTAAATACGCGGTGGAACGAGCGAACGTGGTGATTAATATGGTCGGGAGAGAGTGGGAGACGAGGAATTTTTCGTTCGAGGACGTGCATCGAGACTTTCCGAGACGATTGGCGGCGGCGTGCAAGGAGAGTTCCTCGGTGAAGAGATTGATTCACGTGTCCGCGCTTGGGGCGGACGTGAACGCGAAATCGAAGTATTATCGTTCGAAAGCGGAAGGGGACGAGGAGGTGAGGAGGATTTTCCCGAGGGCGACCATCGTGAAACCGGCGAAATTGATCGGCGTCGAGGATAGATTTTTGAACGTGTTCGCGGAACACGCGAGTAAGTTTCCGTTCGTTCCGTTGACGGGATTAGGGGAATCGAAACACCAACCGGTCTCGGTGGACGACGTGGCCATTGCCATTAGCCAAATGCCGTACGACGAAGAGACGGTAGGTAAAGAGTACGTCTTAGCCGGCGAAAAGACGTTTACGATGGAAGAGTTGGCAAAGTTAACCGTGGACGCGGGCAGATTCCGCTCCGCCCGAGTCGCGTACATCCCGAAGTTTGTCTACAAACTCCTCTCCGTGCCGCACGAGTTCTTGTTAAACCGAGTCCCGTTCCCGTTGCCGACGCCGAAAGGGTTAACCAGGTCCTTCGTCGACGCTCAAGACGCGGATTACGTGAAGAAACCAAACGAGTTAGGATTTAAAGAGTTAGGGATGACCCCGGCGAAGATGGACGGCATCACCATCGACTATTTGCGTTCGTACCGATCCGGTGGCTATTTAACCAACCCGTTGGCGAAAAAGGAAAACTTTCACGAGGAAGCCAGAGTGCCGCTTCGATGAGGAAACAACGACAAAGCGAGTCCCGACGTGAACGACAACTCGCGTACATCTGTATTTTTACATTCATCGAGACTTTCTATTCTACGGTAAACTAACTCCTCTCACTACGCTCTGCTCCTCTCACTACTCTAAAACCTTCACCTTACCACTCTCTCTTTTCCTCTCCAATTCCTCTCTCACGAGTCGCTCGACCTCCTCTCTCGTCCTTTTCGCTTCGTTTTCATCGTCGTCCTCTTTCGTATTCTTATTCTTCAATAAAAGTATTCGTCTCATCACGTGGACGGTGTTCGCATCATCATCATCGTTCGATTCCGTTCTCAAGACGTCCGCTTTCAACAGGTCGTGCCTCGCCTCTCTCTCTCGACGAGACGTCGAAAACACGACGGCTGAAAATCCAATCAAAAACGTCGAGGCGAGTGCGAGTTTTTGCCAGTTCTCCGCGTTTGAGAATCTCGGGCTTCTCATATCTCTTCTTTCTACTTGTGGGGAAGCCGCGAATTGGAAATTCGTCACTTCTTTTCTCCGTTCTCGACTCTTTGAAGTCTCTTTCTTTCTTTTGCGGCGAGCGGTGACTCAGAGAGAGAGAGAGCGTCAAAAAAGCACCACAAGAAGAAAGAGAGAGAGAGAGAGAGAGAGAGAGAGAGCACATCATCGTCTCGCCTCTGTTGTTCTTACAGAAGGAGAGAGAGAGAAAGAGAAGTCCATTGGACATTAGTAGGGGGGAATTGGAGCGATCGGATGTTTTTCCACGTGCGACGAGAAAAGAACGTCGTTCTGGAACCGAGACACTTCGGAGCGCGAATGAAAGACGTGATCATGGAGAAGATTAAGTTAGAGGTGAGACTGTTTATTTAGTAATCGTTTGATCGCGCGGGGTGATCATCGAAACGAGAGATTTGTTTTAGTAAAAGCTCTTCTCAGAGAGAGAGAGAGGGATGAGTTTTTGGACACCAGCTGGATGGACATTTTTTGTGACTTTCGCCTCTCTCTCGTTCGATTTGTTTGTATCGTGACATCATCATTCTATCTTCGCTGACGCGCTGCCATGTCCTCTCTCTTTCTCTGTATCTCTCTCCTTTCGTCGAACAACAACAGATGGAAGGCACGTGTTCGGGACGGTACGGATTTATCGTCTGCATCACGCACATCGAGAACGTCTCGGAAGGGATCATCACCGACGACGGCACGGCTCGAGCGAAGTTCGCGGTGGAATACGACTGCGTCGCGTACCGGCCATTTAAGAACGAAGTGTTGGACGCGGTCGTGACGCAAGTGAATAAGTTTGGTTTCTTCGCGGAAGCCGGTCCGTTGCAGTTGTTCGTGAGTAATTCGTTGGTCCCGGACGACGTGAAATACGTGACGGATGAGAATTGTTACAAGTCGGACGACGGGCAGATTACGATTGGGGTAGATTGTGAAGTGAGGGTGAAGATTGTCGGGATGAGAATAGACGCGAACGATATTTTCTGTATAGCCACGATTAAGGAGGATTACTTGGGGTTGATTGGTTACGCGGAGGGAGATGCGGCGGTTGGCGCGGTATAAATATAGAAAAGAATACGACACAAACAGAATTACAACACGACGGAAAAGATTATTATAGCCCAAAATACAAAATATAACGTACATTATTACATCTTGAACGAACCCGTGCCTTTCATCGTGAACTTTCTCGACAACCCGCGCATAAACGTGTCTGTGTTCTTCGACGGCGGCACTTCCTTTTCGGCTCGAGAGGATAAAGTCCTCCCTAATAGAGACTTTTGCGTCGGTAACGCATGCAAAAATACTCCGGCTTCGATAAACTCGTCAAAATCGAGAGAATCGACGTGCTCTTTATCAAACTTGGCGAAAGTTTCGTCGCAAACGTCGTCGCTGTCGATCTTATTCAAGTCGCGCAAAAGCATCTTTAATTCGTCCCGGTCCAAATCACCCGACATGTCTTCATCGTACTTTGAAAAATCTGCCCTGTTCGAGCCCCTTGAGAAAAATATATAGAAAGCCGAGCCGATACATGTGGCACATACTGTCACGACCGCGAAGAGAATCAAACCATCGACGATAGATTTTGAGCCGAGAGAATCTTCTCCATCGTTGATTGCAATTGCGACGAGCGCGATAAAGCCCAACTCCATGTTTATGACTTGAGACAGGACGTTATCGTCCTCACGGAAGAAAGGTTTGGACATTCCCAAGATTAACGCGAATAGCATCGAGCTAAAAACAACCACGTAGAGCTGCAAAGAACTCTCCTCATCGCCGACAAAGATAATCACGGCCCCTAAAAACAGCTTTCTCATCATATCGATGATTTCAAAGTACCAGAACTTTGGCTTGTAATCTTTTAAAAGAAAGCGGAAATGTTTCGAGTACGAAGCCGTGGGCATCATCGAGAGAAATAAAACTGGAATACCGATAACGTACACGGTGAGCATAAAGTAAACTATCCCAGCAAAATCATCGTATTTTGAAGTATCGCAAGAAGTTTCAATACTGAAGCGCAAATAATTCGCGCCACTACCGATATCTCTGCACGGAAAGTACTGCAAAATCATGCCAGAAACCGATGGATAAATAATAAAGAGAAATAATATGCAAACTTTCACGCCGTAGCCAATATAACGACGAGATCTTTCGTTATTCTTATCTCGTATGGAGAGATAAAGAGACGCGATGCCGAAAGAAATCATGATAAAGAGACACGTAACCACAGGAGTTAACGTTGCGGCGAAGAAGTTTGCGTAATAATCTCTTTGCACGACGCAATCAATCGGCAGGACTTCAAAGTTCAAAGAGAATATCTGCATCGCAGTTACAAAGTTTTTCAAACTTTTTGGCCACTCAACAAAATACAGAGACTCGGGCCAAAGAACTATAATTTGAACAAACCCAACGAGAAGCTTCATTTTTGGCGCGAAGTCGTTGAGGAAATTATATATCTTCTGACCAACGCGAAAACGCATATTATTTGGCATGTGAGGTGCATACGAAAGTCTCTCCTTAAGAGTGGTACCTTCAGTCAAAAACTGTAATTCCTTTTTACCCGTAGCCACTTCGCTTTTGAACAAACCGAACCGCGTGCGGAATTCTTGACAAACTCGGTTACGAAAAATCTCTATCTCGTCCAACCTGTCTCGAATGGGAACAATCAGAAACGCCATGCCAAGAATAAACGCAGTTGTAGCCAAAGTCATCCCGAGAAATTCAGCCGAAAAATAACCGTCCGGATTACTTGAGCATTTCGTGCACATTTCGTCATCTTGATGCCAAAAGTAGTCTTCTTCATAAACGGAACACATTGGTCCGATGCTCCCGCTTAAACAACCCGTCGAATCCAATCCCGTCGCGTTATATTCGCAGGTTACACCTTTGCAATTCAAAACTGCAACAACAGGCTTCAGTTTCGTCAAGTGTTCGTCTGTAAGAGTGAGCGTCGCTGTTTCCTGACCGGGAACGACGAGTTGCCAACTATTGAATTCGTAGCGATAGTAATTTTTCGATATTCCTACGGGTTTACCTCCAACGAAATCGACGCATTGTTGATACTCGCCCAAATCTACGTCAAAAACACGTTTTTCACAATATAACGATGCCGATAGACAGGGATAGACATCAACGGGCACGGTGTAAGTGTCGGATAGAAATCCAGACAACCTAATATCGACAGTGTTCAAGGGGCAAACGCAGTCCAATAAAGATTCAGCCCCAGAAAACGCAATCGTGCCAGTCGGACAGGCGATGCATTTTTTTGTTTGCGCGCCAGTGTACGTGTTTTCGAGCTCTGGAACTGAACCTACACCGCAGGTAACCTCCACGTCGACTCTATCCACGGCAGGCGCGTATTCTTCCGCCCATTTTGATCCAAAGGGTATCAGAACGATTTTATAATTTTGAGTGCCAATCTCTACACCATAAATGATCAAAGATGTTTCCAGCGACGCTGAATCCAACGTAATAGCGTTACCACCAGTACTGTTTCGAAAGATAAGGGCGCTTGAAGTGACACTCAATTCGAAACTTTCTCCACTATCGAGCAAGTACTGCGACGGTAACACCTCGAGCTGAGTAGCAAAATTGTACCGCTCCAAGTAGTCTAGACTTATCCCGCTGTTGATAATAGGGGTATATATTTTCTTCTTCCTCGCTTTTATTGTTTTTGGAGAATAAATCGCGTAGCGATTGGGAAGATTATATGCGCCACCCACGACAGTTTTTTTTTGTTTTCAAATACAACGTACAAGCCCGTCGCGACATTACTCGTTTGTGTAATCTTGAACGGCTTGGTCGTTTCGCCCGGAAGGAATGTAAGAACGTTGTTCGCCATGGAGTCAGTTATCAACTCCGAGCCGGTATCATCCGCGGCGTGGATAAAGATCGTAGCCTCTTCAAGCTGAGAATACAACTCAAAGCGAAGCTCATTACCCGCCGGAAGTGCTTCTGGCAACGTCAATGTCATGGTTATCACGTCGCGTATTAAAATATCACCCGTTGAAGTGGTGTCGAGAGTGTAGCATAGAGTTGCCAAACAACTACTCGAACCAGTGCCGTCCCCGCCGAGCGAACACGTTCCTTCAGGACAGGTGGTACAATCCGGAAAAGTTCCATAGGTACCCGAGACGCACTTGTACTGTCCAATATATAAATAAGATGTCAACCACGACGCGAGAACATTTTTACCATCGTTTGACATGCCAATGCTCGTCCACGTTCCTCTACCTTGATCGGTCAAATATGCCCAAGTGGCCCCGTAATCCGTCGAGCGTAGTAAATACCCGTTAGTTACCGCGGCCATCATCGCGCTTCCATCCTCTGAAACAGCGACGTATTGATAATTCAAACTATCAGTACACGTTGAGGCATCGAGGCACTCATCCTCAGCCACTTTTTTCCAGCTGACTCCGTAATCTGTTGATAGCGTCAGATGTCCGGTCAAATAAACGCAAGCTAACTGGTATTTCCCATCCTCGCTCATTTTCACAGTTTGCCATGAATCAACTTTATTCCCAACCGGGTTCTGTCCCGCATTTCCGTCATAAAACGGAGGAAGAAATGTCTCGCCGTAATCATTCGATACATAAATTAAACCATTGGATACCACGGCGGTTTGATATTTTCCATCGGCGGACATATCGCAACTGTAGTAATTTTTCGCCCCGATATCCCCGCCGGTGTAATCGCCGATAATATTCCCATCCGTATCTTGCAATCTACCAGTTACATTGCCAAGTTGCGCTCGACTCCATGTCGCTCCAAAATCGCTCGATTTAAACATGTATCCACTAAAAGAGTTCACCAGTTGATACTTCGCGTTCGCGGATAGCGCCGTACCCTTCCAGCTGGGCCACGCTCCGGTACTTTCAAACATTACCGCTTCATCCGTAAACGTCGTCCACGTGGCGCCGCCATCTGTCGTGCGATACAAATGTGAGCGAATAACGCATGCAATCATATAATTCGGATCGTCGTCCGCGATGGAAACGCCGAACCAGTCCGCGTCCGTCGGCGCGCCTTTTGAGAGTGTCCACCGTTCGCCCCCATTTTTAGAAATCCACAACCCTCCGTTTTTCACCACTGCGGCCATGACGACTCCGTTTTTATGGACCGCGACCGATCGCCACGAACGCGCGCGGACGTTGTGAGAGATGGAATACCACGTCGGGGTGACCGTCTCCGAGCGCGCGCCATCGAGCAAACACAGGAAGAAGCACGCCAAAACGAGCGAGGCGCAGATACATCCGCGCACATTGAACGTGCGGAAATTCATATCGTGCACAGTCAGATATATCTTTCGACACGATTAATAAATCTCTCTCCGTCGCGCGCGTAAATAGTATAAATAGAACCTTTTCTTCTTCTTTGTTATCCGCTTTTTTGTCGTCTCTCTTTCTCTGTCTGCCCGCTCTCGCGCACGCTCTCGCGGCTTTCGCGATGCGTTTGCTTTCGCGATGCGTTAGTTAGTTAGTTAGGGTTTCAGAGTTTTGTGAAGAGGAAAGGAAACAAAAGGAAAGAGAGGCGGACGTGCGTACGTACAAAGACACGAGAATAAAAAAATTGTATCACATCACGCCAGCTTTCCTTTGAGATTCGAACAAATCAATGTCAAACGCCAAATATCTGTTCAGTTGTTCGACATCGGGTTCAGTTGCGCGCATAAACTCGTCGTAATCGATGGTGCCATCTTTGTTCGTGTCCATGTGCTCCGCTAACCGTTTCGCGCTCGACTCGGTGAGCACGTTGAGATCGCCGTTGATCACCTCGTCTAAGGATAACATGAGATCCACAAAGTGTGCGTTAGATATGGATTGGTGGTGCGTTTCTTTATTTCGCTCGCCTCCAGCGGCGGCGATGATCGTGTGCCACACGTGATGCAACTCTTTTTTGTATCCCGTGAATAATTTTGAAATCGCTTGTTCGATGTCGTCGTTCCATACGTCGCTTATTTTAACCTCCTCTTCGTCGTCGCCGATGTCTCCTTCTTGTTCTCCTCGTCCTCCTTTGCCGCCTCCTCCGGAGAGTATTTTCTTCAAAGACGCGATCGATTGTAACTCTTCCTCGGTCGCGCTCCCTCGCTCTTCCTTCTCCTTGAGAGATAAAACGCGATTGAACGAACGACTCAAAGAAATCATTTTCGCGATTTGCCCTCTTCTTTTCGACGATCGATCTTTCCACAACACGGAAACCTCGTCGTTTCGCGCTCTCGTGCTCGGCGATCCAGGCGAAGAAACAGCCGGTAAAAATTCGTTTTCCGCCTCTTCGCTGACGAAATCTTCAAACATGGAACTAAATTCGCCTAAATCGAGCGTCCCGGAATCGTCTACGTCGAACGCGTTGAACACGGAGAGAATTTGCGCGTTGGAAAGCACGTCTAAATTTGGAATGTTTCGTATGGCTTTCGTGAACTCTTTCGAGTCGATGGAACCGGAACCGTCCACGTCCATTTTTTCGAACGCGGAGGATAAATTTTTCGCCTCAGTAATCAGCGCTTGTCGAAGTTCGTCCAAAACTTCTTCTTGCCACTCTCGGCAGCCAGATTTCAGTCTCGGCGTGTATCGCGCCAAGAATTCCGGGAATTTCACGTATACTTTCTTAAACGACGAGGAAGACGCTTTTTCAAGAGCGTCCATTGATTGCGTCTTTTTTCTTGGTTTCATGGAAAACAAGCCTCCGGTCATGACTTCGTTCGCGCTAACTAACATCGGGAACATTTTTTTCCACTGCGAGCGGAGCTTCAACACCGTTTGTAAACCATCCGCCCACTGTTCGCGAGTTATTCTACCTTTCCCTTTAATGTCTATGCTCGACCAGTGGTCAAACAATTCCCCCTTGTACTCGATGATGTACTCGCTCGCTTGCATCGCGGCCATTTGCAAAGCGCGTTTCTTGTCTCCTTTTTTACGATGAAACGATACTTTGTGCCGCAAGTCGACGTTTACGCAATCCTCGTTTTTCCACGTCATGGCGTATTTCGGTTGCGGGAGCTTATCGTTTCGTTGTAAACGGAGTATAGCGCCTCTGTTCCCGGATTTCCCGCAATAGTTACTCGCCGAAAATACCGTAAACAGTCGACCGTCGTGACACGTCTCGATGCCGCTCGCGACGCACTGGTGCGAACGCACAAGGCACGATAACTTGTTCTCTTTAAGGAATTCGTGCGTAACGTTCGCGCCGAATAAACCGCCGGCACCTCGGGTGGAATTTTCCACGCCAACGAAATCATCCTTTGGGTGTGGGTCCGACCAGATCATAGATTTACAGATTAGAAATTCTCGTTCGGTTTTTAAATCGTATTCGTCGTCGCTCAGTTCATCGTCGTCGTCGTCGTCATCATCATCATCATCATCGTCTTCTTCTTCTTCTTCTTCTTCGGGGTCCTCTTTCTTTCGTCCCGCGTTATTACTATTATTATTACCCGCTACATTCGCTTGTTTTACGCGCTCATCTCTCTTCTTCTTCAGCATCATCATTTTCCTCGTCACTTTCTTCTGCTTTTTCATCGCCAACCGTCTCGCGCTCTTCGATTCGAAAAAACTCGGTCCTTTCTGGATTTGCTCCAACCGCCGCACGGAAACTAAAGAGCCATCCGCTTCCATCGGCGGTCCTCCGTGACAGACAAACGTGCGGTCGTTTACGATCGTGCATATCGGAAACCACCTAAAACACTCGTGAAACGCTTGAAACACGCCGTGGTCGTATTTTTTCAAACACTCCTCCTCGAAGCCGCCGAAAATGTTAATGTGTGGATCCTCGTGGTTCCCTCTGTTCACGTGCACAAACTCTGGGTGTTGCAACTTCATGGCTAAAATCAAAAGCACAACCTCGCACCCGTTTCCTCCGCGATCGACTAAATCACCGTTAAAAACGTATACATTCTTCTCCGATGGCATCCCGCACACCTTCAACAAGTGCAACACATCCTCCAACTGTCCGTGGATATCGCCGACGATAATCACGAACCCGTCCTCGTCTTCGTGCGAATACACTCTGCACACGTTCGGTTCTCGAGAAAATAACACAGTCGCGCCGCTTATAATGCTCATCGCGTCCGTCATGGAAAATTTATCTCTTCCTTGTCTCAAATCTTCCACCACCGCGGCCACCGCGTCCGGCGAAAGCTTCGGAACGTCGTTCTCTTGGATTAAAGGCCTTTCCATCTTCTTCTTTGTTTTATTCGGAGACGCCGGGGCCGTGTTGTTACTCTTCTTCTCCGTTTTGTCATTATCTGTCCTCCCCTCAGTCTTGCTATTACTACTCCCGTTCCTCGTCTTCTTCTTCAAATCCTTCCTTTCCTCGTACCTCTCCCGTAACTTCTCCAACAAAACCGCCCTCTGGTTGATGCGTTCTTCATCGTAATTTTCCAAATTCTCAAAAAACGTCGCTCGTTTTTGCTTCCTCTTCGCCGCGATCGTTTTGAACGGGTGCGAGACCGCGTCTAAGATGGAAAACTTTCGGTTTCGGATCATCATTTTATAATCAAATCGTATTAATATCTCTCGTCTCTCGTCTTCTTCTTCTTCTTCTTTTTCGATGAGAAAGAACGCTCCTCCTTTTTTCGGGAGTTGATGATGAGATGTGGAGAGAGGTGGGAGAAAGAACGAGAGATCTCTCACGCTTTCGAAGAGAGAGAGAAAGAAAGCTTGCCCGCAACGACAACAACAACAACAACAACGCCTCTTCTGCGATGAAAGAAGTAGTCGTGCGCGCGTGTTGTCTGAGAGAGAGATGAGGAGGAGCAATATGCAAATGTGACTCAAAAGGATCCGGTCGACAAAACAGAAAAGACAAAAAAGAAGGAAAAGTGGTTGCTTCATTTCTTTTTTTTCGAGTCTTGAAAAATTTTACGAAAAATCGCGCTTCACTTCTCGCGTCAACTCGTGCTTTTTGAGAGAGAAAAGGAATACGATGATGAAGATGTTTGCGAGCAGCTCTACCACTGCACACGGCGTTCATCGCAGGAGCACTACGAATACTAACACTAACAACGCGAGGAGACTGTTTCAGAGGCGAAACTGTTTCACTTCTTCTGGCGAGAACAAGAACAACAACGGACGAAGATTGGTGACGATTGTCAAAGCGGGTTGGGGGAAAAAGAAAGAAACGATCGAACAATCATCGAATCCAGTGATTAGTATTCCGCAAACGACGGGAGGAGGAGAACAGCAACAGTATTACCCGCCGATGCCACCAGCACCACCGCAGTACCAACCGGTTCCGGTTCAATATCAGCAACAACAACAATCCTCGTCTTCTTTACCACCCGTTGCGTCGGAGTTAGCGCCAGGGGATGC
>Ga0209091_10004480_pt1 | contig 10888 bp, 4 predicted proteins | sample ArcticOcean_MG_C_6_FD_187438 | JGI IMG/M metagenome (GOLD analysis project Ga0209091, IMG submission 187438) | Marine microbial communities from western Arctic Ocean - ArcticOcean_MG_CB8_128 (SPAdes) (version 2) | ecosystem: Environmental > Aquatic > Marine > Oceanic | place: Arctic Ocean... | reverse complement strand
CGTCTTGCGCGAGGCCAAATTTACGCTGAAAACGAACGGCGGGGACTGTAGGAACGTGCTCAAGCAAAGTTTGCGGAAGTTGTTCGCGGAGGTTTTGGAGACGAGTATGAGCGAAGGCGGCGGCGGCGGCGGCGGTGGTAGTAGTAGTAATAAGAGGAGCGGGAAGAAATCTAACAACAACTCTTTTTCTTCTTCTTCTTCTTCTTTAGGCGATTTTACGTGGGAAGCGTCGGATTGGGCGAACGAAGGAACCGAAGAGCAGCAAGAGCGGGAGCGGTTTCACGAGGAAAGGGAAAGGCAAACGGAGGAGTACGAGAGAATGGTCGCGAAGAGGGAAAGAGAGGAGAGGATAAACGGTAGCAGTAACAGTAGCGATAGTAATAGCCGAGAAAAAAGCTCTTCTTCGCACGCGTCCGAAAAAGAGATGAAACGAGAACAGCGGCGATACGAAAAGTTACAACAAGATTTGCGAAACATGGACCCGTTGTTTGAAGGCATTGCGTTTGTCCCGTGGTTGCCGGAAAATGAGGCTGGAAAAAGTAGAAAATTAAGCGTCGCGAAAGAAGTCGTTCCAAAGTTGCAAAAGAACGGTTGGAATTTGAAAAAAGAGAGCTTGAAAGAGGTGTGGCGAGGGCAACGAGACCGGGCGGTTTTGTTAGAAGGTTTGGACGGAGCGAGTGCAGCGGCTATGCACGCGATATTGAGGCACTCGGAAATCGCGGAGAAGCAGTTAGGACCGCCGGTGATGAATAGCGCGGATACGTTCGAGTGGTTCGATTGATTGCTCGCTTGCTCGCTTGTATGTTTCGTATCTCTCTTCAAATATTTCGTTGTATTTATAAAAAAGGAATGTAATGTGTATATAAAAAAGTAAAGCTTGGGTGCGAGTACAGCAACACGTACGATTCTCTTTCAAACTTTTCAGTTTCGTTTAATCGCGCATTGCCGGACGTGCCCACGATGTCCTTGTCGTATATAGTCCACGTTTCTTTGTGGTGAACGTTACCGCGTTCGAGGACTTTTTTGTTTCGCACGTGGAGTAGCGTTCGACCTCCTTCTTCGTCTTCGCCAGAGTGCGAGAGAACCGAATGTAACGAATAAACCCCGTCCCCTATATCATTGGTAGTTGTGGTAGATGCGCACACCTCCGGTGGAAGGGTGTGGTTGGACGATTTTGGCAACAGGGAAAGAGGAAGATTTTTTGGACACGAGACGCGCCAACACACCTTGCGTCGCTCGTTGACGCTCGGATCGTCTTTCCTCTTCATCCATACGAAACGGTTTACATGCACGAGTAGATATCTCGGCAATTGCGTCAACAAACGCGTTTCTTCCGCGACATCTGCGCCGCACTTTGCGCACCGGTGCTCGATAACTTTCGTCTGAAAATACTCTCTCAGTTGCACCTCCAAAGGGTGATGCCGCAAGGAACAATTCGCACTATTCAACGAAGGCATGTCGAGAGATAAGTGCATCATCGTCTCTTCGCCAGAGACGTCTTGACACGCAACGCATTGTGTGCGAACTTCGCATCGCATCTCAAAGTTCCGTCGCGCGGGGCACCTGGTTTCGTAGACGGATAGGTTTTGGCACTCTTCTTCTTCTTCTTCTTCTTCTTTCGGTTTCCATAACGCCTCTTTTGCGGCCATTTCTTGCGCGACGATTTCACCAAAGTTAAGTGGCGCTTCCAATTCTTTCTTGTCCGCGTCTTTTGTCGTCTCTTCCTCTTTCTTCGCCGTTTCCTCTACCTTTTTCTTCTTCTTCTTGGGCAACTTACCGACTCGATGCGCCTCTACCATTTCCTCCTCTAAAGTCTCCAACACGCCCAAAAGGATCTCTCTCGCATCGCTCGCCTTCTCGCCTCTCTTTATCATCTTCACCCTTTTCCATCTCTCCTCAACTTTTCTCGCCACTGCCATCACCGCCCTTTCTTTCTCCTCGCCGGCTAAAGTGTCCGCGCAGTAAAAAGCGTCGTTCGACGACGCCAACAAAGCCTCGCGCAAGATCGGAAAGAACCGCCCTTCTTTCCATAGATACGCGCTCGCGATACTCTCTGGATCTTCCTTCGAGTCTTTCACAAACGCGTCGACGTGTCGCATCATCGTCACGACGGCAGTCCACGCGACATCCGGGTGCTTCGAATCGTCTTCTTTGTCTTCGTCTTCCTTCTTCTTAGAGGTCGTTTCGCCTTCTCCTCCTGCTCCTGCTCCTGAGTCCGCTCCTTCGCTCAAGCTCTCTTTCTCTTCCCTTTTAGGACGACGATGATAAAACTTCTTCTTTTCGCTGCTTGTACCACCGAACGCCATCGTCGCGTTCCTCCTCTTCTTTATCGCTTTTGGCGTCTTCACGCACTGTTGTTGTTGTTCTTCGTCTCGTCGTTTCTTCGCCGCTTTGAAGGTCACGTTCACGAACGGCACGAACCCTCTTCTCTCCTTGCGTTCGCGCTCTGTAACCTTCTTCATTTTGTATGGAAGAGCACAGAACGCGCTCGATTCTGGACGAAACGAGTCGATTCGATGTTCGCGTCGTCACCTTTGGTCGTGCGCTAAACTCGCGCGTTCTTTCGCGTATTTTCTCTGCCGCTTTTTGTCTTTCGCGTCACAAAGAAGCAGCGCTTTCAAACGCGCGCGCATATGTATCACACGTCTCTCTTTGCGAAATGAGTTTTAACGAAACATGAAACCATACGCGCGGAACGAAAACTACGCGTTCCTTTCCGGGTGCACGATCACGACGACGACAAAGACCGCTGCTTCATCATCTTCATCTGCGCATCACCGAAGAAGAAAAATCATCGATTTTTTTCCAATCAACGACACGTTTTTGCACGTCAGCGAACAAGTCGCGGTGGTGTCGATTGTCTCCGCGGTGTTCGTTTTAGTGGACGTTGGGAGAGTAAAAGCGAAAGAGGTTTTAATTTGGAGCGTTTTGAGCGCGATGGTTGGGATGGTTTGCACGAGAGTCGATGATGCGGACGAAGACGATGACGACGAGAAGAAGAAGAAGAAGAAGAAGAAGAAAACGAAGAAGAAGTTACGGAGCAGCGAAAATCATCGTCGAGATCATTTTGTGACCGCGCTGAAACGCCGAATTCGACTCGGCGTCGGTGTGACACTCGCCGTGGCGATATCCTCTCCGCTTTTTTTAACGATGACGGCGTCGGTGTCCGACGATACCGCGGTGGCGGTTTCTGGAATCCTCGCGTTTGTCCATCTCGCGACGCACGATTATCGCGCCGAGAGCACGAGTTTAGGCAACGCCTTGGAAGGAGCGAGTCTGGTGTCGGCGATTTTCAGCGCGAGTTTAATGGCGAGCCGTTTGAAGACGGTTTTGGACGCGTTCGCGTGCGCGTTGTTGGCGGTTGGCGCGTTTACGATGTCCATGCCGTTGCGGAGGCAGTGGCGAACGAGGGAAAAAAGCACGTCGTCTTTCGCGACGACGGTTTCGGCGCACGGCATCGCCGCGTGGATGCTTAAAATGATCGACTCTAAGTTAATGATCGCATATGTTATTACAATTGGACTCTTTTTAACGCTCGCGCCGCTTTCGTTCGCGTTCGCGCGACGGACGTTAAAGATGAAAATCGAAGGTCCGTGGGCGGAAGCGAAACCAGAGTTGGACCTCATGCGATCCTCGGTACGACGCGCCGGGGTGCCAATTTTTAGACACATTTTAGCCAACGCGCCGTCCAGAGGGAGGGGTGATAGATAGAGATACGTGAACAGATAATAGATGGATAGATTTTAGTGGTACTTTATGTATGTCTAGTTCTGTGTGAGAAAGTCTTAATTTTAGAGAGAAACGCTTTTTTTTTCACACAATTGTTAAAAAAAAAAGTCAACAACAACAACATAAAAATTCGCATGGTTTCTCCTCTTACTTAGATGACTTTCGGATCACACATCAACCGCGCGATGTGCGTGGACTACTCCTCCGCGTTTCTTTTCGTGTACGCCTCAGTGCTCGCCTTTTTTTTAAGACGAAAATATGGAGCAGGGGTTGCGAACGCGGAGGAGGTTTTTGATTCAATTCCGACGAATGTTTCTTCTTCCTCTTTTTTCCCTAATACGTCGATGTCGCCGATGTCTTCGATGCGGCAGCCGATGGCGACCCCGGCAGAGATTCCAGAAGCCGCGCAGAGTCTCCTTGCCTCGCACCCAACTTACGAAGAGCGCTGTTTCCACGCGCCAGGACAACTTCCGTACTGTTGGTATTGCGATCCTTCGCGGTGCGCCAAGACCAAAAATTACGAAAATCCGGATTTAGCGAACACGGAATGGTGTCCGTCCGAAGCGTGTAACGGATATAACGACGCAGAGAAGTGGGAAGGGTATAATTCCGGATGCGGGTTTGAACGAAATTGGTGCAAAACGGGCACTGGTTCGGAGACGAAGTCGCAGTGTCAAGAGAAGTATTATTGGCGCTCGGAAACAAACTGTAACTGCGATCCGGAGAATCCAGTCCAGTGTCCCTCTCCGTCTGCGCAACCGTCGCCGCCTCCGTCGCCGTTGCCGCCACCGTCGCCGTTGCCACCTCCTTCACCACCGCCTGTTTCGTCAAACACAAATGGTAACGATGGAGGCGAAAACTCGTTCACAAACGTGGAGGTGACAACCATCGACGACAACGACAACGACGGTTTGTTTTCATCTCCGCCGCCGCCAACAAAAGACGCTTCTTCCGCAGACTCTGGATTTATGACACCGTCCAAGCTTGGCGGCGCTGCCGTGGGCTTAATCGGTATTTTCTTCCTCGCGGCGTTTGTTGGGTACCGGAACTATATTTGCGCAAAGATCATGCCCAAGTGGTACAAGAATAACGCGAATGTGAACGCGGCGACTTCAGACGAAGAGAACGTGCCCCCAGAGTGGGTTTCGAATAAATCCGCCTCCAAAAAGAACAAGACGAAAAAGAAGAAGCGCGCGACGACGAAAACGATCGCAAAATGAGAGGGAAGATATTTGCTGCGTGTGTGTGTAAATAAATACCGTGTGATTTTATTATTTATATGAAAATGAATTAAAATCTTGTGTGATGTTGTTCTCGTCGTTCGTTGTTTGCGGCAAACGAGAGAGAAAGGCGGCGCGAAACACCGCTTCATTTCGTCGGTTAGTCACTCCCCTCTCTCTCTCTCTCTCTCTCTCTCTCTCTCTCACGCCCCGTTTATTTTTGTTTTGCTAATATTGATTGCTATATGTGTCCTTTTTATTCTTCTTTTTCTGTATTTTATATGTTTAATATTGTTGTTGGTGATGTTGATGATGTGTATTGTGTTCATCGTCATCAATCTGTACTTTTACTTTTCCTCGTCCTCCTCGTCTTGCTCCGGCGACATGTTCGGCGCTTGCGGAGAATATTGCGGTCCGCTCGGAGAGTAAATCGGCGACGTCGGTGAAGCTGACGGCGATAAAGTCCCTCCAGTTGGCGAGTATTGCGGCGACGTTGGCGAGTACGCCGGCGACGTTGGTGAGTACGCTGGACTCGTCGGTGAATACGCCGGGCTCGTCGGTGAATACGCCGGAGACGTCGGCGAATACGCTGGACTCGTCGGTGAGTACGCTGGGCTCGTCGGCGAGTACGCCGGAGACGTCGGCGAGTACGCTGGAGACGTCGGCGAGTACGCTGGACTTGTCGGTGAGTACGCTGGACTTGTCGGTGAGTACGCCGGAGACGTCGGTGAATACGCCGGAGACGTCGGCGAATACGCTGGACTCGTCGGTGAGTACGCCGGGCTCGTCGGCGAGTACGCCGGGCTCGTCGGTGAGTACCCTGGACTAGTTGGAGAATATCCTGCACCACCCGGACTGAATCCAGGCAAACCAGCACCACCTTGACCGTAATCGTAATTCGCCGGCGAGAACGCCATGCTCGCATCGAATGGCGAACGCGCCGGGGAGATCAAGAAGCTCGGAGATCTCGCGCCGACGCCGCCACCCGGGGTCATCACCATCTCTCTACCCGGCGTCGCGCTCGTCATGCCAGCACCAGCACCTTGCGGATTCCCGAACAAGTCCAAGTCAATGGCGTCTTTCAACATCTCTTCGTTGAGATGCAGACCGAATTCACCCGTACCGACTGGACAGAATTGGCCGAGCATGATGTTTTCACTCACGCCAGTCATTCCATCTCTCTCCGAAAACGCCGCCGCTTCCAGGAGGATATCGACGGTTTCCTCAAACGAACATCGCATCAACGGACCAGTTTCCGCGCGGTTAATACCGTGACGAGTAATGGACATCAAATGACCTCTGTACGTCATTACCTCGACGAGAATCGCCAAATGTCTGTAGTTGACGTATGAACCGTCAAATTCGATGACGCCTCTGAGTTCTTTCAACAACGTGTTTCGTACGGCTTCGATACCGAGGATGGTGATCACTTCCACGAGATGGTTCGAGGTTGTTCTCGAAAAGTCAACGTCTGGGTGCGCCATGACTTCGAGCAAGTTGCACCCTTCCGTATCGAGCATCCACTCCGAGTGCTTTTCAAAAGTACCCGTGGCTTCGTTGAGCTGCGTCGAATTCGCCTCGCGGATGAACACTTTCTTAATGTCCGGAATACCTCGCAACGCGAGCGTGGATAATAATTGCGCTTCGATGCGTCTGAGGAAGACTTCGTCCTCGATGACACCTTCGTCCGCATCGGCAGCTTTGCCTTCTGGCGTAATTAACCGCAAGCGCAAAATGAGCTTTTCGCTGTTATCATCGTTGAAAATGACGTGAATGTCGTCTTGGAACTCCTCGGAGATTCTCTCCGCGACGTCCGCCATGGACAATTTCTTATCGACCATCATCTCTCGGTTCAATTCAATTCTTAACAACCACGGAGAGATTCGGTTCGGGTCGATTTCCTCGTCCGGCATTTCGTAATAGGATTTCACAAACTCTTTATCGAATGGGATCACCGTATCTTGAACGTCAGGGTCGTACCAAATTTCAGTCATCGCAGCTACGGAAGCTAACGTGGTGTACTCTAACGTCGCTTGTACGTTCTTCGCGTGACCACGATCGCTGGCTAAATCTTTCCGTAAAGCAATCGTCAAAGATGGCGTCTTAATTGACTTGGCAATGTTGATGATTTCTTTTAATCGAGGGACACCCAAGGTGACGTTCTTGGCAGAAACGCCCGCAAAGTGAAAAGTGTTCAAAGTCATCTGCGTCGCCGGTTCCCCGATGGATTGCGCGGCTACGGTACCAATACCATCGCCCGGTGGTGCCAACGCTTGTTTAAATCTGGATTCGATTTCACCGATGACCCAGTTAAACGCAGAGACGCCGAGTTTGTGTTCCTTCATGACGCGTTTCGTTGCCAAGCACGCTCTGACTTGCGCGTAAAACAAAATCGTCGCATTTCTCTGGGCTTCAATCGATAACTCGTCTTTACCTGGTACGACGATGAGTTTGGAAAGCAAATCGCGGACGCACGTGATGATGTAATCTGGATCTAACTCGTTTACCATGAACGCCTTGGTGTCTGACTTTTTCGGGTTGGCGTATTCTTTTTGCGCGTTCCAGATGATTCTCTTCAAATTCACAGGCAAGTGCACGCCTGGATCGCCATTCGCTAAGGTGTAACGCAAATTGTCTCGATCTGAGAGTAAGGTTTCCCACTCGAGATCCAATAACTGTCTTTTCTCTTGATCGCGAGAAAGCGCCTCGGCTCTTTCGTCGCTCAACCACCCGTCGTTCCATCCCGGAACGTCCGGGTCCACGCGAAACTTCGCCTCGAACTGCGCGTTGGATAAACGCAACGTGTCAACCTTTTGCGATTCAACAGCCGTCGCGTCCATACCATCTTCCCCGTAAAGAAATTGAATGACATCTCCGACGGAATTTCTAACCGTACCGTCGTATTTTACGATGACGTCTTCCATCGCCTTGACCAAACGTCTCTGAATGTAACCGGTTTCGGAGGTTTTCACCGCGGTATCGATGAGACCTTCGCGGCCACCCATGGCGTGGAAGAAGAATTCTTGAGGGGTCAACCCTCTCAAGTACGAGTTTTCGACGAAACCTCGAGACTCGGGACCGAAATCATCCTTGGAAAAGTGCGGTAAACTTCTGTCCACGAAACCGTACGGGATACGTTTTCCTTCGACGTTTTGCTGACCGACGCACGCGCACATCTGCGAAATGTTTAAGAAAGAACCCTTAGAACCGGCTTGTACCATCATTTTAACGTTATTTGAATCCTTCAAAGAAACTTGCGCGGCTGTGCCGGCATCGTCTCTCGCCTTGTTCAAGATTTGGTTCACTTTTTGTTCAAACGACTGCTGCATCGTCATCCCCGGTTGCGATTCCAACTCGCCGTTTTGTGCGAGTTTGATCACCGCTTTAACATCACTCTTCGCCTTGGTGATGGTATCGTTAATAGTGCGCATGGTGCCGTCATCGGCAATCGTATCGATGATACCACACGTAAAACCGTGGTGTAGAAGCCAATAATTGACGAGTCGCTGAACCTCGGAAACGAGATTTCTCGCCGCCGTCGGTCCCCACTCTTCCCACGTGACGTGAATTAAACCGCCACCGCCAGATCCCATGGTTTTCTTACACAAAGTACCAGTAATTAATTCGCCTCGTTCGATCCTCACCCCGGTATCGTCTACGCTGAAATCTAAATCGTCCGCGTCTCTGGCCCACGAGGACGTGCGAATCAAGTTGATGTGCGGAAGCATCATCGATAACACTTGCTTCCCGGTCCACAACGGCTCTGGTTTCAAAATCGCTGGTTTCGGCACTTTCCCGTCCCAGTTTTCCAACCACATGATGATGTTCATGAACACGTCTTTTTTGATGAACGTTTCTCGAGAAGTCATTTTTCGGCACCCCAAAAGCGTATCTTGCACGATGGCCATAACCGGCTTGTTCGCTTGCGGAGATACGATCATTTTCGGTACCATCATCAACTCGACAACTTCCGCTCTCGTTTCGTACGATTGCGGCAAGTGCATGTTCATTTCATCGCCATCAAAATCGGCGTTGTACGGAGGCGTCACGGAGATGTTCATACGAAACGTCGAGTACGGCATGATGCGCACTCTGTGTCCCATGATACTCATTTTGTGCAAAGACGGCTGACGGTTAAACAAAACCACGTCGTCGTTCTTCATGTGTCTTTCAACGCGATACCCAAACTCCAACTTCTTCTCCGACGCTTTCTTCAAAAATCGCAAATCCAAACGTTGGCCGTCTTCGCGAATGATGTACTTGGCGCCCGTTTCCCCCGGCGGTGGGTGCGGTCCATTCTCCACCAATCTCGTCAACTCGTCGATGTTGTACGGCGTAACAGTTTCCGGGTACGTCATATTCAAAGCAATCGACCACGGAACGCCGAGTTGATCCAACATCAAGTTTGGATCGGGCGTGATGACCGTTCTCGCGGAAAAATCAACCCGCTTCCCCATCAAGTTCCCTCGAATTCTCCCGGCTTTCCCTTTTAAACGTTCCGAAATACTCTTAATCGGTCTCCCCGATCTCGTCATCGCTCTCGGTTGCCCAGCCACCGTGTTATCCATGAAGGTCATGATATGATATTGCAACAACTCGGTAAACTCATCCACCACGTGCGCCGGAGCCCCGTTTTGTTCTTGTCTCTGTAAGTTCTTATTCGTTCGAACAATCTCCATCAATTTCACCGTCAAATCATCCTCGCTTCTCGTCGAGGCATCGAAGGATACCGACGGTCTCACCGGCGGCGGCGGAATCGGCATGACTTGCAAAATGAACCAATCCGGTCTCGCGTGTTCTGGGTCTAATCCCAGCAATCTACAATCTTCGTCCGAAATATTCTTCAAAATCTGCAACGCCTTCTCCGCGGTAATCATCACTTTCCTCTCCCCACCGTCTGGCAACAACTCCTCGTCGCACTTCTCAAAGTTCGCAGTAATCTTCATCCCTTCGCACCGATACGACGGTTGCGCCGTCCCGGTGTGCGGACACTCCGTCCTGGTCTTGCACGCGTCCGTCAATTTCTTTAATCGATGCTTCGGGTTCTGAATCCGCATGATTTGGTTAAACCTCGCGTCAGTCTCTGGATCCAACAAAATTCTGGACGAGGAATATCCCACGCACCTCAAAACCTTCAACACGACGTTTAAAAACCCGTGATGATACACCGGTTTCGCCAACTCCAAGTGCCCAAAAAACCCCGGATTGTTCACCGAATCCGCCCCGTCCGTTTCACACACCGTCCCTCTGTCCATGGTCCCCATCCGAGGGTCGGACAAACCGCCTCTCTTCGGTTTGCCTTTTTCGTACGTTTCCGAGGTTTCGATTTCGCACACCGACATTTTTCGCTGTTTTGATTGAAAGCGTTTGAAGAAAGAGAATATGAGAGAGAATGAGAGAGAGAGAAGTGATCGCGTTTGTCAGCGAAAAGAGATTGTTGATGAAGATATAAAAAACAGTTCGAATGAACGCGCCGCGCTCGGAATTCGAGCGAGAAATTCGAGCAGATGACGACGTCCTTCGCGTGCCATTTTGCGCTCAAAATCTCACTCAATAATGTTTCAATCAATTAGCCCCGAAAGTCGCGCGCAGAAGAGCGCAGTAATCTTTCGAGCGACTCGTTTTTGTCGTCTCGCCAGCGCATACCGCGCGAGCGAAATACCAACACTACTCAACCGAGAGAACCCCGCGACAGGACGAGAGAAAAAGAAAGAATCGCGCTTTGAAATCATCAATTTGTCCGCCGATGATGATCACTCGATTTCCCCCCAAAATCATTTCATTGAGAGAGAAAGAAAGAAAGAAAGAATACTACTCACGATTTCATCCGGCGATAAAACGCCAAACTGAACGGTTTTCACCCGTTTCAGTTCCGCGGTCGAGTGCGGGAAGCGGTCTTGCACGCTCATTATTACGTAAGAGAGAGAGAGAGAGAGAGA
>Ga0209091_10004479_pt1 | contig 10889 bp, 9 predicted proteins | sample ArcticOcean_MG_C_6_FD_187438 | JGI IMG/M metagenome (GOLD analysis project Ga0209091, IMG submission 187438) | Marine microbial communities from western Arctic Ocean - ArcticOcean_MG_CB8_128 (SPAdes) (version 2) | ecosystem: Environmental > Aquatic > Marine > Oceanic | place: Arctic Ocean... | reverse complement strand
TATACCATGATATAGACTCTGGTAAACTTGGGGATGATGCTAAAACAGGCGACTTCTATGTCGGAAGAAAAGCTGTAAAGGATAAATACCCGAAATAATAAATCTAGCATACCCCACCTAGAAAATATTTCTTGACAGATACCTTAATTTTTGGTATAATTATATACATGGAGAAAATAATAAAATGGCGGCAGGAACCTACAATTTCACAATAGAACAAGGAGCGACTTTTAACCGAGTCCTTACCTTACAAGAGAACGGATCAGCCATGAGCTTGTCTGGGTATTCGGCTGCGTCGCAGTTCCGATCAACTCACGACTCAAGTACCGTGGTAGGTACAATTAGCTCAACAGTTAGTAACGCTAGCGGAGGGCAGATAACTTTATCTATGACAGCAACGGCTACAGGGAATCTCGAAGAAGGCATCTACGTATATGATGTAGAAATCACTTCAAGTGCTGGAGCAGTGACTAGAATCATGCAGGGTAAGGTAACTGTTACTCCTCAAGTTACAAGATAATGGCTATATCAGTTACAGTTACTGAGAGTCCTGTTTATGTAACCGTCGACGAGACTAATAATAATGTTACTCTTAATCAGAGCGACAATCCAATAACAATCACTACTAGTACAGATATAATTACAGCTATAGCCTTAGCTTCAGATATAACTTACACAGAAACTACTACATTGCCAGGAGGTAATGTACAAGACGCTCTAGCAGACTTAGCAGATCAATTTTTTAGACAAGCCTCAACTCCTTCTGGAGATAATCTAGCAGAGGGCGATCTATGGTACAATACTTCTAGCGAAGAATTATTTGTATACAGACAAGTATCAGGTGGATACGAATGGCATACTATTGCCTCAGCGGGAGGATCATCTCCCACGAGCTTTACCTTAGACGGTGGCTCATTCTAGGATAACAACATGGCAACAAATGTAATCAAAATAAAAAGAACGACTGGTAGTACCGCACCAAGTTCCCTGAATGCTGGAGAATTAGCTTTTTCTGGTGGAACAGGTACACAAGCTAACTTAGGCCAACGCTTATTCATAGGTGACCCAGCAAACTCAAACGCAGTAACAGTAATTGGTGGTAATTACTTTTCTAATCTTTTAGACCATGTGCATGGTACAACAACAGCAAGTTCGGCTTTAATCGTAAACGCAGCGAAGTCAACTTCAGAGCTAAGAACACCAGCACTATACATAGGAACTTCAGGTTCAGATACACTTGTAACCTCAACAGCAGCAGAGCTAAACATCTTAGATGGTGTTACATCAACTGCAGCAGAGTTAAACTTAGTAGATGGTTCATCACCAGGAACAGTTGTAAATAACAAAGCAGTTATTTATAGCAGTGGTGGAACAGTAATAGGTGTATTAGGTACTGCCGCACAACCAAACATAACAAGTTTAGGCACTATAGCAAATTTAACCACATCTGGTGCTATAGACATGAACACAACAACTCTAGATATTGATGCAAGTGATGATATTACAATCGACACTAGTGATACTACTGGCGGAATAAAAATCGGAGCAGGTGTTTCTGGAGTTCCAGTAATAGTTGGTCACACAACATCAGAAGTAACAGTTGGAGACAATTTAACAGTTACAGGTAACTTAACAGTAAATGGTACAACTACTACTGTAAATTCAACCACAGTATCTATTGATGATCCGATCTTTGAAATTGGTGAATCTGGAAGTGATGATAATTTAGATCGTGGTATTAAAATGAAGTACAACTCGGGTGGAGCAAAAACTGCATTTATGGGTCTTGACGATTCTGATGGCAAATTTGCTTTTATACCAAATGCTTCAGAAAGTGGAAATACATTTAGCGGTACAGCAGGTGTACTAAAAGCAGCTCTAGAGGGTAATGCAAGTACTGCAACTACTCTATCTAGTGCTTCTCATACGGTGGTAACAGCTTTAGCAAATCTAGCAACTATTGGTACTATTACTACTGGTGTTTGGAACGCTACTGCTATTGGAGCAACAAAAGGTGGAACAGGATTAACTTCTCCAGGCTCTGAAGGTCACTTACTAGTGTCAACAGGATCTGGTTTTGTAATGCAAGCAATCGATGGTGGTACTTATAGCTAATGGCAACTCAACAAGTCTTACTTAAAAGAAATACAACAAACATAACACCTCCTACTACTAGTGATATAGTGGTTGGAGAAATAGCGATTAGTGCAGTAGATGGCAAACTCTATGTACGAAAAACAAATGGACAAATCGTAGGAACAACAAACGAAGACGATGCTATAGCATTAGCAATCGCACTAGGATAATAACATGGCAAATGCATTTAAAAACGCTCAAGCAGTTGGCGTAGGCACATCTGAAGTAAGTGTATATACTACACCGAGTTCTACTACTACTACTATTGTAGGACTATCTTGTGCAAACGTAACTTCTACAAGTCCTATCAAAATAAGTATACGAGTAAATGATAGTTCAGAGAGTACTCATGCACATGTAATAAAAAATGCAGAAATCTTTGAAGGTGGTACTCTAGTAGTCGTAGGTGGAGATCAAAAACTAGTCCTAGAGACAGGAGATATAGTCAAGGTTATATCAGATACAGGTAACTCAGTGGATGTTATACTATCAGTAATGGAGCAAACATAAAATGGCATATTTAGGTAAGAGACCAACGGATTCATTTCCGATTAATAATGCAATAACTAGCACACTTATTGCTGCCAACGCAGTAGGAGCATCTGAAATAGCAATTAATGCTGTTGATACATCTTCAATTGCAGATGGAGCAGTAACAAATGCAAAACTTGCAGCTAATGTTATCTCAGTAGCAAATATTCCAGACGGGTTACTAACAGCTACTCAAATGGCAGATAGTATTATTGGTTCAGATCAAATAATAAATGGTGCAGTAACTTCAGCTAAATTTGGTGTTAATTCTGTTACAAGTACTAAGATTGCCGAAAACAATATAACAGTAAGAGAAATACTTTCAGGTACAATCGTATCAGCTTCCATAGCAAACAATGCTATTCTAACGCAGCATATAGATGATAATCAAATAACTGCCGATCAGATAGCAGCAAATACTATTGCAACTGGCAATGTAGCAGATAACGCAATCGATGGAACTAAGATAGCTTCCAATAGTATTCTTACTAGACATATAGATGATGACCAAATCACAGCAGATCAAATAGCTGCAGCTACAGTTACAACAACACAGATAGCCGCAAATACTATTGCTACAGGTAACGTAGCAGACAATGCTATAGATGGAACTAAGATAGCTTCTAATTCAATACTTACTAGACACATAGACGACGACCAAGTAACTGGTGATCAATTAGCAGATGCTATTGATGTAGTAACTTCAGTCGGAGTTGGTGGCGGATCAACTAATGGTGTATCAATATCACAAGGCTCTATAGTCATTAAAAATGGTGGAGCTAAATCAAAAATTGATTTATATTGTGAAACCAGCAATGCTCATTATACTAGAATAGAAGCAGCAGCTCATTCAGCATACTCAGGTAATGTTGTAGTTACTTTACCAACAACTGCAGGTACTCTTGCATTAACAAGTCAATTACAAACTACAGAATCAATACAAGATATAGCAGGAGCTATGTTCTCTAGTAATACTGAAACAGGCATAACAGTAACATACCAAGACGGTGATGGAACAATCGATCTAGTTATCGGAGATGATGTTATTGTTCAATCAATGATAGCTGATAACGCTATTGACTCACAACATTATGTAGACGGAAGTATCGACACAGCTCATATTGCTGATGACCAAGTAACAGCCGGTAAATTGGCTAATACTTCTGTTACTGCTGCTTCATATGGTTCAAGTACTGCAATTCCTACCTTCACGGTGGATGCACAAGGAAGAATAACAGCAGCAAGTACTGCATCTATTAGTTCAGCTTTAACTGTAGCTGCAGACTCAGGAAGTAATGATACAGTAACAGTTGGTACAGACACAATCACATTTGAAGGAACTGCAAATGAAATAGCAACAACAGTTTCAAATAATAAAGTTAATTTTGCTTTACCAGACAATGTAACTATCGGTGGAAACTTAATAGTCACAGGAGACTACACAGTCAATGGTACTACTAGTACTAATGCAGTTACTAACATGGTTATATCAGATAACCTTATCGAACTAAACAACGGAGCAGGCTCAAACGCAAACGATAGTGGAATCGTAATCGAAAGAGGAAGCACAGGAAATAATGCTATATTTATGTGGGACGAATCCGCAGATAAATTTGTAGTAGGAACAACAACAGCAACAGGAACAAGTACTGGCAACATAACAGTTGCTACAGGAACGCTCGTTGCAAATGTAGAAGGAAACTTAACAGGTACAGCTTCTGCAATAGCAGATAACTCTGTTACTTCAGCTAAGATAGTCAATGGTACTATCCTATCAGCTGACATTGCAAATAACGCAATTTTAACTCAACATATTGATGATAACCAAGTAACTGCAGATCAAATAGCTGCAGGTACTATAACAACTTCTCAGATAGCAGCTAATACAATAGCAACAGGAAACATAGCAGATAACGCAGTAGATGGCACAAAAATAGCGCAGAACTCGATACTTACCCGACACATTGACGATGCGCAAGTAACAACAGATCAGTTAGGAGCAGACGCAGTTACAGCAGCCAAACTAGCAGATGATGCAGTAGTTACTGCAAACATTGTAAACGCTAATGTTACTACTGCTAAAATAGCAGACGCTAATGTAACTACTGCTAAAATAACAGATGCCAATGTAACTACTGCTAAAGTAGCAGATGATGCAATCACTTTAGCCAAAATGGCAGGTCTTGCAAGAGGTAAGATAATAGTTGGAGATGCTAGTGGAAATCCCGTAGCCTTAGCTTTAGGATCAAGTGGACAAGTACTAAAATCAGACGGAACAGACTTAGCTTTTGCCGCAGATTCAGGACTAAGTTCAGAAGAAGTACAAGATATCGTTGGAGCTATGACTACTTCCAACACAGAAACAAATATAACAGTAACTTATCAAGACGGTGATGGTACACTTGACTTTGTTGTTGATGCGGCTCAGCCAAACGTAACAAGTTTAGGAACACTAACAACTCTTACAGTTGATGATATAAAAATTAATGGAACACAAATAGGACATACATCAGATGAAGATGCAATGTCAATAGCTAGTAATGGTATAGTAACATTTACTCAGATACCAGTCTTACCAGCTAATTCAATAGATTCAGATTTATTTGTTGACGGAAGTATTGATACAGCTCATTACGCCGCCAACTCAATTACAGGTGATGCAATCGCTGACAACTTAGTATTAAGTGGTACAGGTGCAATAAGAATGCCTGACGGAACAACTGCTCAGAGACCAACAGGTGCAGCAGGTATGTTTAGGTATAATACTACTACTACTGCTTTTGAAGGTTATACAAGTGAATGGGGAGCTATTGGTGGAGCAGGGGCAAGTACCTTTGCAAGAAAAGAATTCGCAGGAGATGGAAGTACAACAGCTTTTACACTAGATACAGCGCCTTCTGATGAAAACGATTTAATAATATTTATTGAAGGTGTATATCAAAATCAAGATGCATACTCAGTAAGTGGAACAACTTTAACAATGGCTGACGCACCAGTAAATGGTCGTGGCTTAGTAGTTTATCAAGTAAGTGCAGCAGTAGCTGGAGCAGGCATGGCTGTCAATACAATGACAGGAGACAATAGTGATACTACTCTCACATTAGCAGTTGCACCAGGACACGTAAATAACGTACAAGTATTCTTTGATGGTGTATATCAAAAAGCTGATACATATACTGTAAATGGAACAACACTTACATTTGGAGTAGCTCCTCCAAGTGGCGTACTAGTAGAAGCTAGAACCCACTCACAGACAGAAATTAACACATTCCCAGCAACAGGAATATCAGGACTAACAGCCGTACAGCCAGTAGCTGGCGACTTTATGATGATTCTTGATGCTACAGATGCCGCACTGAAGAAAGCGGACGTAAAAGACATAATGGCAACAGCTGTAAGTATTACTTCATCAGCAGACGCAGTTGCCTTAACATTTGATAGTAGTGAAAATGCTACTTTCGCAGGAAACATAATAGCAGTAGACTTAGATATATCTGGAGATGTCGATATTGACGGTACACTAGAAGCTGATGCTATAACAGTAAACGGAACTACTTTAGCTGAGACTATCTCAGACACAGTAGGAGCAATGGTAACAAGTAATACTGAAAGTGGTATTACAGTAGCTTACCAAGATGCAGACAATACGTTAGACTTTACACTTGGAACACTAAATCAAGATACAACGGGTTTAGCAGGAACAGCTACTACACTAGCTACAGCAAGAACTATTGGTGGCGTAAGCTTCAATGGTAGTGCAAATATTGACTTACCAGGTGTAAATGCCACAGGTAATCAGAATACTTCAGGTCTAGCAGCAACAGCAACCTTAGCCGCAGATGCAACTAAGTTAGCTACTGCACGAGCAATAGCAGTTGCTGGAGCCGTAACAGGTACAGTAAACTTCGATGGTTCAGCTGGAGTATCAATAACTACTACACTAGCTAATAACGCAGTTTTAACTCAACATATAGACGATAACCAAATAACAACAGATCAGATAGCAGCCAATACAATCGCTACAGCAAATATAGCTGATAATGCAGTTGATGGTACTAAGATAGCTTCTAATAGTATACTTACTAGGCACATAGATGACGACCAAATAACTGGAGATCAGTTAGCTGATGCTATTACAGTCGTAACCTCAGTAACAGTACCAACACTAGTTGCTACTGGTGATTTAACATTTGATGCAGCAGGAGATATCATTCTTGATGCAGATGGAGACGATTGGAAATTCAATAATGCTGGAAGCACTACAATGGAAATAAAGCATGAATCAACTAGTGTGGATTTTTTACTTAGCGCAACTAATGACGATTTCAAATTTAAAGGTTCTGATGGTGGTTCAACTATCACAGCTTTACAACTTGATATGTCAGAAGCTGGAGCAGCTACATTTAATAGTTCTGTAATAGCTTCTACTTCAGCAAGAATAGCACAAGTAGCAATCACATCTTCTAGTAATGCAGTAGCATGGGACTCAGTAGCAGCCGCTAATGCTTATCATGTTACTACTGAGAACACAACATTCTCAGCACCAAGTAACTCCGTAGAAGGAGCAGTCATCTCTGTCGAACTAGCGCAGGGTGGCACAGCAAGAACAATAGCGTGGAATACAGTATTCGAGTTCGCAGCAAGTACAGCACCAACTGTAACAGCGACAGCAAATAAAACTGATATATTCACATTTAGATATAACGGAAGCGTCTGGCAAGAGATCGGACGTGTCCAAAACATGGCACAAACATAAAATGGCATTTTTAGAACGGAACGCAAACAGAGGTAGTATATCTACAGGTCCTTATCAGATTGATAACTCTTGTAAGTTTGAAGCTGATAATACTGAATATCTTGAAAGAGACCCAAGTTCTGCAGGAGATAGGCAAAAATTTACAACAAGTATGTGGGTTAAAAGAACTGAACTAGGTCAAGCATCTACTATTTTTGGAGTTTATCCTACAAGTAGTGTTGGTGATACAACAGTTATGCAGTTTGGTTTTATGTCTACTGATAAGTTTCAACTAGGTTTGCAAACTTATTATGTTTTTAATACAGCTCGTTTATTTAGAGATACAAGTGCTTGGTATCATATTGTCGTTGCTTTTGATACTACACAAGGCACAGCAGCAAATAGGATTAAACTATATGTAAATGGCATACAAGAAACAGCATTTGATGTTGAAGCATACCCAAACCAAAATCACACTACAGGAGTTAATTTTACAGAACCACATAGAATAGGAACATTGATTTCTAATTCTTGGTATTTTTCAGGCTACATAGCAGAAGTTAATCATGTAGATGGCTCTCAATTAGCTCCAACAGACTTTGGTGAGGTTGATGATGATAGCGGTATTTGGATACCTAAAGCCTATACAGGCTCTTATGGTACTAATGGTTTCTACTTAGACTTCGCAGATGCTGCTAACTTAGGTAACGATGCTAGTGGTGGTACAGACTTTACAAAAACAAACATAGCAGCATCTGACCAAGGTACGGACACACCTACTAATAATTTTTGTACTTTAGCTTTACAAGTACGAGCAGGAACATCAAGTGAAATAGGTCCAGTAAGGGAAGGTGGCACTTATATGAAGCAGGATGGAGTGAATCAATATGTAGGTTTTTTTGGAACTATAGGAGTTACACAAGGAAAATGGTATTGGGAAGTTTATGTGCCGAGCAGAAGTGCAAGTTATGGTTTAGTAGATTACATAGGATTACATAGCATGAAAACAATTCCTGTTGGTGGAGCTGCAACCGGTGGAACAAGTCAATGCAACTATGTTCTGCATTACGGAGACTACAACGCAACGGTCAATGGTACTAATTCAGGTCAAAATACAGCAGCAGGACTACCTAGTTATGGTACAGATGGTGCAGGTAAAACTTTTGGTATAGCATTTAACGCAGACGATGGACAAATTACTTATTATGCAAATAACACTAGAATAGGAAACGCTGGTATAGACATATTTGATTTGCATGATGATATGGCTGCTGGAACATTTGTTCATCCGTTTATCCAAGTCTATGATAACAATCTGTATGTAAACTTTGGTGGTTGTTCTTTTTGGGCAAGTCCTTCTGATTATGATAAAACAGATGCAAACGACTATGGTAGCTTTGCTTATGCACCCCCATCAGGCTACTACGCCTTATGCACTAAAAACTTAGCGGAGTTTGGAGGATAATATGGCAGATTATACAACAATAGACGACTCAAGTGCACATTTTCAAGTAGCGTTACATAGCTCTGCAAACTCTGCAACAATTACAAACGATGGCAACAGCGATTTAAAACCTGATTTGTTGTGGTCTAAAGCTAGAACTGCTACACATAACCATGGTCTTTTTGATTCTACTCGTGGTGTAACAAAATCTTTACACATTAATCTTACAGCTGCAGAAACTACATCTGACTCTGGTTATGATTTAATTTCTTTTAATACTAATGGTTTTAGCACAGGAAACAATCAACATAATCTTATTTGTGGTGATACTCCTTATGTAGCTTGGCAATGGAAAATGAATGGTGGAACAACATCTAGTAATACAGATGGAAACATAACTTCTACAGTACAAGCAAATACTACGGCTGGACAAAGCATTGTTACATGGACGGGAAACGAACAAAATTCTGCTACTGTAGGACACGGTTTAGACAAAGCACCAGAAACGGTTATATATAAAAGAAGAAATAATGCTGTTTACGGTTGGGTAGCTCATTTATTACAATTAGGAGTTCTTGGCAATGGTAACACATATGCAGGTTACCCTCAAGCAACTAATAGTTGGGAACAAACAACACAACCAGCTCCGACAGCAACTGTTCTTAAACCAACCAGCGGAGCTACTACAAACTCAGGCACTATGTTAGCTTATTGTTATCATAGTGTTCAAGGATACAGTAAAATGGGTAAGTATGTTGGTAACGGGAATAGCGATGGTCCTTTTGCTTATTGTGGATTTAAACCAGCATTTATTATGATAAAAGGTAATACTGTAAATCATTGGATAATATACGACCATAAAAGACCGGGTTATAATGATAATTCCTATGAGTTATATGCTAACTTAGACCATGCTGAATATACTGGAGAATCATATTTTGATTGTGACCTAATGAGTAACGGATTTAAAATGAGAATAACAGACCCATCAATTAACTCAAATGGAAGTATTTATGCTTTTATGGCTTTTGCAGAAACTCCATTCGTAACATCAACAGGAGTGCCAACAACGGCACGATAAATAAGGAGAACAATTATGTGGGCTTTACTCAATAGTGATAACACAATCAATAAAATACTAACAAGACCGAAGGCACTAAGCATAGGCGATGTTAACTACCCAGCTAATATATTTAGTATGTGGACAAGTGCGGAATTAGAAGCACTAAAAATTTATGAAGTCGTTGTGGATAATACTAATTTTAAGAATCAAGAGTACTACATCAACACCAATCAAACCTTTGCGTTTGCAGATGGTGTGGTAACATCTTCGTATGGTACAGCTACAGCTAAACCCTTAGATGATGTATTGTGGACTGCAGAAGAAGAAGCAGCAGACGAAATAGGAAATGTTGTTGAGGGTGAAGTTAAGCAACCGGGAATACGTAAAAATCATACTGGTTCTATTAATGTACAAGCTGCTTCTATACTACAACCTACAGATTGGATGATAGTGAGAGCAGCAGAAGGCGGAACAGCAGTACCATCCGCAACAACAACATGGAGAGCAGCAGTACGAACAAAAGCAAACGCAATGTGTACAGCAATCGACGGAGCAGCAGATGTGGACGCACTTGCAGCTTTATATGTTTATAATGATGATAGTCCACCAGTAAGACCGTTAGGAAACTTCCCAGTCTTAGGAGCATAACATGGCAATTACAAAAATATCAAGTGCACTTATAGGAGCTAATACTATTGCAACAGCCAATATAGCTGATAATGCAGTAGACGGCACAAAAATAGCACAGAATAGTATTCTTACTAAGCACATTGATGATGCTCAAGTTACAACAGGACATCTAATAGATGCTAATGTAACAACAGCAAAGATTGCCGATGACGCAGTAACACTAGCAAAACTAGCAGGACTAGCCCGAGGTAAAATCATTTATGGTGATTCTTCAGGTAACCCAGCAGCTTTGGCACTAGGTTCAAATGGTACAGTACTAAAGTCAGATGGTACAGATATAGCTTGGGCAG
>Ga0209091_10004473_pt1 | contig 10895 bp, 7 predicted proteins | sample ArcticOcean_MG_C_6_FD_187438 | JGI IMG/M metagenome (GOLD analysis project Ga0209091, IMG submission 187438) | Marine microbial communities from western Arctic Ocean - ArcticOcean_MG_CB8_128 (SPAdes) (version 2) | ecosystem: Environmental > Aquatic > Marine > Oceanic | place: Arctic Ocean... | reverse complement strand
CTGTTATACTGTATTAAACGGTGATTTTTGGGGATTGTACGGTGTGAGACAAAAATCTGACGAACATTTTATCGCCAACGAATTTCTCACTAGTGATGACGAAGTAGATTTAATTGGGCCAAATGGTTTGTTAAACGGTTCTGATGAGGATTTCCATACATCAACTTCATTGCTTTTATCCACCCCCACTTTTGAGGAGAATTTTTCAACTTTATTCGAAGAGAAATTTGACGTTAAAAATTATATGGACTATTTCATTTTCGAGACATACGCACAAAACATTGATTGGATGGGTCTTGCTTGGGGATTAAACAACGTCAAAACATTTCGTTCAGCACCTAATATGCCTTGGAGGTACATTTTGTATGACACTGACGAGAGCTTTGGGTATTTAGACAATAACGTAAATGCTAATTATATTGAGTGGGCAAGAAACCCTGGATTCCCCAGTGTCCACAGCAATCTTTTTAATCGATTTTTAGAGGACATTCCTTTGCGCCTTCGTTTCATCAACCGCTATGCAGACTTAGTCAACACAATATTCCAACCAGATATGTTTAATGCTATGGTTCTCTATGCTAAGGAGTCTATAAGTGAAACTATGCCACATCACATTGACCGTTGGGATTCACCGCCAACAATGGTAGCGTGGGAATCCTATATCGATAATTTGATAGCGCATAATGAACTACGCGTTGGAACTTCTCGCGAACATTTGATGAACAGTTTCGAGCTTCCAGATAACCATGAATGCCTTTTAGATGTATATCCTCCAATGGCTGGTGAAATACGAATTAACACCATTGTTCCAAGTCCACTACCTTGGCATGGCATCTATTTTGAAGATTGTCCAATTGAGATTGAAGCAAATGCGACAAACGGTTGGATGTTTGACCATTGGGAATCAAATAATCACACTATTTCTGGAGACATGAATGAAAATGAACGTGTCAATACAATTCCGCTACATACACATGATATCTTTCTGGCAAAGTTTATAACCTGTCCTCTAGATGCATCTACCTCAATTTCATACAATGCAGGTGTCTTAGATATTTCAACCACAAACATTCCTTATATCGATTCTGTTGCTTGGTTTTTTAATGGAGAATTTGTGGGAACTGGCATGAATTGGATACCCGATTCAAAAGGTCAATATTCAGCTGAAATATATTTTGATGGCTGTTTTTCTAATTCAGAAGAATTTGATACAGGAAACATTGAAACTGGAGCTTACTACGACAATGAAACTTTTATCCTTTGGCCAAATCCAGCAAGCGATGTAATTGAATTAGTTATGCCAACTAACTCTCCTTTTAGTATTTATAATTCTATTGGACAATGCGTCTGGGAATATACTGTCCCCGGTAACACTAGTTATGGCCGGATAGTAGTGGCAATACCAACACAAGATTGGCCTGACGGAACATATTTCGTTCTATCGGGGCCAAATGCATTAAAGTTTGTGATTCAACAGTAATCTTATTTAGTATGAATTTGTCATATTTACTGTGCCTATCCTTGTGCTTACATTTTGTTTATAAGTGACTTTACCCTCACTAGGAATGGACATCGATTAGGGTGGTAAAAGGTTCAACAGTGATTCGCAAACGCGCGACTGCGTCGCTTAAGTTTTAATCCTGTATACAGCGTGCGGATAAGCCTGCTTCTGGACTTTCATATTGTCTGGAGATTGAATCATCACCAAATACCAGTTGACGTACTAAATAGCTATTCTCTGAAACTGTTGAAGTCCACCAAAATCCGTGAAGTTCAAGCCCATAAAAACCTATACCTGAGAGTAAACCACCAGGTCTGGAGTTTAAGCCGCTTGTGTTTGTTCCGTTTCCATTGTTAAACCAACCTGAAATAGATTTCATTTGAGCCCCTTCATTTGTTCCTCTAAAATCTAGCTCCATTGCGATTGATTCACTCATCCCTAAAGATATTTCTAGAGTTTGCCACTCTTCATCAGATGCGATATGCCACCCAAGTGGGCAAATGTCATCTGTGACAACTGCGGGCCGATTGTACAGAACACCATATATTTCGTAATTATCGGAGCCTTTCGCAGCTTCAATATTTGTTCCTTCATAACCGTAAACGTAGTAATGTGGTTCATTTGAAGATTGTTCATTTGAAGGAAAGACATCAGGAAGGTATCGACAGTTTTCACTGAACCAACACTGGTCACCGATTTGAACTGTACTGTAATCATAGCCTTCGTGATAGACCAGGTCACCGCAATTTTGAAAGCCTGAGATTTCACAAGTGTTTCCAAACTCGCCAAGAAGCTGAAGTATATCCTGAACAGCTACATAACCATCTTGATTTATATCGTTATCGCATAATGATGAACACCCAAACTCACTTAATACAAGTAATAAATCCTGTACACCAATAATCCCATCACTGTTCAGGTCTTCTTGGCAAAACGAGTCACATATCCCATCACTATCAGTTGGATTAGGACAGTCAACTTGAGCTGTGAGAGACAGCGTCAAGAAACATAGTGTGAGGGTAAAGAAGTTTTTCATGTTAATAATCCTTTAAAATGTTTTTACAGCTCTTATGCTGCTTAGATTTTTATGGATGATATTCCACCGTCAATATTGAAAATTTGTCCAGTTATCCATTGTGATTTATCGTCTATTAATAATTCGACTACATTAACAATATCGTCTACTTCACCAATTCTTTGTAATGGATGTCTATTTAGATTGTTTTCCATTTTCTTTTCATTATTTAATAGGTGTTCAGATAATGGTGTTTTGGTAATTGAAGGTGCAACAACATTAACTCTCACTTTTGGAGCTAGTTCAGCAGCTAAAGTTTTTGAGAGGGCTTCAATCCCTCCTTTTGAGATTGCAACCTGTGTGTGAAATTGAAAGCCTATTTGGGCAGCTACAGATGAAAATAAAACAATTGATGCTTGTTGAGATTTTAAAAGTGCCCTTCTTACTTGATTGATGACTTTTAATAAACCAGTTATGTTTAATCTAACATCTTCAATTATTTCTTCTTCTGAAAACCTGTGAAACGGTTTTAAATTTATAGACCCTGGACAGTATATTAGACCATGTATTTTTTCGGGTAAATTTATTTCGCTAATACAGTCAGTTAGCACATTAAATTTATGATAATCAACATTTGTTGTATTAGGTTGGTGGTTTGACATATATGTTGCGGTGATACTATAGTTGGTTTTTAGCTTTTCAACTAACGCTTTTCCTATGCCAGATGAGCCCCCTATAATTAAAATATTTTTCACGTTTTGTGTATTAAAGTATTTTACAAATTTAGTATATACCTTGGTTTATACTGTCAGGTTTTGAGTGGAAAAAGCTTCCGATATTGACAACAGAACTATAACGAATGAGAATGAATGTTTATCACTGAAAGAACTTGTGTTGAGCAGAAGATTGAGCTGGAGAAACTTCTTGTGGTCAGACAATAAGTCAGACTCAGGTTGTCCAAGCAAACACGGCCCTTAATTGCCCATTAGACATAATAGTGTATACGTAAGGTTCACTTACATCAGTTCCGCATATAAAATTATATTCTTTTTTACGAGAACTAAACGAAGCCAATAAAGCGATAACGAGTAATCGTGATTTCATACCCGCAATTTTGGACGAAATCCAAGTGTTTATATTACAGGTTTGAAGCTTTATCTAAAGCATCAGGGAAGATTCGTGCTAGTCAATAGCACTCGCAATAGCGTCCCAAAGCTTTATTCTTTGTCTTATCGATTCTAAAGCGATAGCGTCGGCTTCAATCTTTTTTTCTTCACTATTACAAAGTTCATCTATCATCTTCAATGATAAAGGGCCGTGCTCATCTCCATCTAGCTCTATGTGTCGCTTTAGATAGTATTTCATCGAGCCATAAGAGTGACTTGAGAGAAACTCAGATTTGTTTAATATCTCAATAAACACTTCTGGAATCAGACCCTCTCTACCGTGGGTGAATGCTGATGCAATCAAGTGATCTTTTCGCGTTTCAATTACTTCAAATGTGAACGTGACAAAATCAGCAACAGATTCGTTGATTTCAATTTTATCAAGTGCAGACTTTACACTCACTCCATTTTTTAAGAGCTCTATAAATGCATGAATTTTCGAAGTGTCTGCACCTATTTCCGACATCGAATCTAAGTACATTTCAAAATGACTTTTGAATACACCCTCCGAATTTACATCGGTTTCCTCTCCCATCACAATTTCATTAATGAATCTAGCAGTATTTGAATTCTCGTTAGGTACCCATGGAATTCGTGTGCATGTCAAAGAACTTTGTAATGCTTTTAAAAGAGACATGAAATCCCAAACAGCAAATACATGGTACTCAGTAAAAACCTTAACATCCTCAAGAGTTTTTAGACTCTTATATAACTTGTGAGTCTTAAGTATTCCCATCAGCTCACTCATGTTCAACTCAACGCTTTCAACCTTCATTTATATCAAATTTCATGCGAAAATAAGCAAAGAAATAGATACTTTAATTCTGTTTCACGTTTTTGGCCATTTTTTCAATGATTTGTAAAATCTGATATTCTAGATGTTTGACGCCAAGAATTATACGAAGTCAATAAAGCTATAATTAGTAATCGATATTTGATTGTTCTAAAGTATGGCTTTTTAAGGAATATTTAATGAGTGAGAAAAGTAATCACAAAAAAAAAACGATATTTCGTATTAAGATTTATCCTTTGTTTAATAGTTTTGCAACCCCAAATGTTCCAGGCCTATAAAAATATAACAAGCAGTTTTTTCATTGCTCTTTGGGCGATTTCCCAAATGCTTCAGCTTGGTCATGAAGTCATCCACCACAATCTGGCTGCCCATCACGAAGGATGCGTCCATCATCATCACAATGAGGTCAAACAACTTGATAAATCAAGTGACTTTGTCTCTTTATTCGAAGATTGTGCAATCTGTGATTTCGAATGGTTCAACTCGCTGGAAAATAGCGCGAACTTATCCATCTCTAATGATTTAATAACGCTCGTTCCAGTTAAGTTGGGACAGACATCACACGCATTAGCTGAGAATTGGATTTCTAGATCTGACACCCCAAGGGGTCCGCCTGTTAAGAGTTAGCTCTCGAGTTTCTATTCTTAATCCCCTTATTTTTTTTCATGATCTACCCTAAATTGGCTTGGGTCATGGCCGCAATTATTGTGCTCGTATCAAAAAACGTACAAGCGCAGTCTATGGTAAGCGGCCATGTCTATCTTGCTGATACAGAATCCCCTGTGAGCGATGCAATCGTTCAAGCATGGCCTTGTGGTGTCGTTTTTTCAACGAGCTCTCATGGAACATTCAATGTAGAATGTTCCACTGAGCTAGATTCGCTCACGGTTATTTCTTATGGTTTCACAACCGTCACAATTTCTGTTGATGGAAGATCTTTGATTGATATATCATTAATCCCCCTGTCAGTTGAGTTAAACACAATCACTATATCAGGAGAAATTGATCAATCCATCGTTCGCATAGTCCCAACGTCAGATTTAATGCAAACCCTAGACCGTACTCCAGGCATAAGGAGTTTAGACCTTGGGGCTGGACTTATCCAGCCGGTTCTGCGAGGTTTAATGGGGTCTCGCATTGCAATCTTAGACGGAGGAGTCCCAATCGTTGGGGGGCGATGGGGTCAGGACCACGGGGTTTTAGTCGATCCAGCCCTCTATGATGGCATAGAATGGGTGCCTGGTGGTGGCCATGTGTGGCTTGGCCCGAATGCAGTAGGAGGTGGTGTAAAATTCTCCTCAATTCATTTGCTAAGAAAAAATGGTTCGAGAACTCAATATGGAACAAATTATAGGATAGGAGATAACAGATCTAAGGTGTATGTCTTGAGTCGGTTGAGAAATAAAAACATGCAATTTCACGTTGGTTTTTCCGCGTCGATATTTGGTGATAGAAACATTCCCCAAAAGACATTTGAGTATCTCAGCAGAACATACGAAATAGCCGGAGGCCGACTCCCTAATACTGGAGGTACCGCTTATCATGGATTGGCGGGGCTTATATACTCGACAGTTGAGTTAGGACAAATATCATTGGACATAAGATGGTCAAATATCCAACAAGGCCTTTTTCCAGGAATTGTGGGTATACCGTCCCAACGCGACCTGTTGGGTGATGGCAATATCTATTCAGTAGAACTGCCTAATCAACAAGCAAGTCGCTGGCTGCTATCAAGTAAATGGATTAAACTGGGGGACCTTAATAGAACGTTTCTTTTTTCGCTTTCTGGAAACGAAAGAATAGAAAATGCCCCACCTCATGCGCATGGATATGGCCCAAAACCAATGACCGATTTAAGTCTATCTCTTCATGAATATCATTTATTTGCAGAGAGCAAATGGGAGGGCGACCGTGGCGCGTTTGGTTTCCAAGCAGAGCGTCTTCGTGGGACGACTGATGGTTGGGAATTCTTACTCCCCAACCATTACCGAGACCGAGTTTCAGCAATTGCAGATTACAAATTTAATTCGGGGATTTTCGGAGCTCGAATAGATATGATCAGCACTGGCAATGAAAGCTACTCTGAACCTCTTTACTCCATCAATAATGAAGTTATAGGCGAAGACATCAGAGCCACCGAACTTAATAATGTAACGCCAAGTTGGGCATTCAGTTGGTTCCAGCCAATTGATTTAGAGAAGATTAATATGTCTTTAACTGCTTCAACATACACTAGAGCACCCAGTAATTACGCTCTAGCAGCAAATGGAATTCATCATGGAACTTTCAGATTTGAACAAGGCAATCCAGACCTCAAACCTGAGTCTGCATTTGAGGTTCGAGCAGCCTTAAGCTCATCATCTGAAAAGTTCAATATTGAAATTCTATCATTTGCTTCACTACACAAAGGATTCATCCACATCACTCCTACCGCGAGCTTTGCGCCAATTGCCCATTCAGGACAAATATATTCCTTCCAAGCGACGGATGCATTTAGAAGCGGTTTGGAGGTAAAGATGAATCTACAAATCGGTCGGGGTAAACTTGCGACCACGTCTTCGGTTTTAGGCCAATGGGCTCTAGAAACCGGACTTGGCCTGCCTTTTACTTCGCCCGTTGACATCATAAATTCTTACTCCCATCCAATAGACGACAAGCTTTCAATCTCTTTGAGTCACAGAGCAATTGCTCCATCGTATTTAGTTGCGAGAAACGAGGACTTTACAAAAGGCACTTCTCTATTCGGTATGGAATTAAAATTAAAGATGAATAAAAGCGCGCTTCGCATAGAAGCAGACAACCTTTTCAACAAGAATTGGCTTGATCACATAAGCGCCTACCGAACCTTGGGATTAGTAGCTCAAGGCCGGTGGGTGTCATTCTCATGGTCTTACGACCTACATACATTTAACAAAAACTAAAATGAAAAATCTAACAATTTTATTTGCCATAGCTGCAATGACAACTCTATTCTCATGTGGGACTACTGATATAGACCCACCGACAATATGCACTGAGAACGTTGAAAATGGCATCAGTACCCTTGACGAAGTCGATGCAGATGCTGGCACAACAGTCACCCTTCTTGAATCATTTTGTGATGATGAAGGTTTGGGAGAATTAAGATGGGATATTCACTCTGCTGAGGGACATTCTCATGAAGGAGAAGAAGAAGAAGGATTTGTGCTTCACTCAGGAACCGATTGGTCAGTCCTTGAAATTCAGGACTTATCAGGATCCAATGATGTTGGACAATTTTCTTTTGACATTCCCAATACAGTAAGAGGTGTCTGGGATGTTGTGGTTTCGTTTTCAGATGCAGAAGGAAACGCTGCAGCAGATGTGGTGACGCCTTTGCATGTAGAAAATGATTTCATCCCCTTATTTACGTTGACAGACGTCAATGGAGTAGATCCTGCTTCATGGTCAAGTGAGCAGGTATGGGAGCCGGGTTCAATTCAAACTTTAACGGGTACTGTTGAAGATTCGGATGGAATGGTAGCCGCAGAAATCCTCCTCATAAGCGAATCTGATGAGTCAGTCGTTTGGTCAACAGTTTTGGAAGTCTTGGGCGCATCGATCTATGATTTTTCTGTGACTGTAGAGGTTCCTGAATCTGCAACTTCAGGAGAATATCATTTAGAGATGGAAGCCGAAGATGCATTAGGAAATGCCATGCATACTGGTTTCCATTTAGAAATTGAGTAGGGGAGGTGTTGATGGTGTCAACAGGATCAAGCCCTTTAATAAGGGCTTAAAAAACAAGTGTCAGAATTCAGCACAAAAATGGGAACAACAGATGTTAGTAACCGTCTGTATTTTCTGATGGGTGTGTATCTCCCTAAGGGCTGCAACTAAATTTTATAAAACCCTGTTATCATTGAGATAGCGGGGTTTTGTTTTTTTACTGTGCCTATCCTTGTGCTTAGTCAATATATTTGTTGTGTAAAAATCTATTCGATCAAGAAAAAAAACCAACTGTGTATGAAACTATTATTAATCATTTTAAGTGTCATCTTTCTACTCTTTTTAGGGAGCCAATTGTTGTTCTACAAGAGCAGTAACAACATCGAAGAGTATAAGTATGTCATCATAAAAGAACATCCAGGTTTTGAAATTAGAAAATATGAAGCAAGTTTATTTACATCTGTAGAACTAGATACAGATGATTATAAACAAGCTTCTAGCAAGGGCTTTTCTATTTTAGGAGGGTATATTTTTGGCAAGAATGAAAGTGAAGAACAAATTTCAATGACTTCTCCAGTAGCTATGACTTTAGAAGCAGATGAAACAACGATGATGTTTTTAGTTCCTGGAAAAATTTCAAAAGAAGACATGCCAAAACCAGTAAACTCTAACATTAAGTTCATAGAAATTCCAGAAAGAAAAATGGCTGCTATATCTTTTCGTGGATGGGCAAGTAATCACAAAATAGAGAAATACAAGTTAGAGTTGGTCAGGTTGTTGGAACAAGAGGGAATAAGACATGCGAATAAATTCTTGGTTTTGGGATACAATCCTCCTTATGAAGTTTTATTTCGTAAAAATGAAATTGTTGTAGAGTTGGATTAGCGCTAATTTTTAGATTTAGACAGCTTTACACGCACCGATGTATTCAATTAATTTCTCAGATAAGATCAGAGAGGTTTTGAAGCAGAGAGCAGCTTGATATTTACTCAATAATTACTTTACTCCTCAAGACTTGTTCATCAGTTGAGAGCTCAAGTGAATACATGCCTTTTGCAAAGTTAGAAACATCTATCACTAGAGTTGATAATGACTGCTTCTCAAAGACAAGTTTGCTTGATGAATCATAAAGCTTAATGGTTGTAATAAACCCATTCAAATCGCCCAAATCAACTGTTAGGTTGCTTGATGTTGGATTAGGGTAAATGAGCACGGATAGAACCTCTAATTCATCAACTGTAGAAATGGGTGTGCCAGCACAATCACAGTCTTCTTGAATCTCATCATCTAATGTGTTTGGGTTGTCATCATCACATAGGTCACCAACAAACAAGCAATTGTTGTTGTCAAACTCAGCTTCGGGGTCATAGTTGCACGCAGCTTCATAAGTACATCCACCTTGTAATGCTTCACCTTCACACTCACACTCGTCATTGTAGATGTCAGTTTCAGTAGACTCATCATTGTCATCACAATCATCACCTGGGAAAATGCAAGACATGTCATTTTGATTTGCTTCCTGGTTGAAGTTGCAAGCTGTTTCATAAGTACATCCAGGCACTATTTCAATCTCATCACCTAAGCATTCACACTCTGTTGTGAAGGTATCATTTTCTGTGAACTCATTTCCATCATCACATGCATCATCAGCATACACGCATGAATCATCATTAAAGTTCGCTTCTTGATTGTAATTACATGCTTGCATGTCTGTGCATCCAAGAATACAATCACCAAATATTGCACTGGCATTACCACCAGAAGCTAATAGCTCGTCAGTTGTCGCATCTGTGATTTCCCATGAATTCTCCAAAGGCCAATTGTCATTTGAAGCATATACAACCTCAATACAAGTTGATAAATCAACACAATATGTAGCAGAAGTAGGGTTTGTGTTTGTTCCCGTATTCACAAGGAAATCCTCCCCGTTAACAGAAACTGTACCTCCTCCATCACTATACTGATCGTAAAGCGTTAGAGTAACGAATGTTCCGTAACAAGGTGGCGGCGGACACGCATCACAAAAAGCGCCTCCACAGTCAACACCTGTTTCGTCTTGATTTTGAATTCCATCCTCACATGTTTCAATCTCATCACCTAAGCATTCACAATCTGTAGTATAGGTATCATTTTCTGTGAACTCACTTCCATCATCACAGTCATCACCATCATACACGCATGAATCATCATCAATAGTAGCATTCTCATCATAGTTACAAGCAGCCATGTCTGTGCATCCAGGATCAATCACAATCACACAACCCTCTGCTCCCGTTAATTCTAAGGAAATTAACGATGCGGGATTCCACCAAGAACATAGTTGAAGTTGACTCACATAAATTGGCGTTTCAAAGTCCACTGTAACAGTGGTAATCTCAAAATTATATGGAGTTGCACTTACGCTTCCTAGATTAAGCGGAGTCGAGTCTTGTAGATAAATCCAAACATTTGATGAGGTATTGGTTGACGCTCCTATTACAGCGGTTACAGAAATTACATACATCGGGCTTATTGGATAACTCCCACAGGCAGAAGTCATTGAAACTGGATATGATAATCCAGCTGAGACTACCGAGGTTGCATTACATTCTTCACAATCATCTATGAAAGAGTTTCCACCACAGATTCCGGAGCAATCGATATCAATGATACAATTCCCTAAACAATCGTAGCCATCCTCTGGATACTCACATAAGCCATCATCATCAGTTGCGTCAGGGTTGTAATTGCATG
>Ga0209091_10004469_pt1 | contig 10900 bp, 9 predicted proteins | sample ArcticOcean_MG_C_6_FD_187438 | JGI IMG/M metagenome (GOLD analysis project Ga0209091, IMG submission 187438) | Marine microbial communities from western Arctic Ocean - ArcticOcean_MG_CB8_128 (SPAdes) (version 2) | ecosystem: Environmental > Aquatic > Marine > Oceanic | place: Arctic Ocean... | reverse complement strand
TTTCTATCTCAGCTGGGTATGCATTGAAGCCACCCACAATGAACATATCTTTGCTCCTGTCTGTAATCTTGATATAGCCGCGCTCATCCAGAATGCCAATGTCGCCTGTATGCAGCCATCCTTCTTCATCTATAGCCTCTTTGGTAGCCTCTGGGTTATTGAAATAGCCACTGGTAACGTTATAGCCTCTAACAAGAATTTCACCAGGATCGCCCGCTGAGACTGGATTTCCATCAGCATCGACACATTTCACTTCAACGCCATCAATTGCACAGCCAGAAGTGGTGGCTATGGTTTCATAATCATCCTTAGGCGTACACATAGTTACAACACCTGTGCTTTCTGTAAGTCCATATGCAGTAATCACTGTCTCAAAACCAAGCTGCTCTTTCATATCTTTAATTAATTGAACAGGGATAGAGGCTGCACCAGTGACTCCAAGACGCAAAGAAGAAATATCAACCTTTGATAGATTCTCGCTTGCCAGAATAGATTGATAAAGTGTTGGTGGTCCTGGCAGCATAGATATCTTTTTTTCATGAATCATTTCAATAATTTTTTCTGCATCAAAAACTGCGCATGGGTAAGCAGTTGCACCTTTCATAATCGAAGCTAGCCAACCAGCCTTGTACCCAAAGGTATGAAAAAAAGGATTTACTATTAAGTACTTATCATCTTGATTAAGTCCTACGTAGGTAGACCAGTAATCAAATACTCTAATATTTTGGCCATGAGTAGAAATAACGCCTTTAGGCTTTCCAGTGGTTCCTGAAGTAAAAATAATGTCTGCAATATCACCCTCCTCAACAAGAGGCAGTTCAATAGCTAGCTCAGAGACCATTAAAGATTTGAAATTAGAGACATTGGGAGATTCAGTCTCATCTAACGCTATCTGTTTTTGAAGATGCGGTAATGCTTCCTCCGACAAAAGATTAAAATAATCTACGCCAAGAAAATCATTAACACTAAAAAGAATTTTTGCCTCAGAGTTGTTAAGGATATACGCAGCCTCTTTACCCTTCATACGAGTATTGATTGGGACAATTACTGCCCCTGCTTTATGGGTGGCAATTGCTGCTAAGACCCATTCATTCATGTTGGGAGCCCAGATTGCAATTCTATCCCCCTTGTCTACACCAATATTAATCAAATTTTTGGCTATCTCAGTTGATTGAGCATCTAACTCCGCATAAGTAATGCTTTGTTGCTCTGTTACCAAGGCATGTTTGTTTCCATGCTCATGTGCCTGCAATTTAATTAATTCTGGAATGGTGAGTTTTGGTAATGTATTCAATCTAATATCCTGGCCCATCGATAGTCATATTTATAATATTTTAAACCAATAGATGATTCCGAGAACCTTACCCCTGGCAATGAGGAGATGTCTTCATAGAGAACTTTGGAGAGCTTAGTGACGTCTTCGGCAAGAATAAAAGCCATAAGATCATGGCGACCAATTAACGTTGAAACAAATCTAACTTCTTTCATTTTAGATAAAGCTTTTGCTACAGAGTCTTTTGAGCGGGTTTCAACATCCAAACCAACGAATGCTACAGAGGGATTTTCCATTCTATTGATGTTGTTGATAACAGAGATCTTGATGATCTTATTTTCTATTAACTTTTGAATCCTATTGCGAACAGTTCCCTCAGTCACACCAATTACTTTTGCCATTTGGTTGTTAGACATTCGAGCATCAGCACCCAGCAGTTGAATAATTTTTTTATCTGTTTGATCAAGCTTCATTTGCAAAGGGAGTCCAATCAGTTTCAAACTTATAAACATTAGACGCAATCGCTGGAGAGATACTCTTTATTCCCGTTATAGCAGGCAACGTTTCGTCTAAAAATACTTTTGTTTCTTGTAAGGTTTGAGTAGCGCAAAGGATTTCTATGTCCTGAATACCACTCACAACATTGACACTAAAAACTTCGTTTAATTGAGAAAGAATCTCAGCGACTTCCTCTAATTTTTCACCATGAACTCTTATTCCAATAGGCAGGAGATGCTCAAAGCCACACTTTTCAAAGTCTGCAATTGCAATAATTTTACAAAAGCCTTCTTCTATGATTTTTGTCAGTCTCTTGCTAACGGTTACTTCGTTAACGGATAACTGCTCAGCAATGGACTTAGCAGGAGCCCGTCCATCGCTTTCTAAAATTTGAAGGATTTTATGATCTAAATCATCTAAGGAAATTTTCACCAGAGTAGCTTCGGAAGAGAAGAATTAAAATTCTCTTTTTGCTAAATCCAGTCCGGTTGGAACATCTTCTCTATTAACAAGAAATTGACCATACCATTTTCGTAATTTATGTAATGGGCCGTCTCCATCGCAAACAACTGGATCGGGAATATAGATTTTATTTTCCCAAATAGCTACATCTTGACCAAAAGCAAAGTTATTTGCATCAACGTATCCTTGAATAAAAGCAGCCTCATCTTCTGCTGACATGCCTGGAACTTTTTTCACCATAACACCAAAATTAATTTGAAATGAAGTGAGTGTGAGCGGAATATGTGTAACTGCAAGCCTGCTTTCAACTTTGTGTCCATCATGGATAGCACTCATATAAGTGGTCATATAGGCTGGGCCCTCATAAGTAGCCTGCGAAAATAGATCTCTTCCTAGAATTGGGCTGTCGGCTGTCATCTCTTGAGTATAAGTATGATCTTTTGCTTCATTCCAAAAGCCTTCAAAAGGCGCTTGATGTACAGGACCAAAGTGCCCTTTGTCTGCCATGTTATCTATCAACTCTCTGCAGTTATTTTTAACTAAAAAACTTGCCATTCCATAATCAGACCACTCATCTGAGTAACATTCTTCAATTTTGTTGGGTAAAAAATCTGGTTCTTTTTTTTCAATGTCGTGCCAAACCATAACCATTTGATTAATTTCAAGGATCGGCCAAGTCTCTTGATCGCCTAGATCCAGTCTAATTGACCCATCCTCAAGTCTTTCTACTTGAATTTTTCTATCAAAGCCATAAACAGTGTTGGTCTCGCCAACCGGAAAATCACGCTGGTGACCGAGAACAAACCACCCTCTTGGAAATCTATCTGGTAAATCGCTCATTTAATTTCTCCTATTTTTTACTTAAACCTTTGTCCATCTGGATTCGATGGCCCTGAATTCCTATCAAACCATGCATATACCTCGCCATCAATCTCATCTATTTCCCATGAACGAGTCATCGCTTTTGAGGGGATTCTTTTGGCATAAGGGATTTCATCACAATGCCCTTCACCAGCCCAGCGCCAAGCATGGAAGGGACATCTAATACTGTTGCCCTCAACCTCGCCGCAAGAAAGCGCAGCACCCATATGCTTGCAATAAAGATCCAAGCCCCTTAAGACAGAATCTTCGCCTCTCCATACTACTATTTGAGTTGGGAAATTATCAACCTGTAGAGCTTCTTTGGAACTAATTTGATCGCTTTGTGCAATCTTGTACCAGCCAGAAACCAAATCACTTGAACTTGGATCTCTCTGCTCAGGAAGCTCAGGTGCTAATAACTCTTGATCAGTCAAAATTTCTCCCTATATTAATTTTTCTTTCAATTACTATTATATAAATAGTTAAATTAATCAACGAGTAGCAGGTTGATTAGTTTTGTCAATTTTAAAATCAAACCTAGCAAATCTATGAATATTTATTCTTTATCTAAATTTAGCAGTTCAGTATTACCACCAAATGCTACTGTATTTTTAGAAACCACTCTTTCATTAACAAACTGTAATAAATAGTTAGGTCCGCCTGCTTTGAGACCACATCCTGACAGTCCCTCTCCCCCAAAAGGCTGAACGCCAACAACTGCTCCAACCATATCCCTATTAACATAAGCATTGCCAGCGTTAAGCAATGATGAGATTTCATCGTATTTAGACTCGATACGAGAATGGATCCCCAGCGTTAAACCAAAATTTTTATCATTAATTTTTTGTAAGTGGTCACCAAGGGAATGAGCTTTGTATTTATAAATATGCAATATTGGTCCAAATTGTTCATCATTAATTTCATTTAATGAATTTAACTCAATTAAACATGGCGAGATAATATTTTTTTGAGGAACATGATCGTGAGATTGGAACTTTTTATTAGTGCCATCAAATGAATTTATATATTTTGCTAATTTTTTATAAGCATCTTTATTGATAATTGGGCCAACGTCTGTTTCAAAATTATTAGGGGTATCCAGCATTATTTCTTTCATTGCGCCTGTAATAATTTTCCAGGTATCTTCATAAATTTCTTCTTGAACCAGAATTAGCCTAAGAGCCGAGCATCTTTGACCAGCTGAATTAAAGGCAGACCTCATCACGTCATCAGTGACTTGCTCTAAAAGGGCGCTGGAATCCACAACCATTACATTCAAACCGCCGGTTTCAGAAATAATGGGAGTAATTGGACCTTTCTTGGATGCTAAGTTTTTATTAATGAGCTTTGCAGTTTGATGAGATCCTGTAAAACTTACACCTTGAATATGATCAATTTTACTAAGAGCATCGCCTTGCTCTGCTCCTCCGAAGATTACCATTAGGGCATCTTTTGGGACACCAGCTTCATAAAATATTTCTATTACTTTTTTTCCCAACAGAGAGGCGAATTCTGAAGGTTTTGCCAATACATTATTGCCAGTAATAAGGGCGGCAGATATCTGCCCAACTAAAATTGCAACGGGAAAATTCCATGGGCTTATGCAAAGGAAAGTACCTTTTGGATGATATGAAATTTCATTGAGTTCTCCTGTTGGACCTTTGAGTACTAATGATTTTGTCTGTAAATTACTTGCTTCATTGCAATAAAATCGTAGGAAATCTTCGGCCTCTCTTAGTTCATCCCAAGCATCCCCTATAGTCTTTCCAGTTTCATGCAATAAAAGATATAAAAGCTCACCTGCATGGATTTGAATGAGATCAGCAGCTTTAGTCAAGATGCTTATTCTATAAGCTACAGTTGTTCGCGCCCAGTCAAAATTAACAGGCTGCTTACCTAAAGTATTTTTAATAAAATCAGGTTGGTCAAAGATTACAGATCCAATGACTCTGCTATTACAAAGTGACTTAACTTCATTTTTAATCCCTGAGGAGCCAATACAGGATGATGCTTGAAATTTAATATTTTCATATGTTGCAAGATGTAATTTCATTGCATCAATATTTTCTCTTTCAGCAAGATCAAGTCCCGGTGAGTTATCTCTGTCATGGAACATATTTTCTGGAAGTTTAATTTGCAATAGGTTATTTTTTTCTATTTTTAATTTTAGAACCGTTGCTGGATTTTCAGCTAATTTATGAGGGTCTACCTCTGCATTAAGCAGTCTATTAATAAATGAGCTATTTGCTCCATTTTCCAACAATCTTCTAACAAGATAGGGCAATAAATCTTTATAGGCGCCTACAGGAGCATAAATACTAGTTTTTGGCATGTTCGTTAGTACCTTGCTGGCAGAATCGTATAACAATTCACCCATCCCAAATAATCTCTGAAATTCGAAGGGCTTATTTAGGCCTATATGATAAATGGCTGAAACGGTATGGGCATTATGCGTTGCAAACTTCGGGTATATTTTATTTATATCAAAAATTTTCTTCGCAGCATGAAGGTAACTTAAATCTGTAAGACTTTTGTTTGTATAAACTGAGTATCCCGGATGAGATTTTATTTGAGATTGTTTTATCTCATAGTCCCAATAAGCACCCTTAACCAATCTTATATGAATAGGGGCTCTATTTTTTAACGCAGCCTCAACCCAGTCAATAACTTCTAGAGATCTTTTGCCATATGCTTGAACAACCATCCCTATATTGCTCCAGTCTTTGTATTTTTTCTTTGACAAAATAGCGCCTATAAGCTCAAGGGAAACTGAAAGCCTGTCTTGCTCTTCAGCATCAATTGTTACCTCTACATCTTTTTGATAGGCAAGATCTACCAAAGCTTCTAACCGAGGCATTAGGTTGTTTTTAATGTGAGTTTGATGAAGCATTTGATACTTCGAGCTTAATGCTGAAATTTTAATAGACACACCATTATTAGTCTTATGTGTCTCATTAATTTTACTTACATTATTAATTGCAGCTTCGTAAGCTAGAAAGTAATCGTTGGCTTGGGTCTCTGTTCTAGCTGCCTCTCCCAACATATCAAAAGAATAGGAATCTTTTTCAATCCCTATTATGCGATTGATATCCTGAAAGTCTCTGCCCATAACAAACTCACCACTTAGAATTTTCATTGCCATCATAATCGCTTCTCTTATCGGGGTTTCGCCTAATTTTTTAGTTAGTTGAGTTAGCCACTTCAGTGGGTTGCTTGATAGTTCTTTTGATGGATGAATCATTTTTCCGGCTAGCAATAGACCCCATGTGGACGCATTAACAAGAAGGCTGTCTGCCTTATTTAAGTGAGCTTCCCAAGCTCCTGCAGTAATTTTTTCGGATATTAAGATGTTTCTTGTAAGAGTGTCAGGAATTCTAAGCAATGACTCTGCTAGACACATAAGAGCAACACCTTCTTTGTTAGAAAGGCCATATTCACTTAGAAATGCATCGAGCTGAGTCCGCTCAGTCTTTCTCTCCCTGCAAAGTTGAATTATTTTTACTGCGTCTGTTTCTATGAATTCATTATCAAGGAACTGGCTTTTAGCAACAAAGTCTCTAGCTAAAATTTCCTCAGAATAAAACTTTTTTTCTATCAGTGACATATCTCTAGTGAGTTTATCAAATAGATGAGACTATTTCTGCAGCTGCTTTAAGCTGATTGATGTCTTTGGAGGTAGGAACCAAAAGTACGTCTGTGGCACCGGCTTCCTTAATCTCTAATAGAAAATCTTTTAAGTCTCTTTCAGTGCCAGCAAGGCCCGCTGTATTTGAAAGCATGGAAGCTAAATCTTCCCCCATCCAGCCTAAATATCTTTTCAGATGAATTTGAATATCTTCCCTGGCACTATTGCCCAAACCAAACCAAAAACTTGTGACAAGTCTGGGGGGCTTTTCCACATGCTCAAATGCAGAAAGTACCCTATGAAAAGAATCTTTGATTTCTTGTATATCTGCGTTAAAAGAAAAACCAGCCAAGCCTTCAGAAAAATTAACAGCCATCTCCATAGCTTTTGGTCCCACGGCTCCTGCTAGTATTTGCGGCCCATTTGATGAGAAAAGTTTTGGGCCTAGTGTTGGATGACTCTCCTTAGACCAGATCGATTGCATTATTTTAACTTTCTCTTCGAGCAGAGCCCATTTTCTCTGTGACCAATCCGCACCAATTGCCTCATAATCCTCTTCTCTTCCACCCACACCAACCCCAAGGGTAAATCGGCCCTCAGACAGCATGTCAATTGTTGCAAATTGCTTTGCACTAAGAACTGGATCGTGCATTGTTAGAACCGAAATTGTTGCAATAATTTCAACTCTGCTCGTCCAAGCGGCTACGGCACTAAGGGTTGAAATGAACTCTGGATTTGCAAAGAGAATCCTTTCTCCAAGAGCTATGTGAGACCAAGGTCCCTCGTCAATTTGTCTGGTCCAAGCCTCAAGATCCTTCCTTGTGAGACCAGGCTCCATGACCGGAAGGGTCATGCCTATTTTCATGAATCAGCTTTATTTTTTAATAAATCTAATGCCACATCAACTATCATATCTTCCTGACCACCAACCATTTTCCTTTTCCCAAGCTCAACCAAGATTTCTCTTGTATCCAGATTATAAGTTTCAGCTGCTGATTCTGCATGCCTTAAAAAAGAGGAGTAAACTCCAGCATACCCAAGAGTAAGAGTTTCCCGATCAACTCTCACTGGTCTATCTTGCAAGGGCCTTACAAGCTCTTCTGCAGCGTCCATTAATTTAAATAAATCTGTCCCATGAGTCCATCCCAAACGATCTATGGCAGCAATAAAAACCTCTAAAGGTGCATTTCCAGCTCCAGCTCCCATCCCAGCTAAACTGGCATCAACGCGATCTGCTCCATTTTCAACGGCGACTATTGAATTGGCTACGCCCAAAGATAAATTATGATGCGCATGCATGCCTGTTTGAGTTTCGGGCTTTAGCTCCTGTTTAAAAGCATTAAATCTCTCTGCCACGTCTGTCATGCTTAATGCACCACCAGAATCTACAACATAAACACATTCGGCTCCATAAGACTCCATGAGCTTTGCTTGGGCTGCTAAATTAGATGGAGAAGTCATATGAGACATCATTAAAAAACCAATGGTGTCCATGCCTAGTTCTCTAGCGAATTCAATGTGTTGTCTTGAAACATCTGCTTCAGTGCAATGAGTGGCTACACGAACAGACCTCACTCCAAGATCCCATGCCCATTTTAAGTCCTCTTTAATGGCTATCCCTGGCAAAATTAAAGTGGTTAATTTTGCGTGCTTAAGGTTTTCTGCAACCGCAGCAATCCACTCCTGATCAGTGTGGGCTCCGAACCCATAATTAAAGGAAGAACCAGATAATCCATCTCCATGCGCTACTTCAATAGCATCAACTTTTGCTTCATCAAGAGCTTTTGCTATCTCAACAACATGATCAAGACCATATTGATGTCTTATGGCATGCATTCCATCTCTTAAAGTTACATCTTGTATGTATATTTTTTTTGTCATGAGCTAAGTTTAATTAATTCTTCTGCGGTACCCATTGCGGCAGAGGTCATAATATCTAAATTGCCAGCGTACTTTGGCAAGTAATGACCGGCTCCCTCAACTTCAAGAAAAATTGATGCTTTTAAACCCTCAAATTCTCCATACCCAGGAATTACACATGGGTTGTTTGAGCCAAACCTTTCAAATTGAACCTCTTGTTTTAAACGATATCCTGGGACGTAAGCTTGAACCTTTGCCACCATTGACTCAACGCTATCTTTCACGAGCTCTTGGTCAATGGGATCGCATAATGCAAAAACCGTATTTCGCATCAGCAGAGGTGGTTCGGCTGGATTCAGCACAATAATAGCTTTGGCTTTATCTGCTCCTCCTACTTTTTCTAGACCAAGGGCTGTAGTTTGAGTGAACTCATCAATGTTAGCGCGGGTGCCTGGACCAGCTGACTTAGAAGAAACAGAAGCAACAATCTCTGCGTATCTGACGCTTGAGACTTGGTTTACCGCAGCGACCATTGGAATGGTTGCCTGACCGCCGCAAGTAACCATATTTACATTTTGAGCTTGCAGGTGCTCTGATAGATTCACAACAGGCACGCAATATGGGCCTATGGCTGCAGGCGTTAAATCAATCATTTGTTTGCCGTCTTTTGAGATTAGGTCATGGTGTACCTGATGAGCGCCGGCAGACGTAGCATCAAAAAATATTTGTGTGTCAGAATATTCAGGCATTTCCATAAATCCTTGCAACCCTGTGGACGAGGTTGGAATATTCATTGAATAAGCCATTGCTAACCCTTCAGATTCAGGGTCGATGCCAATCACACCAGTTAAGTTAAGGGACTTGGATGTTTTTGCAATTTTTAACATCAGGTCTGTTCCAATGTTTCCCGAACCAATAATCGCGCAGTTAGTTTTTTCCATAGTTAAATAAAGTTTACTTCACAAGTACCAACACCCTTCAATTCCATTGAGAATTTATCTCCAGCTTCAGCTGGCTCAAGCGGAACAAGTGATCCGGATAAAATAATCTCTCCTTTGAGTAGAGGAATATCATACTCCCCCAAAGTATTTGCTAACCAGGCAACCGCTTGGGCAGGATTGCCTTGCACAGCTGAACCCTCTCCACTCGACAGGAATTCTCCATTTTTTTTAACTTCAACCTCGAGCTTCTCCATTGCAAATTTTTCTGGAGCACAGTGGCCCTCTCCCAATATAAATATTCCACAAGATGCATTATCAGCAACGGTATCCTGAATCTTAATCTGCCATTTATCTATTCTTGAATCCACTATCTCAAAGCATGGAAGAATTTTTTCAGTGGCCGAGATAACGTCATCTCGGCTAACGCCAGGACCATATAAATCTTCTTTCAGAATAAACGCTATTTCTGCTTCCGCTCTGGGTTGGATTAAAGAATTTTCGATTGAAAAGTTTGATTTATTGTTTACCTGCATGGTGTTGGTTAAGAACCCAAAGTCTGGCTGATTGACCCCAAGCATCTCTTGAACAACTTTACTTGTCACACCAATTTTTTTTCCAACAATTTTTTCTCCTTTAGCCTCTCTTAACATAAGAAATTTTTTAGATATTTGGTATGCATCGTTAATGTCAATCTCTGGAAATCTTTCGGTGAGAGGCTGAATAGTTTCCTGTTGATTTAACGCAAGGAAAAGTTCGGAGGCTATCTCATTAATTGTTTGAAGGTTCATAGGCTAATTTAGAAGAAAATTGATGCACGAGGTATTAAATATTTCCTCTTTTTCAATCATGACCCAGTGACCACATTGACTGAAAAGCATAATTTGAGCATTTGGACAATTTTCTCCTATTTTTAAAGAGCCTGACACCGGGATAAATTGATCGTTAATTCCCCAGAATGCTAAAACTGGTTGATGGAGGTCATGCAAATCATTTTCCATATTAGGAATAGCCATGGTTGCTAAAACCTGAGAATTCATCAGGGGGAGAATCTCCATTCTTTCATCGACCATTTCTTTTGTGATTATTGAGGGGTCGAAAGGGAATAATTCTAAAAGGCCCTCAATCTTCTCTTGATTCATCTCTCCACCTAAAAAATCTGATAATAATTTTTTAATTCCTGGCATCTCATTATATACAGTAAGATCTTCCACTCCTCCGGGTGCCATTAATATTAGTTTGTTCACCCTATCTGGGTAAGCAAGCCCAAGCCCAATAGAAAGCGCTCCGCCAAGACTATTGCCAATCAGAGAAAATTTTTTTACTTTTAAAGCGTCAAGTAACTCAATAATTTTTTGATTAAAATACTCCATTGAGTAGTCC
>Ga0209091_10004468_pt1 | contig 10901 bp, 10 predicted proteins | sample ArcticOcean_MG_C_6_FD_187438 | JGI IMG/M metagenome (GOLD analysis project Ga0209091, IMG submission 187438) | Marine microbial communities from western Arctic Ocean - ArcticOcean_MG_CB8_128 (SPAdes) (version 2) | ecosystem: Environmental > Aquatic > Marine > Oceanic | place: Arctic Ocean... | reverse complement strand
TTACAAGCACTGCTCCACCGCCTAATCGAGTGACCAAATGCCCAGCTGCTCCAAGCAATCCACCCAGAATAACTGCTGCTCCTGCTGAAACCTCTCCGATAGCAACAAGGCTTGCTACTAAATCTGGTGCTGGCATACCTCCACTTTCAAACATTTTTACCATTCTTTCTGGAGGTAATGGAAACTTACCATAACCGTGAAGGATAAATGAAGTGCCCAAGACAAGCCTTAATATCCAAGGAGCAAACCCCTGAAAAGGTTTAGCTATAGCATCTAAGTAATTTGAAATATTCATATAATCTCCAATCTATATATAATTATTGTATCTGAAGTTTGGATCAGAATAATAAAAATGCAATTTTTAATACATGGGCTTACAAACTAGGGCTGTCTAATCATCTCTATCATTTGAGAAACTTGCTGAGGGGGGTTGGGATAAAATCTTGAGATAAAGATTGCGACAATAAAATTAATCAGCATGCCGATAAACCCTATGCCCTCTGGTGAAACGCCGCCAACCCAATATGTTGCATTATCGAATGCTGGATTAATAAATTTAAAATAAACGATATAACTGGAGGTGAAGATCAAACCGGATATCATTCCAGCAATAGCACCTTCTTTGTTCATGGATTTAGAGAAGATACCAAGAAGTAACGCTGGAAAAATTGTTGCTGCAGCTAACCCAAATGCAAACGCTACAACCTGAGCGACAAAACCTGGGGGATATATTCCAAAGAGTCCAGCAATTACAATGGCAACTGCGGCTGCCCATCTTGCATATAATAACTCCTGCTTTTCTGAAATATTTGGTTTAAAAGTTTTCTTTAAGAGATCATGAGAAATAGACGAAGAAATGACCAATAATAGTCCTGCAGCTGTCGACAATGCTGCGGCCAGCCCGCCAGCAGCAACCAATGCAATGACCCATCCAGGCAACTTAGCTATTTCAGGGTTAGCCAAAACCATAATATCTTTGTCAATATAGATTTCATTTTTATTAGCGCTATCTGCAGGATTGTTTGTCAACCTTTGACCAGAATCACCTTCCTTATCGATAAACTGAGGTCTCTTATCTTGGAATGCATTTCCCGCAGAATAATGGATAATGCCATCAGCATTTTTATCATTCCAGGCAATGAGACCTATGCTCTCCCAATTTTTAAGCCAAGCAGGTGCATTAGAGTATTGTTGATCTTGAATTGAGTCTATAAAATTCATTCTTGCAAATGCACCCACGGCAGGAGCAGTGGTATAAAGCAAAGCAATAAATACAAGAGCGTATCCAGCGGATTTTCTTGCATCGCGAACCGAAGGCACGGTAAAAAATCTAACGATGACGTGAGGCAGTCCGGCTGTTCCAAACATTAATGCTGCAGTAATACAAAAGATGTCTATCTTGCTTTTTGAATTTTCTGTGTAAGCCAAAAAACCTAGCTCTGTGGTTACTTTGTCTAGTTTGTCTAGCAAGTATGTTGAGCTGTCGACAAGGGTGTCTCCAAAGCCAAGCTGAGGAATAGGGTTGCCGGTAATTAAAATAGAGATGAAGATTGCGGGAACAAGGTATGCAAAAATTAGAACGCAATATTGGGCAACTTGAGTATAGGTAATCCCTTTCATGCCTCCCAAGACAGCATAAAAAAAGACTATTCCCATACCAATTATTACTCCAGAATTAATGTCTACTTCTAAAAATCTTGAAAATACGATTCCAACTCCTCGCATTTGCCCAGCAACATAAGTAAACGAGACAAAAATTAAACAAACAACTGCAACTAATCTGGCAGCTTTTGAGTAGTAACGAGTTCCAATAAAATCAGGAACTGTAAATTGACCAAACTTTCTTAAATAAGGCGCAAGCAACAGTGCCAATAAGACATATCCGCCAGTCCAACCCATTAGGTACACCGAGCCGTCCTTTCCCATGAAGGCAATCAAACCTGCCATTGATATAAAAGAAGCTGCAGACATCCAGTCTGCAGCTGTCGCCATCCCATTCGCGATAGGGTGAACTCCTTTGCCAGCAACATAAAAGTCACTCGTGGATTTCGCTCTAGACCATATCGCTATGGCTATGTATAAAGCAAAAGATAGCCCAACAAAAATATAGGTTAGTTCTTGAGTGCTCATTGCTCTTCTGAGTCTGCAGACATTTCTTTGTGATACTTTTTATCTAACCTATTCATCAAAAATACATAAACAAAAATTAATAAAACAAAAATATAGATGCTACCTTGTTGAGCAAACCAAAATCCGAGTTTAAAACCACCTATTTTTATCTCGTCAAGAGCATCTGACCAAAGTATTCCAAAACCGAAGGAGGCGACAAACCAAATAGCCAGCAAGGCAACTAGAATTCTTATATTTAATTTCCAGTAAGACTGGCTCGGGTTATTTTTCAAAATAAATCTTTTAGAATTTGATCAATGGATTAAAGGTAATTCTATCTGGAATTTGGTCAGCGCCTGGGACCCCTCTGGCAACCAAAAATGGTTTCAAAGTTTCTATTGCTTTAGGCTCGTCGAAATGACCAATGCCAGGATGCAAATGATGTACAAAATGCAATTGCATGGAATGATTGATATACCTAGGCATCCAATGACTCCAAAAACGAGTATTGTTGTACCTGCCGATGCTTGTGCCTTGATGTGGATACCAGGAAAAGAATAGCTGAGTATATGCGGTCCCAATTTTTGCAGGCAACCAACAAATCAATAATGTTGGTAAGGGGAAAAAGTACACTAGTACTAACAATGCTGCGCGATAAAATAATTGTAATGGAAGCCCTTTATTAAACGCATTTATGAAAGCAGGGTCGTCCGCATAAACCTCTAGATATTTTGCATAGTCCGTAGTGGTTCCATCAAAGGATTTCCTTATTACCTCAAACGCTGATTTACGTTCTTTAATCTCAAAATCAACATCCTTCTCAGGGTCATTTGTATAGGCGTGATGTTTCATATGGGTGACACGCAGAATTTCGTAAGGAATTATTAAAGTTATCAATGTTATATGGCCAACCAATTTATCAATCCATTTTCTTTTAGGGTTACCTCTAGAATAATTTCCATGCTGAGCTTCATGAGAGGGCAAATAAGCAAAACAAGCACATAAAGATGCAACAAAGAATCCAGCCCATAAAGGAATCAATTCATAAATAACTAAAGGCCATAAAGAAAACCAAACAGTTGCTTGGCCCAAACCAATAAGTATCATTTCCCATTGGAACCGTTGTGAGAAACTTTTTGCTATTGCTTTTTCATTTGCAAATGAGAATTCAGCAGCAATGCCTTGATCATTATTCATAGCCACTTGCCTCTATAAATAGCTATCAAGCCAACCATTGTGCCAGCAAAAAAAGACCAAAGACTGATGCTAGGGATTGATGCTAAATGTGTTGAGTGCTTCGAAAGTTCGTTAAAGATGCTTCCTATAAAGATCAGCCCAAACCAAGCTTTTCCCCAGTATTGAATGTGTGATATCACAAAACTCCCCCAATTTTTAAATCATCTAGATAGTATAAAAAATTAATTTCTACCTATCCACATTTATTAGCTCAATATCAAATATTAAAGTTGAGTTTGGTGGGATGCTTGGTCTGCCTTCCTCTCCATATGCAAGACTTGGATGAATGAAAACACGCCACAAATCTCCAGCTCTCATTTTAGAAATAACTTTTTGACATCCTGGTATTAATTGAGATAACTGAATAGTTAGGGGGTCTCCCATCTCAACTGAGCTCCAAAAAACTGTTCCATCCATCAAGGTTCCATGAAAATGAGCAGTAATAGTTTCAGAAAGAGTGGGGGGAATTTCTATAGAATCTCCAGACTTAATAATGGAGTATTGTAATCCCTCTTCCATGATGAGGATTTTATCTTTGGTGGAATTATTCAATAGGAATTTCTCACTTTGCTGAAGATTTATTTGAGAATCTGACGATTGAGAACAAGAAGAAATAAAAAAAAGTAGTGCCATGCATAGGGATATTTTGTTCATTTTTTTTATACACCGAAATATTAACTCATAAGTCTTGTTTTCAATCTAATCTAACATTTATGCAACCCTTTTACAGCTATGAATAAAAATCTTCTGTTGCTGATCGCTGAATATTTCTGTGTGACTAATTTTTTGCATGGTCTGGTGTTCATAAGAAAATAGGATAGCTAAAACTTATAATGCGGGATAATAAAATTAAATAATTTATTTGCAATACATGAAATCTCTTATATGGACATTTTCCCTCCTAATGGTTGGGGTTATCGTTGGCTTCAACCTTGCAACCTCTCAAAAGGTGGCATTCGTAAAATCTTCCATAGAAGATTCACTTTCTAGGCTCGCACTAAATCCTTCTCTAAATAATATTGCGCAAAAATGTGAAATACCTTTTGAAAATAATATGTTAGAAGAGCCGAAAAAAATTTTAGTTACAGGTCATGCCTATGGATCTAGCCAAAATATGGAAGGTGATATTTCGCCATCTATTTCAGCTCTATATTGCATAGTATAAGTAGAATTTTTTTATATGTATTGAGCTAATCCTAGAGATGCAAGTCCCGCTAGGTACTTTGAATGTCTTTTTGGTCGCAAGTGAAGAGAGCCGATTAGTTCAGAAACCTTATCTTTCTCGGTAGGATTAAATTTTAATTCAACAATTTTCATTGGGTATGGGCGAGATATATTTTCTAATAAAGATTCGTGTAGAGACGGCAAAGAGAAATTAATATCATGATCAATAGTAAGCCTTATGCCCTGATGATCTTCAAAATATGATCTTAAATATTTAACCTGCAGGCTGGGAAACAAAAAATTATCAAGTATATATTCTTTTTCTTGAAGGGTATGAGTACAAATTTGAAGAATTTCAGAAGGCATAAGTGTATGTATTCTCCCATTAAGATCTTTGATATCAAATACTGTTTTGAAACCCACTCTGTCATTTCGACCTTTGATTTCAAATACAGGCTGAAAGTCTTCTACAGATTCGCCATACCATCGTAATCTATATTTTTTTCTATTAGAAATTCCAGAAAGATTATCTTTAACAGAAGAAAAATCCGCATCATCAAAATAAAGATTGTTAATAATTCTTGGAGAATATCTTTTGATCATTGAAGTCTCTGCATTCATCCAAGATGATATTTCTGAAAGCTGAATATCATTTAAAACAAATTTTATTTCATAGCGATATTTTGAGTTCATTGGATTAATACTGGGTTATCGTCTGATTGAGAATATAGCAGGTCTACATCAAATTGTGATTCTGCAATATTCTTTCCATCAACAGTCATTGATGATCCAGTCTGCCTTAAATAGCGAGCGCCATCATCAACAATACAATTCATCAATTCTATCGAGGGTTTTTGTAAATAAAAATCTTTTTTTACATAAGACATGACGCCAAATAAATCGTAGCTCTCAATAGTGCTGTCTTTAACGGTTACTTTAGAGCCGTCTTTGGAGGTAATACCTATAGCAGTATTCCTGAGCCTACTTTCCTCAATAAATAGATTGCTTTGCTCGCCTGCAGAAATAGACTTGTCGCCTATATTGTTTGTTTCTACTTGTGAAATTGTGACCCTAGAGCCGGAGAAATCTAAAGCATCGCCACTAATATTTTCAAAAGCAGAGGAGACAATTAAACCTTCAGAAAAATCTGAATCAACAGCATCTGATGCAGCATGGGTAATAGTAATATTTTCGAGGATAAACTCTGATTTCACTACATTCAGAGCATCTTCTGCAAAAATATTAGCAATTATAGAATTCTTGAATGTTAAATCTGAATTATAAAAATTAACGCCCCCAGTCAGATTCAATAAGCCATCAGTCAAAGCGTTTAAGTTTTCTATTTGCACATTTTCCAGTAATGACCTCTTAAAAGCATTTATTACATACAAGCCTTTCCACGATTGATTAATGGAACTAAGTTTTATTGGAAGATCTTGGGTGCCAACCGCAGTCAATGACCCTTTTATTATCATATATGCATTTTCTTCAAAATTTAGTGTTGTCCCTGGGGGAATATTAACATTACCATCTAAAATAATAGGCTCTTCAATAGACCAAGTACCTGAATTAAAAAAATATTCACCATTTTTAATAGTACAAATACTTTGACACAAATAGTTATCTGCAGTTAACGGATTAAAAGTGCCCTCTGAAATTATTGAAGATTTAATATCTGTAGTTCTTAGGTTAGATTGATACTCTGTTAGCAAAGAAATTTTATTATCCCTAATTCCGTTGAGATTTAAATTAATTCTAACGGGCAATGGATCTGATAAATATCCCTTGAGACTAATAGGAGTGAATGGTATCTCCTCTCCGTTAGAGAAGACTTTCAATATCTTAGTATCATCTGGGAGAAGATTATAGACCTCTAAGTAACCATCAGAAAAATGTCTAGGATACACATGATCAATAAAATTTTTAGCTTGTTCTTGGTTTGGAGGCGGGACTGAAAAAACCTTATTCTCTTGAGAAGATAATATTGATCTACTAGCAAAATTTTGTACATTAAAAAATAAATCAAGATTTTTACTTAAGTAGATAATATTTGATTTCAAAAAATCTAAGTCATGAGTTTTATCTACAGGAAATAATGCTTCAGATTCTGCAGAATATTTATCTATCTCATTAAATCTTTCTGCAATATGATCAAAATTACTCCTCAATTCCTGCTGAAATTCTTCTTGCTGCAAGAGCAATTCAAAAATTAATGGAAGTTTATAGCGATTGAGTGCTTCAACAGCATTATCTTGAATGTCCACAGGCCAAGTTTGGTCAGTAACTATTGGATCAAGCTTTAATGTGTATGGGTTAAAATAGAACCTCAAATTATAGTTAAGCAATGTATGCCAGTTTCCCCATATGGAAGCTAGTAAAAAAACCTCAGCCATTTTTTTTGTATCTAGGATTTCTGATCGATCAAAGACTGATTTCTCCTGAATATAGCTAAAATATTTTCTAAATTGGGGGTCTTCTAAGTACTTATTATCATCATATAAATGAATATGAAAATATGATTCTAGTGATCTATACCAAGGATAAGGATCATCTTCTGTGAGTTTCATGTATTTCCAAATATCATCATCAAACATATTTGGGTAACGAATCACAATGGATTGTTTAGATGCTTTCTTTTCAAGAAACTCTTTTGTAAGGCTTTCCTCTAGATTCATTACACCCCAATTTTCGCCATTCACATAAATATTGCCATAGCCTTTTGCTGGACCTAAATGCTTTGAATCAGATACTAAGCGTTGAAAAATATAATCAAAAGGAAAATACCGAGCCAACGGCTTTTGTAAAGAAAATTTACTAAAACCAAGAATTGTTTTGCCTTCTGAAAGAGAGACCGTAAGGCTAAATCTTTTAGAACCTATCCTATGAACTATGCCGTAACCTTTTAATTTAATCTTTGCCTTATATACCTGATCCTGAAATCTTATTTCTGCTTTAACGTAACTTTGATCAGCGAGATTTCCTAAAGTTGCATTTAATTCTTTGTTATTAAGAATTTGTTGCCATTCAAGATGTTTTACGTCAAAGTCAATGCGCGGAATCTCAGATCCAAAAATTTTATACTTTATGGTGGCGGGAAAAGAGCCTGCCAATTTCATAATAGTATTTGACTGTCTATCTTTAAAGGGCTCTCTCAAGTTCTCATGATGAGATAATCCAATGTCTAGCGATAAGATTTCAGTAAAGACATACATAAATCTATATAGCTTTTTACTTATTTCATCTTGTTGACGCACATCATAAGAAGTTAGAAAAGATAGAAACAGAAGCAATAAAATTGTTGAGAAGATTGTTAAGTCTCTTTTTTTATTTGAAGAAATCAATTTCTATCAATCAATATGAAGGGTTCTACCAGTTTGTTTTGGATTCAAAAAAGCTGATACGTACTTCGGGATCAATCTTTTGGAGCTCAGAATGCACTGAATCAATAAAATTTTCTGAGTCTGGTGAAACTAGTAATACTGCAGAAGAGTCTGAGCTGGAAGTATCATATCTAATAATTTTTACACTGGTTGAGATGCTCGCAAGCTTGGTTAGCATTTCTTGAAAATCAATCTTATTATCTTTCCAATTTACAACTAAATTGAATTCATTGGTTGCAAATAATTTCCTATTTGACAGCCAGATGTAGATTAAAGCAATAATAATAGACATTAATACTGAAGTAATTAAAACTTGTCCTGCTGCGTATCCAAGTCCAATTGCGATGGCAAGAAATAGATAGACAAGCTCCTCAGGTTCTTTGATGGGAGTTCTAAAGCGGACAATAGAAAGTGCTCCAACCAGGCCTAGGGACAAAGCTAGTGAAGATTTAACAATTACTATTACTAAGAAAACTGTAACGGACAAAATTGGAATAATAGACCCAATATGGCTTTTGCCAGTTAATGAAAAAGACCTTCTTAAATAGACTTCGCGCAAAACAAAAGACATCGCAATGCATAGAAAGAAATTAAATAAAGTTGGTAGAAGTTCCACTTGGGTTGCAGTGCCCGAAGATAGTAACTCAAGGAGGGAGTTATTTTCAGAATCGTTCATAAGGTAAATATAAAATTATTGATTAATGATTAAAAGCTGATTGTACTAGATTATTTGAACTAACAAAATTATTAATAGCACCTCCATATCAATTGTCTAGGGAAAGTATGCTGACAGATATTTTCCAGACCTCGTCAAGAAGATCACTAAATAATATCCATTGTTTAACTAATTGATAGTCAAAAAGATTTTTGCTGTCGCAATATCCGATTAAAAGCTCATGAAGATTTTTTTCATCAAGGTTTTGAGCTTTCACAATTGATGCTATATCAAAACATGGATGATTAATCCCAGCATATTCCCAATCTAAAAAAAGAAACTGATTGTTCCAAAGAAGATTTTTTTTATTCAAATCATTGTGCGATAAGACATAATTTGTTCCATCCTTGGATAGGTCATCGTACAGAGATAGTGTTTTGCTTGCCAAAGCTTCGTGTGGAGAATTTTCTAGTAAAATTTGATACAAGCAAATTGATTCAGAGAATACATCTAAAGAATTTGTAAAGATCGTAGATTCATGAATTTTACTTAATGAATTCCCAAGCGCCCTAAGATTGCTGTTCTGGTTATTAGTGCTTAGTGAGAATTCCTTGCCCTCAAAATATTCCCAAATTAAGATCCCTTTGCTAGCATCATGAAAAAGAATTTTCGGTGCTAACCTTAGATGTTCAATGTGTTTTAGCAGCTTAAATTCATGCTCTCTATTAATTGCAAGCCGAGAGGCGCATGGGCGGTCAAGGCGAATAACTGCTTTAGTGCTATTAAAGGTGCACAAAAAAACTTGAGAGATGGGGCTTGATGAAAGATTGTCATTGAGGATGATCTCACCAGGAATAGATGTGAGTCTTTCAGCCTGTGGTTGAATTGCTTTCATTGTGAACTTTTTTCCAAGATCGATAACCAAATAATATAATTACTATATAGATCATAAATAATAGTGCAGTTATCCAAAGGTCTCTTGCAACAAAGAGAAAAATCGAGATTGTGTCAATAACAAACCAATAAATCCAGTTTTCTAATACTTTTTTTGCAACCATATATGTTGCAACAACTGCTCCCCAAGTTACTAGTGCATCAAGAAAGGGCAAGGCAGCATTTGTATAAGATTCCAGCAACCAGCCTGATACTAAAGAAAAGACTAGAATCATCGAGATGGCAGCCAGGTGCTGAGGTTTGCTCCAAATGTTGACAATAAAATTTGTTGATTGATCATCCTCTGATTTCCATTGTGACCAGCCATAAAAACCGATGGACACATAAAAAATTTGTAGATAAGCCTCCATATAGAGGCCTGATGAGTGGAAAATAAAAAAATAAAAAGCGGAACTAATAATTCCAGCGATCCAACATAAGATATTTTGCTTGACTGCTAATACCAAGTATAAAATTGCAAAAATCATAGCTGTAATTTCTATCCAGTTTTGAGCAATGAAGCTAGAAATCATATTGAACTGAGACTCCTATGTGCCTTGGGTCGCCTTGTCTCTCGTACAATGTGTCTATAAAATTTGGGGCTTCATTGCCGAAGTAAAATCCTCGCACAGCATAGTAATCATCAAAAATATTTCTTGCCCATAATTTATAATTCCACTTATTTTTTACATACCCTAGGTTTAAATTAGTTAGCGTGTAGGACTTAGATTTATTGTTATGAGAATCGCTGTAATAAAAACTGCTGTTACCCGTGAAATCAACAGCTAGGTATGTGTTTGTAGTTGGGGTCCAGTTAAATCCAAGTGCATAACTTCTCTCAGGAGCATGGGCTTGAGCACGACCCTCAAGGTCTTTTCTAGATTGCCAGTTCTTAATTTCAGTTTTTAATATTCCTAGATTAAAAAACATTTTCAAGGATTCAGTGATGTCCATGTCCATATTGACTTCTAGGCCTTGATTCACTCCCTCGGCTGCATTTTGAGTGAGAAAAGAAAAGGTATTTGGATCGCTGGGATCTGTTTGAGTGGATATGAGAACCTGCTGATCTTCTCGATCGGAATAAAAAAGCACCCCATTAAAATTTATTTTAGAGTCCATGAGTTTGGTATTTATTCCAACTTCATAATTGGTTAAAAATTCTGGATCATACGCAAGATTTTTATTTGTTGAATTAGCATCAAGCCCAAGATTAAACCCACCTTGCTTATACCCCTTTGCTAGGCTTGCATACATATTTGTATCGTTGGTCATATTTTTAATTAATGAAATCTTTCCCCCGGACATCTTGTCTGTGGGATTAAATGATTCTTGTAGAGAGTCTGAGTAATCAGCTTCCCAGTCCTCCCAACGCAATCCTATGGAAAATTTCAATGAAGCGGAAAGTAAATAATCTAGATTTCCAA
>Ga0209091_10004465_pt1 | contig 10902 bp, 7 predicted proteins | sample ArcticOcean_MG_C_6_FD_187438 | JGI IMG/M metagenome (GOLD analysis project Ga0209091, IMG submission 187438) | Marine microbial communities from western Arctic Ocean - ArcticOcean_MG_CB8_128 (SPAdes) (version 2) | ecosystem: Environmental > Aquatic > Marine > Oceanic | place: Arctic Ocean... | reverse complement strand
CCTCGACCAACTCGCCTTCGCCGTTTGGGGGGAAAAACACGCTCACCGGCGTCAACGGTTTCACGCACACGTCTAAATAACTCACAGAGGAGTTGCTATAAATCTTCTCGATATCGTCGGTAATATCATCTTTCATCACGTTCGGGTCTTTCAACTGACAATACTGTTCATATTTCGGATGCGAGACGACGATTCGGTGAATTTCCCGCATCGCCAACAAGTTCGCCTTCGTAAACACCGTCTCGGCGCCGTCGTTACTGACGAATTGGAAAAACAGAGAGCCTCTATGCGACTCCTCGCCTCGCTCGTAAATCACATCCGAGGATGAATATCTGTGTTTTTGCAAAGTTTTTTGAGAAACAATGATGTTGTTATATAAAGAATATATGAATAAAATGTCAGTCCTTTTCCTTCGCCGCCAAAGCGGTAAAAGACATTCGCTCAAGACAACACCTCCCCTCTTTAGGGGAAATTTGTCGAAGAACTCTCTTAATCTCTCTCACATATCATCCGATGATGAAACGCACACATCTCTCCGAGGAAAAGAGGAAGCCTAGTCCTTGCGCTTTTGTTCATTCTCGTCTGATGATGCATCGTTTATTCGAGAGAAGAAGGAATACACTACCACGAGATAAAACTTCAGACATTCCCCCATCTCGGTCGACAGAAAAGGTCAAGATACGATGCATGCGCGACGACGACTCATCATAAAGACAATAATAAACGTACTCTTCGACCAATCGAGTGCCTTCTGCGGCCGCATCCGCATCGCTGGTAATCCCGTCTTTCAAAATCACCCACTCTCGATCGTTCGTTTCCACGAATTGTAACTCGTTGTTTAAAACGACGGTTAAAATGCACCCGACGGCGACGAGGACGATGCACGTCAACGCGAGGAGTGGATTTTGGTGCGACCACATCGCGTAGCGTTCCAGGAAGGTTCTTTCGTCTGTTAAGTTTCTTTTTTTATTCATCATATTCGCGGGAGAAGAAGAAGAAGAGCGATTCGTGGGGTTGCTGTTGTCGTCGTTTACGTCTTTGTCTCGGGAGGAACGAGTTGAAAGAAACCGAGACAACACGGTGCCGTTAACGGTATTCTCGCGCGCGCGGAATATTCCGCCGGCGACGTCTCTAACGAGAGGGTGTGTTACTATTTTTGTTTTTGTGACGAAACGCAGGCTTTTCCTTCTTTGTTTAAAAACGTTTTTTAATTACAGTTGTGTTGACTTTTTATGAAACACACTCTAAACAAATGCTTCTGCATCTGTCGGATTCGGGTACATTAATAGCCCGTCCGAGTGTTACAGATGATGATGATGTATTTATTGGTTTCGATTACGTCGCCGTCTGAATTTGCAATCATTGGGTGCACAAACAGTCGCGTTTCGGTTTCTCCGAAATAGTGTAATCAAAGATGGGGAATTGATTTTTACAGCGGAGGGAAGGGAACGCACAGTCAGTGGACAATTAATACTCGTCAGTCTTTTAAAAAACCCTCGTACTTGTTTTTAAAGAGAAGGAAGAAAAAAAAAACGGAACAAAATCTCTTTCCTAATTCGTTAGAGTATTCACGCGCATAAGCATCATTTATTAGGCTTTGCTTGTCTTCAAAGAGCAGCGAAAAGCGTCGAAAAGAACAACAACAGCAACAGTAACAAAATCAGCTTTCGAAGAGATCGTCGTCTCGAGTTTGAGGAGGAGTTGTTGGTCTCGTCGTCGCGTTTGTTGCATTTACCGTTTGCATCATCATCATCTCTGCCGAGTCGTTTGAAAAATGTCATTTGAAGAAGAAGACAAAGAAGAAGTGATGACGAGTGACATTCATCAAAAGCGCCCCTCTCGTTGGGTCGCCGAGGAACTCACGCATCAAGGCGAAGAGTCCTTGATGCGTTTCGATAAAAGGAACGGAAGGTTTGTCGGAAAACGAGAAATTTCTTTAACGCTCTTTCGAATCGTAAAGAAACTGTTCTTTCCGTCCAAGACTTTGAAGAAAGAACAAACGACTTCAATGATAACGCGAGAAACAATCGCTCGAGAGCTGCAAAGAGAAGAAGACGAGGAAGCAAACGATCCAGAGATTACAATTCCTTCGTCGATGCGCGGAGATTACTCTTTGTTGTGGTTGCGAAACCTGCTGAAGGAGCACGAACACGAGTCGGAAACAACGCTGGATCGAGACGTCGTCGGCGCGCACGTGAAGAATATGTGCGAGAGTTTCGTGTACGTGAGCGAAGACAAGAATGATCCGAGGAATGGCGGAGATGCGTTAAGAGAGAGCGCACGCGAAGTTTTGGAGATGTGTTGCGTGCATTTGGGTGCGTTGAAGGATATAAATTGGGAACAGTTCAGTAGGAGGTTGCAACGGTTGATGCCGACGGAGCAGTTTTGTTCGAAAGATGAGGTGTTGAACAAGATTAAATTGGAGTTGTTTGAAGCGACGCGACGCAAAAATCATGCGATACTTGATCAGAAAGCGAGAAAGAACAGCGGGAAATTTAAAAACGCTTTGAGACAGTTTATGGAAAGGACGATGGATAAAGTGAACTTGGAGCTTGCGAGCGGGAGAGCGACGTCGATTGATCAACTCGCGATGCATCATCAGGACGGGTGGTTGAGCATGAGAAACGCGCACGTGAATTGGAACAGACGAAAAGGCATGGCCGGCATGGTCGGAATGAGGAAATGGCCAAAGTGTACGGACGTAATCGCCGAGGAGGGTGATTTGGACGTTTTAGTCGGAGCGAAATCGGATGACGAAGTCGAAGAAGAAGAGGAAGAAGAGGAGGAGGAGCCGCGACGACAACGACAACAACAAAATGAACTGATACTATCTGAAAACCGAAGAAAACAGCCAAATCCGCGTAAAAACTGGTTCGTGCTCGGCAAGAGGAAGGTTAACGATGAAATCGTTAACCAATCATCGGAGGAAGTGACGGAGGATATTCCTATGCCGGTCTTACCGCCAAACAAAGGACGCAGCAAGTCGACGTCGAGAGGCAAATCTTCGAATGTGACGCCGATGTTGGAGGAGTTGGCGAACGCCACGCTCCAACTCGCGAACCGGGAGAATCAGCAACGAGGAGAACCGAACGTCATCTCGCAACCGTCCGTGAGAGGCCCATCGAAGAAGAGAGGTGGAGCTGCTCCTCTTTCCAATTCGCCGGCGAAGCCAACGGTAGTACTCAAGAACGACGGTTTCGACGCGCTCAAGAAAGCGCTTGAGGAAAGAGAGGCGAGGAAGAAAGCGGAAAAGGCAACGGCTATTGCAGAGAAAAGGGCAGCAAAAGCCGCCGTAGAAAAAGAAGAGGAAGAGGAAGAGGAAGAAGTCGAAGAAGAGGAAGAAGAGGAAGAAGAAGAGGAAGAAGAAGAGGAAGAAGTCGACGACGGTTTTGCTCGATTACGAGCCGAATTGGAGAAGCGCGAAGAGGAGAAGAAGAAGGAGAAGCCAAATAGAAGCGGGTGGGCGTTCGTAGGTAAACGAAAGGAACCGGAAAAAGAAGAGAAAGAAACGTTAGATGAGGACGACGAGGAAGGGGAAAACGACAGCGACATCATACCCACGCAGCAAATCGGCGACGACGACGACGACGAGATGCAAGACGCAGACGTGATTGACTCGCAGCCGCGAGAGAAAAGTAATAACGTCGTCAGAGGTGGATTCTTCAAGTTTTTCGGCAACAAGACACCGTCGGTGGCCCAACACCCGGTGAAGCAACCATCGCCGACGAGAAGCAGAGAAAATGTGAGGATTTCCTCTCCGCGAGAGGGAGGAGACGACGATGGTGATGATCTTCCTCAAATGCAAATCGACGACGACGACGACGACGAAGATGAGCCGACCGCCTTCAACGAGCAAAAGATTGCCCTCGTTCCCATGGTGGTGCAACAACAAAGCTACCAATCTCCACCAAAACCGCAACAGCCGAAACGGCGAGTACAATCGCCGCCGCAACAACACCAATACCACCACCAAAGATCATCGCCTCCGCAACAGGTAGCGCGACGAGTCACCGGCAAATTCTCTGAGGAAGAAGTTCTCGCCGTCATCCGAGGCGTCGAAACGTACGGTCTAGGGAAGTGGAAACTCATTCGAGAATCCTCCCTCGACGGCGTCCTCCTCGGCCGAACGCCCGTGGACGTCAAAGACAAGTACCGAAACTTGAAATCTTCAGATTTGAAGCGCGTTTTAACCGGCATCGTCCCGAGAAGTGCGAGCTACCCGTTCGTCGAGGAACACTTCGAGAAGGTGAGAAGGGCGGCCGAGGATGCACATTAGGAGGAGAGAGACTCCCGTCATACCTAGCGAAGAGAGAGAGAGAGAGAGAGAGAGAGAAACTCACTTGAATTTCCTTAGAATTAAAGCGCGATAAATATAATACATACACACACAAATCTGTAATACTCTCTCTCTCTCTCGGGACTCTCTCTGGACTCTCTCATGTCCTCTTCTCCTCCAAATAAGACCATCCCGAATAAGAGGCGGAGGATGATGAAACTCATCCTCCACTTTCACATCCAATCCGCGAAAGGCATTCGATCCTCGCGAACGAGACGCAAACGACTTTTATTCGTCCTCGACGTCGACGGCTTTAATAAGGAGCAATGTAAACATCGAACGAAAATCATAAAGAACACGGAAAACCCTTGTTGGGGGGAACGAGGGCGTATGGATTTAGGTTTTATGAATACGAATACGAATAGAAACGAGAAGATACGAATGTCCGTTTGGGACGTGAAGACGAAAACGAACCACAAGTGTAAAGGCAGTCGAGCGATTTCAATGAAAGATTTAATCGGTGGTATCGATAAGTTTTTTACGAACGATAAAGAGGAGAAAGGGAAAAAGAACGCGTTAGACGTGGAATTAGAAGGATGCACGAGAGGTATTGGATCGGTACAAGTGGAATTGACGTTTACGAAGGAGGCGGTTTTCGTCGCCGAAGAAGAAGAGGAAGAGGTGTTCAAGACGCCCATTTTGAAAGTGAAAGAAGAGAACAAAGATACTGTCGCGATTGAAAAGAAGTCTGAGAAGGAGAGCGACGATGTAGAGGACGAGAACGACTCCGACGACCCGTCTAAAGAGGAACTCTTGCGTGAACGCATAAAGAAAATGCAAACGGAATCGATGGAGAAGAAGTTGGAGCGCATGGAAGATCCGGACATGTTGACGAAAGAGGAGAGGCGAATTTTGACGGAAGGTGCGAGCGTGGCGAAGGATTTAGGCGCGAAGTTGCCGAAATATTTCGACGACGTGTCGTCGGCGTCGCGGGATATAGGTCTGTCCCGCGGCGCGGAAGAGGAAGAGGACGAGTGGGAGAACGCGCTGCCGACAAAGAAGAAAAATCCAAAGAAGAGCGAAGCAGTATCGATGTCACCGGTTAAGAAAGTTGTGAGTGGTAATAATTCGTTACGAAAATTGGAAGTCGTCGATGCGTCTATCGATCTCCTCGAACAGCAGCAGCCGTCGTCGCCGACTGTGATTCCGGAACGAAAAGATGTCGAGACATCTTCATCGAATATTTTACCAACAACAGACGAGAAGAAGAGTAACGCAATGAACGAACTGCGGAGGAAACAGTCCAGCGAACGCATTCACGCGCGCGCTGTTGCCGCTCGAGAGGCGTTGAGACAGTCCAAGTCGTCGCAAATCAACGATGAGTTGGACGAATTATACGAACGCGTCGTCGTTTCTCCTTCTTCCGGCGGAGGAAAAGAGAACACGACGCATCGAGCGACGGCATCGTCCTCGGAGGGTGTCACTGTCAAAAAGGCTACACCTCTACATTTGTCCTCTTCCTCTGAAGAAGAAGAAGAAGAAACCGTCGTCATTTCCTACGCGGAAAAACCAAAACCGATGACTCTGGCCGTAGCGGAGATGTTTCGAGACGCCAAGAAAGTCTCGCAGTTGATGCAAAGAGCCGAAAGCGCTTTCACGAAGTGGATGTGAGAAGAATCTATATGTATGCGGTATTACGTTATCGCGTGCGCTTGTTCGTTTTCGTGTGTATATTTTAGTAGATGGATAGTTTGTAAGTTGTAAATAATCAAAAGCTCGCTAAAAATTGTTCGTAGTGTTTGTTTCATCAAATCTGTTTGTTTTTAAATCTTCTTGACAATTTGCACGACGTCTTCGTCGCTCAACACGTGTTCTTTCCCGACTTTCTGCGGTCGATGCTTCGCGGAAATCCCCCACACGTTCGCCTCTTTGAAGTTCTTCACCATGCTCTTGTGCAACGAGTTACAGAAATCTTCCACGGTCACCTGTCCTTTCTTCAAAATAATCGGCGCGTCGTACGCCGGATTCTGCCCTTTCGGTTTGGTATAAATTCTCGTCAAGTTCAAATACTCCCAAATCTTATCCAACAATCCGTCCAAATTCCATTCCTTCCCACTCGATACCGGCACGTAGTGCGGCACCTCATCCAATAATTCCAACTCTTCCACGGTAATTTGATCGATTTTATTCACCGCGTATACGCACGGCGTGTATATTCTATTCCCTTCGATCACGTCAATCAACTCCTCGTCCGTACAGTTCTCATAAATCTTCACGTCGCAATTCTTCACGTGGTACTCCTCTAAAATTGCCTTCGCGGTGCTCTCGTCCAACCACGCCGTATCCTCGCCCGCTTTCGGCTTAAACGGTAACACGTTCACGCCTCCTTTCTCCTTCACCTGGTAGCTAATATTCGGCGGCTTCTTGTTCAATCGAATCCCAAACCCGTCCAATTCCTTCTCGATTAATCGCCTGTGCGTTAACGGTTTCATCGCATCTAAAACGACCACGATCACATCGCACGTCCGCGCGGTCGAAATCACTTGTCTCCCTCTCCCTTTCCCGTCTTTCGCGCCTTCGATGATACCGGGTAAGTCCAACAACTGCACCCTCGCCCCTCGGTAATGAATCACCCCCGGAACGCACGTCAACGTCGTGAACTCGTACGCCGCCGCTTCCGAGTGCACTCCCGTGAGTTTCGTCAGCAACGTGCTCTTCCCAACCGACGGGAACCCGACTAAACCGACTCGGCAATCGCCCGTTTTCGTCACGTCAAACCCTTCGCCTTTCCCGCCGGATTTTCCCGAAGGTTCGATGAGTTCCCGACGGAGTTGCGCTAACTTTGCTCGTAACGAGCCGAGATGGTTCTCCGTCGCTTTGTTCTTTTGCGTGCGGGACATTTCCAACTCGATCGTGGCGATCTTTTCCAGTATTGCCGACATTATTAGTAGAGGTTATCGTGTTCTTGTTCTCGTGCGTAAGTGTGTCTGTTTTTCGTAGTAAAATTATGTGGATGGATTCGATCAAAAAGAAGGAAAAATTGGAGTTTTACGCACATAAATACAACAACAACATTCATTGAATGGTACCAGTTAAAAGGAGTAATGTGTCTGTTCTTAGTATAATTAGCATTCTTTAGATGATTTTATCACGTGTTCGAGTATAAATATTCGATCAAAAGAAGGATTGGAGTACGCGCGTAAACGACAACATTTTTCATCGGCTGATACGATGGTACCTGTACCAGTTAAAAGAAGTAGTAATGTACTGATCAACAAATCCGGGGTCGTGTGTGCGAATATAAACGCATAATACACCCGATGGATGATGATTAAGCGCCAACACCGCCGGCGATGCCGACCAACGCGGCGGTGACGACGGGCGTCGCCGCTAACACGGAACTGACGATACCGCTCAACGCGTAACTCAAAGCCGCGTACGGCAACGCTTCCGGCTCTTTACTCACCAACGCAGCCGTGCCTAAACCGTGGGAGGAAGCCGCGGTGGCCATGCCTCTGGAAATAGGGTCGTTCGCGCCGGATTGGTCCAACACTTTCGTGGCGAGCGCGGAACCGAGGAGTCCGGTTAAAACAACCGCGGCGGCGGTCAAGGAAACCATTTCTGGATGGCCCAAGGACACGGTCACCGGCATCGCTAAAGCGACGGTGACGGATCGTGGGACCAATGCGAGAGAAACAGCCGGGGTCAAACCGATGAGTCGACCTAAGAAGGCGGTGGAAAACATAGCAAACGTGGACGTGCCGACTAAGCAGGTAAAAATTTCCAACGCGTGTCGTTTGATAATTTTCCTCGCGCCGTAGACTTTAAACGCGAAGGAGACGATGACGGAACCTAAAAAGGCCATGAGGATATCGCCGGCACCCATGGCAGATAACGAGTTCATGTCCGTAAACGACACTCCAGATTTATACAGTTTCAAAGTGGCCTGGTACCCGGCACCGGTGCACAAACCCATGATGTATACGCCGAGGTTGGATAAGACCGCGCACGTGACAATCGGGTTCATCTTTGCCTTCACTTTGTCGACGTTACCGATTAATAAGGACGACACCGTCGCGCCTACTAAACCAACAGTGACAAAGAACGGTTGGTACGCGTCCGTGGCGGGTAACCAACTCGCTGAAAGGTAACTCGTCATCGTCGTAAATCCCACCAACTGTTTGACCAAATCCGTCGTCGGCGGTTTCGCTTTCTCTTGCGGCAAAGGTTGCATCTCGACGCCAGTCATTTCTCTCACCTTCGTGGCTAACTTTGCGCTAAACGCGCACGTCACCACGAACCCGACGACGAGTAAACCGATAATCTTCCCGAGCGTCGCCGCTTCCATCGTCGACACGACCAACGGCAACGTCACCAACGAAGGCACGTAAAACACCGGCAACCAACTGGTAATCCAATCCATCGCCGGCGCGAACAAGTGGCACACCTGCGCGGACAACGAACTCTCCTCGTCTTTCGCCAACGCATCCATCGCCAATAAAGCGAAAATCAACCCAAACATAACCACCAGCGGTCCAGGAAACGAAATGCCTTGCGATAAAACTTTCTTCGAAATCACTTTATCCAAAACGAACAAAGTCCCCGTCGCGCCGAACAAACGCATCAACCCGTCGCACTTCGTACTGAACTCCGCAAAGTTCTTATCCACGTCCGTCGTTCTAAACATTGGATAGTTTGCTTTTTTCGCGCGTTCGTTCTCGAGTAACTTTTCCGCGTGTCGTTTCATCGCCATCGCGTAAAACGCCGTCTTGTCCTCGTGTTCGACTTTGTTCGTCTCAAAAGGAGGAGGAGTACTTTCAACCGCTTTAGTTTCGGCAGCTTTTGCGGCAGCAGCAGCGGCGCGTTCGGCGCGAAACCTCGCCGCGATGTCCTCGTGTCCCGCCGCTTTTACCAGCATCGTCTTTCCTCTTTTAAAGCTGCTGCTGTTGCTGTTGCTTCTTCGTATAATTCTTCTTGTAGATGCAATGTTGTTTCCAATCGTGTTCTGCCTCGTCACATTCTTCTCTTTCTGAATCGTCCGCACCGATTTTGGTGATGATGATGTCGCGGCAAAAAAACGCATCGTCGTCATCATTCTCGTAGTAATAGTAGTAGTAGTAAAAGTAAAAGTAAATGTGAGCGAGTGGTGCTCTTCTTCTCTCTTAAAAGTGATGTGTTTGTATGCGTTTAAATTCTGATGAATGTATGAATAGTCTCATCATCCAACAAGAGAGAAAAAAATTCAAAAAATCTTTTTTTTCTTTCAAGGAGAGGAAGACAAGTGGTTAGGATTGTAAATTTTAAAAACGTTGACTTCCCGGCATTGAAAAAACGGCTTAAAATTCCCAGAAAAGAAATACGCGCAGCGTTTAAAAGCACGACGTGATCATGGGGAAGAAGAAACTTTCCGGCGCGGCGAAGAGGAAGAAGAAAAAGGAAAAGGAAGAGGCGATTGCAGAAGCCGCGGCAGACTTGGAGCGTTTGAAGCTCGGACCGTCAAAGTTGTGGACCGGGTTGGTGACGCATCACAAAGACATTTTCGTATCGCATGTGCTTCCGAAATTGAGTGGGACAGACAGGATGTTCTTTTCAAAAGCAAATACCGAGAGCATGATTGTACTCAAATACGCGGGAATAGACGCATCGAAAATTCGTTGGTTTATTCTCGACGTTTCATCGATTTCGACGTTGGAATGGGCGTGGAACAACATGAACTGGGGAAGGAAAGATCCGGCTGGAAAGGTCGTAGATCAAGCCAGGTTTTGCGGTTACGTCGCCGGAACGAATAAACTCGAGTTGCTCAAGTGGGTCAGAGAGGAGAGAAAGTGCGAATGGGATGAATTTACGATTGTGGTGGCGACATATCACGGTAATCTCGAGATATTGAAGTACTGCTTTGCTAATAGTTGTCCGTGTGATGTGGAGAAGTCGTGTTGTAACGCCGCGGGAAACGGAAGCCTCAACTGTCTTCGATTTCTTTTCGACAAGGTGAAACCTTCGCGAAAAACGGTAGAGCAAGCGGCAGAAGTGGCGGCACAATATGGTCACGTTGACATCTTGAAATATCTTGTCGAAGAGAAGGATTGTGATAAAGCGAAGTGGTGCTACGTGAGAAACTGTGTGATGGATGGTCGCCTTGATTGCCTCAAACACATGATCGACGAGGCAAAAAAAATACCTCGAGAAGTGCTCGACCACTATGCACACATCGCTTACGCGCGATATTACGAGCACACCGAGTGCTTGCACTACTTGCGAGAAAAAGGGTGCCCGGAACCAACAGACGAAGAATACGCTAAATTTGTTAAACTCGCTAAAGAACAAAAGTTGATGGAATACATGGAACGGTGCACTCGTCCAGAGAGAGACACTTTCTTTTTCGCGTACACCGCTTAGATTTTCATCGCGCGTCGTCGCCTCGGTCTTGTACAATACAAAAACTCCTCTCTGCAAAAGATGCAGAGACACGGATGAATATCTGCGCCTCTGGTTTTAATAACAACAGTTTACATCGATTAATCCTTTTACTACATTTATAGCACAGACAACTTTCAGACAAGTTTAAGACAAGTCGGACTACATATATATCCATAGGTTTAAGAAGGAACTCTCTTTTTGTTGGTTTT
>Ga0209091_10004462_pt1 | contig 10906 bp, 30 predicted proteins | sample ArcticOcean_MG_C_6_FD_187438 | JGI IMG/M metagenome (GOLD analysis project Ga0209091, IMG submission 187438) | Marine microbial communities from western Arctic Ocean - ArcticOcean_MG_CB8_128 (SPAdes) (version 2) | ecosystem: Environmental > Aquatic > Marine > Oceanic | place: Arctic Ocean... | reverse complement strand
TTTAATGTAAGATAAGGATAAGCCTTTTCAATTAGATTTCTCATCTTAGATATTTTCTGCTCGTACTCTTCTACATACACACCAAAATGCTCTATTCGTTTTGCAATATTTTCTACCGTAGAATTATTTGCAAAGACGCTTATAACTTCCATAAGTTCTTCTATCTTAACTGCATGTTCATCAGCCGTCCTATATACAGGGTCAGGCGTTACTACTATCTTCTTCATCCAAACAACTCCTTTAGTTTTTCTATGTAGACCGCACCATCAAGTAGTTCTTCTTGTAAATGTGTCAACCATTCTTTGATACTTAAATCTCCACGTTCCATAGTAGTTCCATACTTTTTTTCTCCTGTCATCGCTCGTTGTTGTATCATCGTTATTATTTTTTCTTCTATTTTACTCATACTATTCCACCTACCCACTCACTAAGAGCGTTGGGATTTGTTACTTTATACACTACAACCATGTAATTTCTTATACAACCATCTTGTGTAACGGAAAATCCACCATTATAATTTTCTTTACTCTTAATTATACCTTTAGCACCTCTCAGTAAATTAGAAACGTGCCTTCCATCTCGGATGCTATTCCTACTTACATTTGGGTCTAATCTATCTACTATCTCACTACTTGTAATCCCATCGGGATTCTGCAATAACACCTTTGCTATCGCCCTTCTTGCCTGTACTCTTCTCATAATATTATACCGTCCTTTCTTCTAATAAACCTTTCCATCGCTCTCACAAGCGACTAACATGACCTTCAAAAATTGCACCACAATCTACGCATCTAATTTTGACTAGGGTTTCTCCCCAAGCCGTATCAAATTCATCTACTGTCATGTAATTGTGGGGACACTCTACTACTTCATCAAAGTCATCCGGCCCTACAACCATATGGTTTTCTAAACTCATTCTTCTTCCACCTCTATAAAAGAGAAATTATTAACATGAAAATCTAATCGTTCTTTTGAAAAATCATCAATCATACTATCTAATAATAATATAACACTGTGGTCAAGACCTAATTCTTCTGCTACTTGTGCCGCTTCACCTAACTTATTCATGAATCTAACTTGTCTATCTACATTATCCTGCGCAATTAATATTAATTTACTTATTACGTCACTCATTCTTATGCCTCATTCCAAACGAATAAATCACCTGTTGGTTGTAAGATTGATAATATATACAGTTTCATCCAATGTTCTTTTTCTTTAATGAGTACTTTTAAGTGATTTAATGTATTTACGTCTTTATTAAATTTATCTAGAGTAGGTAGACTATCTAGAGTTACAATTTCATAAGCCCTAATCACGTGATTGTAGTCATTATTATTTCTCACTACTGGGTAAGGTGTATGTTCATCCTCTCCCCTTTCTATGTAGTACTTAGCCTGTTGTACTTCCTTTATTGATAAATCATAATCCTTATCTACATATTGACTATAATAACTGCTAACTGCTTGTTTGTATCTAGCAAATTTACGGCTTACTCTGTCTACTTCTTCCCAATCCTTCCAATCATTTTTTATATAATCATTTCCTACACCACGGTAGAATTGTTGGTCTTGTGCCATTCTATACATTTCTACATCTTCCTTTGTAAATTTATAGTTATCAAAGGTATCAAGGAATGCTAATCGCTTATCTGCTGACTCTATACCTTTTTTTAGCATATCTTGTCTTATCAAAAGATTATTCACATGAAGTGAATTCTCGGCTATTACTTGTTTTAAATTTGCTTCGTCACTCCATTCCTCTTTGATATCATTGTATAACCTTTCTAATTCTTTCATATCAATTACGATAGCGTTATTGAAAAAGTTTTCATTACTGATATGAAAATTAAGTTTAGTAGTTACTTTAGAATCATTAGTACTGTGCCATTTTGTACCGCTTGAAATAATGATATAGTCGTGGCGATTATACAACCTAAGTGTATTAATTTGGTCAAATGTTATACGTGTTTTTAGACTGTCGCTAGTAAATGATTTACTTCTACCACTATAACTAATCAGATTATTTAGATGAGAAACCATCTTCCTATCTACTGTACCTATTTTCTTGACTGTGCTTTTATCAGAACTATGGTAATCTTTTCTATTACCCCATTTTGCTAGGTATTCTTCTTTTTGTTCATCACTTTCAAAATTTACCAACATTCCATTTGGTAAGGCTTTTAATTTTACGGCTAAAGTATATTTCACTTTCTTTTCTTGTTGTTGTATCATTATTCATCACTCCTGTGTTTGTATGTTTCTTCGCTTAAAAAATCTGAATCTTGTTTTATATCCCATATACATACATTTGCTTTTGTATCTTTATCGTCAGTAAAGAAATCACCATGTCTATACATCAGCATTCCTAAAGATGTCGTACTCCTAAAACTGTTAGAGTTTTTAATACTCTTACCGTTTTTAAATACTGCTCTTTCTACTATTTGATGAACCGTCAAAGGCCCACGTTCTGCTAGGTGATTAGCAACCGCTCTAAGAATCTTACTCTTAGAACCCATTCGTTGCCTAGCACCTTTGTTCCTAACACTACTACTTATTGTATGTCTCTTGTCACTCATATTATAACCTGCCTTTAATCTTATTTAAGTGCTTTGGTTTCATTCACAAGCGTTTTTGCTTGCCATTGAAATCTACTTTTCAATTCCATACCATAGTCCCATCCCATTCGGTATGGTGGCGGCTTATTCAATTTCTTGGGTTCAAGTGCCCCCATGTAGATTACTTGTTCATTACCCGATAAAGCATCCTCACAACCTTCTACAAACATTATTAATGTTTGTCTTACCATGAAACTACCTGATATTTTCATCTCATTACGGATATGACTATACATATCTGTATGTCTACTGTCTTTTTCCATATTATTCTTCCTCATCTGTATTTCCGAAAACGAATTCACCATCATCGTCTTTTAGATTTTTTGTCCAATCTGCCATAGGAGTTAATTCACCATCAAGTATGATACCATTTACTTTTATCCTTAAATAAACACTACCATCTTTTCTAATACACGCTTCTAATTGTTGCGCTTTACCTACCGCGCCTCTAGTATATCTATTAAAATTAATCCATGTTTTATCCATTGTTTTCACCTGTTATAATTAAAGAGTTAAGTTTTTCCATTTCTAGCATTATCATTCTTTGATTTACTTTCAATATATACATCGCTTTTTCTATTTCCTTTACGTCATCTTCTAATTTCATTAAATTTACTACTAAAGGATTCATACTAACGCACCTTCCCACCATATAGGTGTTTGACCTTGCGGCCATTCTACATTCATAACTTTAGTTTTACGGTGATAGTAAGCACGATACTCTTCTACTCCTAGAGTCATAGGTACATATCGAGTACTTTCTTCTCCCATAGCCAAAGGTATGTTTGTTGTCGTGCCAACCACAGGCATATGATTAATTACATAGTGTTCTGCCATCTCGCGTATTGGTTGCTCACAAGCATGGACTTTACCAAATGTTTCTGTATATGATAAGCATTGTTGTATAGCATGACGGGCAAGCCAACGGAAATTCTCTACACATTCTCCTGCCCATTTTGTACTTGGGTGATGTGGATAACCACCTTTGTAATGTGTACCGGATTTTGTAAGTGGTAAAGTATCGGACAAAGCACCATAGCGTAAAATTGCTGATGCCATCATCTGTGCTGATTCTACGCACATCTTAGGTTTGTGTTTTAGGCACAAATGCTTGGCCGCTATTTCCGGCGATTCGTGTAAGAAAAATATATTCATACTTATTACCTCTAAGATTCGTGGACAGTCCAATCAAAATCATCTAAGGAATAGTTATCATTTATCCATTCCCTAATACTACATTCTTCTAAGTCATCTATCTCTATATCTATTTGTTCATTTATCTGTATCGTTACTGTTATGCTCATATATTCACCTCTACTTCATTACTTATTAATGTGACTGTTTCATTCACAAGCGTCACGCACCTGTTGGGGTACATCATATCTGATGTAGTCTACTAATATTTCTGATATTTCTGTCCTTTCTTTTATGCTTAAAGTATATGATATAAAAAGAATATCTAATAATTCACTTATTCTTTTTCTATCACTTGGTTCATAATCAACCCTAACTACTGCTCGCATCACATCTTCAAAATCATTTTCGCTCATTCTTGTGTCTCTCCTTATATTCACGATATAATCTACGGTATTCTTCCCACTTCATTTTTCCACACCATCAAATTTTTTACCTATATCTACCATATCTTCTATAAATTGGTTGTAAGAATCACGTATCATACTGATTACCATAATCATTTCACGTCTAGTCATAAGGTGAATGTTTTTTGCCATCCACCCATCTTCTAAGACCTGCCCTACATCTATATCATCAGATAGAATCATTGTGAGGACTCCCATGCATCGAATAATTCCTCTTGCTCTTTTAGAGTTACGTGTAAAGTAAATATAGTTCCCGAAATCATATGAGCGTAGAGTACTAATGTCGGCAAACCATGTTTACTGTGTAGATTATCTAGTAGTAAATCAGTCCCTACTAATGCTGAAACATGGTCTAAGTTCATAGCCACATTTCCAGTAGTACATATTAATGCCTCTGATACACTCATTGAATCACCATACTAGTCATTAGTGTTTCCCATGCCTTTGATTTAGTTCTTGCCTTCGGCCCGATAATTGCGGATTCTACACGCTTCTCATTGATTTTACCTGTTTTATCAACAGTCCATGCGTGGTCTATATAATCCGACACGACGTTATATGCTTGGTACTGAGTATTATTCATGACTCCTATGTTATTTCTTTCATAGCCTTCTATTTCAATCAATTGCTCAAGAGTATTTTTACCTCTAGTACCTAATCCGTATGGATTATCACTACCAATTAATTCTTCTTCTACTTTTAAGCCCAAAGTATCTATGTAGTATTCAGTACGCTCGCCTACTTTCATTTCAGTAGCCAATAGCATTTCAGATTCTACCGCATATTGCTCTATCGCTTGATTTACTAAGCCCAAAGCCTGTATTAACTCATCAATTTTACCGTGCATCAAACTACTATGACGTATTACTAACATTTTAGAGTCAATACCGATACGCTTCAAGAATCCTTCTAACAAAGACGATTGATTTTTACAGAATAATCTTCTCGGAGAGGGCACTATTTTTACACCACCCGAACCATCATTAGTATTTTGTAGATAAAAGTAACTTTCCAAAGTCTCATCAACATCACCATTTTGAAAGGTATATGTATCCGGTGTATGAAATGATACGAATAATCTTTCTCCGTTATTTACCATACCTATTCTGTCGAAATCTATATTTCCCGTCGGTATTAATCTATCAGCAATTCCTACTAATTCTGAATTCTGTAAAACATTGTATGTTTTAGTCATCACACTAAGAGTATGGTTTGTATCCTCACGGAATACTCTCATAAATTTAGTCTTTAATTCATTACCTTTGCTATCATATAGCGGTTCTGTATTTATGGTAAAATCCATCTTGGCGTTCTTTAGCACTTCCATGCCCGTTTCTCCCTTTGCTTCTTGGCCTATCATATCGAAGGCCGCCGGTATTAGGTGGGCTACATTTTTATAATTTTTGTTATTCATCTTTTTTGTCTCCATTTCTTATATTTTATCCTTGTTGTCATTACTTATAATCTTAATTATTCGCTTCGCAAGCGTCTAATACTCTTCCTCTTCTTCTTCTTCCGAAAACATCTCATAAATATCTTCGCTATCATAAATTGGGTCATCACTTATGCCCATATCTTCTAGTATATCTTCATCTAAATCTAAATCAGAACTCATGTATCCTTGCTGATATCTAACTTGCTCTACTTCTTCTAGCACGGCTTCATCATCAATCAAACTACATTTACTACATTCGTCTTTAGTATCCATTTCACTTATTTCGTATTCTATTCCGCATCTTTTACAGTATTTCATTTCTATTTCATCCATTTATTCTTCAACCCCTATTGGTACAATTGATTCGTTAATAAGAGAAGCAATCTCTAAAAATTCTAAATATTCTTCGTAAGGTACATATCTTTCAATTGAAATAGTCCTCATTCTAATATTTACTTGTAGACTATCAGTACTTGATTTTTTAATTGCACTAACTGTTTTCAAAAATTCTATTTCTGTTGACCTTTCAAGAGTATAAATAGTTTTATTTGAAATGGTATCATCTTCAAATATTATATTACCCCATGTTTGGTCATTTTTAAATCCTGCTAATGTATAATCTGTCATTGTTTGTATCTCCTATATTTTAATTTAAATGTCTCTCGTTTATAATGTTTATGTTTTCGTTCGCAAGCGTAAAGAATCTTGGGAGTCGGCTATGATAATGAGAGGAAAAATAAACCGACCCCTTAGATTCTAATTGTTATTTCTAGATATTTCTTTTATCATAAAAGTTAAATCTATAATTTCTGCATTTGTAAATTCATGAACTCGCGTACTCAAAACATTCCACAAGTCCTCTATTAATTCTTGTCTACTTCTTTTCTTTCCGCCTATCATCATTCTTCTTCCTCTTGAGGGATAGGGATAATATTATCCCATGTCAAATTTGTTCCGTATTTTACGTTATAGCCTTCTTTGTTTGACCATTGGCATTGAGTCTCACTATCGCCACTTTTTTTGCCATATTCGTGTTGTAATCTTAATTTTAGAACTACTGTATCAGAGCCGCTTTTCTGTTGACGCCATAATTGAGAATCTATTTTTTCCATCATAGATATTAGTTCAGTTCTAGATATTACCATATATCCTTTATGTTTTCTACTTTCAGTATTTCTATTTTCTTTTTCTATTTTCTCCTTATTTATTTTAAGTAATACTCTTGTTTGTTCATCTAGCATTTCTACATATTCCCCTAATTCTTCTTCACCTAATGTTTTTCCCTTCATATTATTATCTCCTTATTTATCTTATTTAAAGTTCTTCTTTTCTTTCGCAAGCGACATATTTACTATGGTGATGAAAACTGCATCCACATAATTGCCATAATCTATTATATTCTTCTTCGGTTACTAATTTACCTTTGTAGGGTCGCATACTTATCATTGTAAAAACTCCTTCAAAGCACGTAGATGACTTTCAAAAGTCCAAAAATGACCACTAAAATTCGTCTTTGCCCATTTAGTTTGCCCTTGATTTCTTTGAGCCGTACCCCAAAAGTTTTGATACATTTGGTATATTCTATATTCGATACCGTCTTGTATATATCTGAAATCCTTAGTGCCTGCTTCATTATTCTTTCTCCAATTATCCATCCATGTCATATTTGTTCCGTATTCTATTTCTGCTCTCATATTCTTTCCTCTCCTTTCTTATTAATAAACCTTATTATTTCTCTCGCAAGCGTTAAAACTCCGATACTAAAAATGCCTCATCATCAATTTCTAAAACTATACTTATATCTCGTATATCGTCTAAATCTTCATATTCATCTGTATAATTATCTTGAAATTCTTTCAGATTTTTAAATTCATTCCATGTACAAGAAATATCAGCCGGATAAAATTCTTGATGTCCATACTCAAGTCCATCTAACCAATCCCACAAAACCTCTAAGCCTTCTATACTATAAGCCCCATTTTTTCCGTTATCATGTATTTTCCACATTCTATCTATAAAATCAAATTTAGTTACTGTATCTATCAATGTCATATTTATTCATCTCCTAAAAATATATCAGCCAAAGTCCCAAAGTGTTGAGATTCTGCTTTCTTTCTTTCTTCTTCTCGTCTATAATATTCGTCTATTAATCTACTAAAATTTCCTGTTTTCATTTTATTCCTCTCCATATTCTTCTATCATTCCTAAGACTGTTCTAACCATTTCTACATAACTTCTATGACAATCTACCATACTAATCACCTTATTATAACATCATCATTTCTATAATTTATTTCTCTAATTTTTGTAGTTTTATTTGTTAAAACGCTACTACCGACTTGTTTTTTAACTCTTGCATAAATCGTATCAGAATTTCCTGTATCTCTGAAATCAAAATCTATACTGTTTCCTCGCCATAATTCATAAACATCAGTTTTTGAATCAAAATAATCTACTAAACTTTCTTCCCTTTTCTTCCATAATTCTTGGATGAACAAATCTATATTCTCAGCGACGAATAATAATTCCTTTTGTTTATCCAAAATTTGTTTAAATTGTATATCCTTTATTTCTTGTTTCGTTGTTGTCATTTCTTCCCTCTCCTTATATTTCTATGTTCTCATTCATTACTTATTAATTACTCGTTTCGGCTCGCAAGCGTCATTACTTTTTCCATATTTAATCTACTTTCGATATATTTCACTCCGTAACTACAATTAGTTCGTGAAGTTCTGCTTCTATATTCAGAAAATGGACTTTCGCTTCTCAATTTTTTCAATATTGCTCTCATAGTGAATAAACTCTCATCCCATCCACTTAATCTAAATCCGTTTTTAGGATTTAATGCCCAACAGAAAGACCAATCAGACATTATATCCTCTCCCAAACCGTGTATAAAACGGGTTTGTTGATAAATCCGTTATCTATTTTGAAATTTCTGAAATGACCTCGACCCATCGCATTCAAATGTTCTTTTTCTAATATTGCTTCATCTTCAATAAGAAAGGCTTGATTATAAACCCAATTATATCCACCGACTTCTATAACACTTTCTCTATTTTTATCAAATAGGTCATCAATTTTTCTTAGTGTATTTAATTCTAGAGTCAAATCATAATTGACTCCATTTGTCTTCCTAAAAATAAAGGCCTCTACTATATTAAATTCCATATCTTTCGTTATCTGTTTACTTGTTTTCATTTTATTCCTCTCCTACTTCGTTTATTATTAATTTTATCATATTTTCGGGCAAATCACTTAGAAAATCCGTGTAATTCCATATATAAGATAACATACCTTCTTTTTCCGCTATTTCTACCATTGTTTTATTCATATTACTTGTTATCCATTTCATTTCTTTCCACTCCTTATATTTCAATTTGTTAGTGCATCACTAATAAAGTCCTCTATCTCTTTCGCAAGCGTCGAGATTACTATAAATGATATCGCTATTGCAACACCAACATAATCTGAGAACATAGTCTCAATAAATATTTCAGCACACACACCTTTCATTATTGTCATTTTCATTAATTACACACTCCGCATATGACTCGCGGATTATGGCTCGCGATATCATGCTTATGAACTTTGGCCGCTTCTGATGCTTTTAATTGGATTTTGCACCCATCACAAAACGCATTTATTCCTCTCAACATCATTCTGACCCCACCGACTGAAATTGCATTTTCACGTTTCCATGATATTTCCGGTCTTGAATATATGATTTGTCTAGACTTTAATCTTAAATCTAACTTTTTAGATAGGATGCGAATTTGAGCATTTTTACAGGATTCAATATGATTTTTGGATTTGAGAGATTTACAACATTCTCTATATCCTGATAATTTGAGATGGCTCGCATTTCCATTCTGAGAACCGAATCTCTGTTTTGATTCTTGGGTTCCATTCTTTCCACCTTTGGAACCACGATTTGAAGCAATGGGACATTTCTCATTAATATGGATGACACCCTTGCAGGCTTTATATCTACATATCTTCTTAGTCATATCTGTAATTTAACGCTCATAGTATATAGTATGTCGGAGAGCATTTAGTACACAGGGAGGGGAAACATATATAAGGGTAATTCGACCCGCACCCCTCGCACTTACTTCGTAGGACTACATCTAGTATATAAAAACACCTAACTACATAGAACTTCGTAGACCTTAATAAACTTTGCGTGATTTTGCATCACTATGGAGATGTTCGTAGGGCTAATTTATTTTAGGCGAAAAAATAATCTGATATTTAATCTTACCGAGTGCTACGAAGTAATTTTAGTTACCTAGTGTTGTACTAAAACCTTAGTGCTTATAGATACACTCGGTGAGTTTTGCTACACCTAAAACACAACCGAAAAGTATATAAGCCTGTTTTGACTTCGTAGGGCTAACAGTTTATATAGTCGGTGTGCTTTTTGCACCGTTGCAGTATGACGTTTTTTCAAAGAAAGCCATTTTCACCGAAAACTGTGGGATATATAGTCTCTTTTTTAAAAACGTTGTACTGCGAGCCTGTCAAAACCTTGATTTTTAGCCCTACGAATTTAGGTCTCCCTAAACTTTTCTTCTCTCTCTAGGGCTACGAACTCAGTAAAAAACTTCGTAGGGCTTATAAAGACATGATGCAGGGAACCGAAAACTATATAACCTTTTTGGCTTGACGCACCAGTGATGCAGGGAGTCGCTAAGTTTATATAGTAAATTCTCTCTAATATATCTAAACAAAAAAAAGGCCTACAATAAATATATATATTTCGTAGGGGTTAATTACCGAGCGGACATCTGAGATGGGATGGGGGTATATATACTTTTCGCCCAAAGGGGAATATAACTTCGTAGGACTAAAGGGTGCAAAAAATACACTTAGTGAATACGACCCCTTATATAGGTATATGCAGGTTGAAGGGTATAGCCTGAGACAGACCGGACACGACACAAGAAGGATAACAGTATTGGACTCAGGCTAAAAAATTCAAATAATTAAGGAGATAAAAAAATGTACGAAATAAAAATAATTGATAATGACGAAACAGTAGAAATATACAAAGCAAAAAATAAAAATGAGATAATCAGAATATTATCAAATCATTTGGCCTATTGCTTCGGCGACGAGGTTCAAGTTTGGCATCACGATAGCAGATATGAGAAAAAGAGGATGCCTATGATGGAGTGACTTCGTAGGCCTACTTTTTCGCGACTTTCTAAATGAAATGACCGGGACACGTCTATATATATAAACCCTACG
>Ga0209091_10004460_pt1 | contig 10907 bp, 3 predicted proteins | sample ArcticOcean_MG_C_6_FD_187438 | JGI IMG/M metagenome (GOLD analysis project Ga0209091, IMG submission 187438) | Marine microbial communities from western Arctic Ocean - ArcticOcean_MG_CB8_128 (SPAdes) (version 2) | ecosystem: Environmental > Aquatic > Marine > Oceanic | place: Arctic Ocean... | reverse complement strand
ACAGGTAGAATAGACGTATCAGGCGACGCGGGTAGTTCGTCTATAATTATTGATTTAACAGACGATGTAACAATACTTGGTGAATTAACAGTACAAGGAACTGGCGTGTCTAGTTTTGCTGGTGATTTAGACATGAATAACAATAAGCTTACTGAAGTTAAAACTGGTACAGTTGCTACTGATGGTGTTAACTTAGGCCAAGTAGAAGCACTTGTTGCGGGTATTGGTTTATTTAAGGGAGGTTACGATGCAACTACTGGTTTAACAGTAAACTTAGGCGCGGGTAATGGATCTTTAGATGGCGCTAGTAATATTGCTTTAGATCAAGGTGATTTCTTCGTGGTAACTGTGGCGGGTGGAGCTTTCTATACCCAAACCTTAGAAATTGGTGATATGATATTTGCCAATACAACTATCGCCGCTAACTCTACTCCACCTATTACTGACTATACAGTTGTTATTGCAGATGCAAATATAGCAACCGCTAACACAACAGCCGCTAACACAAACAAAGGTGTTGCTGGTTTTGATAGCGCTTACTTTGATGTTACAACAGGAGCTGATGCTGGTTGGGTACAATTAAATTCTCAAAGAAATCCTTATGGAGCTACACAAACACTTGATGACAAAGGTAGTTTAACTCCTGCTGAAAGTCCTGTTACTAGAACTTTTTTAAATGGCTACACAACTTTCACAATAAACTTAGAGGCGGTTTCTGCTACTAATTTATTTCCAACATTGTTTGGACCAGGAGCTTTAGCTAAAAACGTAACAGCAGAAGTAACACAAGACGCGGCACCGTTTCAAACAGTATATGCAGATGTAACAAGAAGTGGTACGGCAAGCATGAGTATTGTATTCTATGGCAATGTGGCTGTAGATACATATAGAGTACTTCTTACACACATATAGATTAACTAATCCAATATAATACATGGCATTGAATTTTTTAAATGATGGATATTTCGCCGGTAAGGTAGGTATTGGAACAGAAACACTTTTTACGGGCGCAGAATTAGACGTGTATGGGGATATTGTTTTAATGCAAAAAAATTGGGCATTAAGAGGTAATAATGCTAACGCTGATTTTTGTATAGAAGAATTAATTGGAACTGGATTTAGCGACGCTAACGTAAAACTTACTATAAAGTCAGGCGGCAACGTCGGTATCGGGACGACTAGTCCTACTGAAAAGCTAGATATATCTGGAACAGCTATAGTTAGATCAACTCTTTTTACAGTAGGAAATGTTCACGGCTTTACATCTTCATATGGTGCTTCTTTTTTTATAAACAATAGTGGCGGCACTAGTTATTTTAATGCTACAGGCGGCAACGTCGGTATTGGGACGACTAGTCCAGTTTACAAACTAGACGTAGCAGGCACAGGTAACTTTACAGGTTTAGTATCTGGTATTACACCAGTTAATGCAGCTAACTTTGTAACTAAAGCATATGTAGATGGATCAGGTGGAGGCACGGGACCTTTCTTACCACTAGCTGGTGGGATAATGACTGGGACTACCGGTGTTACAATGCCAGATAGTTTTCCATTATTTCTTGGTACTAGTGGAATTAATGATTCACAAATATTCTGGGATGGTGGTAATATAGAAATACAAGCAAGAAAAGCTAGCGCAGATATTGTTTTTAGAGCAGCTAACAGTTCAGGTGTTTTAGGAGAGTTTTTAGCTATAGATGGTGGCGTTCAAAAAACTAGAGCATATAAAGATATTCATTTCCAAGATAATATAAAAGCTACTTTTGGAGACACTACAAATCCAGATCTTCAAATATACCACGATGGAAGTAATAGTTTTATTCAAGACACAGGAACAGGTGATTTATATGTTGATGCAGCGGCTAATTTTTTTGTAAGAAATCAAGCTAATGGAGAGGTTTGGATTAAAGGTACAGATTCAGGCGTGTCATTAAGGTATCAAGATTCACAAAAATTAATAACCACAAACACAGGTGTTGCTGTAACAGGTAGTGCTTTTATAAATGGAAATACAGATAACTCTGTTGAATTTTTAACAGTAGATGACGGTGACCCAACAGTAGGCTCACAAAGACCACATATTAAATTTACAGGTGCAGGTACTCAATTAGGTAAAATTAGAGTTTTAGATAATGGAGTCGGCATGCAGTTTTTAAATTCCGCTGATAGTATTAAATTAACAATAGCAGATTCAGGAAACGCAACTTTTGCAGGTAAAGTACAAGCAGCAAATTGGTTTCAAGGGGTGTCAGCAACAAACACGCTTTACTCAGCTACTTCAACAGGTTTATTATTACAAACTCCTGGAGCAACTCAAAATGATAATGATTCTAAAATTAAATTTAGAAACTCTAACACAACTGTAACACACACTTTTGATTGTAACAGTGGGTCAGCAACTTTTACAGGTCAAGGATTTAGTTCAGCTACATCCTCTGGAGACGCCTCATCAACCCTAACAACAAAAGGTTATGTAGACGGTTTAATTACTGGGGCTACAATATATAGAGGAACCTGGAATCCAGATAAAACTCAAAATTCTGGATACGGAGTACCAAATTTAAGCACAGTTACACAAACTTCAGGGTATTATTATATTTGTAGTGCTATTGGAATAGCAGAACCAAATGGATCAGGATGCGAACCTAATTCTTGGGATGTAGGTGACTGGGTTATATGGAATGACGATGTAGTTGATTGCGCGGGAACTGGAACAGGTGCTTGGCAAAAAATTGATAACTCATCTGTACTATCAGGTGCAGGTACAGGTCAAACTGTAGCTTTATGGGAAGGTGCGAGTTCTGTAACAGATTCAGAAACTTTAGGTAATTCACCAATAACAGTTAGTGGTAATAATGTTCTTGTTTCAGCAGGACTACAATTAATTAGAACGTCTGATCCTTTTATACAATTCTACGAAGGTTCAACTAATGTTGGTGATATTTTTACTGACACTTCTTTAAATAACCTGGTGTTAAGAGGTGGAAGTTCACATGGTGTTAGAATTATGTCTAACTCCGCAGCAGACAACAGTGAAACTGGAATTACGTTAGATACTTCATACAACGTTGGGATCGGAACGACTTTGCCTGATGCTAACTTAGAAGTAGTAGCATCAACAGTAATACCTACGGCTTCTGATGGTGTTAACTCAATTCTTATGGGTTTATCAGGATCAAATAGAACAGCTCTTCAATTTGACACCGCGGACACTACTCATACAAATAGAAAATGGGGTCTTACAAATATTGCAGGAGATTTTTATGTAGGTAGGACTGGCTTGAATGTAATGACCATGAAAAATAATGGCAACGTCGGGATCGGGACGGATAGTCCAGAAAGAAAACTACATGTTCAAAGTGGTTCTGCTGGTAGTGTTACTTCTAGTTCTGAAGCAGATTTAGTAGTTGAAAGCAATGACCATACGGCTATTAATTTACTTACTCCTGATAATAAACAATCAGCTATTTATTTTGGCACAGTGAGTGATAACATTGGTGGTGGCGTATATTGGAACTATAGCTCTAAACAGTTAACTATAGCAACTTTAACTACTTCAGGCGGTGATATTGGTTTTAGAGCAGGCAACAATTCTGAAAAAATGCGTATTCTTGCTAACGGCAACGTCGGGATCGGAACGACTATTTTTCCATATTCTTCTAAAATAGCCATAACCTCTTCCGCATCTGCAAAAAATACATTATCAATACAAACAACAGATGTGGCTACTGGTACAGCCGGAACTGTTCTTTATTTAGGTTTAGGTGCATCAACGGGTAATAGCACGTATGGCTCCATAAGAGCTTTAGGAACTGGAGGCACAGCAGTTACAAACCTAGTACTTCAGTCAGACGGCGGCAACGTCGGGATCGGAACAACCACCCCTCAATCTAAACTTCAAGTTGCTGGTGGTATTCAAATGGCTGATGACACAGATACTGCGGTTGTAGGTAAAGTAGGTACAATGCGATATAGAACGGGTACAGAGTATGTAGAGGTTACGGGTATTAATTTAGATGTTTTACCAGCTTCTGGCGGAACACCAGACGCGTATTTATTAGGAGCATACGGCAACAATACTGCTACTTACGCAAATCAAATAAGTACATTAACATTTGTAGATAGTTCAGCAGGTGGTTATCATTATTTTAATACCTCTACAAATATGTCTTCGGCTGTTGTTGTAAATAATTACTATATAGCTAGAATAACTTTCAAAGTAAATACAGGAACAATACAATGGCATTTATACACCGGTGCTGCTTATATAAACTCAGAAATTTCTTCAGGTACAGGGTATCAAACGATGGAAATAAATTTTCAAGCATTAAGTGCTACAAATGTATTTATAAAAACTAGAAATATGTCAACAGGGCAAATTGTAGATATAAGCTTGTGTGAGTTTTATGAAGCAACAACAGAAGACGCAAGCTACGCAGATATGTGTATGCAAACAGGTGCATCAACATACGAATGGGTTAACATAGTAAGAAATACATATTAAATGGGATTAGGAAAAACATATTCAACAAAATATTTACTAGATAGTAATAATAGCTCTGGAGTCGCAGGCCAAGTTCTTTCAACCACTTCAACAGGTATTGACTGGGTTGATTCTGGCACATTATCAACAGGGCTTTGGCTTAAGAATGGTGACGATATATATAATAGTAATAGCGGCAGCGTTGGCATTGGTGTAACAAGCTTAAGCGATTGGGGTTGGATCATAGACCATGCTTTGCAGTTTGCAAATGGTGCTTTTGTTGCAGGAAGAACAGATGCTACGGCTGCTATAAATTTAGGTGCTAATGCTTTTGTAACTGCAACAGGAGGAAATGCTTGGAAATATTTTGATGCTGGAGCAGCTACAAGATATGTTCAACAAGTAGGTCAACATTATTTTCAAACAGCACCCGCTGGAGCAGCTGCTGGTGATGCTATTACTTGGTCAACCGCGTTAAATATACTTAATAATGGAAACTCAATTTTCACAAACAGTGTTAGTATTGGGACTACAGTTTCACCAACTAGAACTTTAGATGTAAGAGGTACTGGCCTCAATATTTTTGGTAGTGGTGGTAGCACAGAGTTAATGCTAAGAGGGCAAGTTGAAGGAACAGGCACCGTTAGAGACTTAGGTTCTTGGCACTTATCAGTAAGAGGAGATGTGGCTGGTGATAATGATGATTTAAAATTATTAAGATTTATAACAGGTACATATGCTGGTTGGTCTATGGTGGTCCAAAACACTACTGGCAATATGGCAATAGGAACTAATACTTTACCTGGTAATTATAGATTAATAATTGAAGACGCAGATGAAGATATTTTAAGGTTACACAATAAAACTGATGGCTTAGATGCGTTAATAACTTTTTCAAACCCTGGGGGTACTTTAGGTAGAATACAAGGAATAGATAATGGTGGTTTAGGATTTGACGTAGGTAATAATGCTGGCGGTATTGTTAGTAATGCAATGTTTATTAAAAACAACGGCAACGTCGGGATCGGGACGACTTTGCCTGGTTCTAAACTTACTGTTTCAGGTAGTTTTTCAGCAGATACAGGATTTTTTTCAAGTGCATTAACATTAGCAAGCGATTTAAGGTTACAAAGTAATATAACAATTTTAAATAAAGCGCAGACATCATATATATCTTTTGCTACAAGAAATACTACAGGTAGTGAAGTTGTAATGGATTTAACAAATGTAGGCTCTATAAATGGTGGAGCTGCAGGCCCTTACCTACCACTTTCAGCTGGAGCAAGTTATCCTTTGACAGACACTTTGTATTTAGCTACAGCTTCTAATTTAGGTAAACTACAGTTTGGAACAGCCAATAGTGATTACTATATAAGAGGTGGAGGTAATTACGGTTATATAAATATTAACGGACCTATTGTTAGATTTGATACAAACGCAAGTGAAAGAATGCGTATTACCTCAGCCGGCGACGTCGGGATCGGGACGACTTCGCCTTCTTCTAAATTCACAGTTAGTGGTTCAGATGCAAGTAATTGGATAAGTAGAATTGAAAATACATCTTCTTCTAATCCTCAAGGATTGGTAGTTTCTATTGGAGCTCAAACTAGTGCTTATGCAACATTTGGTGTATATAGTGATAGTGCATATCAATTTGTAGTAGGTGGCGATGGCAACGTCGGGATCGGGACGACTTTACCTACAACTGCACTTACTATTAGAAAAGCTATATCTCCTACTGCTTATGGCGAGCAAGCAAGTATGATTGAGTTTAAATCTTATTATACTGGGTACGATACTGAAACAGTAAAGTCGGCTATATACTCAGGTGTTAGTAGTCTTACTGGACTTCAAACAGCTAGAGGGTTTATGTCATTTTGGACCTCTAGTTATCTTGCTGCTGGTACTGAAAATTTAACCGAAAAAATGAGGATTGAAAGTAACGGCAACGTCGGTATCGGTACGACTAGTCCTCAGGCTAAACTACACGTTTCAGATACCACTAGAATTGATGGAATTTTATTTACTAGAGACATTAATGCTGGTTATTATGCTTTGGCTGCAGATCTTACATTAAGGTCTGGAACTAGTGGACGTACTTTAATTAACCCAAGTGGCGGCAACGTCGGGATCGGGACGACTACTCCGACAGCAGGAAAGCTTCAAATAGAAGGTGCAGATGATACTAGTTTATTAAATCTTTCTTTATCAGGAGGATATTCAAAAGGTTCATTGGAAATTGATGATCCTTATTTTGTTGTAAAATCAACATCGAATACAACGGGAGGGATTAAGTTTAGAACAATAACAGGCGGAACTACTTATGATAGGATGACTATCTTAAACAGCGGCAACGTCGGGATCGGGGAAGATACTCCTTTGTCATCATTACACGTGTCTGGCCCGGCAGGAAACCGATTTACCGAAGGATTAAGAGTTGAAAGAAGTACGGTACCTGCACAATTTGCTATGTTTAATTACAATGGTGGTAGTTTAAATATTATTGCAACTAATACAGCAGGCACAGGAACATCAATGAAGTTTCAAAAATCAAATGATGGCTCTGCTTTAACTGACCATATGGTTATAGACAATTCTGGCAACGTCGGGATCGGGGTAACTGGGCCTACAAGCAAACTTCAAGTAAACTATTCAGCGGCTCCAAGTTTTAATGCAAATGGTGGTGCTAATGCCTTAACATTAGTCCGTGATGATTCAGGTGGTGATATAAATGAAGTAGGTGCTGGGTTAGTTTTCGCTCAACGATACATTAATACTGCCACCGCTAGCATTGGAGTAGGTGGTATATATGGTGTTAAAACAATTGCTAGTGGAAGTTTTGGAGGTGGTTTAGCTTTTTATACTCAACCATTTGGATCTGGAAGTATGGATCGTCGTATGATTATAAATCACGCTGGAGCAATTAAATTTAACAATTACGATTCTACAAACAATACAGGCACGCCAACTTACGTACTAGGTACAGATGCTTCAGGTAATGTAGTTAAAGTGTTAGGTGCTGATATACCGGGTACTGGAGGAGCTAATAATTGGACGCTTAGTGGTACTGACATATATAAGAATAATTCTGGTAATGTCGGGATCGGAGCAACTAGTCCCAATGAGCTTTTACATATATTAGGTTCAAATGCAACAGCGCTAATACAAGGTTCTGGGACAAGTTCAACAGCAGGGGTTGATTTTTTTCCACGAGATGTTAGTAATGTTGCACATTTACAATCAATAAAAGGAGTATCTGATGAATTGCGCTTCTTAACAGGAGGAACTCCCGCGAATAATTATGTTCCTACCGAAAGAATGTCTATAGACGGTTCTGGAAATGTAACAATAGGAACTAACAATACAAATCTAAATTTTAAAGTTAATACTCCAAGTTTAAGCACAAGTTTTCCATCATATTTTCAAGTAACTGGAAGTTATACAGGTACAATATCTGATATTGATATTAAAGCAGTAGGAGTTTTATCTGGAGGTGGTTATGGTTCAAATCTTAAATTCTTCACAAGCAATGAGGCAACACTTTCAGAAAAAATGCGTATTAATTCAAGCGGAAACGTCGGGATCGGGGTAACACCTTTTACAAACAGTTTAACTAGTGGTGTCGGTGTTGATTTAAAAAGTAATGCTGGTTTGATAGGTTATGCAAACGCAATGTATGTTAGCTCTAATGTTTATTATAATAGTGGATGGAAATATAAATCAACAGGCACTGCTGCGCTTTTACAAGTTGGAAGCACTAGTGGAACTGTAAGTCTTAGACAAGCTGCAAGTGGTACTGTTAATCAAGCTGTTAGTTTTACACAAACATTAACTATTGACAACACCGGTAACGTAGGCATCGGGACGACTTTGCCTGGAACAAAATTAGACGTTAGAGGAAATGGTTATTTTCTAGGCACAGCAGCATCAGGCGCAGCGTTAGTCACAATAGAAAATAATAGTGGTTCAACTGCTACATCTTATGGTTTATTAGTTATAGGCGGTGGAAATAGTTCAAATGGTAGAACATTCGAAGTTAGAGATGGTTCTGGAAATGTTGATTTAATTGTAAAAGGACATGGTAACGTTGGGATCGGAACGACTGAGCCTCAAAGTAAATTAGATATTGTTCAACCAGATTCATCCGCAAGCACATTAGGACAAAGTGCTACCGCTTCATTAGGTATTAGAATGGCTAATGCTATAGGGCAAGTAGGCCAAATTGTTTTTAATAATGATGCTGCTCCTAATTACGGTTATGGCTCTATAGGTATGATAATGACTAGTGGATCTGGCGTTGGACTAGGTGATATGATTTTTTCAACAAAAAGTACTGGTGTTGCTAATCCAAGTACGGAAAAAATGCGTATTACAAGTTCTGGTCAGGTAAATATAGCAACTCCAATTACTAATGCTTTTTATGGATTATCTTTACAATACAATTCACTTGATACAGCTGAGTTTAAAGTAAATCAAGCTACTGGTCAAATAAAAATTGGTGGAGTTGCTACAGGTTATTTTCCTACGTTTTACTCAGCAGGAACAGAAAAAATGCGTATTACTACTGGCGGCAACGTCGGGATCGGGACGACTACTCCTGGGGATAGGTTACATGTTAAACCAACTACAGGAGAGAAAGGAGTTGTTGTTGAAACTATGGAAGCAGGACAGGGATTTTTGTTTTATCCAACTGGGTATTCAGAAACTAGCGGGTCCTCATATTTCAGGATAACAGGAGCACCAGGAGTCAGTCATAGCCTCGAATTAGGAACAAGTAGTAATAATGGTATAAGCTTTCAGACAGCTGGAAGCACAAAAATGACCATCTTAGGAGGAGGCAACGTTGGGATTGGAACGACTGGTCCTGCAGTTCCGCTAGATGTCGAAGGTAAAATAAGAAGCAGTAACGATAATAGCGGTAGTTATCTTGAAATGTTCAACGACGGAGATGTTTCTGGAAACTCTTTTATTACAAGCACTAGCGGTGAAATGATAATCAAATCACCTGATGATATAACTTTTTTAACAAATAGTAGTGAAAGAATACGTATTGATGGTGGCGGTGAGGTTGGAATAAATGAAACAAGTCCAAGTGCTACATTGCATTTAACAGCATTATCTAGCAGCGGAGTTCCTTTTAAATTAGTCGGCGATCCTGCTACTACAACTGTACAGCAATTAATTCGCACTGAACAATATTCCACCTCTATCACAGCATGGTATAATATAGTTTGTGAAGCTAAAAATTCTTCAAATAATATAGTAAGCACTTTTATAGTAGAAAGAGATGGTGATGTTAAAAATGCAAACAATGTCTATGGCCAAATATCAGATATTAGATTAAAAGAAAATATTTTAGATGCTACACCTAAACTTGAAGATATTAAAAAATTAAAAGTTAAAAACTTTAATTTCATAGGAGACGAGTTGAAGCAAATAGGTTTAATAGCCCAAGAAGTTGAAGAGATTTTCCCTGGTTTAGTAAAAGAAGATATGCAACCAGGTCCAGATGGAACCAAAGGTGGAGTTTACAAATCAGTTAAGTACTCTATATTTGTACCTATGATGATAAAAGCAATGCAAGAACAACAAGAGATTATTGAAAACTTAACAACAAGAATAGAACAATTAGAAAATTAAAATTATGGCAATTACTTACAAATGGGATATCCCACAAATGAACGCTCACATCCAATCAGATGGTGAAGACAATGTAATCTACACGGTGCATTACAGGTATTCAGGTTCTGAAGAATCTGGAGGAGAAACTTACTCAAGTACTAATATTGGGACGCAAAGCTATACGTATGTATCAGGTGATCCTTTTGTACCTTACGAAGATACTGAAGCTTTTGAAGCTGTAGTAATTGGATGGTTAGAAGGTTCATTAGATGTACCGGCAATGCAAGCTAGCATAGCTGCAACTATTCAATCTCAGATTACACCAGTAAATGAAGATTTATATTTCACTTGGCAAAACCCAGTTCCACCAGTACCACCAGAATAAAAATTAAGTAAATTTCGCTTTAAACAAGTGATAATAAAGATTAAGACATATAGCTGATTTTTTGGTTCGCCTCAGCTGTATGTTAACAAAAGTGAACCTTAACCATTTAAAATATATAAAATGGCAAAATATTTAAACATTGCATTAAGTACAGGAGCAGTAACTCCACTTAAAATTTCAGATGTATCTACAATCGCTGTCACAGGTGGTGACGATTTTACTCTAACTTACTCAGATGGAGGAACAGCAGTATTAACTTCACAAACAGCAGGAGTCGCGGTATTTACAGCAGACGACGCCCCTACTCAAGCAGCAGTTATTAGAGCTTTATGGGAACAAATTATCAAAGGAGTTGCAACGCCTTGGAATTTACCAATTATAGGTGGACCAAGTGGATGGGACCAAACAGTATCCCCA
>Ga0209091_10004458_pt1 | contig 10910 bp, 1 predicted proteins | sample ArcticOcean_MG_C_6_FD_187438 | JGI IMG/M metagenome (GOLD analysis project Ga0209091, IMG submission 187438) | Marine microbial communities from western Arctic Ocean - ArcticOcean_MG_CB8_128 (SPAdes) (version 2) | ecosystem: Environmental > Aquatic > Marine > Oceanic | place: Arctic Ocean... | reverse complement strand
CCAACCATTGCCCAAGAGTTAGAAGCACTGTCATACAACATAATTAGGTTGTATTGAGGTCCGTTCTTTGCAGCGATAGTCAAATATCCACCATCATCCTTGTGGAGTTGGTCAAGACCTGACCTTGTTCCACCCATTCCATTAGTACCAGTTGATGGAGCAGTTGTCCATTGTGTTAACCAGTTAGCATAGAAGTAGTAAGATGTTGTATAGAAACATGATTGAGATCCAGTACCACAACTTGAAGTGTCGAATTCAAAGATATATTCGTCGCTTCCATCGTAGTAAGTCATCTGACGATCAAGAACTGTTGGATAGTTGTATCCTCCACCGCTGACGTCCGTAGTAGAGACTGTCAGTTTCTGGTCAGTTCCAGCATCTGCAACATCTTCTACTGCGAAGTAGTGAGGTGTTGGTGTTGTTTGTGAACCTGTTAATGCAGGGTCATATCCAACGTTAGCGCCGTTGCTTCCTTGGTTTAGGTCTTGGAACTTCCAATAGTATTCCAGGTAATCTCCAGCATCAACTGATGGTGTTGTAGCCTTGAATCTGCAACTTGAAGAAGTTGAAGAACAAGTTCCTATATTTGAAGCTGAAACACTTGACCATGTTCCATTATTCATTGAATAATATAGAGTAGGTCCATTAGCGGATGTTGTATCAACACCAGCCATATCTGAAAGGGTAGTGAAGAAAGTTCGTGCACCCTCTGCATATGAAGTAATTCCAGAGTATGGAGCGAAATCAGATGTAGGAGCGTCTGTATCAGAACCACCAGAATATACGATCTCGATGTAGGAGTTAGATGAACCTCCAGTATACGCATATGTGTATGTGTATATTGAAGAGGTCATTCTTGCACTCATACCGATAGTACCGGAATTGGTTTGCGCAGATGTAATGTATCCAGCAGCTGTGCCCGATGAACAGGTTGTTGCTGTTGTACAAATGTCAGCAGTCTTCCAGCCAGTTCCTTGAGCGTAGGTATCAACTACAGCAGAGTTACCCATTGAGGAAACCATCTTTCTTGCAGTTGTACCACCATAATTTTGCTTGATATTTCCAGCGGCTAGAGCACCTGAACATGATGCTGAACTGATCGCGTGATTATATTTAGCGTCTGTTCCACATGCTTCCAATACCATTGCTGACATTGATTGTGTAGAACTGCTTCCATATGCGTAGGAAACATATTGCTTCCACTTGATGGAATCAACAGAAGCCCCGGTCGGTAGAGCGTTGCTGCTGCTGAAGACGTACTTGTGCCAAGGGTTGTACCTGAATTGAGCATAGTATCTGTAAGTATAACGGTATGAAGAAGTGTAACAGTTAGCGTAGTATATGTAACAATATCCACCAGTGCTGGATGTGACCTTAATTGTAGGGTCGATAGCAAGTGGGAAGACTCTGTCTTCTGAAAGTAACCAGTCTGTGTCAACTGCTGTAGTCAAGATAATCAAAGATCCATATGATTGAACAAAGTATGTTGCAACATATGGTTCTTCTGCACCTTCTTCTACAACCATAGGAACTGGGAACTCAGCTAGGAGTTCTCCGGTTTCTGTATGACGAATTTGTAGTGCTTCTTGAGTTTGTGTGATTTCTTCACCAAGGAGTGTGTCACCAATGTACAAGGAATATCCGAGTGGCAGTTGAACTGCTTCAGAAATTCCTAACCAAGCTGCATTAGGCTGAAGGACAGGGCGCTCGCGAATTACGAGGTTCTGCTTCAGTTGTGTTGACTCGACTGTGTAATCCAAGTCATATCCTTCTGCTATTGGGTATCGGATAACATTTCCACCAACTGTTGGTCCATCGGTAGATGGAGCAATCATTAGTGGCATTGGTGCCTCTCCGGTTTCATCAATGGTTACAACAGTTGGGTTGATACCAGTGTAGATCGGGTCGACGAATTGATTAACTTGAACTCGGACTCCACCAGCAACTTCCGCAGCAAATTCTGCTGTGTAAGTGTTCTTGGTGACTTCCCAGCCGTTTGCTGTCGCAACGACGTTCAAGTCAATTTCATCCCATACGCCATCATCTTGAAGGTAGTTGATTGGCTCGTTAGCAATTAACTGAGCAATACTACCATCTTCTGTGATGTAAGCTTTGGTCATTTGGTCTCTCATTCCCTTGAGTTCAAGGGCTTGGTCATATTCATAGTCTGTGTCTTCAATGGTTTCTGGCAACTTGAAGTAATCTTCCGACTCTTCAGCAGCGTTGACGAAATCAGTTTCGTCAGCGTCATTTGTTACGAATCCACTCATTGGCATTAACGCCATGAGCAGACACAATAACAGTGCCATTCCAATTCCACCGAGGACAGACTTTTGTGTGGTTTTCTTTGTTCCCAACATTGTTCATTCACCTCATACGGACTGTATGCACTGCATCGCAGGCTTAGCACTGCTTATGAGCATTGGGGTACATGTTCTTTGAATGCTTCACTATTTACACCAACTGGAACCAATATACTGCGCCCCGATTCCTCCGTTTAAGTGGTGCAATCTTTTTGTAAATGTTATTTATATTATATACTCAAGAATATAGATGGACCTAAAGCGGAAAGTCCTTCGAAAAATCTAACCGATTTGTAAACTTTTTTTGATATTTCTACTTTGAGAAAATAATGCGCCGAATGCATCGCCGAATGCATCGCCAATTATTACAATTTTAAAAATTAAATAATATTGAATAAGGATTCAAAACATGCGATCCTCTGAATGTCAAAAAGACATATTCCCACCTATTTGCATGGAAAGAGTTCTACCAACTAATGAGTGAAAAATTTACTGCCTATGGCATCCAAGGAAGAATGGATGAAAGACGAAATGAGGAGCCAAGAGAGCCGCCGCAGCGGCCCCCTTGGCGACTAAACATTGCCCGCAGGCAACGTTTTCATTGATTAGTTTCAGACGCTTTGTCTAAAGATCAGTAATCCCAATCTTTGTTCTCGCTGTCATCTTCGCCACGGCGAAGTATTACAGCGCTGACAATAACTGCAACGAGGATTAATCCACCGATTAGACCCCAAACGAATCCTGGGACACCATCAGTAGCACCATCGGTACCAATTGTTTCACCATCGTCTGGATTGTCGATTATAACATCCCTATTATACTCAATACTGTTCATACTTGCAGCTGAAGCAGAGTTACCTAGTCCATCTACAGGTACTGCAGTGAAGTAGTAATCCCATGTTCCTTCAGCGGTTGGCATTGCAATGTTGATTGTTGTATCAGTTGCGCCCATTGTGGAAACACATTGTGATGGCATGTTTGCTGCATCGAATGAGTCTTGCTTTTGATAGCAGACATTCCAGTGGTCAACATCAAAGGTTTCCCCTGTTGCAGCCCAAGAGACTGTCCATTCTTCTCCAACTGCTTGTACTGCCATGTTCATAGCAGATACTCCACCATCAACTGCCTTGTCAGCAATAATGGTTCCAGTTCCAATAGGAGTGCTACAGCCTTCAGAATTACAAATTGCTACAGAAACATCGTATGACATTCCATGCACAGTGTTAGAACCAGAGTAAGTGTAGGTTTTTGCACCAGGAACTGCATTTGCAGGAGCTGGTGGAACACACAAGGGGTCAGTAGTGTCGCAAGTAATTGTTACAACTTCAGAGTCGGATGAAAGAAGGATCGTTGAAACGTTCCAGTTCATCACCAATGCTCCACCTTGGCCTGCAGATGCATCAAAGGCAGAAATACTTGCAACTGGTACTGCTGCTTCTTCAAGTGCAGCACCAATCAATACAAGACTTCCAGCAGGTAAGGTCGCTGAATCTGCAGGGAAGTCGAAGTTGAACATTGATGTTGTTCCATCTACATCCTCAGCAGTTGTTGACATCGGTGTCCACAAATTACCATCTGTGACATACCAAAGTGATGTTGCACCTAGGCTCTTTTCAAAAGTCACTGACATTGACTGGGATAGGACATCATTTGCACTCAGTCCATTTTCTGGTGCATATTCAATAACAGCAATTGCATCATAGGTTCCTGTGTACCCTGGTAGTTCTTGGTCCATAAAGTCACTTAAATCACCATCTGAGGCAGTGATGTTAAAGTCACTTGCAGCCCAATACTGTATTGGATATTGTACTTCAATTCCAGAATCAGTAGTTGCTGCTCCGACACCGTTGTTCCATATCTGTAGCATCATTTCTTCACTGACTGAAGCGCCTTGTGAATCAGTAACAGTTACTGTTACTGCGAATATCATTACATATTCTGAGAGGACTGGGAATTGACAAAGTGTTCCAATACCTGCTAAACCGCCACATGGTAGTGCACCACCTTGGTAGGCCCATGAGTATTCAAGAGATTCACCTGATGGGTCATCTACATCGAATGCTTGCACAGACATCTGAAGGAATTCTTCTTGGCCGACTACTAAGTCCCCAAGTGTATTCAAATCAAATGAAGTGATCATAGGTAGATTGTTAACAACATCAAGAGTCATGCTCTTATGGTTATTTGAAGGGCGTTGGTCTGCTGTCTTCGGATTGACCATTGATAAATCGGCTTCGAATGTGTAAACTCCTTCTTCAAGGACGACCATATCACATGCAAATCCGAGTAATGACGCTGGAGGTATAGCCGTCATGTTCATTCCTAACTCTGCATGCTCGTATGCTGGTTCTACACCCACCATACAGTCATCTGCAGTAAGTACCTGCTCTTCACCGCTCAATGCGCCTTCTTTAGTAATAGTAAATTCGACACTCCAATCATATGTGGTTGTTTCAGTGCTTCCACGGTGTTCAACTTGAACATGTACTCGGGAGATCCCCACATTCAAATCGCCGCTTTGCCCATCACTAACTGAAAATGTTGGTTCACCGCCTCCCTCAGAATCATATCCTTGGAAAACCGTAAGAGTTGTGATACGAATATCGTGATAGTTGTTCACTGCTCCGGTGATTGCGTCTGCATTGGAGCTCGGGTAATCATCAGAATATTGTGTTTCTTCACACATATGGTAATAAGTTGTTTCAGTGGTTCCATTTCCTTCACCGCCTGAAGTATTTTCGGTAAATGTTTCCCAGCATGATTCCCAAGCGTCATAATCGACAAAACTCACCAAGGATGCTTCTAGTGAATATGTTCCTTCATCGACATCAGCGGAAGTCGTTACTTGACCGTTAAGTGTCCAAACAGTTTGATAAACCAATACATCCCTTGTAGCGTTTGTAACATTATTTGGGTCTTCACCGTGTCGGAAGGTTTCTTCGTCTCGGGTGGTTGTTGAAGCGACTAAGGTTGAAATTCCGCCATTATCCCATAAATCTTCACCAGTTGAGCTTTGTGCTGCTGTGAGGTCTCCGCGAATATCTAGTTGAACTGTAACAGTTCTAGGATTGAATCCATTAAATGATGAACCATTGGATGTAACAGTTAGGGTGAAATCTTTGGTACCCGAACCGATCATCAAATCTGCATCTTGCCCATCCCAGGACAAGTCAACTGCAATATCAACCCAGTCTACGACATTCACAATAATTTGTTGAACATCGTTACCAGGATCTGTGTCGCCTAGAGCAGTCACTACAACTTCAATAACATAGAATCCAGCTACTGGAGTCCATTGGATATCATTTCCAGCTTCTGTTTGGAGAGTTGTTTTTCCTCCACCGAGGATTGCTCCTGCAGCGAGGCTAGAAATTGGACAAGCAAGAATGTCGTCGCAGATAACGTTTCCATTTTCCCAACTTAGTTGGTTACCTTGTGCATCTAGTATGACTGCTGCGGCATTACCGCTACCATCGTTGGCATAGACGGTTACAGTGTAACCCATCTCCTCGATTGCAGCATCGCCGCTATTCTTAATGAATGCAGCAAAGGTTGTAGTTTCACCAACTTTTAGCTCGTTTCTACAGCCGTTATTGTTACAACTTGTTTCTTTCGGTGATGTAATGGCAATTGCTTCAGCATCAGCGCCTGAACGGGCACCTGTTTCTTCAATTACCACGGTTTCTTCAAGCTCGACAAAGTCAATACTAGCAAAAATACTTGCTAGCATCAAAGCGACGAGAATCATAGGGGTTATATTTCGCATATTCATACCTCCGTTGGTTCGGTGAATAACACCACTTCATGCTTTGTATTTATACTATAGTCAACCTGAGCACTGAACAAATTAAGACAATCAATGTATCAAGTACTGAACATGATTATACTTAGCATAGCGATTCCATTGCTAAATAGAGCAAAATATTTGTAATTTTTTGTGCTTTGCGGCGGCTAGTTGAAATCTATCTTAATTATTCAATTAAAATAGCAACAAGTAAGGAATATCATTCCATTTTGACAACAACACCTCTACAGATTAGTAATCTCTCAATGCCGCAGCAGGTGAAATTTTTGCCGCTCTGCTAACAGGAACTGCTGTAGCGATTAGTACCAACAACCATCCGCCGAAAAATACGATTAGTATAGAATCCCATGGCAAGGTGAATTCAGCCCCCTGGGACTGCCAAAATGCCGTATAGAGTGCTCGATGGAAGCCTATTGCCACGATGACACCATTCAACATTCCAAGAACAGAAACCCATGATACTTCGATCAGGAATGAAATTGTCACCATACGTGAACGATAGCCTAAGGCCCTGAGGACACCAATTGTACGTTTCCTTTCTGATACGGAACGAACCGTCACTACCCCTATTCCAGCGATGCCAACTATCAAACCGAGTGCTAAATATCCTTCAAAAATAGCCAAGATTGCTAGAACAAGAGATTGTATTAACATTACTTCGTCAGAAAGTATCAGCACTGTAACTCCTTCACCAGATAGATCTTGTTCAAGATTTTCAGCAACCTCAGCAGCTGCGAATCTAGCATCACTCGGTTTCCCCGTCACTGAAAATGATTTTAGATTGGAAGTATCAAAATCTTCACTCGGTTTCGCATTATCAGGAACACTGACATACAACCTTTCTAACTTTCCAGAGAATTGTTGTTCAACTACTTCTTCATTCATCCAGATGCCTGCAGAAAACAAATATGAGGACTGTTCTAAGAAGCCACCTACTTGGACAATTCTAGTATTTGCAGGGTTGGAACTTTCAATTAGTAAAATTGAATCTCCAATTGAAAAACTCAACGGAACAATAGCAGTTTCGGCCGAAGCAGATTCAAGTCCGAAGGAAGCGTCAATGAAGACTATGTCGTTACGATTTCCAATTGAATTCCATGCATCTTTTTCAGTAATCCCTAAACTTTCATCCCAAATGTGAAGAGGAAGTCCTCCATGTTGTGAAAAACCTTCATCAAAACCACGCAAAAGATATGGCATAGATTCACCTTCTGAATCCTCTATGAAAACAGTTGAACGATAAACTCCACCCGTGGCATCTATCATCGATTGATCTGTTGCATTTAGATTCCAATCTAAATGATTTTCTTGTAATTGTAGAGGCCTTGATGAGGGAGCCATCAACAATATCTCAAATTCACCTTCTGCTTCGTATACGAAATCTCCTGAATAGTTTTCAAATTGCTCTGCATATCCCCCTAAGACAATCACAGAAAATACAGTTATTGAAAACATACCCATCACTACTGCAGTACGCATTGGCGTTGATAGGGGATGAGCAAGAGCAACAGGAATTACCGGGCCCAAGCGCTTTGTTAGCAATTTAGCCTTACCAATTCGTTGCACTGCAAGAGGAGCCAAACTGGTTAGAACCAACACCCCAGCAAAAACTTCTATTAGCCCTAGGGTGATAAAAGCAAATTCATTAGGTGTTGCCATCGCCCTCACTGGGTCAATTGGTGCTAATAGCAAAGTCCAAAGTAATAGTAAAACCCCTGTTAATCCAAGTGTATTTCTCCCTCTGTGACGCGCTAAGTTGGTTATGAAGTTTGATTTACCCTTCAGTTTTAGCACCATTTGCCAAGTGAACACAGGAGTTAGCATGATGATAAGGCAAATTCCTGCCCCTACCCACAGTATGTAGGATAAACCATTTTCAAAGCCTACTAGCAATAGGCCCAGAGCGCACAATGCTAGGCTTCCTGCCATTATTATCTGAACCAGTAATAACGTCCAAGGAACTCCTTCATTATCTATTTTAGCAGTGCCGCGAAGGGCTTGAACTATGTTTAGGTTTGAGGACCATATCGCAGTTATCCAAAGTGTTATGATCGCTATAAGAAATCCCCAAGCCCATCCAGAAAGAACCGAATCTATAGTCCAACTGAAACGAAATAACCCTGCTCCAACCGAAGAGAAAATATTTGAGAATCCAATACTTATCAACCAAGCCAATAACAAACCAAGAATAGAACCTAGCAATCCTGCAACGCTTGCAACTAACACCCCTTCTTGTACCGCTAACGCCCTTGCATCTGCTTTTTTGAGGCCTAACGCCCTTATCGTGCCCATTTCTTCCCTACGTGATTCGGAAAGCATCATTATAATTGTTAGAACCAGTAATATTCCTGCAGCGATGGTGAATGAACCGAAAACGAGGAACATTGCGGCCATTACACCACTTGTCTCTGCTGCTGCTTCGGCTGATTGTAATTTAACAGGAGATAATATGAGGTTATTATCTTCCATTGTCGACCTTTCATCAAACCACATTTGAATTGCAGCAATAACCTGTTGATCAGTTGTTGAATTGGGACTCAAACTTCCACCAGATATTAGCAATATTGAGCGCTCATCATCGGCGGCTAATGCCAATTCTTCTGCATCGTTTAATGAGACTAATCCCAACACGATAGAATCGAGTTGTTCCAATGTCTCAAAACCTTGCACTGAACTGTATTGTCCATCATAGATTAACCGAGTTGCAGAGCTGTTTCCAAAGGCATATGGTAGCACACCTTTAACCCAAAACTGGCTCTCATTATCAAGTGATTCAAGTTCATTCATTCTCGTCGACAATAACACACTTCCATCATCAACTGATAATGTGGAGTTGCTGCCTCCAAATGCCAAAAACATCTGTGGCATTGCACCTATTCCAGGCGCATCTGAAAGTAATGGTAAGCGGATAGATTCTATCTGTAGATTATCATTAAATCGCAGTAAACCATTTTCGTAAGAACACCAGTTTTGATCATTTTCAAATTGTATTGATGTTGTTGAGTCACAGGATTCTGCTATCGCGCCTTCAATCTGAGAAATGGTTTGAGTTGGAAATGAAGAGGATTGGGGTTGTATTACAAAAGTCCCTGTAAATGAACCATTCATGAAGGTATTTTCAGCCTTGTAATATTCGTCGCTAAGTAATCCGGAAATAATTAGGTGGAGTCCTTGTTCGTTGGCAACAAAATCGCTTGATAGAATTCGCCCAGAGTTCTCCATGACATCCACTGCTGGTGCAAGTGATTGCAAATCACTATCGAATGATTGAATGGCTATTGAATCATTACCTTCACTAATTACTAGCCATTGGTATTCATCTGTTATGTTTGATTGGTAAGATGCAGAAATTGACAGAATCTCATTTTTACTTGAAAATGATTCTACATAATCGGAATTTAAATCCTTTTCTGATGCCAAAAATAAGTCGTTTTGGTGAGAAATCAATCCTTGCACTCCATCTGGTGCTAGTGCGAAATCACCTAGCAGCCCTTCGTCTGGTGCTCTCCAGATCCAAGCATCTCCTGCACCCTCTATTTGGAATCCAACGCCGTTAGCACTGGTGTGCCATAACCCTCTTTCTCCTTTGTAGAGGTTGGTAATAGTTGAATCACTGAGTGTAATCAATTGCTCATCATCAAATTGTACATCGATCAATGGAACTTGCAATATCTCCATCATCACGCTATCGGGGGAAAGAGCTGTGAGGTTTTCTCTAAGAGCAGAGACATCTTCCCCGTTTACACGGCCTAAACCTGCTGATGATGAGATTGTGAGAGCTCCTGATGACTCTTCAACAGTCAATTCCAATCCAACATCTAATGTCTTTATGTGTTTGTTAATTATTTCCTCAACCTGTTCCAATAGCGGATCTATTTGCTTACGAGATGTTAAAGAATCATCTAAGGAAAATGCAACATTATTGATTTTATTGTCAAGTGAATGGAGGGTTTGGGAAGTTGATAAATCGGTGAATATAGTTGCAGTTCTCGTGCCACCTCTCGCTCCTTGACCCACATTTTCTACAATTTCAAGGATTTGGAATGTTCCTTCTTTGCGAACTCTTTTTCCATCTTCGCTAACAAACCAGTCAACTTCGACTAAATCTCCTACGTTGACCTCTAGTTCTTCTGCAAAGACAGTATCAACCGCAATATACGCTTGACTAGAATTCTGCGTTTCATCAAAATTAATATTTTGCTCGTATAAATGTGAGAACCTCAGTCCTTTGTCACCAATATCAGACCAAATCATTTCAGAATCAACTGTGGCATTTCTTGCAAACCAAGCAATGTTTGGATTTGAGTTACCATTTTGCGAACTGGCACTTACTGATGTTGAATATCCATATTGACGACCTTCAATTTTATCCTTTAGAGATTCTGTAGTGCTAATCTCTTGCCAAATATCCTCAGCCATTTGCTGGGAAAATTCAACTTTAGCACCGGTGTATGGGTCAAACCCTGAAATCATTAGATCTGTTTCATCATAGGCGACTTCAACTTCCCATCTGACTGTCTCATCTAACGAATCACCGACAACTAGTGAAGAAGTAATAATCGCGCTAGCGATTACAAGGCCCGCTAATAGTAAAGCAGCCTGTCTTTTTCTACGCAATATATTTTGACTTGCTAGCCTCCAGACAACCAGCCGTTGAGGCACCAATAACGGTTGAATTAACACATGACTCAATAAAGCAACGCTCAAAGCACCAACCCACTGATTTATGGTTGATAATTGCAACCAATTTAACAGGAAAAATACTAGCAATGCATCCACTATCGGTCCAAAAATCAATAAAC
>Ga0209091_10004456_pt1 | contig 10913 bp, 3 predicted proteins | sample ArcticOcean_MG_C_6_FD_187438 | JGI IMG/M metagenome (GOLD analysis project Ga0209091, IMG submission 187438) | Marine microbial communities from western Arctic Ocean - ArcticOcean_MG_CB8_128 (SPAdes) (version 2) | ecosystem: Environmental > Aquatic > Marine > Oceanic | place: Arctic Ocean... | reverse complement strand
AATTTGTATTTTCAGCGCGCGAGTCTCCTCTCTTCTTCCTCCTCCTCGCCATTAAAGGCGAATAATATCTTCGAGAGATATATAAAGAAGCCGCAGCAGTGTTCGGAGCGGTGGCAGTGGCGAATTGTGGTGTCCTCGCAATCATTTTGTGTGTTTGATGTGTGCAAATTGTAATGAGGAAGCCGCCACTTTTTTCCAAGTTTTCCCGGAAAAAGTTCTAAGAGAGATACTATGTTTACGATGCAAAACGTCTCACCCTGCGTTCGATCATCCGCGCATTATTATGTCGTTGAAAGGAGGCGGAAGGGTGGTTTTTGTGGTTCACACGCTGGTGTCGTGGTCAGAGCGAGGAAAGGTTTACTCGCGGAAAAGTTCGAGAAGGAGGAGGAGGACACGAACGAAGCCGTCGGCGGGGAAGATGTGTTGGGGGATGAGGTGCGAATGTGCGCGTGCAACAGCAACGAGACGTACGAAAACTGCTGCAAACGTGTACACGAGAACGGGATAACGCGAGACACGACGCCAGAAATGATCGTTCGCGCGAGATTTACGAGCTATAAGGAGAATAAACCGGAGTTTATCGTCGAGAGCACGCACGAGGGAAGTCCAGACTTTACCAAGAGAGACGAGAAGGATGCGGAAAACGCGCGGAGGACGCTCGAATCGGACGCGAAGGCGACGTCGAAGAAGATTCGGTTTTTAAGCTTGAAAATCATGAAGAAAGGGAGTAGCGGTGAAAATGAGAGTGGTGGTGAAGAGGCGTTTGTTTCGTACGAGTGCGCATTCGACGCGGGAGAGAAGAGGGCGAAGAAATCCAGGGCCAAGGCGAAAACGCTCGCCGAGCGAGCGAGGTATCGAAAGGATAAAGATGGGAAGTGGAAGTACGTGGACGCGTTGCAATTGAACGATAACGTTCTTTCTGCGGATGGTTTTGGAGGGCACAATCGGGGGAAGAGTAATTGGGGGAACGGTAATTTAGGCAAAATCTTTTAGCAGGAGGCAAGATTTTCTGACGTTTCTTGCCCTCGCTCGAGGGAGCGTGCGGGCGTTTTTGTAAATCTATTATCAATCTACGATTTCGTAATCTTTCGAACGAATGACGAAGGCGTCGATCGTTGTGGTTACCATCGCTGTTACCGGCGTTGTTGGCGGTGCTGCCAGCGGCGACGACAACGGCGACGACGACTCGTGTATTTTCATTCCTCCCATTGTCGTCATTTCTGCTCGCCTCGTCAAGCACGCTTTGCGCATTTGCGGGTTCAAGCACGTCTTGCATTTGCCGCATTTTTGACTCGAACGTATGAGTGGGAAGGTGAATTTCTTCTTTGCCCTTTTTTGCTCGCTGTTGTTTCCATCGCTGTCCTTCTCGCTCTTCTTCGTTTTCTTTGCGCTCGCCCGGTTATTGTTCTTCTGTTGTTCTTTCTCGACAGATTTACGTTTCAAGTACGAACGAAAGATATCGTTATTGAAAAGCGTTTCCGGCGGCGTCGGTTCTCGATTGATGGCGATTGATATCGTCTCCGCCGGACGTTTTTTCTTTGGTCTACCGAGTTTTGGCGCTTTACTCGCCATCGCGGCTGCACTTTTTTCTGGGTGCAGCAAAGGACTCGGAAAGTCAAATTCAGTGAACTCTTGCCCGGTCGAAGCGACTGGAACGACAGGACATATCCATTTTGGCAACTCTCGCGGATACCCGGTGCGGCGCTCCCATGCCCGAACGCACAAGACTTGGTGATTAAACAAACGCGTGACTTCCGTCCTCGTCATCCCTCGCGTGACCGAACCGATGGACGCGCCGAGTAGAGTGACTATTTTCGGCGACGTTTTGAGAGTTTCAATGTCGACACTCACAGGTTCAGCCGCCGAGCGAAGGTCGAGAAAGACTTCTTTCACTTGAAAGTACGTGCCGTGCAGCGGGAAGCTGCGTTTACAGGCGCACAAGGCGGTGACGAAGAAGACGCATTTGATTGAAGAAGGCTCAGAGGGAGGAGAAAGATGAGGGGGAGCAGGAGGAGGAGAAGGAGTGGTAATGATAACATCCTCTTCATCATTCTCTTTGCTGATGTTCGTCTTTGCATCTTCCATGACGATATCGTCGTCGTTGTCGTCATTATCATGGTTATTCTGTTCATGCTCCTCTTCGGACGACGTTGATATTTTATAGACGCGTTCAAAATCGCTCGCCTCTCTCGGAGCTGCAATGACGTAATACCGCCGCGTTGCGTCGCATTCGCCGATTATAGACGTTGGATGCGGCGAGAGCGAATGCAAAAGTTCCTCCGGAACGCACTCATCTGGCACTCGCCACCCTTGTACCTCTGAACGAAACTGCGCTTTTGTGAACGAGGATAAATCCGCGAGTTGATTGTGTCGATTAGGGGTTAAAAACGCCTCCTCCTCCTCCTCGGCGGTTGTCGTCTTCGCGGTAGTTGCTGTATTGAACTTTGCGAACCGAGGATCCTCGACTTCCCTCAAAACTTCGTCTTCGGCTTCGCTTTCAAACGCCACATCATCTTTCAGCGCTCTCTCGTCGACTTCAGCGACCGCTTCCATCGCCTTTGTTTTCGCCTCGGCTAAAATGCCAAACGCGGCGGACGCTCTCTCGAGATCGTTTCGATTTTTGTCCGGGTGGCAGATTTTTGACAACGATTTAAATCGGCCCATGATCATCGCTGCCACGGCGCTTTTGTTTTCTTCGACATTGTCGTCGTCGGAATCATCGTCCGAGGAAAGGAGTAAAAGAACGCGCATGGCTTTCTTGCCGGCGGGTTTACCCAAATCTGTCCAGATCTTCCCGGCGGCGACGATTGAATCCATCGTTTCCGCGACGTTGTTAGCGAACGCGTCGTTTTGTAGAGAGAAAGGAGCAAGGGGCACAGTATGTGATGGTTCTACGTGCGGAGGAGACGTATCTTCTACCAATGCTGCTGTTGCTTCGGGGAAATCCTTCTCATTTTTCTGCTGGTACTTCTGCACTTTTGCACGCTCAACGAATTCTTCAACTGTGAGAACATCCGCAAGATTATCAGACAATCCCGTAGGGCTGTTGAATCCATCTAGACTAGACGGTGATTCTATGCTCGAATTCGATGGAAACCGTTTTCCAATGACGTTATTATTCGTCGCCGTTGGCGTCAACGGCATCTTCGGCGACGAACCCCCCGACGGCGACGCCAAGCCGATATCTTCGATATCTTCGATTGGTTGCGTTCTCGTTTGCTCCTTCGTAAAATCAATCGTTACTACTTCTTTCGGTGGCGGTGGTGATGAAGGCGTTGGAGGTTCTGCGCTGTTGACGTTCGGTGCAGGCGTGTATACTCCGACGTTGTTCATGTTATTATTCCTTCGTTTACCACCACACTTGGCGTATTCGCAGTCGGAGTTCATTGGACAACTCGCGCAATTCGGATCGCGCTTCGCGCAAAACACCTTCCCAAGCGTAATCATGTGATAATGCAGCTCGTACAACATCGTCACGTCGAACGTGTTCAATCTTTCGCTCAAAAATTCGTACACTGATTCTTCTGGAGCGTACTGCTCGAGAAGTTCGAGCTTGAAATCGTCTTCGAGCGGAACCCATCCTAGGCGCGCCATGATTCGTCCGACGTTGACGTCTACAGGGAAGTCTCTGTTTTCCAACGAGAGTAAGTTTACGCACGCCGAAGTCTTTGCGCCCATGCCTTCTATCTCGTTGAGATACGCGTTTGCTTCTTCTGTGGAGGCTTCACGAAGGAATTCTAGAGACAAAACGCCGCGTTCGTCGAGCACACGCCGAAGAATTTTCTTGATTCTATGCGCGAGCATGGAGTGCATGCCGCGACATCGAATGCACTCGATGATATCGTCGATTGAGGCTTCGTGCAAAACGCGGTGCCAATCTACGCAGTCGCGCATTATAATTTCATTCTCGTTAGTATCGTTGTCGCAAATACAGTCTTGACGATCTCGAGCAGCTTGTGCGAGCGCTTTCAATTTATCTGTCTTTGCTCGTCGCTCGCGTCGGTTCAATTCTGCCCTCGAGGCTGCTTGTTGCTTCGACGCTTCTCTCTCTTCTCTCAGTTTTGCTTTGTTTTCGCGCATTTTCTTTTCTTTTGCTTTCTGCTCTTCGTCTTCTTTGCGCAAAATTTCCGCTTCCCGGACGATTTCGTCGATATCGTCGTTCAACATCTCCTGCGGCTTATCGCACCCGTTGTGTCTTTTATCGAAACTTCGAGAGCAGGTCCAGTTCAAGTAATCCGCTGCTTTTACGTTCTCCGACGTCGTGCTGTGAGTAAGTAATGAATCTGCTAACGCTTTTGGTATCCGTCGCCACTTACCGCAATCCTCGTTCGAACATTCGATCCACGCCTCTTTCTCGCTAAATCTGCGCTTCGTCAACGGCGTTTTCGAAAAATCGTTCCACATTTGTCGCTCGCTGTAATCCAGTTGCTCTAACGGAGACATGACAGGTAACTCGACAATAACTGAAGACTCATGAAGGTCAGTATTTTCATCAAGTGATGTCCTATCGAGCTCAAACGAGGACGAGTTGATCTTCGGAACACCGCGACAAAGGAAGAAGGAAGGTTGCTCGATGTCATTTTTAGTGTCAATCTGCATGCGCTCAATCACTTCCGCCACGGCTGCTGCTTCCATCTCAGTTTCTATATCTAAAGCATCTCGCATTTCTACATCCTCCTCCTGAGCAACGTTATCTCTCCCGGTTTCTCCAGAAACAATGCGATCATTTGCATTTCGTACAACCTCGCTCGCCGCTTGCGCGCATTCATTCTCGTACCTCTCCCTATCTTTTTCAACGACCGAATTGATGACATTTTTCACCAAAGCCTTCACTCTTACCGCTCTCTCGACGCGTTCTAAATGCTCACTTTGCGTTTCCTCCATCACTGGAAACTTGGCCATCAAGTTTAACATCGCTGTTGATGATAAAACGTCCGTCACGTTTTGCGTTAAATTCGCGCCGATGACCGAATCGAGGACTGAACCGCCCCAGGAGACGTCCAAAGGTCTATGACCGAGAGTTTTACGCGATTTACGAAGAAACTCACCGATTTTATCGCGCCACATCCGTTTCTCATCGTGACCAAACTTTTGAATGGCGAGTTGTCGCCCTTTCCAGATTTTCGGGATGACGTTTTTCTTCTTCGATTGCTGCTGCGCGAGAGGAGGCGGCGGAGCTCGCCTTCGCGGCACGTCGCGAAAGAAGATATCTTCCGAGTCCGATTCGCTGCTACTAGTGCTACTATCGGAGGAGAAATAATCGTCGTACGATTCGCGCGGTCGTGATTCTATCTCTGGATTCGGATGTCGCCATCTTTGCTGAGCATCTTGAGAAGCGTTTTCGAAGGCGTTTCCGGATCGGAACCACCCGCGTTCGCCCGGCGTTCGCGGACCGCTTCGCTTGGATTTTGCCAACCACGTGACTTTTGGTTTCACGACGACGGCAACCGCAGCAGTAGGGAAAGATGGCGAAAGCGATGTTCTCTTAGCGTAGCTTTCAAACGTGCTTGCATCCCAGATTAAATCTGAGGCATTCGTGGCGAGTTCTGTTCTTGGAAACGGTGTGATGCGATGGACGAGAGCTTCGCTCGACTCGACGACGCGTTCGATGGCTTCTTTAACGAGCGTACGAACGATGCACCTTTCGTGATCGTCGTCGACATCTTCATCTTCGCATGGAAGAGTAACTTCTACTTGTTTTTGTTGTTGCACTCGACCACGACGCAAATTTGTGGCGGTAAGAAACCACTCGTCTCGTACTTTCGTGTCCGAAACTAGATTTTGTACGCGACGTTTCGCATCGGCGAACAAGTTCTGATACATTTTTATAGTCCCGTGCGCGGGTACGACGGACACATCCAGAGATCTCAAAAAATCTCTGTAAATGTCTTTTTGTGCGCTGATGGCTTTGGGCATATGCATGGTACTTATCGCGTCGATGTGATCCATAATGTGCTCCTGTTTCCTCGCGTTTATGTTTTGACACGTCTCGCGAAGGTTCAGCAAATTCGAGCCGACCCAATCGTGAATGGTGTCGAGGACATCCGTGAACGAGTAAGAAGGAGACGATAAGGCTTTCGCTTGCATTTGAACACCTTCTTGTTCTTCTTCTTCTTCTTCCTCGTTTGTATCTTTCTTCAAAAAGCGTATGGGATGCGTTCTCGCTTTCGGTTTTCGAAAATCCATCACCGCGGCCAACCGTCTGGCGACGATCGTTTTCGGCACAAAATTACGCCTCTTCTCCTCCTTCCTTTTCTTTCTCTCCAACTCTTTCAGCCGTCTCTTCTTCTCCTTCTTCGATTTCTTCGTTTCGTAATACTGCGACAAATCGTAAAACTCTTTGGTAATCCTAACTTCCTCCTCGTCCTCGATGCCTTCGAATCCCCATCGAGCGACGTTAATCCCTTCGACTAACCTCGTCAACCGTTTAAACCTCGATTCCGTTTTAATCCGCTTATAATCTTTGCTAATGATGGACTCCAAAATCACCGCTGGTCTCCTGTGACCATCGTTCGACCGTTTCTCCGTAAACCTCGTCACCGGTACTGGATACAATTTCAACCACTCGGCTTCGCGAAACTCCATCTCTTTCGCCTTCGCCGCGGTGATCGGCAACAGATCCTCGCCTCGATTGCGCAACCCCGGTCGGTAGGCGTTCGCGCTCGCTTCGGATTGTCTTCGTAACCGAGCTCGGTGTTGCTGAGATTTCGTGAGGTGCTTTTCGTACGCGATGAACACGTCCGAGTGATTTTCATCATCGTTCGTGTTAGTAGTATTCACGTCGTCGTCTGAATCGTCCTTCTTTTCAGCCTCTTTGCCTTCTTCTTCTTCTTCTTCTTCTTCCTTCGTTGTTGTTAACTTTTGCTCCCGATGATGCCTTTTGTCCTTCTCGTCCTCAAAGAGTAGTTTACGAATACCATCAAACCCGCGCTGCTCAAAAATTCTCGGTTTCCCTCCAAAAATAGGAACAATAAACTCGTCTCGTTCCTTCTCGTTCTTCTCATTCTCCTCCTCCTCCTTTCGACGACGACGGTCCCGCGATGATGACAATAAACCTCCTTTATTTTGTCCCATCTTTAACTGTATTTTTTTAACCTTCGATGATGATGATGGTGATGATTCCTCTCGTCGTCGCGCGCGCGTGTCGCGCAGCGAAAAACGTCCAACGACGAGAACACCACGACCATAACCACCACCACTCTGAGTAGTATTCGTCGTCCTCGTCTTTAACTTTCTTTTCTTCTTCATTTTTATGGTAGTATATGTGATGTTAAATGCGCGCTTTTTTTTATCCAGAGTTTAGATATTTTTTTTTCCCCAACGAGCTCCTAAAAGAAGGGTTAAAACCTGAGAAAAAGGATGCAGATATACTACTATAAATGAGCGCAACGACGACGACTTTGAAAACGACGACGCTGCTTTTTTGCAGGAGGAAGACGACGACGACGACGACTGGAGGAGGCGGAGGAAAAGGAAGAGGTGGAGTTTTGTTTTCGTCGTCTCGGGAGAGAAGAACACGGGGAACGAGAAGCAGAAAAAGGACGACTGCAACGAGAGCAGCCGGTGATGATGGTAATGCTACCACGAACAATAAAAGTAATAAAATAGGCCCGACCGCGGCGGAACCGACTGCGATGGACGCAGAAACGTTCAACCAGCTCGTTTCCTTAGGCACGTGGGACAAAATTGTCCCCGAGTGTAAGAGGTTAGCGCTGATTGGAAAAGTTACCGACGGGGTTCTCGGTCAAGCGTATGTGGTCCTCACCGCGTGTAAAAACCAAGGCGAAGACGAGAACGTTCTGAAAACTCTAGAAAATATTATTCAATTGCTCACGCAAACGCTTTTGCAACTGGAAGCGGATTCACCGTCCAAACGCGCTTTGGACGAAATGATGACGTTAAACCCGGACGAAGTGTTCGACGGCAAAGCGGCGTGTCGAGAAATCGCGGAAAGACTCGACGCGAGCGTCGACGACGTCGTCTTGGAGTTGCAAAAGTTTTTAAAGAACTGCGAGTTGCAAGACGCCGCGTTCGAACGAGATTTAGCGTTGGCCACGGAAACGGACAATCGCGAAGAGTTCGATCGACTGACCGGTTTAGTCGCCGCCAAGTTAGAGGCCAAGCGGCGGACGTTGGCAATCTTAGGCTACCTCGAGATCTCTTAGAGTCGTAATAAGTATTTTGAAAGAAATTATTATTCGTTTAGCTATTCCTCTGTTGTGTATTCTCGTTCACTAAAATGCTTTTGTCCTCGCTACTGAACGCCACAGAAGCCGCATATTATCGATGATGTTTACTGTTTTTGCGCGGTTTTGCTCGTGAATTTGTACCCAGCTACTAAGAGTCAAACAATTGTTTAGGGTTTATATAAAAATCGCAAGCCAAAACAAAAGGTCGGTCGACACCTGACCTGAAAGGAATTGATCGCCAAAAGAGCACAACGAGTTTATCATCATCTCTCGTTTCGTTCACTCTCTTATATTATTCTTTGGACGGAGAGAAGACTTTCGCGTAAAGTCTTTTGCGTCGCTCTCTCTTCCTCTTGCGTTCGTTGTTGGTGAGATCTCGTTCATAAAGAGCGCTGATAAAGACCGTTTGCGGCCTCTCAAGGGTGAAGGAAGCCCCTTCTCTGTATTCAAACCGCGGTTATTCAAAGAGAGGTTAATAAAAAAATGATGATGAGAAACAACAAAGTCACGACTTCTTCATCGAGAAAGAGCAGAAGCGAAAAACGCGGACGACGAATGCTACGAACGCTTTTCGCGTGGGCGTTGTTTGCGTTGTTTTTGTCCAGCAGCAGCCCGCAAAGAAGAAGTATTGCGACAAAAGAAAATTTTGATAATTTCTTGTTTGTTAGAGCGCAACCTCTAGGTTCGACCACGGAAACGGAAGCCACGGTGGCGGAGGCGACGCCGTGCGACGCGAGCGTACCACCATTAAACGGTGCAGTTGGAACGTGTGCGAACGTTTTAGACGCGGGCACGACGTGTCAGCCGACGTGTGACAAAGGGTATACGGTTTCCGAGAAAACCAACTGCACCGTGGGCGGCGTGTTGGAAGCGGCCACGTGCGAGTTTTACTTTTGCAATTCTGATCCGGACACTTTTTTCAAAGAAGAAGGGTTGGGGGATTTGAAAAACTATTTTTGCGCGGTTGAAGATACGGTGATGACGACGACGTTGAAACCGACGAACAACGAGTGGGAAGCGGAAGGGAACACGCTGACGTACAATTTGATTTGCCCGCCGGACAGGACGTTGAAGGTTGGCGGCTTGCCGCAAGCGTTTTTGGATATCCCCACTGGGGTTTTATCGTTTACGCCGGATACGCACAAATTTTCTGAGAGTAAAACCGATTTTACTCTATTTTCGTTTCGTGTGACAAAGACGGTGTATGGTGCTAACGGTGAGAAGCTGTCGGACGACACGGAGGTTTCGACGGGAAGAATTTACATCGAGCCGAGAAACGATCCGGCGAGTTGGCCCGATGATGTTGAAGATTTAACATTTGGTCAACAAGTGAGACCGAATAAGTTGACGCCAACCGGAACGAACAGCGGATGGCAAGGGTATACGTTTGAATCGTTCCAAACCGCGACGGCATACGCGTTACCGACCGAGTCCGGGACAGACGACGACGGAAATTTAAAATACAACACGTATATCTTGAGAGGCAATTTGAATTGCATCAAGGCATCGAATGTGAAAGTGTCCGCAGATGGTTTCGTCAACTGCGTCTCGGGGTACGCGTATGGATACTTGGATGCCGACCAGGATTATTTACAATACGTGATCACCAAGCTGCCGACGTACGGAGAAGTAAGGTTGTCGTGCGACTACACAGCCAACAATGGTAAAGGCGCCCAATTGTGTGGCGAAGATGCCGGCGCGTTTGTATATATCCCGTACGGAAATAACAGCGGATTGTCCGATACGTTCGAGTACGCGGTTAACGACGTGGAAGCGGGCGGACACGAGGGGTTGGATCCGCCGACGGGTTTGCCCGCCGGGACGAGAGGCGTCAATTCGGCCTCGAGACGGGTGAAGATCACCGTCGCCGATAAGACGTTCTTACCATCCATCACGGGTGTGAAGGAACTCGTCACGAACAAGGAGTCCACGACGGCGAATGTTGTGGAGGATACGAAGACGGACTTCTCGGTAAAGCGCGCGGACGCGACGGAGTTACCTTATTCCGAACCCGGTCAACCAAACATTACCGAATCGATGTTGAGAGTGTACACGGCGCAAAACTCTTTTTACGCCGCCACAGATGTGAATGGCTACGAAACAGTTGAGCACGGGAGAATCAAGTGGCAATGTTGGGACGACCAGTGTGAAGGCAACGTTTGCGCGCAGGAACATTCCGGAGAGCAGGTAACTGTGAACGAGTTGACCATTTACACGTGCGATTGCAATGCAACCACAACCGTGTTCGAACAGGAAAACTTTTGGCAAACGTGCACGAAGAAAGTTTTGGAGGCTGGTACAGCGCTAAGCGCGTATTTTACTTACGAACCGACGAAGGACCGAGGCGGTGTTGATGAAGAACTTTGGATGCGCATTGGGGTCAAAGATGGCATCGTCACAGGTTTCAACTACGAAACTGCCACGGTGCTCATAAGTGTTGTCATTTCGCAGGTAGACGACGGGTCCAAGGTCAGCGTGTACGGCAAAGACGCGGATGGCGTAGATGTTTTGAAAACCTCCGATCCAATGTTTACGGCGCCAATGACCGTGACCGAAGTCGTCGGCACGACGAAGGAAGAGCTCAGTTTTGAGGAGTACGCAAAGCAATGGCAAGAGTTCAAGATTAAAGCCGCGGATGAGGACACGGATAGACTTTTCATCACGTTGATAAACGCAAACGACATCCAAGGAACGGTAACGCATCTCATACAGGGCGTGCAAACC
>Ga0209091_10004452_pt1 | contig 10919 bp, 6 predicted proteins | sample ArcticOcean_MG_C_6_FD_187438 | JGI IMG/M metagenome (GOLD analysis project Ga0209091, IMG submission 187438) | Marine microbial communities from western Arctic Ocean - ArcticOcean_MG_CB8_128 (SPAdes) (version 2) | ecosystem: Environmental > Aquatic > Marine > Oceanic | place: Arctic Ocean... | reverse complement strand
ATTTAAACTCACATTTACTCTATCTATCTATCTATCTATCTATCTATCTATCTATCGCGAAGAAGAACGAAACAAAGCTACCACCACACTAAAATGCGTCGTACTCTAATTCAAAGGAAACCAACGCGTGATCGCTCGGGAACGAAAGCGTCGGGAAAGGCATGTCGTCTACCCATCGGAACGCGTCCTCGGAAGCGTCGTTAACGCATTTGGACATTTCCGTATTCACCTTGAACTGTCCAGAGGAAACGAACAGATGATCTTTCGGGTGTCTGTCGACCAGTTTGCTCGTTAACTTTTCTTTGTAAAAAACGGCTTTGTTTAATTGCGGTTGGAGGAAAGAGCGGGCGTTGCAAGTGGTGGTCGGGCAGAGCGCGTGTTCGTCGCCCCAACAGTTTTGGAGATTTTCCGCGGCCAAGGAGCCGTACATGGTTTCGACCGAAAGGCGTTTGCCTTTGTTATCATCGTGGTGGCAGTTCGCGTCGAGAGCGAATATTAGCGCAGAACTATCACCGCATTCGTTGTTGACGGCTTTGACGACGTCGACGGTTTGTAACCCGTTCGTGTCCCCATGGAAAGAGGCGATGGCGAACGGTTTCCTTCGGTCCTTGTCCTTTTTTTCTTCTAAACTGACTTCGCGAACGACGCATAAATCACCGCTGGCGACGCCTGCGGGCAATTTCGTTTTATTCACGCTGACGACTTCCCACACGCCGCTTTCGAAAAACGTTTTACTCGCCAAGACGATGGAATTCTGATTCCTCGTCGCGTCGAAATCCGGCCCGGATAAACAATCAAATTTCTCCGTCAACACCTCGCTTTTCGCGATTCCGTCTCGCATTTGTTCCGACACTTCCTGTAAACATATGACTTCTCTCCCTTCCTTTGCCACTCGTTCTAAAATATCAATCGTCGCGTTTACTTTCCTCTCTACCAACGCGTCCACCAACATCTTCTTCGTCTCCGCCCAATTCGCATCCGCCTCGCCAATCAACCGTATCAAACTCTTATCAAACGCTGCCAAACAAAACATCTGCAAAGGTCTCGATATCTTCACCTCCTCGTCCGTAATTGCAGGGTACTTTTTGTTATCTAAAAACTTCAACCGCTTCGCGACGCCGTCCTTCTCGTCGAACGCGTACGCCAACCACGCTCGCCACCATTTCGAATCGTCGCTCAACACGCTCACATCCGCGTACGACGTCGTCACGCACGGACGAAATTTCCCCCTTTCGCTCTTCGTCGTCATTCGATCCGGCATCGAGCACAACCGTTTCGCGCCAATGTCGCCGTCGAGTAAAAAATCGCTCAAAATTTTCCTCTCCGCGAAGTGTTTTTCGAAGAATTCCAACGCCAAATCGCACTCGGATTCCGTCCAAGAATCGTCGATTTTCATGTTCATGATTTCTCTCTTCACGTCGAGCAACATCTCCTTCGAGAGAATATCTTTCACTCTCACGTCGTGTTCGCGCGCTTTGATCAACTTCTCGTCGATCTTTTCCATCGTTTTTTCGTAGTTTTTCTGATTTCTTTGTCCTATTCTTCTTCTCAAAGCGTCCTCGTCCTCATCATCATCGTTTCCATTTTCATCCGAAATGTCGTCGTTTACGTCGTCGCTTTTGTTGCTACTTTTTCTGCTGTCGATGGTCACGTAATACTCGAACGGGTTGTCGTTGATCGCGGCGACGTTCCACGAGGAAACTCGAACAACGAGAGAAGAAGAAGACATTATTAGTAGTTGTTGTATTTGCGCGTGTTTTGTGCTAAAATGTGATTTGTGGTTTGTGTGTAAATTGTTTCATTACAAAGACAGAAGTATTATTTTTCTTGATCTGTGCTCTAATGGATTTTCGCCTAAAATTGGATGTATTTCCTCTCTTATTAAGAAATGTGAACGCTCTCTATTGTCGCACACATTATTCTCTTTTTCTCGTCTAGGTTCGCAAAAAGAGAGTATCTACTAAGAGGAGTACCTCATCATCTCTCTTTTTCATTTCATTTCATTTCACCCACGTGGGCGGTTCGGTCCACCGGTGCGGATGGCGACCTTTGGCGTTTTTGTCGCCGTCGTTCGGTTTGCGCAACTTCCACTCGGAGGAATCGACGCCGTCGTCTCTTTCCGCTCGTTCGGCTAAGAGTTCCAGGTCGCGCATGATTTCTAAAGCGGTGGTGGTGGCGGTGCTATTACTATTGTCCGCGTTGCTGCTGCTATCGTCGCTACTCTTTTTGGACGACGAGTTTGAGGGCATTTTATACTTCAAGTTGCTCGCGACGCGTTTCGCGTTCAACATGTTCACGCAGCACACTCGGCGGCAGACGAACATGGAGCGCCCGTTCGGCGGCGGGTTGGATTTCGAGCTTTTCTTGTGATCGAACGCGACGATTTTGTACGTCGGCGTCGGTATGGCGTGCGGGAGGAGTTTCCTCTTTGTTTTTTCTTTTTTACACCGGCGTTCTTTTCGCGTGGTCGCTTCGATGAAATCGGCGTACGAGGAAGAGGAAGATTCCGAGGAAGTTTCTCCCGACGACGATTCAGACGATGATGTGACGAAGTCGACGTCCTCTTCCTTCGCGACGACGGTATTCAAAACTTTCGTCACCGATAACGCGTCTTCTTTCTTCACGAACACTTGACACGCCGCGCACCATCTCCTGTGCTCTCTCCTCATGTCCTCTCTCGTCAACCCTTGCCTCGGCTTCTTCTGGTTGCTCGCTCGATCTTTCGGCCGTTTCGCTCGTCGCCGCGACGCCGCGCCTGAGTGTGAAGTTTTACGAATGTACGCGAATCGAGCGATCTCGTTCATGTAACGACCGAGCACGTCGTGGTTGATTAATTCTCGCGCTATCGTTTCCGTTAAAGCGTCGTCGTCGTCGTTGGTATTCGTATTCGTAGTACGCGTCCGTGACAAAAATGTCGATGTTTTCGTCGTCTGAATCGTCGTCGTCTTTTTCTCGTCGTCGTATTCGTGATCATCGTATTCTTCTTTTTCCAATAAAGTTGCCATCAAGAGTGCTTTTTGCAGCCTGTTTTTGCGCGCTTCGAAACTCTCCTGAGTAGTTAGAGGAGCAGCACCCAAATGCACTTTGGAAAGGAGCACAGATAACTCTTTCGCGAGAGATCCTCTCAGCGATGACGATAACGATTCAGACGATATTAATGCGTTCTTCTGATTATTTACGTCGGCAAAAGCATCTTCATCAGTAGTATCAGCAGCAGCGTTGTTGGCGCGTACAGTAGTATTCATTCTTCTTCTTCTCTTCCCCAATGCGAATGCTTCCCCGTTTTTGACGGCGAATTGGTCACCGCTGGACCACGCCTTTTCCGCCGATACTGCCGCTGCTTTTTGGGGAGAAGGACTTTTACGAGAACACCACGAACAACAAAGCTTCGAGGTGCTCATCGTCGTCGTCGTCATCTTTTCTCTCACTTATTAAAGAGATGAAGAATGTGTTTTTAATGCGCGTGTTGTAATGTGACGAGATTTTTAGTCTCTTCTTTCTCTCTAAAAATCATCGATTATTAATACTGTACAAACCATTTCTCTTCTTAGGATTCCACTACTCTATTATCTGCTGCGCTATTATTCACTACATCTTACCGAGCGAGTGTATGACTTCGTCCATAGCGACGACTTTGTCTTTATCTTTATCTCTTTTGTCTTCTTCTTCTTTTCTTTCGTAAAACTCTTCGAAACTCGATGATTTGCGTCCCTTCGGCGTCTCCGCCGGTGACGAGTTTTCGTACGGGGTTACGACGCCGTATTTACCTTCTTTGACGCGTTCGATTTCGCGCAACTCGGCTAACCGTTCGATTTTTTTCCGTTCGACGACGGAGGCGATGATGTTGGAAGGGTCGAACGGCGTCGGGGATGATGACGAAGAAGAAGGATTTTTAGGAGGAAGAGGAGGAAGAGGTGGTCGAGTTTGTACTTCTGGCGGTGTCAACGACGATCTTCTAATCTCCTCTTCTTCTATCTTCCTCTCGTCGTCTTCTTTCGCGAAAGAAGTCGCAAAAACTTCATTCGATCTCGACGTCCTCGAAGACGGCGACGCTGGCGGCGTGTTCCTCTTCTTCGGCGACGCCGATCCGGATCGAAAAAAACGCAACGGCGACAACGACGAGAGAACGCCGCCGCCGCCACCACCATGACTTAGAGGCGACGACGTGTTATTATTTCCTCTCTTCCCTCCCGATGTTGCCACGAGTATCCCTCTCTCCTCGCACATCTTCTCCAAAACTTCCGCTTGTATCCTCAGCGTTCTCGTCCGTTTCGCCAACGCTCTCAACTTTGCCGCGAACGCCGCCACCGACACCACGCGTTGCATTAAATCCTCCGTAGAATCCACCGCTTTCTCTATAGATTCGCAATACGTTTTTGTCGTTTCCCAATGCACGTTTATGTGTTCTCTCGTCGATATCGCGTGCGCGTTCGCGTGACTTTTTGCCATCGAAAGGATATTTTGAATATCTTTTTGCACTCGTTTGCTGTGTTTTTTCAGCTTTCTTTCCATCATCATCATTGTCAACCTCTCATCGGAGAGAGGCACTTTTCGTTCTTCTTCGTCTTCTTCGTCTTCTGAGTCGTCGTCGTCGTCGTAGTCATCGGACGACGACTCAGAAGACGAAGACTCAGAAGACGAAGACGAGGGCGTCGTCGTCGTCGTTGCCATATCAGAGAGACGGTTTTTATTCGCGCATCATCATCATCAAAACAACACCAACAACGGTAGTAGTCGTGTGGTACTCCTCACGGTGGTGGTGCTCAAAAACCCAAAAGATATTTTTCTCTCTCTCTCTTCTCTCTCTCCCAAACACAAGAAAAAGAGTTTTAAAGGAGGGCGCGTTGTGTGTGTCGTCGCGTGAAAGCGAGAGAGTGAGCGATGCAAAACTCTTCCTTGTGGTGGTTGTTGCGATGAAATTAGAAACCCTAAACACGTTTTTTTTGACCTAATAAGGCAAAAGCTCTCCTCTCCTCAATTCGAGCCGCAAAATTAGAGAGAGCACTCGACCCTCTCCTTCCTCTCTGAGAAGACGAAAAGGTGGTCTTGGTCTTTCTCTCTTTGTTGGTGGTGTTCCTGTCGTTGCACGGATACGATCGAGAGAGTGAGAGAGCGTGAGAGATCCTTCGAAAGAGAGAGTGAGAGAGAGAATTTTTTGTTCAATTTTCTTTGATCGGAAAGACATTGGCAGAGAAAGAATTCGCCTCTTTTGGTCCAAAAACAGTACTGGAAACTGGAAAAGGAGAGAAAATCAAGGAGGGGAAATTTAAATTTGAACACACATCATCATACTTTGTTTGTTGCCCATCATCAAACGGATATCGCTTTAATAGCGCAACAGCAGAGAGTTTAGAAAGTATTTTTGTCGAAACACGATTATTATGGCTCGAGATCGAGGACGCGGGACGACTGCCTCGGCCAGAAATGCCGCCACGAATGCGAAAGAGAAGGAGGAGGAGGAAGAGGAGGAGCGAGCGTCCGAGAGCAGTGATAAAGAAGAACTAGAAGAAGAAGAAAAAGAATCAGAAGAAGAAAAAGAATCGGAGGATGACGACGACAACAACGAATCCTCCTCGGGCGACGAGGAGGACGATAATAAGAAGACAACATCATCGAATCAACGAAAAGTGGAAACGCCGGAAGCGCGGAAGCGGAGGATTAAAGACGAGAACATGGCCATCGCTCGAGCGCAATTGGTGAAGGAGAAGGTGCGCTTGTTAACGCAAAAAGCAAACGCGCCGGCGCAAGGGGAGCAGAAGAGGAAGGCGACGCATTGGTCGTACGTGATGGCGGAGATGAAATGGTTGGCCAGAGATTTCGCGGCGGAGAGAGATTGGAAGTTGGAAGCGGCGAGGCAAGTGGCGCTGACGGCTGGGGTAGCCAATGGCGTGCCGGTGGGAGCGAACGAACGAAGAAATCAAAGAGATGCCAAGGCGGCGAGGCAGGTGGCGAAACAAGTGAGCGCGTTTTGGGAGATTCGTTGGGAGGAGGCAAAGAAGGTCAAATTACCCGAAGCGACTGAGCTGGCAAAGCTCGGGTGCGGCGGGAAACGGTTCGCGTTGGAAGCGGCGGAGAGGGAAACGAATTTTCGATTACACTCGTCGGCGCAAGCGCAAACGAGTCAGAGGTTACATCGAGCAGCAGTCAACGTGGCCGCTGCGGGTGGTGGGGGGGGTGGAAGCGATCCACAAACGCCAAAAAGCGACGACGGAGGTGCGAATACGAGGACGAATTCAGCGCGGTCGACGCCGCCGACAAATGTGAGTACGCCGTTGACAGACGTGACTGGGTACGGCGAAGATAGTAAAAGAGACGATGACGAGATGTTCCTCGTGAGTTTTGATCCAAAAACGCCGGAGATTCCTCGTGGAAGTTCCATGAAAGGCATAGAAAGGTGGGCGGTTAAGTATTTACACCGATTGGCTTCGTTAGAGAAGGCGAAAGCGGTGCGACAAGCCGTCGACGCAAAAGAAGCCGAAGAGAAAGAGGACGACGAAGAAACGACGAAGAGAGGTGGAGGTCGTAAAGGTAGACAGGCTGCGAGAGGTAAACAAAAAGATGAAAAGAAAGAACAACCAACGAGAAAAGGGAACAAGAGAAAACGAGACGCGACGCCGGAGCCTCCTCCTTCTGGGAATACCACCGGTAAAGATACGGATGCGGAAGACATGGAAACAGACGTGGACACCGAAGGCATGTTGTCGAGTCCGGAGAAAAGAGAGCTACGACGCGCGCAATACGCCAGAGATCTTAAATTGGATGATGGTGGATTAGAATTAGATCTGGACGCTTTGATTGCCCCGTACTCGATGAAAAAGAAGCTCACCATGCGCGGATTGAAGAGTTTCAAAAGAGACGACGAAGCCGTGAAGAAAGAAGGAGAAGGATCCGACGATGAAGACGAGGACGACGATCAGTCCATGTCCAGCGGTGGTAAGAATGGCGAAGACGACGATGACGAGAAATCAGACGCAGCCGAGGACTTCTTCTTTGATTTTCCAGCTTTGCAGTACGACGCGTACGAAAGCGTTCGCGACGAGTTTGAAAAGAGTGCCATCGGGAAAGAAGCGAACAAGTTTGCCGAGTACGAACGGCGACTTCGAGAGTGGGAAGATCGTGAGAGAACGAGAGAAAGCCACCAACGCGCTCAGCAAAAAACCGCAGGTGGCCAAAAAGGCGCAGCTGGCGCAGCTGGTTCTGGTCCAGACGGGAAGCTCACGCCGTCCGAAGAGCGCAGACGCGCTTTCTTCGCCGCGGCTGCCGCACGAGGTCACTTCTTCGACCAAGAAGGTTACGTCGTCGACAAAAACGGGAAACGTAAGAAGAATAAGAAAGGTCAGTTTGTTCGGTTTCATCCAGGGATGGAGGAGCAGTTTGGCGTCAAGAAGAACGGCAACAAGAAAGGGAAAAAAGAGGGCGCTACCGCCGCGGGCGAACGAAAAGGCGCCGCGAAACCGTGGACAGCGACGGAAGATGCGCTTTTATGTGCCATCGTTCACGAGTTTGGCTCGAATTGGGCACTCGTGGCCGACGCGTTTGGCGCTTCGGCGAGCTTGAAAGGCTCGTATCGTCGTCCGGAACTGTGCCGATGGCGCTTTCAACAGCTCACGAGAGCGGTGGAGTTGGAGAACGATCCGGAAGCTTTCGCCGCGCTCAACTTGGACAAGGGTTCCGCTCGCGTCGTTATGTCAAGATCGTTACCGTTGGAGGATGAAACGGCTAGATTGCACTTCCAAGCGGTGGCGCACTCGTGCTCTTCATACGCGAAGATTCGTCGCGCGGCGTTACGGGAGCGCGTCGGCATGGATCCACAGAAGCGCGTTAAACCTCACCAGAGCTGGAAGGATTGCGTGAAGATGTTTCCGTTGAAATCACCAGCAGAGTTGGCGCACTTAGCGATGAATCCGATGCAGCAACAGCATCAGCAGCATCAGCAGCAACACCAACAACAACAACAAATGCAGCACCAACAGATGCAGATGCAACAGCAGCAAGGGATGCAATATCCCACTGGCGTCATGCAACCTCCGCAACACCAGATGCAAGGTCAAATGCAAATGGCTGGTAATGGTGTTCCCATGCAAGCTCAGCAGCAGCCGCACATGCAACAGGTGCCGCCGCACGTCCAACAGCAACAGCTGGCTCGCGCGGCTTCGAAAACGGAAGCCGTAGCCGCCGTTGCCGCTCAGCAAATCTCACCCTCTCAGGTGCCGCAACTTCATAGAATGGGAAGTTACCAGCCGCAAGCCGGCAAAGGCCAAGCGGCGATGAGCGTTGGTGGTATGGTTGGATCTTCTCCGGCACGACCGAGAGGAGGAAGTGCCGCCCCGGCTGCCGCTGGTGTTGCAAACGCCGCTGCCACCGCCGCCGCTGCCGCTGCTACTCCTACGAATAATTCATCGCCTTTAGGAACGGGAGAGAAGCAAGCGAAGCAAGGATTAGCGCCTGGAATTCACGCCTTGACGCCGAAAAGTGCCGAAAAAGAGGAGAAGAAATCGAAAGAGCAAGTAATCGCGGAGAAAACGATGATGACTAGAACGGGCAGAGCAACTAAGAAAGTGAAGAAGTGATTTTTTCGACGTCAACAACGCCAAGACAATAACAAGAAGAAACGGACGTGCTCCATCTACAGTATAATAATAAGCAAAAATAAGAACAGAAACATAGTAGCAGACAGATTCTAAAAAACTAAATACCTTATAAATTAATAACACGTGCGTAAAAAACTGATATGCGTTAAATTAATGTCCCCCTTTGGCAATCGCTTCTTGCGTTCTCTCGAGCAACGGTTCAAGTTCTAATTCCAACACCGAAACCGGATTCACGATATCAAACTCCTTCAAAACGTCTGGGTGGACGATCCCAAACACGCCAATCTCTTTCCCGTCTCGAACAATCGCCGCTTGCCTTCCCGGGAAAAATGTCGGCTCGTTTCTCGTTTGTATCAACTCGTAGCCGGCGTTTCCCGGCCCGGGCTCAAACGACCCCGCCGCTCCAGTCACTTGCATGACTCTATCTAACACCCCATGGATTGATTCTAAACCAGACGTTTGCGCGGAGTGTAAAGCTAATAATCTTCTCGAGTTTCTCGCCCCGACGTCGGCGTTCTCGTCGATGACGACGACATCACCAACCTCGAAGAGTTTCACCGGCAACGGCGCGTCCTTGTTCGCCCCCAACGCTTTCAAAACGCCCGGCAACAACGAACTCCTCGCCACTTGCACGTCGATCGAGGACGGATTCGCGACAATTGCGGCACAGTTTCCGTTATCTTCTCTTCGCACGTTTTTAAAGTTATCGTCGTGCGAACACAAAATCCACGTCAACACCTCGGAAAAGCCCATTCTCGCGATTTCCTCTCTCACCAAATCGCTAAAATGATTAATCGGTTGACCTTTCCCTATCGTCGACGCTTTCGGAATGGTTTGTTTAATGTTGTTGTATCCGTACGCAATCGCCACGTCTTCGGCGATATCGCACGCGTGCAACACGTCCGATCTCGTCGGTGGAATTTCCACTCGTAAAGTCTTCTCCGCGGTGACTTTCGACGCCAACTGCATTTTACACAATAACGCCGCCATCTCTTTCGTTTCAATTTCGGTTCCAATTCGTTTGTTCACGTAATCTACGTCCACGTCTACGAATCGCGTCATAAAATCCGGATAACTCCTTTCGTTACCCATAAAATCCACCACGTCTACAGGTTCCACTTGAAACGGTTTCGCGCAGTGCTCGGAAAACATCGTCACCACCGTGTTCAATACAATCTTCGCCTTGTGCAAATCCGTCGCCGTGCACTCGATGAACACGTCTTTCGTCTCCAACGAGATCGCGCTCACCGACCCGTTAATCAACGGCGGCAAAGACAGCACTGTTCCGTTCTTATCTTTCAACACCGGCGCGACCGCGCTCGACTCGATCAACGGCACGTACGCTTTCAATTTTTGGTCGTTCTTTTTATAGTGCTCCAACAACTCATCCGCTCGAAACGATTTCGTTTGCTTCAGCGGCACGAACTCAATCTCCTCTTTCGGTTTCGCGTCGTACGTAAACGGCCCTTCAATCTTGGCCAAATCGTGCGTCCCGATGGCGACTAAACTTCGTCTTCGGCAGATATTTTGGTGCAATTTATCTTGCAGATCGATGAACGAATTATACCTCTCTTTCGTAAACGTGACGTTCCTCAACACCGCGCAGACAATAAACGGTCGCACTAAACTCACCGTTTTATTCACTTTCACTCGCAACCTCTCTTTCCCGTTCTCTGGCTCCACCGTTCGAAACACCGGCGTCGATCGTTGCCCGCGAAAGATGTTCAAAGCTCTCGCGATGCCTTCCAAACAGAGCAAATCGTATCTGTTCGCCGGGATGTCGATTTTATAAATAACCGCGTCGTTATCTTCTTCTTCACCACCTTTACCACCACCGTCTCTCTCTTTATCATTAGTCCCTAAAAACTTGCTCGACATCTCCCGTTCCGTGGTCACTTCGTCCAACTCGATGCCGAAATCAAAACACAACTCGTCAAACTCTTCCTCGGTGAACGTTTTCCCGAGTTTTTGGAACAAATCATCTCTTTTTAAATTCACCGTCGGCATGATGATGATGATGATAAAAGTAATTTTACGATGATAACGATAGGGACGATAGTGTGTTCACCGAATGTGTGTGTGTGTGTGCGTGTGTGTTCTTGTCTGTGAGGATACAAAACGAGGAAAGAAAGCTCTGCTACTAAAGCGTGAGTGACCTTATTTTTTATGAGACGATTTTTGTCTGTTTCTTCAAAGAAAAATGAGCAGTTGTTTGAGGCAAAAAAAAAATTCTTCTCTCTTTCTGTTCACCTTTACAAAGAATTATACTGTGATGCTGATAAAATATTTATCTGAAATAATAATACACTTAACGTCGTCTAAGAAGAA
>Ga0209091_10004445_pt1 | contig 10926 bp, 7 predicted proteins | sample ArcticOcean_MG_C_6_FD_187438 | JGI IMG/M metagenome (GOLD analysis project Ga0209091, IMG submission 187438) | Marine microbial communities from western Arctic Ocean - ArcticOcean_MG_CB8_128 (SPAdes) (version 2) | ecosystem: Environmental > Aquatic > Marine > Oceanic | place: Arctic Ocean... | reverse complement strand
TCGCAATCGCCTTCGCAAACGCCGAGACCGCCAGTGCCCTTTCCGTTGATATGAACGTCCCCGATGTCGAGGCGAGTAGCTCCGAGTTCGGCCATTTTAAACTTTGGCGAATGCAAAGATGGTAAATAATTTTTCTTCTTTTGCTCTGCCATCGCTTTTTCAAAAACCTTTCTGTCGTGCACAAACGTGTCTGTGTTCTTCTCCCGACGTTGCGATTCGCGTTGCGATTCGAGGCTCTGATTATTATGTCGTTCCAGACTTTGTCCTCTGTCGTGAACTTCGGTCGTTTTTGTCAACGAGTAATCAAAATCATTAGATTCGCCCGCGTGAACGAACGTGGAAGTGAACGTAATGCAACACGCAGACAACAAAGCAATCGAGTAAAGAAACAAGACACGACCGAGGGTGGCGACCGTCGTCGTCCTCTTGGGCGCACTCATTCTTTTTCCCAATACTACGCGAGAGAAAGAGTATATTTTGTTGTGTTTATTTCCGTAACACTATAAAAAAACGGCGAAGAGAGAAATCGGTCAGTAGGAAATAGAGCGCGCGCGCACTTCCGACGATTACGAGCCGCGCAGCAAAGAACGAATCGAAGCGTTTCGAAGAAGTGCTTCGAAAAGCGCGCATCCAAAGAAGTAAAAAACTGCGAGTCGTCGTCGTCGTCCATTCGGCGCGCAGTCTCTCGTCTGACGCGAAACAAAAACGACGATACGACGCGCGGCAAAATGGTCGTCTCGGGAAAAATGCCTTCTTCAAATGTTTCTTCGTGTGCTCTACCTTTTTAATATTATCGCAAAAACAGCAGAGGTCTTCTTCTCGTCGTTGTTATGTCGTTTATACGACGCAGAGAGAGACCGACAGTGATGATGATGATGATGTGATGATATCGAAATGCCGCGCGTGTGAATTAGTGTTGAGTGTTTCGTGTTGAGTGTTTGACTCGTATTGGAGAAAAATACTAAACCCGTTTCTTTTTATTTACCCTAACGCAAATAACTCTTTTCCATCGAATCAATCAATCGAGAAAGAAACGCTTTCAGTTCGTACATAAATAAAAGAATACCGCCCGGACTCCACAAAACAAGGACTTTCCCGTAAAGAAGAAGAGAAAGAATATCCAATTAGTCTCTTCTTCTTATTATAACGCTTTCATAGAATAATACTAATACTAATAAGAATAACAAAGAACGACCAGAACGAGTATTGCGAGACGCTTTCTTCGAGCCGTGAGAGAGAGAGAGAAAAGTGCTTTTTGTTTTTGTGATATACGCGCGCGTTGTCGTCGTCACGTCACATCATCCTGCGCTTTTTATATTCCAATTTGCTAAAGGTCGCGTGCCGGGAAAAAAGAGAGACACACGCGCGAGAATAAAGAAGATAAAGAAAGAAGACGAAGAAGAAAAAAGTCGCGCAAAAGGTGAAACGTCACTTTTCCCCCGCGCAGTAGTAGTAAACGTCTCAAAGTCGTCTCGAAAGTGTGCACGCCTCCAAAGCTCTTCTGCGCGTATTCGTGAGATATAATTAGTATTCTTCCGCAAAATTTGAGTCAACGAGCTCAAATGAACAGTCGAGAGGGAATAAACGAAAGGGTGCCCACATCGATATCGGCGAAAAAAATGACGACGACGTCTTTATCGGAGAATAACAACAAGGAGAATAACAACATTGACAGCTTTATCGTCGTCGCGGGGAAGATGAGCGCATCAGGATCCGCGGCGACTTCTGCGAATAATGCCGCGACTGCGACTGCGACTGCGACCGCGACGACTACCATATCGCCGAAATCATCGAGAAAGATGAAGCGCTGGTTTTCTTTTGTTTTAGAAAACATCGAACGCGACGCGCGATTCAAAACGATGTGCACGGAGACGCTGAATAAAAGGTTGCAGAAAGCGTACGAGAAATTGACGAAAAGAGAGACGCAGGCGCATAATAAGGAGTGGATTTTGTTGAAAATGGCGAGATTTGTGTTGGAAACCAACAACGCCGCCGGGGAGGAAGAACGAGAAGAAGAAGAAGAATACAAAGAAGAAGAAGAAAGAGAGGCGGTGAAAAACTCGATGTTTGCGCGATTGAGACAGATTTTGGAAGAGACGGTTGAAAGCGAGCGAGAAGAAGAAGGGCAGAGAAATGTACCCGCGCCGTCGTCGTCGAATAATAGCAATTATAACAACAACTTTCGCAATAATAGGAAGCGAAAAGTGACGACGAAAGAACGTGAAGAAAAGACCGCTGCCGTTACTGCAGTTTCATCTACTACTATGATTCCTCTCCAGTGCTCGAGAAATGACGGCAAGAGTTGGCGATGTTCAGCGTTAGCCGTGGAGGGACACAAGCACTGCGCTAAGCATTTGCGGTGGGGTTACGGAGCTCGAGCGGCGAACAACGCGCAACACATCGCGTCGATAGCCAACATCATCGCCGCCGCAGAGAAGAACAATAAGAACAACAACAAGAACAACAACAAGAACAACAACAGCAGCAGCAAATTAATACACAGGAACAAGGACACGCGTGCTTTAGAAAAGAAAAGTCGCCATTTACCCAAACGACGCGTCAATCTGAGCGACGCCGGCGAGAAACAACAACGATTACGCGAGGAGAAAATGTACGAACAACAGCGCGTCGAATACGAGCGTCGAATGCAGAAGAAAATAAAGAGTAGCGTCGTCCAAACGACCTCCAGCGATGGCACGAACATCGCCTGCACTATCGAAGTATGCGATAAAAACGAGGAAAAGGAGGACGACTGTCTCAGCGAAAACACGAGCATTCCTCTCTTCTCTCATCCCGGAGGAAGCTTGAAAAACTCCTCGTCGTCGTCTTTGTCCTCTTTGTCGTCTTCTTCTATCGGGATGATGAAAACGATCAATTTAGACGACTTTTCCGGATACGGGCCGTTACGAGAACACTTACTGAAACTCGCAGCAGGAGCGAGTAGTAATTCTACCGGAAGAGAAATATCGGTAGTGTATTGGACGGCGCATAATACCGCGCATCAAATCGCGTTGGGCGAGCCGTACGAGTATTTCAAAGCGAAGTGCGTGAAACTTGACGCGAAAGTGTACCCAAAAGCATCATCATCAGGTAGTGGTGGTGGTTTTCGAAGCATCAAAATTCCTCTCGTCGCGGGACCAACGTCGTCGTCGTCGTCGTCGTCGTCGTCGTCGCCATCTGCGACGATGTATATGATGTTGATGATGCAAAACGACAAAAACAAAAATATTTGTTTTCCCTCCAACTCTATGTAGAGTAACGTACTACCAGATGTAGAAGATAAAAACACACCACGTACCACTGTAACACCAGGTACATAAGAGTAATAACATGCATTTTAATAAGTAAGGACGTGCAGTGTACCACATGCAAGCGTAAAGTATAACATTAAAAAATTAAGAGTACCTCCAATTCACCTTTCGTAAGCTCCCGCTCGCGTCGGCGATTTTTTCGTTCAACTCTTCCATCTTCTTCGTCAATTTCAAAGCCTCTTTACCTCTTTCCGTGTCCGCGTTGGCGAGTTGCAACAACAAATCTCGTTCCATCTTTGACGGATCCTCTTCCGCGTTGGCATCGAGGACGCTCTTATCCGACGAACCCGCTCCTCCTCCTTTCGAAGAGGAGGAATAATCGAACAACGCGTCCCATTTTTTATCGAGCTTCTTGAGTGCTTTCTCAATAGGCACGACTTGGTACATCCCACTATCGCCGGGAATCTTGGACGCTAACCCTTCCTCGACCAACTTTTTTACGCTTCCGTGCACGTCAAAATCTACCGCGATGCCGAAAGCATCCATCAGCGCCTGTTCCAATCGATCGTCTAACTCCTCTATGGTCATCCCGGATTTATTCCCTCGCATCGCCGCGTACGCCAAAATCATCTCTTTCGTCTCTTGTTCTTCCATATCCGTCGACACCGACGCCAACACCGCGAACCCACTCGAATCCATCTTCTTCATAACCTCTTTACTCATTTGCGCCGCGTAGTTTGCCTTGGATTTTTGAATGTTCGCCCACGAGGCGGATAACTTCCCGCCGGCAACGGTTAATAACTGCATCGCTCGTTCCGACAACGCTTCGCCGGTTATGAACGCCCAAATCAACGAAAAGAGAACGAGCACCATGGTGATACCATTCGTCAAGTAATCGATAAACTTTGCGCATATTTTCACGCCCGGAAAAACCATCTCCAAATCCGCCATCGGAACGTTTTGAAACGATTTCAGACGCAAAGGTCCAGCGCCGGACGGAACGTTCAAAAACTGCACCTCCGCGGCATCGATTTTATCTTCTCTGTATAACAAAATTACCTCCTTAAACGTCGGCTCGCTCAACTCGAGCTTTTTGTGGACGTTTTTCAATACGGACGCGATTGTTGGCATGAGCCTTCGAAGCGTTTTTCGTTCAATTTTCGAAACTTTTCTCTTCCCTCCGCTCCTTCCCGGACCGCCCGCCGCGGTCGCGGATTCCTCGCCTTTTGAAGACGACGACCCAAAACCCAAACCGAACGCTTTCCTCAACACCTTCCCAACCGGCCTTTTCAATGCGTACTCCAACAACAAATCAATCTTTTCCGCGATGAACAAATCGCTGTGCGTGCTCGTCGTCACCCCTCTCTTGAACAGTAAAACGCGTTCGGAAAATGTCGGCAGACCAACCTTCAGCTCTGGATTTTTCTTTAAAAACTCTTTCAACAACGTCGCGTCGTAATTGCCTTTCGCCCAATCAATCTCCATCGGTAAGCGAAACATGAAGTCTTCCTCCATGGCGAGTTCCCACTCGGTAGCGCTCAACAAGGTGTACTCCGCCGTTGCCATCATCTGGCAAAATTGCGTCACGAACTGTAAACTTAAACGTTCGTGTTCGGTTGGACCTTTTGCATCACTCTTCGACGCCTCTCGTCTTCGTTTCGGCACCAACCCGGCGCTCGCGTCGAATCCTTTCCGCAGCGAGTCTCTTTTCGTTTGGTGTTCGTAGTGGACGATCCCTCGTATCAAGGAGACAAAATCGGAAAACTTTTTCTTTTCCGCGGAAAACATTGATGATGATGTTGCGGACGACAAAAACGCATCCTCGCACAACTGTTTGCACGAGTCGATGTTAATCGATACGTGCCTCGTGTCCTCGACGTCGACCGTGAATTGAGTTGATTTTGAGGCCATGTTTATGCGTGCGTTTTATGCGCTCGGGGAAGTGCCGAATTTCCACACTTTTGCGCTTCCCCGAACGCTTAAGAACGAGAAGACGTTTACGATACGATGAGCGCGGAAACGAAGACGATGACACCACCTTTACCAGCAGCAACAGCACCCACTTTTACGTCTCATCAATCATCATCTACGGACGATCTCCCTCGCGCGCACATAAAACGTTTGATGAAACATCACCTCTCGCAATTCACGCACGTGGATTCCAAAACCGCGCAACCGTTCGAACCGAACATCGCGAAAGATGCCTTGGATGGCGTCCAGCAAGCGTGCAAGATATTCATACACTACCTGACGTCCACGGCGAACGATATATGCGCGGAGAGTAAACGGAGCACTCTATCCGCGGTACGTTTGTTGGTGTTTGTTGGTTCTTCTTTCGGATGGATTTTGAATTTTGAATCGCTTCGTCGTTTCCCTTCGAGTCTGGATTGCGCGTTCGAAAACGAGCTCGATCGACGCGAAATGTCACTCATTCATTCATTCCTCTCTCTTTCTTTTAAAACGAACAACATTAAAAAACAGGACGACGTGATCCGCGCCGTGCGCGAAATCGATTTCCACGAGCTCGAGCCTAAATTGAGAGACCATTTAAACCAGGCGAAAACCGCCGCGGCGCAAAGACAAGCGCTCGCCGCTTCGGCGGCGGAGCGAGCGACGGAGCGGAGCGAAGGCGCCGCGAAGAAACAGAAAACGATTTTGGAAGAAGAAGAAGAAGAAGAAGGAGAGGGTGACGACGAAATGGGAGATGATGGTAAAGAAGAAGACGACGGAGGAGAGGAAGAGGAGGAGGACGAATAGTACTCGTATTAGTAGCTTTAGAGTGTAAAATCCTTCCCCAAAAGACACACGTTACCCTCAGAAATTTCTCATCTTTCGCGCGCGGAAGGAACTCACACACACACTTTTGCGCGCGTTTAAAACAGACAGAGTATAAGACGACGAAGGAACATCGGAGATCTTCTTTCTCTGACGCGTAATCTCTCTCTCTCTTTCTCTCTTTCTCTGCTCTTTTTTGTCTCTTTTCCCCAGAGAGAGAGGCCGCGCATTGGATTGTGTTTGTGTGGTTAAAGAGAGAAGAAGTTAAGGAAGAATAGGGAGACAACGGAGAAGAAATGAAGCGCACGTATCAATCGGTTCCGTCGTTTACCTCTGGAGGACTTGGAGGAGTGAAAACCACCAATACTCTCGAACGCGTGAAATCGTACCAAGAGTTACAAATCGAGTCCGAATCGAAGTTGTACTGGGTGAAGTCGTTGTTCTTCCTCTTCTCGTGGGCGTTCGTTTCCGGCGGGATTATTTTACTCAACAAGTATATTTTCGTGAAGGACGATTTCCCGTACCCGATTGCAATTTCCGCGACTGGGCCTTTGTGTTCGTGGATCGTCGCGGCGTTGTTGATCGCGTCGGGGAGAGTGACGATAGAGAACAGATTGACGCTGTGGGAGTACGTGACGATTATTATTCCGATTGGTTTGTTCACGGCGATTACGTTCGCGAGCGGGAACACGCTGTATTTATACTTGAGCGTCAGTTTTATACAGATGATTAAAAGTTTAAGTCCAGTGGTTGTGTTTTTAGTTTTAGTTTTGTTAGGTATGGATAAGCCGACGTTTACGAAGACGTTTGGGATCGTGGTGACGAGTTTTGGGATGTTGGTGACGTGTTTGAGCGAGAGTAAATTGACATCGGTCGGGATCATGTTGATCGTTCTGAGTGAATCGAGCGAGTGCATTCGGATGGTGTTTTTCCAGCACATGTTGTATAGTCGTAGTTTTGGAGTCATCGAGGGTTTGTTTTATACCGCGCCGGCGAATTTTCTGTTTTTGGTGCTCTTCACAATAGTCTTCGAGTACGGCGAGATGGTTGAGACGGAGGCGTGGAGACGACCGATGGGAAATCCGTTGCCGTATATAGTAGTCGCGTTTTTTGGATTTTTCGTAAACGTGACGACGATTGGAGTGATTCAAACGTGCGGCTCGTTGACGTTTAAAGGTGCCGGGCAGGTGAGAAACGCGACGGTGATTATGTTATCCAGTTGGTTGTATAAAGAGAAGCAAACTTTCGTGCAGCTGTGCGGTTACGTGGTTTCAATTGTTGGATTTTTCATATACCAAACCGCAAAATCGGCGGAAAGTTTGGACACGATCACGAAAAGCGCGGAATTCATGGCTGGTGAACCGTTTACGCCCGGCTCGCCGATTTGGGAAGGTTCGGAAGAGTACACGTGGACGACCAGTCCGCAATGGAAACAGATCAAAAGAGGCGGCATTTTCTCGAATTTTCGGTTCGTCAATAACAAAGGAGGGTCCTCGAACAATTTAGTCGGAATGGCCAACGGAGGTAACGGTAGCACGAATAGCATGAGCAATAAAAACAACAACGGGAGCTTTTCTGGGTCGGAGGAAGAGAGGCAGAAAATCTTAGGCCCGACGCTGAAGGAAATCGAGGAGATCAAATTGGCGCAGTTGGCTAAGCAAAGGTCGAAATCGACCGCAGATTTCAACGTCGCCGAAAACGGCGGGTTGGTGGTGACGCCGAGAAGTTCTGATTTTGGTTCCGGAAGTACCGGACAACACTTTGTTTTGAGTTTACCGGAGGATTCAGAACGCGAGAGAGATCCGACTCGAGCCGCCAGATGGGGCGTTTAAGAAAAACACATTTGTACTAGTTTAGTTTTAGTTTTTATCATAGAATTTGTATATGTTAGACTTCACATTAAAATACATGTAGGTAGAAGAAGACTCTGGTTCTCCTCGTTCTTCTTCTTCTTCTTCTTCTTCTTCCTTCTCCTCTTGTAGCGGTTCGCGCGGGTTTGGATATATAATCTACTCTGTTGTACATTTCCCGCTCAATTTTGACCCCTTCGCGCTATTCTTAATTCTTCTTTCGTTCTTCCTGTCTCCTCTCCTTTTTCTTTTATAAACTTCTCCCTCCTTTCTCTCTCTTTCTCTCTCTTTCTCTCCCTTTCTCTCCATTCACACACGCTGTGAACGAACCACTTAAAGCACCGTTCCGTCCGGAATCTTTGCGTCCTTCAAGATGCAAGCGATTCCGTCCACAATCTCAATCATCCCTCGTAACTCCTCTCTCACCTGCACATTGCCGTTGCATCTCAACACGCAATCCTTCCCGATGCTAGCACCAGAATCTACAACTACGTTTTCCATTTCCGTGTTATCACCAACAACCGTTTGCGCGACAACTTCCGGCGACCCGACGATGATGACGTTCTTCAATCGAACGTTTTCACCGATTTGAGTCGTGGGACCAACGATGGCGGATTCAATAAACGATCCGCTTTCACCGCTTCTAACGACACAACCGTCCAAAATCAACGACTCTTGAACTCTGGCAAAACCAATAAACTTAGCCGGTGGTAAATATCTCGCTCTCGAGATGAGTTTCTGGTCGGACCCGTACGCGATCAACTCCGCCGACGGACCTCCTTTCGCCATCTCGATGTTCGCTTGAAACCATTCTGAAAACGAGCGCAACGGCGTCCAATACCCCTCGTGCTTGTGTACGACAACTTTCATCCCGCGCTCGATCGCTTGATTAATCACGTGCTCGCCAAACTCGAAGTAATCTCCTCGTTCTCTCGATGGATTCAAAAGCAACAACTCCTTCATCGCCTCGGCGGAGATTATGTAATTCCCGGTGCTGATGTGATACGAGTGTCGTTCGTCCTTATCGACGAGTTCGCGAAAGATGTTCGAAAAGTGTGGCTTTTCGTGCAACCTTTTGACGACGCCTTTCTCACCTTTCGTCGTCACTTCAGTTAAACCAACTTTTAAATGGTTCGAATCGTGGTGTAAGTGCGATTTCTCCAACGCGCTCGAATGGCAGCGTTCGCTTTGAACCATCATGGTAATTGCCGCGCCAGAGTCGTTGTGCGCCTTCAACATCTCGTTGAAATCAGATTTGTGCAACTGCTCTCCCGAGCACACCAAATAAGCCTCTTTATCGTACAGTCCTACCCCCGCTCCGTTCATCAAACCTTGACCACTGCTCACGCCTTGTTCGATGGCGACGTCAAACGACTGCGCTTCCAAGTGCGCTCTCACAGCCGCCGCGCTTCCTCTCGGCCACTCGTCTCTCGTCGGCGTCGCTGACATTGGTAACACGCAAACCTCCGTTGTCGATCGGCCCATGGCGGAATTTTTCGAAAAAGTCATCGTCACGTGGTTGTTCAATGATCTCGAGTTGTATTGCGTCAAAACGAAAACTTTGCCAAACTCGGCTTTCAGGCACGCCGCGACTGGGAAATCGATTAATCGGAACGATCCACCCACGCTCAACGCCGAAATCGCTCTCTTTCGCGTCATCGGGTTAGACTCACCGGCGCCGCCGGCTAAAACGATCGCGGTAACGTTTTGTGCGGAGACTTTTGCAACCGCGCCCGGTTGTTGTTGATGCCGTTGTTGTCCGTTCACCGGAACGTTCACCATTCTCGTATTCCCCAAGTTCAGATTCGCTCGATTCGTATCCTCGCTCGTCCTCGACATGCTCAACCTCGACTTACTCGGCGACGACGCTTCCACCCGTTTCGACGTCATCACGTCGATCGTCTCCGCCGTCGAAATCGTTTGCACGCGAAACGGCGCGTCCACGTACGAGTTTCGCATCATCTCTCCCTTGTGTTCTTCCAAAAGCTGGTCTTCGTCCACGGAACCTAAAACTCTTTGTTGCTGCGCTCTTTCTACTTTGATCGCGTCCGTTTTCATCTCGTCGCCGCGTTGGTGGTGGTGGTCTCTGTGATGCTCTCCTCCTGCAGAAGAGGAAGATCCTCTCGCCCCGGAGGAATCGCAGGAGATTCGAGTCGTCGACGACCCGACGCCCAATCGTCCGTTCCTCGCGGTGGAGGACCTTTTCGACATGAAGTGCTCTTTCAATGAGAACTGGTGGCTCACGCCCGTGCACGCGGACGGCGGCGAACGACCTAAAAACGCCATCTTTGTCTTCTTCTTCTTCTCTTAAAAAGTTTCCTCGTCGAACAATCCGCTTTTAATCAAAGAACGCGGAGAGAGAGAGATATTTTCAGAATGCCGGCGGAAAAAATGAAGCGACTTCCGACGTATAACGCGAACGTAAAACTCTCCCTCTCTTCTCCTCAACAAACGAAGAGAAACTTTTCCCGCGCTTTAAAAAGTTAAGAAGACTTATTAACGCGTCGCGTGTGGTATATTCGAGCGCGTGTGTATATTCAACGCGTAAAATTTGTACGGAGAAAAGTACACGTCAGGAAGATACGAAAAGATATTTTGTGCATTTCTGCCTTTTTTTCACCACTTTTCGTAAAAAAATGGAGATTTTTTTTGATTGGACGACGCTTTGAAACGCTTTTTCGTTAATAACGGGAAAGATAATAGTCAATGTGCAGACAGACACACACACAGACGTGATGATGGAAAAGGAGAAGCAAAGCAACGCGACGACGACGAAAACGACCTGTTATTCAACTACCAAGCGACGGGTGGAAGAGAGCAATCGGATGTACGCGAGAAAAGTCGAAGAAGACGCGAAAAAGATGAGGGAGAAAAAAAAAGCGCAACAACATTCAGATGCTGCGGGTGTTAAAAAATCAACTCGACAGCGCTTCGATGGTAAAGGATGCGACGAGGATCTTTCTTCTTCGGAAGCGTTCGAGAGACGAATCAAACGCGAGTGCGAGCATATACTGAAGCGTTTAAAATCGTCGTTTAATACGTCGTCCTAG
>Ga0209091_10004435_pt1:7500-10943 | contig 10943 bp, 2 predicted proteins | sample ArcticOcean_MG_C_6_FD_187438 | JGI IMG/M metagenome (GOLD analysis project Ga0209091, IMG submission 187438) | Marine microbial communities from western Arctic Ocean - ArcticOcean_MG_CB8_128 (SPAdes) (version 2) | ecosystem: Environmental > Aquatic > Marine > Oceanic | place: Arctic... | reverse complement strand
GAGTGTACGACAAAATCCTCTGATTTGTCGTTTGAACGTTACGTACACCAAAAGTGCGAACAAGAAATACCACCCGTACAGTTCAAACTGCCTCCAAACGACGCGCAGAACGAGGAAGATTTTCTCTCGTAAAAGTTTCGCAATTTTTCTCGACGGAAATAAATTGTTTTCGCGTTCATCTTCAAAGTCGTTAAACTGTTCTTCTTGGTTTTGAGGAGAGGCTTTCACCACCGCGTCGCTGGTGGTTTCTTCTGAATAATCCACCATCTTTTCGTGTGTTTAATATATTCTTTTCTTCTTCGTGTTTACTACTGTGCGTTCTCTCTATAACGTGGTCTCGTACAAATTCTTCTTCCTTTGGTTTGAAGCAAAGTATTTAGGGTTACATTTCACAACCCTAAATTGCTTGTTTCGTTCCCCTCTGGAAATTGGAATTTTCTCCCCAAACACAACATACTTTGAAAGGAAACGCGGAAACGCGCGCTCTTTTATTATAAAACACAATCATCTCATCTCAAGAAGAAGAAGAAGAAGATGGATCGAGGCGATACTTTCCAGACTCGGATACCGAAACTTCCAACAAATCAAATGTTTTTGTCTCCTTCGTCGGGGAAGAAAATTTTATCGCAACGAACTGAAAACACAGAGAACACCAACGCGGAGTGCTTTGACGACGACGACGACGACGACGACGAGGACGACGAGGAGGGAGAAAAGTTACAATGGGAGAAGCAGCAACAGAGAATTGCGGGCGTCTGGTCGCCGCTGCCGCCGCCGGCGGCGAAGATGAACAAAACGAACAGGATGAAGAGGATCAAACGAGAAGAAGAAAAAGAACGAGCCGATACGAACAACAACAACAACAACAACAACAACAACAACAACAACAACAACACGGGAGAGAGGAAACGCCAGAAGACGACGACGATAAAGACTCTCCCCGCGGAAGGCGAAAAGATTGACTCAAACGATTCCATCTCGGAGGCGCTCGTAGCAAAGTTGTTGCAATACAAACCGAAAGGAAAGACGCAGTTTGACCACATTGGCAAGATGAAGGCGATGACAGATTTCATTGAGACAAAGCTCAAACCAGCGGTGAAGTCCTTATCGAGGGAGATGATTGAATACAAAGTCATTTCGGAGCAAGCGACAACGAGTGCAAACGAACAAGTTGAGAAAGCAAAGGAAGCTCTTCAGCTGACAGAATCAAAATACGCCGCGGTAGTTTTGGAACGGGAGACATTAGTAAAGGAATGCGGTTTACTGTTGGAAAAGCATAGCGCGAATGAGAAAGCAGTCGCTGATTTTCGAGCGACCCTTGAGGAGACGAATCGTATTTTAGAAAACACGAGGGCATCGACCGAAGAATTAGAATTGAAACTGAGCGAGAGCAGACACACCATCGGGCAAATGAAAGAAGAGCAAAATTTGACCCGGCAAAAGCTCGAGGACGCCTTGACGCAAAAAACAGAATCGGTAGAAAACGTTCAAAAGCTTCTCGCGGAAAAGGCTGGAATGATGATGGAACTTGGTGAATTGAAAGGAATACGTTCGCAAATTGAAACGCAAATTCAATCCGCGAATACCCGAGCAGAAACGATAGCTAAAGAGTGTGAAACAGTCAAGGAAGAAGCGAACGATTTGAAGAGAGAAATCGCGCGTCTCACCATCGAGTGCGAAAAGAAACAAGAGAAGGTCAATAGCTTTCAATCGGAAACTGAAAGTATGAAGGCCAATATTGCCCGCGTTCTGGAAGAAAACAACGTTTATAGAATTCAGTTGGAAACGTCCAAATCCGATGGCGAGAAGTTGCTTGGAGAGTTTGAATCGCTTCGAAAAGAGAAGGAAAAGTTAGAGGAGCTCAAAGCACAACTATTAGAGGCAAACAGCGAAATCAAATGCAGTAAAGTTGAAGTAAATTATACAAAGTCAGAGTGTGAAATGCTCAAGAAGCAGTGCGAAGCTAGTAAGGAGGAGAAAGCGTCCATGATGTGCGAATTTGAACGAGTGAAAGGTGACTTGGAGCACGCGGTTGAAACTTCGAAAAAAGACGCCGTCCTTCTCGATGAGAAATTTAATACCGAACGCGAAAAGTTTACAAAGCTGGAGAGTTTGTACGAGCAAGTTTTGAGAGAGAAAGAAGACTTGGAGGAAACTGTTCAACAAAAAGAGCGGCAGGACCGAGAGCAACAACAACTACGATTACAACATCAAAACAAATCAAAGGATAAAGAAGGCGAGCAGCCAGCGAGTTGTGAAGCTATGCTGCGTATTGCGGCTCTGGAAGCCGAGTTACTAAAAGCTGAAGCGGTGCGCAGAGAGATGTTTAACCAAATTCAAGAATTGCGAGGGAACGTCCGCGTGTTTTGTCGAGTTCGTCCGCCGTCATCGCGTGAAACTTCGGAGGCCTCAGCGTCCATTTGCCTTGAAACTCTACCTGATGCAGCTACTGTTCATCTACGATTAGGTCCGGAGAAGTCATCTTCATATGCATTCAATCGCGTTTTCAGTCTGGAATCCACCCAGGAAGACGTCTTTGGCGAAGTTTCTGGTTTGGTTCAATCTGCTTTGGACGGGTATAACGTGTGCTTGTTTTCTTACGGTCAAACCGGAAGCGGAAAGACGCACACAATGCTCGGGGGATCCGACGCTACTTCACGAGGCATCATTCCGCGAGCAGTTGAGAAAGTTGTCGAAGCGTCAAAAATAAACGAAGTTAAAGGTTGGTCTTATACACTGAAAGCGTCGTACGTGGAGATTTACAACGAGACTATTCGGGATTTACTTTCTACAGTCGGTCACTCTGATACGACACACAAAATTATTCACGAGAATGGATCGACGACTATTTCTGGAGTCACGACGGCAATTGTAGAATCTGTTGAACAGGCGAACATGTTGGTGCGCAAAGCTGCGGGTGCTCGTAAAGTCGAAGCGACTCAGATGAACGCTCACTCGTCTCGTTCGCACGCCGTTTTCATTTTGCACGTCTCCGGGGAACATGCCTCGAGCGGCACAAGAATGGAAGGTGTGCTGAACCTGGTAGATTTAGCTGGAAGTGAGCGAGTTTCTCGATCTGGAGCCAGCGGCGAGCGATTGAAAGAAGCGTGTTCGATCAACAAGAGTTTGTCGTCCCTGGGTGATGTCTTTGCCGCGCTCGCCAGCAAAGCAAAACACGTGCCGTATAGAAATTCGAAATTGACGTATCTTTTAGCACCATGTTTGGGAGGCGATGGAAAGACGTTGATGTTTGTAAACGTCAGTCCAGACGAAGATTCGAGCGAAGAAACTTCCTGCTCTTTGCGTTTTGCAGAGAAAGTGAATGCGTGCGAACTCGGGCGGAGTTCCCAGAGGAAAATGACGACTAAGTAAAAACACATTCAACTAGAAATTTTCAACTGGAATGCCAACGATGTTAATCTTCATCACCCTCTCTTTTTTAT
>Ga0209091_10004428_pt1 | contig 10951 bp, 3 predicted proteins | sample ArcticOcean_MG_C_6_FD_187438 | JGI IMG/M metagenome (GOLD analysis project Ga0209091, IMG submission 187438) | Marine microbial communities from western Arctic Ocean - ArcticOcean_MG_CB8_128 (SPAdes) (version 2) | ecosystem: Environmental > Aquatic > Marine > Oceanic | place: Arctic Ocean... | reverse complement strand
AAAGGAAAAAAGTTGTTGTTGTTGTTGTTGTTGCTAAAAGAAGACGAAGAGATACCGAGAGCAAAGTTTATTCTTTTTAATTCCAATTGTGTTTTAAAGGTGTGACGGCGTCGACGTCTTTCAAAGAGATTTCATTTCCACCAAAAATCGTCGGATAGATAGAAAGATGACGATTACTTATTCTGCTCGTCCTCAAAGTCATCGTCAAAACTCGTCGTGTTTCTCATCGTCTTCGAAAACGAGTAGGACGACGAGTAAAAGGACGACGATGAGAAGGAGTAGGAGTAGGAGTGTGAAATATTGTTGTCTTCTTTCTTCGAGTGGTGTAGAAGAAGAACACAAAATAATACGCTTCAGGGATGCGACGACTTTTACGACGCTGATGATGATGACGAATACTACGACCATAAGAAAGAAGAAGTTGCGAGGAGGACGCGTTGTCGCCGCCGCGAACGGTGGTGACGAGAAGAATAAAGCGCCCGAACCGACAATTCGCGGGACAAATACGATGCGAACGAAAGAAGAAGAAGACCGAGCGTTTAACGAGTTCTTAATGAGCGATATAAAAAAGACGTTTAAGAAGGCGTTGAAGCAAGTGTCTTCGCTACCGTTGGCAATTTCGGAGTTTGGCGCCATCGCGGGGTTCTCGGCTTTAGGGACCGTCATCGAACAGAATAAAAGTTACGCGTGGTACGTGGAAAATTATCCAGTCGGCGAGGACGCGCCGCTTTTCGGTATGTTGGATTTTACACTCATTTTGAATAGCGGGTTAGACCACGTGTATACGACGTGGTATTTCTTATCGTTACTATCGTTGTTGGCGGTTTCGTTGACGGCGTGTACGGCGACGAAACAGTTACCGGTGTGGCGAGTCGCCGCAAAGTGGAAGTTTATCAAGAAACCGAAATTTTTAGTCAACTCGAAAACCATGGACGAACGAGAGAGCGTGAAAGATGCGAGCGTGATAGATTTAGCGAACAGCTTAGCCGAACGAGGGTACCAAGTTTTCTTGAGAGAGGAAGATAAAGAGCAATATTTATACGCGTTTAAAGGTTTGATTGGGCGATTGGCGCCGATTGGCGTTCACTTCGCGCTTCTGTTAACGTTAGGCGGGTGCGCGTATAGCGCATTAGGCGGCCTCGGTGGATCTATCATGGCACCGGAAGATACCAGTTTTACCATTGCGGACGGGTTAACCAGAGGATCACCGTTATCGAAAGTCCCAAAATTCGCGAAAACGAATCAAGTTTTCGTGAAGGATTTCACCATCGATTATTTACCGAGCGGTCAAGTCAGTCAATTTTATTCCAACTTATCCGTCATTGACGAGAAAGGTAACGAGGTGGATAACAAAGTGATATCGGTGAACGTGCCTTTACGTTACGGAGGCGTGACTATGTACCAAACGGATTGGTCTATGAGTTCAATGAGAGTCACGGTTATACCAAAAGTCGAGGTGGACGCGACGAATAGTGATACTAATAGCGAGAGCGGCAGCAGGAGCAGTAGTAGCAGTAAAAGCAGTAGTAGTAGTAGTAGTAGTATTGGTAAACGAGAAGAGCTCGTGTTACCGATGGCTAATTTGGAAAACAAAGGCGATTTCAAAGGGAAAATCTGGGGTACTTTCCTCCCTATCGGCGACGACGCCGACGCGAACGAAAACAAAAAAGGCGTCTCCCTCGTCGCGCGAGACTTCCAATCCGTCGCCATTTACGATTCCAAAGGCGCCTTCGTCGGCGTTCGACGACCAACCTCCAAAAAACCAATCGATGTGGATAACATCTCCTTAGTCGTCGAAGAAATATCCGGCGCGACTGGCTTAGAATTGAAAACCGACCCCGGCGTCCCTTTCGTCTACGCCGGTTTCGCCGGATTACTCGTCACCTCCTTCCTCTCCTTACTGAGTCACTCTCAAGTTTGGGGAGTCCAAAAGAACGACGGGAATAAAGTCTTATACGTCAGTGGAACGAGTAACCGTGGCAAGGAGGAATTTCGAGTCGAATTTGACCAAGTTTTGGACGAGTTACCCGAGTACATTTAATACATACTCTTCTATGAATACTACGAACAGATTTCATCACAAAAGACGTTCATAAATTTTTTTTCTTCTTTTCTGACAGGTCGCCTCTCGAATCTTGAATCATCTTCGACACCTCTCTTTTTACCTCTCATTTCCATCCGTGCAATAGTATCACGACGTTTTCTGGAGCACGCGACGAGGGGGACGAGGAGGAGGAGGAGGACGACGCGTTGTTCGCAAAATTACGTCCGCCACCCCATCGGAGGAACTCGATTTGAAACCCGTCGTTTGCAGTCGGATACGCGTCTTCGACTTGCTTTTTTTCTGAAGACGAAATTCAAACAAACAAACGCTGTGAGAGATGTTTTGAATTTTTTCAGCGCGAGTTGCAAGACTGCAAGAGGGAAACAGCGTGGGATGTGAAACCGACCAGAAAATGGACAGAGAAACGGGGCCGGTAGGGCCCCCGTTCCCTATGAGATGACAAAGGTGATGGTTTAGTTTTAAACGATTCATGTATTTAGACGTTTTTATCGCTACGTTACTATTTAGAGCTCTCGCCACAGCGTCGCCCCAAAACGTGACGATACTTTTCTAAGGTATAAGTAAAGGTGGTCTTTACTTCAATACACACGAATACGCCGGACCGGTGATGGCGTCGGTGCACGAGAATTTGGCTTGAAACGCATTCGCGCCGGAAAACATGTCAGATTGCGCTGACGTCGCGGCCGTTCCAGTCCATGAGGAAATGTCGTGGTTGAACGCAGAAACGGAATAAAACATAGCTATCATAGAAGTCACTTTCTCTGTATTCCAACCCCCAATGTCTTGGTTGAACGCAGAAGCGTAAGAAAACATCTCCCTCATAGCAGTCACTTTCTCTGTGTTCCAACTCCCAATGTCGTGGTTGAATGCAGAAGCGGAACGAAACATCTCCCTCATATCAGTCACTTGTGCTGTGTTCCAACTCCCAATATCTTGGTTGAACGCAGAAGCGGAACGAAACAAAGCTCTCATAGAAGTCACTTGCGCCGTGTTCCAACTTCCAATGTCTTGCTTGAACGCGGAAGCGGAATCAAACATTGCAAACATGTTCGTCACGCGCGACGTATCCCAATTCGTAATATCAGCATTGAGTGTACTTTTACCGCCAAAGCCTTTGAGCGTAGTTCCAATCTTTCCACTCATATCTGTCACCAAACTCACGTCCCAATTCGGCATCGCGCCGTGCGCGCCGTATTTGTCCCACGAAGTGCACATACCATCCGCCGGCGCAATCTCTAAACACTCTGCGACGTACGCGTGCCAGTTCGCATCGAGAATCGGTTCCGGCAACGTGCACGTATTCGCCTGGCCGTCGTTCGCGTTCGCGCACGCGAATTTGGTTCGAAACGAAGTCGCCGCATAAAACATGTCGGTTTGCGCCGTCGTGGACGCGACACCGGTCCACGCAGAAACGTCTTGGTCGAATGAAGAACACTCGTAAAACATCCGTTCCATGCTCGTCACTTGAGAGACGTCCCAGTTTGTAATGTCCTGGTTAAACGAAGCGACAGATTCAAACATTGCGTACATGTCCGTGACTTTGGACGTGTCCCAACTCCCGATAGGTTGGTTAAACGAGGAAGCATCTAAGAACATAGACACCATGCTCGTGACGTGCGAAACGTCCCAGTTTCCGATCGGTTGGTTAAACGCGGAAGCTTTATCGAACATTGCAAACATGTTCGTCACGCGCGACGTATCCCAATTCGTAATATCGCCATTAAACATGTTTTTTTCTCCAAAACCAACTCCGTTCGGGTACCCGCTCATATCCGTCACTAAACTCGTATCCCAATTCGGCATCGTTCCATACGGTTTTTCAGACGCCCACTCAGTGCACTCGCCAGTTACCGGCGCTTCTGCTAAGCAATCCGCAACAAACGCGTGCCAACTCGCGTCCGGGATGCACTTGGTACACGTGCACGAATTCGGTGGACCGGTGACGGCGTCGGTGCACGTAAATTTCGCTTGAAACGCAGTCGCGCCTTCAAACATATTCGTTTGCGCCGATGTCGCTGCGGATCCGGTCCACGAGGAAATGTCGTGGTTGAACGCAGAAGCGTAAGCAAACATCCATGCCATAGTCGTCACTTGCGCTGTATTCCAACTCCCAATGTCTTGGTTGAACGCAGATGCGTAGTTAAACATATATTGCATATTAGTCACTTGTGCTGTTTTCCAACTCCCAATGTCTTGGTTGAACGCAGAAGCTTGATAAAACATTGAATACATATTCGTCACTTTCCCGGTGTCCCACTTCGAAATATCAGCATTGAATGTAATTTTACCACCAAAGCCTTGAGAAGCACTTCCAGTCCATCCACTCATATCCGTCACCAAACTCACGTCCCAATTTGGCATCGTCCCGTACCAAACGTTTTGCGATCGAGCCCAGTCTATACATTCTCCAGTCTCTCCAATCGCGTCAGATTCAGCCAAACAATCCCCGACGAAAGTATGCCAGCTTGTATCCGGAATTGGCGAGGGACCTACGCACGAACTCGCCGGACCGGTGACGGCGTCGGTGCACTTAAACTTGGCCTGGAAAGCAGTCGCTTCGAGAAACATGTATGCGCGTGAGGATGCTTTTGAATCATCCCAACTCGAAATGTCTTGGTTGAACGCAGAAGCGCTATTAAACATGTATTGCATATCTGTTACTTGCGACGTGTCCCATTCCGTAATGTCACCATTGAATGTACTTTTACCCCCAAAGCCTCTGAGCACAGTTCCATCCGATCCGTTCATATCCGTTACCAAACTTGTATCCCAATTTGGCATCGTCCCGTAATTATTTCCGGAAGCCCACGTCGTGCACTCGCCGGTAACTTCGGCCCCTGCTTCGGCCAAACACTCCGCGACAAGGGCGTGCCAACTCGCATCCGGGATAGGAGTGACGGGGGGCGGCGGCGGCGGCGGCGGCGGCGACGGCGGTCGGATCGTCTCGCGCGTGCACGCGCTAATCGGTCCATCTCTGTCGCAGCTGAACTTTTCTCCGAAAGCTTTCGCGTTGATGAACACGTTTGGTTGCACCGCAGTCGCGCCCAAACCTTGCCACATCGATATATCGCGATCAAATGCGTTTGCAGATTCAAACATTGATTCCATGTTTTGAACGTTCGCCGTGTTCCACCCGCTAATGTTTTGATTAAACGCAGACGCGTTTCGAAACATCTCCCTCATCGTGATGACTTTTCCAGTATCCCACTGACCGATGTCTTGGTCAAACGCAGTACTATCGCGGAACATTCCTTCCATGGTTGTGACTTGCAAAGTGTTCCATGATCCAATCTCGCCGTTAAACGTCGGATGCGCTTTAAACGCGTCGAGCATCTTGGTCACTTTGCTCGTGTCCCAAATACGCATCGCTCCGTAACTCGTCGAACGCCCATACGACGCGCACTGACCCTCAACGGGGGATTCTTGAAGACACTTTTGAATGGCGTCCATGAAAGTGGCATAACTATCCGGTGGAAGTGGTTCGCAATCGTCCCAGCGTTTCAAAGGATCCGTCGTATAGCACCAAATGTTCGTATGTTCATCTGGATTTCTGCAAAAGTTGTGGTCGCCAACCAAAGTGTTTGAGTGCTCGTGCGGGTCTTCCGAGCTCCACTTCATGCACGCGTACCCATTTTTCGTCTCCGTTTGACACCCAACGTAATCGACGCCCCCGGTTCCAGAAATTGTTTCGTCGCACGCATTTTCAATCGGAACTTGCGCGCACGCCTTTGAAGGACCGTCTTCTCCACAAATCGAGCCGTACTTTGACAGAAACGCCGTCGCCCCCGAAAACATTCCAGTTTGTGCGACAATGGTAGCTTTTCCGGTCCATTTTGAAATGAATTCATCTCGATTAAAAGAGATCGCGTCGCGAAATAAAAACGCCATGTCGAGCGCGTTGGACGTATCCCACGCGCTCACGTCCCGATTGAACGAATACGCCCGAGAAAACATCGCTCCCATCGATTTTAAGTTCTTCACATCCCAATTACCAATCTCGCCATTGAAACGAGAAGCGTACTCAAACATGCGCTGCGTTGTCGTCACTTGTGACGTGTTCCATCTACTCAAATCTCCATCAAAAGCGGAAGCTTTGAAGAACATTTTGCGCATGGTCGTGACGCGAGACGTGTCCCAATTCGACAAGTCTCCGTTGAATTCCGCCTTTCCCGCAAATCCAATCAAAGTCGACGTAGTTTCATTTTCACCGTTCATGTTTGTCACCCAACGCGTGTTCCATTTCGGCATAACTCCAAATCTCATAGTCCTCGATCCATATTTTTCGCACAAACCGGCGACGGGATCTTCGGCTAAACACTCGCGAACGGCGTCGTAGAACATCGCATCCGTGAGACAGTACAACTTAGATTTACACTCGCAAGAGTGCACGGGGCCACTGTATTGATTGTCGCACGCGAACTTCTCCGAAAACGCCGTCGCTTGGTAGAATATGTAATGCTGATACGCTTTCGCGTCGTTCCATCGAGTAATACTCCCGGTAAACTTGGACGCTGCCCAAAACATGAATTGCATATTTGAGACCTGTGAAACGTCCCATCGACCAATTTCTTGGTCAAAAACTTTCGCCGTGTGAAACATATTTCCCATGTGCGTCACCCCTGACACGTCCCATTTGCCGATATCTTGATTAAACGCCTGCGCGTTTTGAAACATTTGATACATGTTCGTCACCTGCGATACGTTCCACTTCGAAACGTCCCCGTTGAACGTTTCTTGACAGGTGGTACCAAACAGAGGATACGCGTTCATATTCGTAATCTGACTCGTATCCCAGTTTGGCATCGTTCCGTATCCCGAACTACTTCCGTAATTCGGGCATTCGCCAGTAACGCAGCCGCTTTCGCTCAAGCACGCCGTAATCGCATTTGTGAACGTTGCATCCGTGAGCGCTTTCACCGATGCCACAGGCTCCATCGGCGGTGGAGGTGAGGCAATCGGTACCGTCGTCGTCGACGGCGGTAGCGGTGGCGGTGACGCCAAATTTTCCGTCGGCGGAGGACTCAGAGGACCCGTCGGCGGTTCCGTCGGCGGCGTCAAAGTCGCCTGCAACCCCGCCGCCATCGCTCTCAAAGACGCCATCTCGTCCGAAAGGCCATCAATGGTATCTTCCACGTCCATATCGTTCACAACCACCCGCCCACCTTCTCGCACCACCACGGAGCCTTTTATTTCGCTCCTCTCCTCTTGGTTGTGCGCGTGCACGTCTCCGACGATCAACGTCTCCTCGTCCGCGTTGACGTGAATCTCGCGACCATTCCTCGTCACCATAATCGTATCGTTATGATACGTCGTCATAAACTTCACCGCCTCAACGCACGCGATCCCTCTCGATGCCGCCCAGGAGGCCGACCAACCCGCCGACGATGACGAAACCACCGTCCCCGGCAAAGGTACGTTTACCATCCTCCCTCCTGGGGAGAACAAACACATCAGCAAGACCCACGGACAAAACGCCCGCCCAACCCCGACGCCGCGCGCTCCTCGTTCGCTTCGAAGACGACGACGACGACGACCATCATCACCACCATCATCACCACCACCACCACCACCACCGCGCATCGTCGTCGTCGTCATCTTCTCCTTCTTCCTTCCAAATCCCTTTCACACACCCCCAACGACACCTTTTCGACAACCAAACAACACCAATATAATAAATAAATGTCTTCTTCTTCTTTGTCTTCTTTTCGAGAGGAGGTTTACCACCAACACCACGAAAGCGCGAAGGAGGACGAGGACGACGACGGTATATAAATGTTATACGTGTACTGATACTAAACGTAAACGCCGAGAGAGAGAGAATAGAATAATAATAATCGTGTACCTACGTGTTATGAAGACCTTCTTCCGCCCTTTCATAAAGATCAATCGATCGTTTTTTTTGCTTTTTTTCACTCTTTTTCGTAACGTCAACGGGGGCGAGAAGCACAACAGTAGTAGAACTAAGCATCATAGAAAACCGCATCACCACGGCCAAGACGAAGACGGACACCACGAGTATTACGATTCCGAGGACGACGAAGAGGACGACGAAGATTTTGAGAATTCGTACGACGACGACGGCGGATACCATCAATTCAACGAACGAAATAATAGTAGCGATAATAACAACAACAACACCGGGTTACATTCCACGGTGGAAGTGCGAGGAATCAAAACGAACATGGAAGAGATTGAGTTCGCGTATTGCGAACATCCAAGAGGGTGGGGCGTCATCGACGGCGAAGGTTTGTGCACGGTGAAAGTAGACGGAGCGAGAGTTGGCATTTCTTACGAGATCATCATCAACACGCCGAGATTGGTACAGATTGTCAACCAAGGCGTGGAAATCGTGAAGAATGAAACCACGAGAGACGAGTTGACGGCGAAGTTTCAAGCGAGTTTAGAAGAGAGGAGGAAAGGCGCCGCGGCGTCGGCTGAAGCGGATGAAAATAACTCGGAATTTGCGACGCCGGTTTTGAGTCCGAGCGGAAAGAATCCCCACCAAGATTCGTCTCCGTCGTTTCAAGAAGCCGCTGGCGGGAACAAGAACAACAATTTCGATTTGTCCACCGTGGACGATGCGTTATCGAGCGCGTTAGACCGCGCGTTTGGCGGCGGAGGCGCGTTTGGCGAACCTCCGGAATCTCCGGAAGACACACCGCCGCAATCTCCGAACGAAAGCTCCTTAGACGCGCGAGAACACCAACAGCACGCGTACTTTCAACCGCGGAAGCCATCTTTCGACGGCAACATGATTCGAGACAAAAACGAGAATATTACTAGCAAAAGCAAATCCGCAAACGACAACAACAGGTACGAGAAAAACGGAAAGAGTGAACAAATAGATAGACAAGCGCAGCTGGAGAAAAATCGCAAGTTTGTCGAGGACGTCCTCGGCGCCGAGTTCCTCGGGACCGACCCGGTGCTCACCTTGCGCGTTCACACGACGCACATCGCCGTCGGTAAACTCGACGTCGAAATCGGCGGCACCTCTGCCGCGTGGCTCTACAACATGATCGCGCTCGTCCTCACCGAACAACTCCGCGGACGCATTGAAGAGCGCATCAATAACATCACCGTCCGCCAACTCGCCCGCCTCTCCGGCGCCGTCGCCGCCTACTCCGCCGGCTTAATCCAAGTTGAAGTCATGGGCGACCACTCTGACTCCGAGGATTACGACTCCGACGAGGAAGGTTTGTTCTCCGGCATGACTGGCTCTTTGCGCGAAAACCTCGGCCAATGGAACGAAGACTGGGTCTGTTCGCACTGTCCAGGAGAAGCGAGCGAGAAACTCCAATCTCGACGAAAGTTTGGAAGTAAAACAGACCTGAGACGAAATTCCAGAGGCGAGAGCATGGAGATGTTACCGGACGTCGCCGCGGAAGACGCCAAATGGGAAGCGTTTCAAAACAGCAACAATTGAAGCTTGAAGAGAGAAATCTGAGAGAAATCTGATACTAATAAATAGAGAGCGCGTTGTCATACTCACACACGTAGTAGTATTATTCCAGAATACCGTAATATCAGGAGTAGTAGTACATCACGCTCGACGCCGCTCGATTTTCCTCCTCCTCCTCCTTGGGAAAATCGTCATAAATATCTTTTCCTCACCTTACGAACACGCTTTAAAACACTTCTAATCTCTGCGCAAAACGAAGAATATAATAAAAACAAATGTCCTCCAATACTGGCAACAACAATTTCCCACCGAACGTACTCCCGACGATCGCTCTCGCGTCCACCGCGGTCGCTTTACTCGTCCAAAACCACCACAGAGTTGGAACAGTTCCCGCGATTTTTAAGCGCATTTTTGGACGGATGGAGAAGAAGAAGACAAAGACGAAGAAGGAGAAAGAGACACCTTTTGACGAGAAAGAAACGACTAAAACTGCTCCAACCAAAGAGAAGGACGACGACGCAAAAGCAGTGAGCAGCAGTAAAGAAGTTAAAGAAGTTAAAGAAGAAGTTAAAGAAGAAGAAATTGGTTTTCTTTCCCCACTGGAAAAAATGGAGCAAAAAATTGAGAGAAACAAGGAGCGCTTGAGACTTGCGAACGAGAAAGGGTTCGAGATGATCACCATTCGCGCGAGCAGTCGAGAGGACGCGAAGAAAAGAGAACGGGCGAAGACGACGACGAAAGAGTTGTTGTTCGGGAAGAAGAGGATGAAGATGAAGAAGGGCGCGAGCGACGAGAGCGGCGAAGAGGAGGAGGAGGAGGACGAAGAAGAGGAGGACGTGAGAATAGAGTTAGATATTTCCACGTTTGGGGCGGCGATTGTGGCGCTGAGAGTGCCGAGTAAAGAAAGCGACGACGTCGAGGATGTCGTTTTAGGTTTTAATTCAGTGGAGGAGTACGCGAAAGTGGACGACCATCCGTATTTTGGCGTCGTCGTAGGGAGAGTCGCGAATAGGATCAAAGATGGGAAATATACCTTAGATGGCGTGGAATATAAGTGCGATCGAAATGATGGGGACAAACACACGTTACACGGCGGTTTTGAAGGCTTGGACGTGAAACGATGGACGCTGAAAGACGTGTCGGAAAGCCACGTGGAATTGAGCGTGTTGAGCGGAGATTTAGAGCAAAAAGGGTTCCCTGGAAATTGTAAGATTTCCGTCGTGTATCGAGTGCGGATTATTGAGCGCGCGAAAATTCGCGAGAGGAAGAAAATGTCTCTGTTGGAAGCGCCGTCGTGCGAGTTGTACGTGGAAAAGTACGCGTCGCTTACGTGCGAGTTCAAAGCGACGACGGACGCCAAGACGCCGATTTGTTTGGCGCAACATTCGTATTTCAATCTTAGCGGGTGCGATTCGAACGAAGATGTCGGGTATCACTTGGCGGAGTTTCCGAACGTGTCGAAGTACTTAGTTTTAGACGATGAAAAT
>Ga0209091_10004424_pt1 | contig 10955 bp, 8 predicted proteins | sample ArcticOcean_MG_C_6_FD_187438 | JGI IMG/M metagenome (GOLD analysis project Ga0209091, IMG submission 187438) | Marine microbial communities from western Arctic Ocean - ArcticOcean_MG_CB8_128 (SPAdes) (version 2) | ecosystem: Environmental > Aquatic > Marine > Oceanic | place: Arctic Ocean... | reverse complement strand
ATTTTAAGCGCTATTAGAACGTTAAGAGAATGCCATGAAAATCCAATCTATTCGCGGTATGAGCGATCTCCTCCCCGAACAGTCCGCCACGTGGCAGTACCTCGAAAAAGTGGTCGCCGATGTGCTGGCGCGTTACAGTTATCGAGAAATTCGGTTCCCGATACTCGAGCAAACAGAGCTGTTTAAGCGTGCGGTTGGGGAAGTGACAGATATTGTCGAAAAGGAAATGTACAGCTTTGAGGACCGTAATGGCGACAGCCTGAGTCTGCGCCCCGAAGGTACCGCGGGTTGTGTCCGAGCTTGCACTGAACATGGTCTACTGCACAATCAAACCCAGCGAATTTGGTATATGGGCCCCATGTTTCGTCATGAGCGCCCACAAAAAGGTCGCCTCAGGCAGTTCCATCAGATTGGTGTAGAGGCCTTTGGACTCAGAGGGCCAGATATTGATGCGGAACTATTATTGTTGACGGCGCGGCTTTGGAAGGCCCTGAAAATTGATCATGCGGTTAAATTAGAGATTAACTCGTTGGGCACCTCTGATGATCGATGGCGCTATCGTGCGGCTTTGGTAGAGTACTTAACCGCCCGATATGAGCAGCTGGACGAAGATAGTCAGCGTCGGTTGCAGTCAAATCCGATGCGTATTCTGGACAGCAAAAATGCTGATGTTCAAGCGCTGTTGCACGAAGCGCCAAATCTGGCTGATTTTATTGATGAGGAATCTTGCCAGCATTTCACTCAGCTCTGCGCTGTGCTGGATGCTTCAAAGGTGCCTTATGAGATTAACCCTAGACTCGTTCGCGGCTTGGACTATTATGGTAAGACGGTGTTTGAATGGGTCACTACGCAGCTCGGCTCGCAGGGCACAGTTTGTGCTGGCGGCCGCTATGATGGCCTAGTTGAGCAGCTTGGAGGAAAGCCCTCCCCTGGGGTCGGTTTTGCTATGGGCATAGAAAGGCTAGTGCTCCTGCTTGACGAGTTGGGTGTTGTCCCCGATAGTATCGTCCATCAGGTGGATGTGTACTTGGTGGCAGTTGGGAATATTCAGCAACAGGCACTGGTTTTAGCCGAAAATCTGCGCGAGCAATGTCCCAGCCTCAGAATAGAATGCCATTGCGGCGACGGTAGTTTTAAGTCGCAAATAAAGAAAGCGGATAAGAGTGGTGCGACGGTAGCGCTGATACTGGGTGAGGATGAAGCAGTATCCGGCACCATTGGGGTGAAATACCTTCGTGAAGACAAAGCCCAAGAAACTGTTGCCCAGTCCGATCTGGTCAACGTATTAACTATAAACCTGATTAATTGAGGAGCCATCGTGGCAGAAGATATAACTGAAGAAGAACAAATTGAAGCACTAAAACGCTGGTGGGCAGAGAATGGAATGCAAACCGTTTTGGCTGTGGTTCTGGTTATTGGTGGTTATTTCGGCTGGCAGTTTTGGGGAACACATCAGCAGGAGCAGATGACTGAGGCTTCAGATGTCTATCGTGAAATGATTGATGTTATTGCGGGTCAACCGCCAGGCTCTCTGTTGACTGACACGCAACAGGCACAAGTCAATGCCATTGCCGATCAACTTAAAGACGATTACAGTGGCTCAGCCTACGCGCAGTTTGGCGCCCTAGTGAAAGCGAAGCTCGCCGTCGATGCCAATGATCTGGATAAAGCCGCAACTGAGCTGCAATGGGCACTAGACGCTAATCCGGAAGCGCCTACCGAACGATTGATTCGACTGCGTATGGCGCGTGTTGAATCAGCTCGAGGTAATATCGACGAAGCATTAAAGATGGTGCAGACCGGCGATCCCGCCGAGATGAAATCTGCCTATGAAGAAGCCAAGGGCGATTTCTATCTACAGCAGGGCAATAGCGCAGCGGCCTTTACAGCCTATCAATCGGCACTGCTATCCGACGAGTCTACCGATCAAATGGTCAGTAATTTGCTGCAGCTTAAAATGAGTGCTGTGCTTCCTGCTGAGGAGCCTGTAGGAGAGGCTGTCAGCGAAGGAGACAGTCAATGAGACAATTTAAGACGCTGACAAGTGTGCTACTTTGCGCCAGCCTAGTCTCTGGTTGCAGTTGGTTTGGCGGTGATGAGGACGATGCTGCTATCGAGCCGGCGGAGTTAGTAAAGTTTAAGCAAGAGGTGTCAGTTAAGCGGCAGTGGTCTACTAGGGTAGGCTCCGGGAATACTGATCATCGCAATAGCCTCAGACCTGCATTGGGTGAGGATGTTGTGTTTGCCGGAGATCACGAAGGCAGTGTAACGGCATTGAGCCTGAGCACTGGCAAGCGACTATGGCAGATTGATCTTGATGCGCCTGTTTCTGGAGGCGTTGGCTACGGTGCTGGGATGGTAATGGTAGGCACTATAGAAGGGGTGGTCTACGCACTCAGTGCGAGTGATGGTGCGTTATTGTGGACCGGACAGGTTAGCTCTGAGGTCCTAACGGGCCCTAAATCCAATGGTGAAGTGGTGGTGGTAAAGACCATTGATAATCGGTTATTTGCGCTGGATGCCAGCACAGGCGAAGAATTATGGCAGCATGACGACGACTCACCCATTCTTAGCGTTCGGGGCACTAGTGCGCCGATTGTGACCAACAATATGGTTCTCAGCGGGTTTGATTCGGGTAAATTGATCGCGTTCAATCCTGAAAATGGTTCCTTTATCTGGGAGTCCCGATTGGCTTTGCCGCAGGGGCGTACTGAATTAGAGCGCATGGTTGATATCGACGGTGATCCTCTACTTGTGGGCGACGTAATTTATGCTGTGACCTATCAGGGCCGCTTGGGTGCGCTGTCCCGTGGCACGGGCAGAAGCCTGTGGTTCCAAGACAGCTCCTCTCACCATGCCGCAGCGCATAGCGCCGGACAGGTTTACGTGACTGAATCAGAAGATACCGTGCGTGCATTTCAGGCGGGCAGTGGTCAGCAGATATGGAGCAACGAAGCGTTGTTTTTACGTCAGGTCACCGGTCCAGCTAAATTGGCTGGAACCATCGCCGTGGCTGATGCCGAAGGATATCTGCATTTGTTAGATCCGGTCGACGGACACTTTGTCGGCCGCACCAAGGTAGGCGGTGGCGGCGTTAGTACCCCATTGCTGTCGACGGGTGATAGCTTGATTGTGCAGTCTAACAATGGCTCGGTCAGTGCGTATAAAATACAATAGCGCTAAATCCCCTTAATTACAGTAGAATGCCGCACCTAATCCCGCGGCATTTTTTTATTCTATGATTCCTGTTATCGCCCTTGTAGGCCGTCCAAATGTTGGTAAATCAACGCTCTTTAATCGACTCACGCGGAGTCGAGACGCGTTGGTGGCCAACTATTCCGGATTAACTCGGGATCGCAAGTACGGTGACGGTGAAATGTATGATCGTCGTTTTATGGTCATTGATACCGGCGGCATCAGTGGTGAAGAGGAAGGGATTGATGTTGGCATGGCCGAGCAGTCCCTGCTGGCAATGGATGAAGCGGATATTGTCCTGTTTATTGTTGACTGTCGCTCGGGCATTACCTCCGCTGACTATATGATTGCTGAGACGCTGCGCCAGAAAAACCGTAAGGTCTACCTGGTCGCCAATAAGATTGATGGGCTCGACCCAGCCGAGGCACTGGCCGATTTTTATCAGTTGGGCTTTTTAGGTATGTTTCCAACCACCGCGACCCATGGTCGTGGCGTGCGGTCTATGATGGAAGAACTGTTAGAGCCCTATCCGGAGTTTGCAGAGCCGGATAACAGTGGTTTAAATAGTATTAAGATAGGTATTGTTGGCCGTCCTAATGTGGGTAAATCAACGCTGGTTAATCGGCTCCTCGGTGACGATCGTGTGGTGGTGTTTGATGAGGCGGGTACTACCCGCGATAGCATTTATATTGACTATGAACGTCATGGACAGCATTACACGCTCATTGATACCGCCGGTATCCGTAAGCGTAAAAATATTAAATTAGCGATTGAGAAATTCTCTATTGTTAAAACACTGCAAGCCATCGACGATGCCAATGTTGTGGTATTGATGGTTGATGCGCACGAAGGGTTAGTGGATCAAGATTTACATTTAATGGGTTCCGTAATTGATGCTGGGCGCGGTCTGGTGCTGGGTATTAATAAGTGGGATGGTCTGGACGCTGAAAAGCGCGAAAAAATAAAGTCTGATATTAAGCGCCGCCTCCAGTTTGCTGACTTTGCCGATGTGCACTTTATCTCGGCACTGCACGGTACCGGTGTCGGTAACCTCTATGACTCGATCGGGGCGGCCTATTCCGCTGCCACTGACACTCTAAGTGCCTCGCGTCTAACCAAGGTGCTTGAAGGCGCCGTGGAAGAGCATCAGCCGCCAATGGTAAACGGTCGTCGTATAAAGCTACGCTTTGCTCACGCCGGCGGGCGAAATCCGCCAGTAATCATTATTCATGGCAATCAGACGGATTCGGTTCCCTCCCAGTACACCCGTTATCTTGAGAAGATTTTCCGTCGTGAGCTGGGCCTGCATGGAACACCTGTTCGCGTTGAGTATCGCACCGGCGATAACCCCTACAGTCATAGAGCAAAGGGTGGCGATAAGCCGGTGGTTAAGCGCAAGAAAATTGTTAAGTACGCTAAGCGGCACGACAACAAAAAGTAAGCGCTGACAGTATAGATCAGCGTCCCGTTGTGTATTCGGTCACTTGATATGGGTGAGTGGCAACTCGGTTCGCTGGATGACTTTTCTCAGGACAAAGCTGGTTCGAATACTGCTTATCCCCTCGATTCGATTGAGCTTTTCTAACAAAAACCGCTGGTAGTAGTCCATGTCCGGCATCACCACTTTCAATAAATAGTCCGCATCGCTGCCCGTTATTAGCGAGCATTCAGCCACCTCGGGCCAGTCTGTTACCTTGGCATCAAAGTTTTCTAATCGACTGGGTGACTGATTGTCCAAACAGACGGCTATATAGATACTGATGGGCAGCCCCAGAGTCTTTTGATCGAGCAATGTTATCTGACGCCCGATAATGCCTCCCTCCCGAAGCTGTTTCATCCTGCGGGCGCAGGGAGAGGGGGACAGACCTATGCGTTCAGCGAGTTCCAGGTTACTAATACTGCCATCCGATTGAATTTCTTCGAGTATACGGCGGTCAATACGATCAAGGGTAGGAATTGGCATGGGTCACCAATAATTAATTAATAGGCGGCGAATATAGCTATTAAGTCTCGTATTGACAACCATAATGAGAAGAATTAACTCAGTTTAGAGGGGTATTCTATTGACTTGATCAGGTCTTATAGCGGAAGTGCCCATGCCCACAGATAACAAACTATCCTTTGCCACCCGAGCCATTCACAGTGGCTACAATGCGGCACATAATGAAGGGTCTCTCAACCCGCCAATTTATATGACATCGACCTATGCGTTTGAGTCGGCAGAGCAGGGTGCCGGTCGTTTTTCGGGCGCGCAGTCGGGACATTTTTATAGTCGTATATCCAACCCCACCCAAGAAATACTAGAAACCCGGCTGGCTGATCTTGAGGAGGGCGAGGCGGCGCTGGCCACCGCGTCGGGCATGGGTGCTATCTCGGCAACACTCTGGACGCTATTGGCGCCGGGTGATCAGGTACTGGTCGATAAAACGCTGTATGGCTGTACCTTCTCATTTATGGAACACGGTCTCAAAAAGTTTGGCATTGATATCTGTTACGCGGACTTCACTGATCATGATGAGATGACGACTGGTCTCAAAGGGGAAACTAAAGTGGTGTATTTTGAATCACCGGTAAATCCCAATATGCGAGTGATCGATATCGCCGCCATTAGTGCCCTAACCAAAGCGTACAACCCAGATATAAAGGTGATAGTAGATAATACGTATTGCACACCGGCATTACAAAGGCCATTGACCCTAGGAGTGGATCTTGTCGTGCACTCCGCGACTAAGTATCTGGGTGGCCATGGAGATCTGATTGCTGGTGCTGTGGTGGGCGATGCAGAGACTATTCAGCAGATCCGTCTGTTTGGCTTAAAAGATATGACCGGTGCGGTCATATCGCCTATGACGGTTTTTTTGATCTTACGAGGTATAAAAACACTGCCATTGCGTATGGAGCGTTACTGTCAGAATGCTCAGCGCATAGCTGAGATGCTAGAGCAGCACCCAGCCGTTGATCGAGTATTTTTTCCCGGTCTAAAAAATGATCCATGGCATGATCTGGCTTGTCGGCAGATGGATGATTTTGGCGGCATGATTGCCCTGGAACTAAAGGGTGGCTATGAGGCGGGAGTGCGGATGCTCAATCGTCTAAAGCTGATTAAGTTGGCTGTGAGTTTGGGCGATGCGGAGACCTTAATACAGCACCCAGCGAGCATGACCCACTCTGTGTATACCCTTGAAGAGCGCGGTCGCCATGGCATTAGTGAAGGACTGGTGCGCATCTCCGCTGGGCTGGAAGAGGTGATAGATATTATTGCCGACCTAGAGCAGGCCTTGGCGGGCTAGCGGCCTATAATGTCTTAGTAGTCGTTTGCGTCACCGCGAACAGCACCTCTCCATCGGCTAATTGGCCTTTTAGGCTGTCCCCTGTTCGAATACCGCTGACAGTCTTAATCACCGCATTATTGCTATCACGAATAATTGAATAGCCCCGGCCCAAGGTTTTTAGCGGACTCACTGTATCAAGCAGATGCATGGCCTGTAGAGCCTTAGTCTGTTTAGTTTCTAGTACCAGCTTGGCAGAACGCGAAAGCTGTTTTATCGACCCCCGCACCTGATGCTGACGCAGTGTAATAGTGGCCCCAGGGTTTTGGCCTAGGAGCTTGTCCTTTATAGTGGCCATGCCTGATTGTTGTCGCTGTAGCTCGTTGTCAATGGCCCGGCGTAGACGAATATCTAGATGATCCAGATGTTGAGCCTGCTCCTGAAGTTTCCTGCCAGGATGCTGCAAGCGTTTATGCAGGTAGTTAACGCGCAGACTCAGCTTTTGGGTTGTGCGCGCCATGGCATCTCTAAGCAGGATCGCAAAGCCACGAAACTGATTCAGCATATCCTGCCCGTCAGGGCTAACAAGCTCTGCCGCCGCGGAGGGCGTTGGCGCGCGCACATCGGCGACAAAGTCGGCAATAGTAAAGTCGACCTCATGGCCAACAGCGCTGAGGACCGGGATCTCACTGGCAAAGATAGCTCGGGCAACAGCCTCTTCATTAAATGACCAGAGGTCTTCTAATGACCCTCCACCACGACCCACAATTAACACATCACATTGGCCGTGCCTATTGGCATCCGCGATGGCATTAACGATTTGGCCAGAGGCCTTTTCGCCCTGCACCGCAGTGGGAAATATGGACACCTGGATGGAGGGAAAGCGCCTATTCAGAACCGCCAGAATATCTTTTACTGCGGCTCCGGTTGAAGAGGTTACCACACCAATATGGCCTACGGACTTTGGCATGGGCTTCTTATGCTGATTATCAAAGAGACCCTCGGAAGCCAGTTGTAGTTTAAGCGTCTCAAACTGGCGCTGCAATGCGCCAAAGCCCGCTTCCTCCATATGCTCGATAACAAGCTGGTATTCGCCGCGGCCTTCATATAGACCGACGCGACCCCGCACCAGTACCTGAGTACCATTAGCGGGCGTGAAGTTAACCCGCGCGCTGCTCTGGCGAAACATAGCGCAGCGCACCTGACCACGATCATCCTTAAGAGTGAGGTACCAGTGCCCAGACGCAGGGCGGGCAAAGTTGGATATTTCCCCCTCCACCCAGAGCAGTGGAAACTGGGTTTCCAATAGATGCCGTACCGTGCGGTTAAGGTCGCTAACGCTAAGGATTTTTCGTTCCGATGGATTCTCAATCATATCGCTATTGTAGAGGCATAAGCCCACAGAGTTAAGGCGTTTTAGAGGCCTAAATACTTGTTTACCTTATGAGTCGCAGTGATTTATAATGCATCGCTTACTTTCCAAAACCTCACTGAGGTAAGCGTCCGTTATGTTACGCATTTCCCACGAAGCTCTAACCTTTGACGATGTACTTTTGGCACCGGGATATTCTGACGTCACGGCCAAAGATGTATCTACCTGCTCGCAGCTAACTCGCGATATTATCATGAACATTCCGCTGGTTTCAGCGGCGATGGACACTGTGACGGAAGCCCGCTTGGCAATTGCTATCGCCGCCGAAGGTGGTGTCGGTATTATCCATAAGAGCATGACGATTGAGCAGCAGGCCAAAGAGGTTTTGGCGGTCAAAAAATATGAAAGTGGCGTGGTGAAAAACCCGTTCACTGTTCAGTCTAACGCAACGCTTCGCGAGCTGTATGAGCTGACCGTTGCCAATAATATCTCTGGCTTGCCAGTACTTGAAGATGGCAATCTCATTGGTATTGTGACTCGTCGTGATGTCCGGTTTGCCACCGACATGGACGCTCTGGTGACTTCCGTAATGACACCCAAAGACAAGCTGGTCACGGTTAAAGAGGGCGCCGATCCAGATGTCGTACGAGCACTTCTTCACAAGCATCGAATTGAAAAAGTATTGGTGGTCAATGATGCCTTTGAACTTAAGGGTCTAATCACGGTTACGGATATCGATAAAGCAGAACAGCACCCCAATGCCTGTAAAGACGAGCAGGGCCGACTGCGTGTCGGCGCCTCTGTTGGTGTGGGTGAGGGCACAGACGAACGCGTTGCAGCCTTAGTCGGGGCCGGTGTGGACGTATTGGTAGTGGACACTGCTCATGGCCATTCCAGAAATGTGCTAGAGCGTGTTAGATGGATTAAAGAACATTATCCCGATGTACAGGTGATTGGTGGCAATGTGGCCACTGGCGCTGGAGCCAAAGCACTGGCTGATGCTGGGGCCGATGGCGTTAAAGTGGGAATTGGCCCAGGATCGATCTGTACGACCCGAATTGTTACGGGTATTGGGGTGCCTCAGGTAACTGCGATTGCTGATGCGGTAGCTGCCCTCCAGGGGACAGGGGTTCCTGTGATTGCCGATGGTGGTATTCGTTACTCCGGTGACATGTCCAAGGCGATTGTTGCGGGTGCCAGTGCGGTCATGATGGGCTCGATGTTGGCGGGTACTGAAGAGGCCCCAGGGGAGATCGAAATTTATCAGGGCCGCTCTTATAAGTCCTATCGTGGCATGGGTTCCTTGGGCGCTATGGCGCGCAATCAGGGATCCAGTGACCGTTACTTTCAGGACGCTAGCGATGGTGCTGAAAAATTAGTACCTGAGGGTATTGAAGGCCGTGTGCCTTACAAAGGCCCTCTGTCTGTGATTATCCATCAGATGATGGGTGGCTTACGTTCCGCGATGGGTTACACAGGTTGCAGCACCATCGAACAGATGCGGACCGAACCAGAATTTGTAAGAGTAACGTCGGCGGGTATCAGTGAGAGCCATGTACATGATGTACAGATTACCAAAGAAGCACCTAACTACCCGGCTGGTGGTCGTTAAGCAGCCTTAGAGGAAAAGACGCCTCAGGTATTTTTTACCAGGCGATGGAGGGCTGCACTTCAATGTGCAGCCCTCTTTTTATTCGAAGCAGCCGCAAGCGCTTTAAGGGTTATTAAATGTCAGATTTACAGTCACATAAAATTCTAATTCTTGATTTTGGTTCTCAATACACACAGTTAATTGCTCGTCGTGTGCGTGAAATTGGGGTGTTTTCTGAAATCCGTGCCTGGGATATTAGCGAGCAAGAAATTCGGGACTTCAATCCTCGAGGTATTATTCTTTCAGGCGGTCCAGAGTCGGTGACTGGCGGCAGTTCGGCGCCGCATGCACCTGTGGGCCTGTTTGATATGGGTTTACCTATATTGGGTATTTGCTATGGTATGCAAGCTATGGCGAGTCAGTTGGGCGGCAGCGTAGCTACCTCTGACGTGCGTGAATTTGGGTATGCCCAGATTAAGGTTGAGTCAAATAATGCACTGCTGGGCGACCTGAAAGATTCTGTCGGCAGTGACGGCGAGTCATTGCTTGATGTGTGGATGAGCCACGGTGACAAAGTGGTGGCTATGCCAAATGGCTTTGTACTGATGGCCTCCACGCCCGCCTGTCCAATCGCCGGCATGGTCAATGAAGCCAAGAAGTTTTACGGTATTCAGTTCCACCCTGAAGTAACTCATACCCTTCAGGGCGAGGGAGTGTTCCAGCATTTTGCTCTGGAGATTTGTGGCTGTGAGGCAATGTGGACTGCCGCTGCGATCATTGAAGACCAGATCACTCGTGTCCGTGAACAGGTAGGCGATAGCCATGTACTACTGGGTCTGTCTGGTGGTGTCGATTCCTCAGTGGTTGCTGCGCTGTTGCATAAAGCTATTGGCGATCAGCTGACCTGTGTCTTTGTTGATAACGGTCTGTTACGCAAAAACGAAGGCGATATGGTGATGGAGATGTTCGCTAAGAATATGGGTGTGAAAGTGATTCGTGCCAATGCACAAGACAAGTTTTTAAATGGATTGGTCGGCGTAAGTGATCCAGAGGCAAAGCGAAAAGTTATCGGCAATACCTTTATTGAAATCTTTGATGAAGAGTCCCACAAAATAGATAATGTTAAGTTTCTTGCTCAGGGTACTATCTACCCTGATGTAATCGAGTCTGCGGCGTCAAAAACCGGTAAAGCCCATGTCATTAAGTCACATCACAATGTGGGTGGACTGCCAGACCATATGGCACTCAAGTTGGTTGAACCATTGCGAGAACTTTTTAAAGATGAAGTCCGCAAGATCGGTGTCGAACTCGGCCTGCCTTGCGATATGGTCTATCGCCACCCATTTCCTGGCCCTGGCCTCGGTGTGCGTATCTTGGGTGAAGTGAAGAGAGAGTATTGCGATATTCTCCGTGAAGCAGATGCGATCTTTATCGAAGAGTTAAATAAATCCGGTTGGTATCAAAAAACCAGTCAGGCCTTTGCCGTATTTTTGCCGGTTAAGTCTGTAGGTGTGGTTGGCGATGCACG